>ERZ761602.821-NODE-821-length-62051-cov-44.974466_pt1 | contig 62051 bp, 55 predicted proteins | sample MGYA00512165_ERZ761602 | MGnify/ENA primary metagenome ERZ761602 (study PRJEB28899, sample SAMN02445085) | bioreactor sludge metagenome | biome: EBPR sludge; isolation source: Thorneside wastewater treatment plant | place: Australia: Brisbane, Thorneside... | reverse complement strand
GCTTCGGTTCGGGCTTCGGTTCGGGCTTCGGTTCGGGCTTCGGTTCGGGCTTCGGTTCGGGCTTCGGATTTTGGATTTCGGGTTTCGCCTCCGGCGGTGCCGGAGGCGCATCCATCGTCTGCACGAGCTTGCCTTTGTCGTCCCAGGCGCGCAAACGCCCGTCTTCGCCTCCTGCATAGGTCCAGAGACTTTCCCGGTCGAAGGCGAGGGCGAAAAGCGGTGTCCCGGCGGTGTCAAAGGCTCGTTCCTTCGCTCCGGTGGAGGTTTGCTCGCCCTCGTGCTCCTTCAGGTCGGTGAAGGCGGAGGGCTTGCCTGACTCTGGCACGGAGAGGATGAAGTCGGTGTTGATCGCAGCGGCTTTCTCTTTGTCCTTCTCCTCGGCCTTTTTCTTGTCGTTGGCGGGATCGACGTGCCAAGCCAGCCCGTAGAGCGGACCGGAACGCCGACTGGCGAAGGAGCCGACCTTCTTGCCCGTGTCGAGGTTCCAAACCTTGATCTCCTCGTCGTCGCCACCGCTGGCGAGGCGCTCGCCCTCGGGGGAGAAAGCGGCGGTGAGGACGTAGCCGGTGTGGCCTTCGAGCCGTTTCACGATCTCGTGAGTGGCGCTGTCGCGGATGGTGATGAGCTTGTCGGCGGAGGTGGTGGCGTAGCGTTTCCCGTCGGCGCTGAGGGTGAGAGTGAACACGCTGTCGAGATGGGAGCTGTCGAAGGTTTTCACCTGCTCGGAATCGACGGCGATCTCGTGGATCTGCCCGATCTGGGCGGGCACGGAGTCGGCGGCGAGGAGGCGCTTTCCATCGGCGAGGAAGAGCAAGGCGGTCTGGCGTCCGAGGAAAGGCTCGGCGATCTCCTTCAGCGGCTTCTCGGGGGCGGCGGGGTCCCAGAGCCGGACCGAACGGAAGCCACCCGAAGCGAGCCTCTTGCCGTCGGGCGAAAAGGCGAGCGACTGCACCACGTCGCCCTGTGCGGGGGAGGTCGCGGCGTGTTCGAGGCGGAAAGCGGGGGGCTTGCCCTCCTCGCCCGGCACGATGCGATACCAGTCGATGGCCCCGCCTCGCCCGGCGGCGAGCAGGGCGCGGTCGGGCGAGAGGGCGATGGCGAGGATGGGGGCGTAGGAGTCCGGCAGGGAGCCGAGGGCGACCTCGCTCCGCTCGGGCAGGTTCAGCTTCGCCCAGCGGTCCGCGTCCCACGGGGCACCCGCGTCGATCCATTTTTCGAGCGCGGCGATGTCGCGCGGTTCGAGTTGGCCTTTCGGCGGCATGTGCATGTCCGCGTCGGGGAAAAGCACCTCGACGAGCAGGCTCTCCTTCGCCTTGCCCGGCACGATGGCCGCGTCGGTGTCGCCGCCTTCCAGAAGGGATTCGCGCGAGTCGATGAGGAGTCCACCCTTGCGCTTCGCCTCGGTGTGGCAGCTCACGCATTCCTTCCGCAAAATGGCAAGCGGATCGGGCTCCGAGGCCAAAGCCGGGAGCGCGAGCGCACAAAGAAAAACAAGGAATAATCGATGGGCCGACATCCCGGAAAGATGCCTCCGTAAACGTCTCATGGTCAACTGGCGTGAGTGTGGAGGGAAAATTCGAAATCCGAAGCTCGAAATCCGAAATCCGCTTCGTGGAACCGCTGATTGACGCTGATCCGCGCTGATTTTTTCCAACCAAAAAAACATCAGCAGAAATCAGCGAAGATCAGTGGTCGCCGGAGGCCAAATTCGGATTTCGAGCTTCGGATTTACCTCCTCGCCACCCCGGCCCGGTCGAAGGCGGCTTTCATGCTTTCGAAGCAGAGTTTCGTCGCCGCAACGGGATCGTAGCCGGGAGCCCTCCAGATCTGGCTGCTGACCTCGCAGCAGAAATCGCCCCGGTAGCCGCCGTCGTAGAAGGCCGAAACGATGTCGGCGTGGTCCCAGGCATCGCCTTCGCCGGGGAGGGCGAACCGCACCTTGCCATCCTCCAGCACCGCGTCCTTCACCGCGACGTAGTTCGTGCGCGGCAGGGCCTCCCGCACCGCCGCCTCGATGGGCAGCTCGGGATCGAGGAAGGCGTAGTGGCTGTAGTCGAAGGTCATCCCGAGCCGCTCCGGCGAGCCGAGCTGCTCGATGAGCCAGAGCGCCTCCGAGGGCCGCGACATGGCGTGGTAGCGGTGCGGCTTGATCGAGAGGAAGCCCCGCAGATCCCCGGCGACCTGCACCCAGTTGGCGATGCGGTCGCGGAAGAATTCCCGCGAGGCCCCCCAGTCTTTTCCGCCCAGCACCGTCTGCACGACCGGGGCTCGATCCGGGGAGAGGGCGTGGCCGAACTGGATGAGGTGGTAGAGCTCGGCGAGCTGCTTCTGGTGGTCCGCTTCGAGCCGCTTCGGCTGGAGATCGGCCATGATCGCGCAGAGCCGCAGACCGCTGTCGGCGAGGACGGAGCGGAGCCGCTTGCGGTCCCCGGTGGAAAACCGCGAGGGCGATCCCGTCATCCCCGGCATCGCCGCGATTTCGATGGCGTTGTAGCCCGTCTCCGCGACCAGCCGGACCGCTTCCTCCAGAGGCATCGACTGGAGCCCGTAGGTGCCGATGGCGAGACCACCGCCGCGCGGAGGTTGGGCGAGGGCAGGGCCGCCGAGCCCGCCGACGGAAGCGGCGGCGAGAGCGCGACGGACGAAGGTGCGACGGGAGCAGGGCATGGCCGAGTGAACCATGCCCCCCTTCCCTCCGCAAGTCCGGCGGACATGAGCCGGGTTTCGGGTGGGCCTCCGGCGACCGTTGATCTTTTCGGGTTTGGAATACTCCTGCTTTGTTAGGTTTGGACCACGAATGACACGAATCACACGAATGGAGATCAAGAAAATCCGTGTTCATTTGTGTTCATTCGTGGTCCAAAATCCGAATTGAATCATCGGCACCAATCGGCGGTCCCGCGCAGCGATTGATGGATTTAGGATTTACAACGGCCCTGTTTTTGCTACTCTCGGACCGTAAGCGCCCCTCCCCGGAATCCGATGGACATCTCCCACACCGCGCCGATCCGCCCCCTCAACCAGCGGGCGCGGATCGAACCCGCCACGCTCGACGACCTGCCTCGACTCGTCGATCTGACGATGGCGCTCTTCGAGATCGAGGAGGATTTCAATCCCGACCGCCGCAGGCAGGAGCGCGGGCTGCGCTCGATTCTGGAGCAGCCGAACCGGGGCCGCATCTTCGTGGTGCGGACGGACTACGAGATCATCGGGATGGTCAACGTGCTCTTCACCATCAGCACGGCCATGGGAGGCTTCGTCATCCTGCTGGAGGACGTCATCATCCATCCCGACTTTCGCGGCCAAGGCTACGGGACGCAGCTCGTCGACTACGTCATCGACTTCGCGAAGCGGAAGGATTTCAAACGCATCACCCTCCTCACCGACAAGATCAGCGAAGAGAGCCAGCATTTCTTCGAGAAGCTGAACTTCCGCCACTCCAGCATGATCCCGATGCGCCTCGCGCTGGAGGATTGAGCGGGTCTCGAAGGGACAGACTCCGATGACGGCGTCGGACCGCCAGAACCTCCTCGTGGAGGAATACCTCTTGATCGAGGACCCCCGCGAGCGCTTCCAGCTCATCGTGGAGACGGCGGCGGCGGGGATGCCGCCCTTGCCGGAGGAGGAGCGGCGCGACGAAAATCTGGTGCCGGGCTGCGTCTCCCGCGTCTGGCTCTCCGTGCGGCGCGGGGAGGGCGGCGCGCTGGAGGTGGACATCGAGTCGGAATCGCCCGCCTTGAGCGGTATCGCGGCCCTGTTCCGACGGATCTACACGGGGGCGAGGCCGGAGGAAGTCCTCGCCACGGAGCCGGATTTCGTGGAAAGGCTCGGGATCGACCGACACCTCACGCCCACGCGCCTGCGGGGGCTGCGCCGTCTGCGGGAGCGGCTCGTGGAGCAGGCGACCGCTGCGCGGAAGGAAGCCGCGGCATGATCGACTGCCACCTCCATCTCCAAGATCCCCGGCTCGCCGACTCGGTCGCGGAAATCATGGGAGCCGTGCGCGCTCTCGGGATCGGGCGTCTCGTCGTCAACGGCACCCATCCCGGCGACTGGGATGCGGTCGCGGCGCTCGCGGCGGAACACGCGGAGGTGATCCCTTCCTTCGGCCTCCATCCTTGGCGGGTCGGCGGCGAACCGGAAGGCTGGCTCGCGGACTTGGAAGCGCGGCTCGTCCAACATCCCGGCGGGGGAATCGGCGAGATCGGCCTCGACCGCTGGATTCGCGGCAGCGATTTCGGACGGCAACGCGAGGTCTTCGCGGCCCAGCTCGATCTGGCGAAGCGGCTTGGGCGTCCCGTCTCGATCCACTGTCTGCGGGCTTGGGGCTCCCTGATCGAGGCGCTCGACGCGGCTGGCTTGGAGCGCAGCCCGCTGCTCCACTCCTACGGCGGACCGATGGAAATGGTGGGCGACTTCGCCGCGAGAGGGGCTTTCTTTTCCATCTCGGGCTATTTCTTCCAGCCGGGGAAGGAGCGGAAGCTCGCCGCCTTCGACGCGGTGCCGAGAGACCGGTTCCTGATCGAAAGCGACGCCCCCGACATGGCCCTGCCGCCGGAGATGCTGCGCCACGCCTTGGCCGACGGGAACCTCAACCATCCCGGAAACCTCATGGCGGTCTACGAGGCGGTGGCGGCGCGATATGGGCTGGGGTTTGAAGCGCTGGTAAAGCGGACCCGCCGGAATTTCGCGGCATGGTATGGCGGCAGAGCGGGACAGCACCCCGAATCAAGCCGTTGACGCACATTTCCGCCCACCGCCGTTCACGCAATCCCGCTCGTTGAGAAGCCCCTCTTCGGGCCTACCCTGTCTCCGTTCCATGCGGTCCCCGAGTCCAGCCATCCCTGCCGCGCTCCTCCTCGGCGCGTTCGTCCTTGCTTGCCCGCTCCTAGCGCAGGACTCCGCTCCCGTGACCCGTGACCCATCCACCCCTGACTCCGCCCCCGGCGGCATCTCCTACCGCAACGACATCCTTCCCGTCATCACTCGCGTAGGCTGCAATCTGGGCGCTTGCCACGGGGCGCAGACTGGGAAAGGCGAGTTGACCCTGTCGCTTCGGGCGGAAGACCCTGTCAAAGACCACGCCGCCCTCGTCGAGAAATTCGTCAATCTCGGCGATCCCGACAAAAGCTACCTTCTCCGCAAGGCCATCCTCGACGTGAAACACGAGGGCGGGAAGCGCTTCGAGAAGGATTCCGAATCCTACGCCCTCCTCCGGCAATGGATCTCCGAGGGCGCACCCCGCGACCGGCCCGGCGAACCAACGCTCGTGCGCCTCGAGGCGACGCCGGAGGAGAAGGTCCTTTTCGCCCCCGAGGACTCCGTGAAGCTCGCCGTCACCGCCCATTTCTCCGACGGTTCGAGGCGCGACGTGAACCGCTGGGCCATCTACGAGCCGACCGCCTTGAACGTGGAAATCGATGGCGAGGGCTTCGTGCAAAGCCACAGCCCCGGCGAGACCACGGTGAACGTCCGCTACCTCGGCCTCCAGGCCCCTGTGCGCCTCGCCTTCGTGCCCGAGCGGCCCGGCTTCGTCTGGAGCGATCCTCCGGCACACAACTTCATCGACGAGGCTCTCCACGCGAAATGGCGGACCCTGCGGATGAACCCCTCCGAGCCCTGCGACGACGCCACCTTCGCCCGGCGCGTCCACCTCGACCTGCTCGGACTCATCCCCACCGAAGCCGAGGCCCGCGCTTTCGTCGCCGACGGCGATCCTGACAAACGTGCCAAGCTCGTCGATGCGCTGCTGCAACGGCCCGAGTTCGCCGACTTCTGGGCGCTGAAGTGGGCCGACCTCCTCCGCGTCGAGGAGAAGGTGCTGGACACCAAGGGCGTCGCCGCCTTCCACGGCTGGATCCGGAAGTCCATCGCCGAGAACAAGCCCATCGACCGTTTCGCCCGCGAGGTCGTCTCCGCCCTCGGCAGCACCTACGAGGTCGCCCCGGCGAACTACTACCGCGCCCTCCGCGCCCCCGACCAGCGGGCCGAGGCCGTCGCCCAGATCTTCCTCGGGGTGCGGCTGAATTGCGCGAAATGCCACAACCACCCCTCCGAACGCTGGACCATGGATGACTACTACGAGTTCTCCGCGGTCTTCGACGGGATCGACTACGACATCAAGGAGAACAAGCGCTTCGACTCGAACGACAAGAACAACTTCGTCGGCGAACAGGTCGTTCAATTCGTCGAGAAACGGGAGCTGAAGGATCCCCGCAGCGGCCAAGCTCCGAAAGCGCGGCTCCTCGGCGAGCGCGACGAACTCGCCCTCGATCCCAAGCGCCTCGAAGCCCTCGGACGCTGGATGACTTCGCCGGAGCATCCCCTTTTTGCCAAGGTGCAGGTCAACCGCATCTGGTTCCACCTGATGGGGCGCGGCCTCGTCGATCCGGTCGATGATTTCCGCGCGACGAACCCGCCCGTGAACCCCGTCCTGCTCGACGCGCTGACCGGGGATTTCGTCTCCAGCGGCTTCGACCTGCGCCACGCCATCCGCACGATCTGCGCCTCGCGAGCCTACCAGTCGGGCGTCGAACCCGACGACAGCAACCTCGACGACGAGACCAACTTCGCCCGCGTCCTGCCCCGCCGCCTCGGGGCCGAGCAGCTCCTCGACTCCGTCCACCTCGCGATGCTGGGAGCGGAAGGCCGACCGAGCTTCGAGGGGCACAAGGAGCCCATGCGCGCGGCCCAGCTTCCCGGCGTGCAGGCCGTCTATCGCCCTAGCAAACCGACCGACGGCGACCGCTTCGTCCGGCTTTTCGGCAAACCTCCTCGCCTCACCAACTCCGACACCGAGCGCACGTCCGACACCTCCTTGGCGCAGGTTTTCGAACTCACCAGCGGCCAGACCCTGAACGGGCTGCTCACGCAAAAAGGCAACCTCCTCGACCAGCTCCTCGAATCGGAGAAGCCCGAGCGCGAGGTCGTCGAGACTCTGTATTGGACCCTCCTCACCCGCGAACCTTCGGACGAGGAACTGAGCGCGACGGAGGACTACCTCGCCTCCGCCGAGGACCGCCGCGCCGCGCTCGAGGACCTCGCTTGGGCGCTGCTGAATGCGAAGGAGTTTTTGTTGCGACGATGAAACAGGCAGAGAAACTCACGACAGATGGCCCCATCCACACGGGCATTTGCGAAAATTCGCGGCCATTTGCGGCCATTCGCGTTGAAAAAGAAAGGAACGCGAATGAGCGCAAATGGCCGCGAATTTTCACGAATGCAGGGCGATGGAAACGTGGGGGTTCTTTCCTAGCCTTCCCCTCAAGGCCATCAGCGTAGATCAGCGCCAATCAGCGGTCCACCTCCCAGTTTCCCGATGAAACCTCCCTCCTGCCCCGGCTTCGACGCCCTCCGCCTCTCCCGCCGCCAGCTCATCAAGGCGGGCGGCATGGGGGCGCTCGGGCTGACCCTGCCGAAGATCCTCGCCGGCAGCGAATATCCCGGCGGTCGCCCTCCGGTGCGGGCGAAGTCGGTCATCTTCCTTTTCCAATGGGGCGGCCCCTCGCACCTCGACATGTTCGACCTGAAGCCGGACGCCCCCTCCGAATACCGCAGCCCGCACAAGCCCATCCGCACGGGCAACCCCGACCTGCTCACCAGCGAGCACCTGCCCCGCGTGGCCAAGATCATGGATCGCTTCACCGTGATCCGTTCGGTCTACCACAACATGAAGAACCACAACTCGGCCGGCTACTACGCCCTCTCCGGGCACGCCCCGCCGACCGACGACCAGCGCTTGCGAGACTCCATCGACCTGCGCCCGGCCTACGGTTCCGTCGTGGATCGCTTCGCCCCGAATCCCAAGGGCGGGCTGCCCACCTTCGTGACCTTCCCCCACGTCGTCGCCGACGGCTCGCGCACTCCCGGACAGGCCGCCAGCTTCCTCGGGAAACGCTACGACCCCCTCTTCGTCCCGCGCAACCCCAACGATCCGAACTTCAAGCTCCCCGAACTGAGCCTGCCCAACAACCTCAACATCGACCGCCTCCAAGCCCGCCGCGGCTTGCAGGAGCTGATCGACCGCCAGTCGCGCCTCCTCGACCACTCCGCCGAGGCGCGGGGGCTAGACGACTATTACAAGAACGCCATCGCCATGCTCAACAGCGAGCGCGTCCGCGAGGCCTTCGACCTCTCCGCCGAACCCGCCAAAGTCCGCGACGCCTACGGGCGCACCACCTACGGGCAGGGCTGCCTCCTCGCGCGGCGGCTCGTCGAGCACGGGGTCAAGTTCGTGACCTGCTACTTCTCCGCCGGCATCGGCGGGCAGAGCATCACCGACGGCGGCTGGGACACCCACGGCTTCAACGACACGCGGATGTATCCCATCATCGAGCAGTATCATTTCCCCATCACCGAGACGACCCTGCCGACCTTGATCCACGATCTGGAGAACCGCGGCCTCCTCGACGAAACCCTCGTCGTCTGGATGGGCGAATTCGGACGCACCCCGAAGATCAACAAGAACGCCAGCCGCGACCATTGGCCGGGCTGCTACAGCGTCCTCCTCGCCGGCGGCGGGGTGAAACGCGGCTACATCTACGGCGCCAGCGACGAGACCGCGAGCAAGCCCATCGAGAAACCGGTGCGCTTGGAGGATCTCTCCGCGACGATCTACTACCTGCTCGGGATCGACCCGACCTCGGAATACCACGACAGCCAAGGGCGGCCGCTGATGATTTCGAGCGGCGAGCCGATTCTGGATGTGCTCGCTTGAGCGAATATGGGTCGAATCTCAGCAAAGTGGATGGGTGAAGCTGGGTGAAGCCATCGAAGGCGGAACCCTGTAGCCAAGGCCATCGGCCCCGGTCGAGCGTCGAAAGGGCGTTCGATCCGCGCTGAGCGCGGCTACAGGCAGATCTGTCGGCACGAACGCGATTCTTTGCTGTTCTCCCTCGACGGAAGCCGCTACAATGCCGCCATGGAAACCACCTCTCCGACTTTCTCCTCCCGCCGCTCCTTCCTCGGCACCGCCGCCGTGACCGCTGTCGCCGCCTCCCTGCACGAACGCTTCGCTCTCGCGGAAGAGGCCGCCGCCAAGGCCGGGGTCGCCGGGAAAATCAACCACTCCGCCTGCAAGTGGTGCTACAAGGACATCTCCCTCGATGAACTCTGCACGGCGGGCAAGGAGTTCGGCCTCGGAGCCATCGACCTGCTCGGTCCGGAGGATTTCCCCACCTTGAAAAAACACGGGATGCACTGCCCCATGGTCTCCAACCCCTCGGCCGAGGTCGAGATCGGCGGGGAGAAACGCAAAATCGGCTCCATCCCCCACGCTTTCAACCGCCTCGAACACCACGACACCCTCGTGGAGATCTACGAGCCGCTCATCGCCGCGAGCGCGGCGGCGGGCTTCACGAACGTGATCTGCTTCTCCGGCAACCGCGACGGCCTCGACGACGAGCAGGGGCTGGAAAACTGCGCCATTGGGATCAAGCGACTCCTCCCCGCTTGCGAAAAGCACGGCGTCACCCTCACGATGGAGCTTCTCAACTCAAAGGTGAACCACAAGGACTATATGTGCGACCTTTCCTCCTGGGGCGCGGCCCTCTGCGACAAGATCGGGTCGGAGCGCTTCAAGCTGCTCTACGACATCTACCACATGCAGATCATGGAGGGGGACGTGATCGCCACGATCAAGTCGCGGCACCCGTATTTCAGCCACTACCACACCGGGGGCGTCCCCGGTCGCGCCGAGATCGACGAGACGCAGGAGCTCTACTACCCGGCGATCATGCGGGCCATCGTCGAGACCGGATTCACCGGATGGGTCGCGCAGGAGTTCATCCCCAAGCGCGAGGACAAGATCGCCTCGCTGCGGCAGGCGGTGGGCATCTGCACGGTGTGACGCCGGGTCGGTTCCGCCTCAAGGCAGCTTCCACGCCGCCCGGTATTTCGCGTATTCCGGTTCGGGCAGCAGCACGTAGAGCGGACGGCGCTCGGGCACGACCGAGGCGATGAGCCGCTTCAGGTTCTCCTCCGACATCGTGGTGCATCCGGCCGTGGGGGCGTTGCCTCCGTTGCGCCAGATGTGGAAGAAGATCGACGAGCCGGCCCCCGGTTGGATGCGGGGGTAGGCGTTGTGCGCGATGAAGAGCTTCAGGGAATGGGCGTGGTCGCCCTGCTTCATCTGCGCCTTCTTCTCCTCCGGCGTGCGGGGTTCGCGGTCGAGCCGGAGATATTGATTGTAGTAGGGCGAGTTCGGATCCTCGAACCAGAGGTCGCGCGGGGTGACCTGCACGTAGCTGAGGGAGGGGGCCTTCTGGATCGTCGGCGCGTAGCCCCAGGCTCCGCCGAGGTCGAAGACGCCGGCTGGGGCGCGGCGGTCGCCCTCGGTCTTGATCTTCGCGCCCGCCGGGAGGGGATGGAGGCCGCGGCCCCAGACGAGGCCGTTCTTGCCGAGGCGTCCGGTCCAGGACGGCCCCGTCGGCCTCCATGGCTCGCCGGGTTGGCGCTCGTATAAAGTCAGCCTCACGTAGGAGGAGTCCCAGTTCGCCGACGTGCCGACGATGATCTGAGTCGATTGGGGTGGAAGCTCGAAAGCCATAGCCGGGCCGGAAAGGGCGGCGAGGAAGGGGAGGATCGCAAGAAGGCGCTGCATGGCGGGAAGATACTTAAGAAAAATTAGATTTTCCACAAAGGAATCGAGCCGGGGATTCTTTCCTCCGACCGCTCGGCGGCGAGGATGCTCGAAGAGGGGGGCAAATTTTCAGGGAATCCCGGTAGGGACGGCTGGCTCAGCCGTCCGTCGCCGATCCAGTGGCGGGGACTTGCGAAGTCCCCCTCCAGTCAAAAAAACCGCATAAGCCCGGAAAGAAAAACGTCTTTCCCTGATCCGCCCGCTTTGCTATCCTGTCCCGACCGCAGAAACACTGAGACCATGAAACCGCTCGCCCTGCTCTCCGCCGTCCTCCTCCTGCTCACCTCCGCGTCGGCCGTGGACCGCGCCGCGCTGATCCTCGGCAACAACGAGTACCCCGACGTGCCCCTCGCCAACGCCGTGCGCGACGCTCGGGCGGTGAAGACGATGCTGACGGCGAAGCTCGGCTTCCCCGAGGCCACGGGCGGGGCGAAGGTGGTCTTGATGGACTGCTGCCGCGAGCGTCCCACGGGCCGCGGGCAGGTCCGCGCCGGGGGCGGGCTGGTGACCTACGCCGACGCGGCGATCCCCGCCGACACGCTCATGATCCTGGCCGCCGCGCCGAACCGGGTCGCGAGCGACGGGGCGCAGCACGGCCCCTTCACCGAGGCGCTGCTGGAGGTGCTGCCGGGGAACGGGGGGAATCTGATGGACGCCTTTTTCGCGGTGAGCGACCGGGTGCAGGAGGTGACGGAGAAGCAGCAGATCCCCTGGCTGAAGTTCGATGGCTCGGGGCAGATTTTCCGTCAGCAGAAATTCCTCGCCGTGGCTCCGGTTCCCACCGCCCTTCCCCCGGCCATGCCCGCCCCGGCTCCTGCTGCTCCGGTCCAGACGGCGGCGGACCGCCTGCGCGGGGCGACGAAGGACGCGCCCTTCGTCAATTCGCTGGGGCTGGAGTTCGTGCCCGTACCGGGGAGGTCGGGGGTGTGGATGTGCCGGACGGAGACGCGGGTGCGGGACTTCCGGGCCTATGCCGAGGCGACGGACTACGTGCAGAAGGGCGGGGCCTATGTGCTGAATGTGGTCAAGAATGAAAACGGCGGCTATTCGACCAAGTGGGAGCTGGACGAGAAGGCCTCGTGGGAGAAGCCCGGCTACAGCCAGAGCGAGGACCATGCCGTGACCTGTGTGAGCTGGGAGGAGGCCCGCGCGATGGCCGCATGGCTTTCGAAGCAGGAGAAAGGGCTGACCTACCGCCTGCCGACGGACGTGGAATGGAGCGCGGCGGTGGGATCGGTCGGGAAGTATCCTTGGGGGAACGCGTGGCCCGCACCGAAGGGGGCGGGGAACTACTTCGGGAAAGAGGGGCCGAAAAGCTGGCCCGGCAGCGGCTGGTCGACCGCCTACGACCACGACGACGGGGCGGAGCGCACCGCGCGGGTGGCGCAGTACGCGGAGAACCGCTTCGGCTTCTTCGATCTCGGGGGGAACGTGTGGGAGTGGTGCGAGGACCAGTACAGGGCATCGATGAACGACGCGGATGCCTTGGAGGCGATTCCGGCTCTCAAAGATGAGAAACATTCGGATGGCATTCCGTTCCGTGTGCTGCGCGGCGGTTCTTGGCGCAATAATGCGGAGATCGGTCTGCGTTCCTCGTATCGCTTCTACGGGCGTCCCGCGGATCGGAACGACGACCGCGGCTTCCGTATTGTCGTGGTCGTCGGTGCCGGCGGCTAGGTTTATTTACCCTCTATAGCCGCCATAGGCGGCTTTACCCTTTCTACCGCGAAGCGGTCGAAATTTTTTTCCGAAAATGAGTATTTCGACTTTTCATCCAAGCAGCCTTTCCGAAAGGGGAGGCCGGATGGAATCGGGAACGGCGGCGGCATCGCCCGTGTGCTGCGCGGCGGTTCTTGGAACAATAATGCGGAGATCAATCTGCGTTCCTCGTATCGCAACTACGGGCATCCCACGAATCGAAACGACAACAACGGCTTCCGTATTGTCGTGGTCGTCGGTGCCGGCGGCAAGGCATCCAGCCTTTTGGGGATTTTGCCAGACGCCGGGCGGGAGGTCCCTGCCCGGCCCGTGCGCCCCCGTCCAGGGATCGTATGGATACCTAACCCGCCGCTCCCGGCCCCGTGGCTCAATGCCCGCGAGGCAGCGGGGAAAAGACGCGGCGGACGGGGCGGCTGCGTAACCGGGGCGCGAGTCCCGGCGAAGGCCGCCCCGTCTATCGAGCGCGGCGGGAGGAAAGTCGCATGGGCATCCTGCCCATGCTACGTCATGCCGACCGACCTCCGCCACGCCCCCGCCATCCTCCCCGCCTTGTCGATGCGCTCGTGGACGTGCAGGGCTTGCCGCAGGCTGATCCAGCCGCGCTCCTTCACCAGCCGCCACATCACGCGCATCAGCTCCAGCTCCAGGTTCAGGGCGTCGAGGTGCTCGGCGGTCTCCACGCGGGGCGCGTAGCGGGCGCGGGTCTCGTCCTCCAGCGCGCCGAGGCAGAGGTCGTCGAGTCGCCGCCCGAAGGTGTGGCGCTGGCTCTTCGGGAAGGAGGCGGTGCGGTCGAGGGTCCAGCCAGCCAGCTCGAAAAGTTCGGTGTGCAGGGGAGAGTGCTTGTCTTTCGCTTCGGTCATGGTTCTTGGTTCTCAATATTGTGGAAGCGGCGTCCCGCCGCTTCTTTCTGTTTTTGAAGCGCCACGGCGCTTCCACATTCCGGACCAAGAACGAAGAACCAAGAACCAAGAACAAAAATGACCACCCGCCGCCAGCTCCGCAAAGCCTGCTCCCTCGAAGCCGTCGCCTCGCCGGAGAACCTTTGGGTCGCGTCCCTGAAGGCCCGCCGGGGCAAGAGTCGCCGCTCTGACGTGGAGGACTGGTGGCGGCGGCGCGAGAGCGCCATCCTGCGCCTCTCGCGCGACCTGCTCTCGGGCGCGTGGACGCCCGGCCCCTACCGTTTCTTCGAGATCCACCAGCCGAAGCGCCGCTGGATCGCCGCCGCGCCCTTCGAGGACCGCGTCGTCCACCACGCCCTCTGCCGCCTCATCCAGCCGCTGCTGGAGAGGCGCTTCCTCGCCCGCAGCTACTCCTGCCAGATCGGCAAGGGCACCACGGCGGCGCGGGAATGCTGCCGCCGCCTGACGAACCGCCACCGCTATGTCCTGAAATGCGACGTGTCGAAGTTCTTCCACCAGATCGACCACGCCATCCTGCTGGACAAGCTCGCCCGCGAGATCGGATGCTCCGGCGTCCTCGACCTCTGCGGCAGGGTGCTCGCGAGCTTCCGCACGGTGGACGACCCGCCGCCGCACCTCTTCCCCGGCGACGACTGGACCGACGCGGCGGCGCGACCCCGCGGGCTGCCCATCGGGAACCTGACGAGCCAGCTCTGGGGCAACTACCACCTCGACGCGCTGGACCACCGCCTCGCGGAGCGCGAGGGGCACGGGGCCTACCTCCGCTACACGGACGACTTCCTCCTCTTCGGCGACGACAAGGCGAGGCTGCGGGAGTTGCGCTCGGTCGTGGTCGAGGAGCTCGCCGCCGTGCGACTGAAACTGGCCGAGCCGAAGAGCCGCCTCCTCGCGACGCGCGAGGGGGTGCCCTTCTGCGGTTTCCTTTTCCGTCCGGGCGTGCGCCCCCGCATCCTCGGGGCGACGAAGCGCCGCTTCGAGCGACGCCGCGACGGGCTCGTGCGGGAGGATGCGCCCATGCCACAGCGGAGGGAGCATGTCTTCGCTTGGTACCAGTTCAGCCGCGAGGCGAACAGCGAGGGGCTGCGGCGGGCCTATGCGAGACCGCGTCGTCTTCAAATTTCCCAGTGTGCAGAGGCTCCGCCCGCCGAACACCGAACACTTTGAAACTGCCAAGTTGCCACCCCGCAGGAATGACGCTATCCTGAACGCCATGAGCGTGGAGGAACTCTATGCCGAGGCAAGGCATCTGCCGCATGACAAGCAGGGAGAGCTGATCGGGCGCCTGCTCCAGGATTTTGGAGCGCCCGACTACGATGTCAGCGATGCCGAAGTCGCGCGAAGGGTTCACGAAGTGGACAGCGGCATGGTGTCGGATATTTCCCACGAGGAGCTTCTCGCCGGTCTCGAATTCCTCCAGAAGCCTTGAAACCGCTACGCTACCACCCACAGGTGCAGCAGGACATCAACGAGGCGATACTATCTGGAGAACGCCTCCAGCAGTGTGGCGGATCGTTTTTGGGATGATCTGTCATCGGCATTGTCCGAAATCCGCGCGAGGCCAGCCTCCCATCACTATGACGCTTCGGGCTTGAGGCGCTTCAACATGGATCGGTTTCCCTACCACATCCTCTATCAGGACCAGCAGGACAGGGTTCGAATCCAGGTGATCCGACACCATTCTAGGCACCCGAAATTCGGGACCAGGCGGCAATGGGGTTGACCGACCTCGGCCACGCCCCCCCTCCAGTTTTCAGTTTCCAATTTCCAAGTTCGTCGCGAGGATGCCCGTGATGAAATTCCATACGGCGCTCTGTCTTCCGATCCTGGCCTTGTCTGCCGCCAAGGCCGAACCCGGTCCCGACCTCCCGGCGATCACGGTCCGCTGCGGGGAGACGGGGCTGCTGTTGCGGCGGGCCTCGCAATGGACGCCGGGGCGCATCGACTTCCGGGGCAAGGCGATGACCACCGAGCGCAGCGCCTACGGCACGGTCTTCTCCTTTCCCGGCGTCGGCTTCATCGGCACGGGCCATCTGGAGAACGAGCCCGAACCGATCTCCTCGCTCGCCTTCTTCCTCGACGGGAAGGAGGTGGCGGAGCCGACGGCGGAGATGTCCGGCGAACGCTTCCGCTTCGTGCGCGAATCGACCGTGCGCGACTTCCGTCTGCGCTGCGAAGTTGAGTTGAAGGATGACCGACTCTATGAGACCACCGCGGTGCGGACCGAGGCGGACGTGCCCCTGACCTTGGTCTATCACTTCATGCACGCTTGGAACCCGACCGTCTCGGCCTTTCTCGCGGGCTCGGACGACGCGCCGGGGGAAGGGGAGGGGGGTGCCTTCCTCGACACCGAGGAGGAGGCGCGGAAATTCCACATCAAACGGCGCGTCGATTGGGTCGCGGTCTTCGATCCCACCATCGGGCGCTTCGCCGTCTCCCGTCTCCTCGCCGCCCCGGAGGTCGCAGGCAACGTCTCCATGATCTGGAACGTGCCCGGCACCTACCGGAAATACTACCTGATGTGCTTCGACAAGAAGACCGTCCCGGCCGGCTTCGAGGGGACTTGGCGCATGGTCACAGGCTTCGGCGAGGCCGACGCGGATTCGTGGGAGGAGAAGGCGAAAGCCCTCGCGGCGGAGCTGGCCAGTGGTCCGTTCCAGCAAGAATGATAGGCGGGGCGTGGAAGAACGCGCCAGCGCTGTAGCCGGCCTCATGGAGGCCGGATCGGATGTTCCTGCGACGCTCGACCGAGGTCAATGACCTCGGCTACAGGTTTCGCCTTCCGAGCGCTACGCGGGCCGGGGCGGAGTGACGCCCATCCGCCGCTTGCGTGGACGGACAATCCGCGCCAAGTCTCCCCATGATCAAATTCCTCCACACCCGCATCCGCGTCAGCGACCTCGACCGCACCATCGCCTTCTACGAGACGCTCGGTTTCAAGCTGGCCCGCCGCACGGACAAATCCCCGGCGGGGAACCAGCTCGCCTTCCTCGAACTGGACGGCAGCGACCACTTCCTCGAACTCTGCTACTCGCCCGACTTCGAGGTGAAATTCCCCGAGGATCTCATGCACACCGCCCTCGGGGTCGAGGACATCCTCGCCTACTGCGACCGAGTCGAAAAGGCCGGGATCGAGATCTGGCCATCCGACTGGCGCGAGGCTTTTCCCTCGCGCAGCAAGATCAAGATGGCCTTCGTCACCGATCCCGACGGCTATGAAGTCGAGATCCTCGAACGTTGAATCCTTCGTCTGCGGAAATCCGTGGTTCATCCGTGGACATCTGCGTTCCCGTTTCTTTTTTGACGCAGATGGCCGCAAATGCCCGCAAATTTCCGCAGATGGGGCGACGGTCTCAAATTCCGAAAGGGTGATGCGGAGAAGGATCGATGCCTGCGGAAGCCTTGATTCTCAACTTTTAGAAGTTTTTAAATTTTTCTAAATAAATTTGCGAAATTGAACCGGGCCGATTATTTTTTTTGCACCCTTGAAGACCCTTTGAACCGGAATTCATGAAACGCATCCTCCTTTTTCTACCCCCTGTCCTCCTCGGCGTGACCCTCTTGATCCTCGTCTCGTGCAACACGAACCAGCCGCAGACGGGCTCTTCCAAAGGCCAGATCTGGGAGCGCCATCTCGGTGCCGTCGCCAATGCGCCCCTCCATCCCGGCGAGGCGCAGAAGGAGCTGAACCTGAAGGTCGACCTCATCCCCGAGGGCAAGTACGGGCGTCGCCTCTCCCGCGAGATGACGCCTCGATACATCACCATCCACAGCACCCAGAACCCCACCGGGGACGCGCACGCCCATGCCAAGGCGCTGAACCGCGGGGCCTTGCGTGGCGGGGTCTGCGGCTACCTCTGCTGGCATTTCACCGTGCAGGGCGACACCGTCGTCCAGCACCTGCCCACGAGCGAGCGGGGCGAGCACGCCGACTTCGACGGGCCGGGGAACCGCTACTCCATCGGCATCGAGATGTGCGAGCACAAGGGCAACGACCAGCTCGCGACGATGGAGCGCACCGCGAAGCTCACCGCCTCGCTGATGTACCACCACCAGATCCCCATCGAGAACGTCCGCGCCCACTATCACTGGCCGCGCGAGGGCTACAATCCCCCGAACAAGAACTGCCCCCACTTCCTCTTGGAGAACGGCCAGCCCGGCACGACTTGGCGCTGGTTCGTCGGGCGCGTCCAGCGCCACCACCAGCGCCTTATCGCCTTCGACGAGGCCCAGGGCGGGCAGAAGCCGCGCAGCGAGGGCGCACGGCGTCGCCAGCAGATGGCGCAGCGCCTCTGGCGCACCGTGAGCGAATTCGTCAGACTGGGCTGAGCCGTCCCTTTTTTGCGGACGGTTGCGCTCCGGCGCGGAGTCGCTATCCTTCACGAACACGACATGACCCGACGCCTCCTCCTCTTCGCCGTCCTTTGCGCCTCCGTTTTCGCGGCGGCGCGGGCCGAAGCCGCCCTCAACCCGAACGACGAGTACCTCATCGTCTCGGGCGGTCCCTCCCTCCTCTCGCACGAGAGCTACCGGCGCCCGGGGCACCGCCACGACCGCTGGTGGGGCAACTTCATCCGCACCGCCCGCATCCGCATCGAGCAGCTCCAGAAGGCGAGCAAGGGCGCGGTCAACATCACCTGGCTCGTCTACCGGCCCGGCTACGAGGCCCGCCAGGCCGAGGATCGGCAGTCCCTCATCGCCAACATCGAGAGCGTGAGGGACAAATACCAGGTGCGCCTCGTCTGGTTCAACTCCACCGACGAGCTCATCCACTACATCAACGCCGGGCAGAACCGCAACTCGGTCAAGGTCTCCGGCTTCGAGTTCTTCGGCCACTCGAACAAATTCTGCTTCGTCTTCGACTACAGCAACCACATCCTCGGCGCCTCCAGGACCTTCCTCCACCAGAGCGACCTCAAGCGTATCAACCGCCGCGCCTTCGCCCGCGGAGCCTACTGCAAAAGCTGGGGCTGCCACAGCGGCGAAGCCTTCACGGCGGAGTGGAAGCGCGTCACCGGGGTGAAGATGATCGGGGCCGTCGGCAAGACCGACTACTCCAAGTCCTACGAGAACACCCTCCCCTTCGTCTCGCCCGGCGGACGCTGGTCGAGTTGATTTTTGCGATAAACAGGTGAAATCCGCCGATTTCGTGGTCTGCTTCCGGGTTCCAGACACCCGCCACCGATGCAGTTCGCCGAACTCCAACAACTCCACGCCCTCCCTTTCTTCGACCTGATCCAGCGCTCGCGCCGGGTGCATGAGACGCATTGGCCGGAAAACGAGGTGCAACTCTGCACCCTGCTCAGCATCAAGACGGGCGGCTGCTCCGAGGATTGCTCCTACTGCGCCCAGTCCGCCCGCTACTCCACCGGGGTCGCCGCCGAGCGGCTCATGGAGAAGGAGGAGATCCTCGACCGCGCCCGCCTCGCCCGCGAGCAGGGTTCGACCCGCTTCTGCATGGGCGCGGCGTGGAAGGGCGTGAAAGACGGCACGAGCCGCTTCGAGCAGGTCCTCGATATCGTCTCCAGCGTCAGCGAGTTGGGCATGGAGGTCTGCACCACCCTCGGCGAGCTCGGCCCGGTCGAGGCCGCGAAGCTGAAGGAGGCCGGCGTCACCGCCTACAACCACAACATCGACACTTCGCCCGAGCACTACGCCAACATCGTCTCGACCCACAACTTCCAGGATCGGCTGAACACCCTGCGCCACGTCCAGGACGCGGGCATGTCGGTCTGCTCCGGCGGCATCCTCGGGCTCGGCGAGAAAACCGAGGACCGGCTCCGCATGTTGGAGATCCTCAGCAATTTCAATCCCCAGCCCGAGAGCGTGCCGATCAACTCCCTCGTCCCCATCCCCGGCACGCCCTTGGCCGAGTCGCAGGGGGTCGATTCCTTCGAGGTCGTGCGCATGATCGCCCTCGCCCGCATCGCCGTACCCAAGGCGAAGGTGCGCCTCTCCGCCGGACGCAAGCAGATGAGCGAGGAGATGCAGGCCCTCTGCTTCTTCGCCGGAGCGAATTCCATCTTCTACGGCGACAAGCTCCTCACCACGGGCAACCCGCAGTCCCAAGCCGACCTCGCCCTGATGAAAAAGCTCGGCTTGCGCCCGCAACAGCCCAACCGCGACTTGAGCGCCCCCGAGCCGGAGGCTTGCCGGCCCCTCGTTCCGGCTTTGGCATGAGTCTTTGCCGAATGGGATGGCCGCGAAAAGGCGCAAAAATCGCAGAAGGAATCGGGCGGAAGATTGGTAGGTTCCGCCGTTTCGCAAGGAAGACGTTTTGTGACTTCTGTGCCTTTTCGCGGCCATCCCTTTGCATCTGAACCATGAAGTGGCGCTGCCTCGACCGCACTCTCGACCTCTCCTCGCGCGGGGAGATCATGGGCATCGTCAATGTCACGCCCGACTCCTTTTCCGACGGCGGTCGTTTCGCCACGGTCGAGGCGGCGGTGGCGCAGGCCCGTCGTCTCATCGACGAGGGAGCCGCCCTCATCGACATCGGCGGCGAATCGACCCGCCCCGGCGCGGCCGAAGTCGATGAAGCCGAGGAGTTGCGGCGTGTCCTCCCGGTGATCGAGCGCCTCGCGGCGGAATGTCCCGGCACCATCCTCTCCATCGACACCTGCAAGGCGGCGGTCGCGGCGGCGGCGGTCGCGGCGGGGGCGCGGGTGATCAACGACGTGCGCGGATTCCGCGATCCGGGGATGGTCGCGGTCGCGGCGGAGAGCGGGGCCGGGCTCGTCATCATGCACATGCAGGGCGTTCCCCGGACGATGCAGGCCGCGCCCGCCTACGACGACCTTCACGGCGAGATCACCGCCTTCTTCCGGGAGCGATTCGAGGCCCTCCTCGCCGCCGGGGTCGATCCCGAGGCCATCGTCTTCGATCCGGGGATCGGCTTCGGCAAGACCCTCGACCACAACCTCGCCATCCTTCGCGACCTCGACCGCTACACCGTGGCCGACCGTCCCATCCTCCTCGGCGTCTCGCGGAAATCCTTCCTTGGCAAACTCACCGGATCGGACCGCGTCGAAGACCGCGCCTGGTCCACCGTCGCCGTCACCGCCCACGCCCGCGAGCAGGGCGTGCGCCTCCACCGTGTCCACGAAGTGAAGCCGAATCTGGAGTCCATGCGGATGGCCGAGGCGATCCTCGGTTGACAAGGGCGCGTTTCGGATGTCCCTTGGCGTCGTCAGTTCGCGGTCCCATGACCGTGCGCCCGGATGCCTGCCGAACCATGCGGCGTCCGAATCGATCGGGGGAAGGGAATGACGTCTCTTCAATGTGTCATCCCGTGAAGCGGTGGGAACCGTTCCCGCCTGCGGTATTGCGACGTCCCGCACGGGGCGGAGCCTGCCGTCCCCCTGAATCCTAACATCTATCTAAAACTATGTCCTTCCCCGAACTCGGCCTCGTCGCCGCCCTCTCCGAAGCGGTCGCCGCCAAAGGCTACCAGTCTCCCACTCCCATCCAGGCCCAAGCCATTCCCCCCATCCTCGCGGGACGCGATCTGATGGGCGGCTCCCAGACCGGTACCGGCAAGACGGCGGCCTTCACCCTGCCGATGCTGCAACGCCTCGCCTCGGGTCGTTCGCGCCCCCGCAGCCCGCGCGGCCTCGTCCTCGCCCCCACGCGCGAACTCGCCGCCCAGGTCGGCGAGAGCGTCGCGACCTACGGCAAGGGCCTCCATCTCTCCTCCGCCGTGATCTTCGGCGGGGTGGGCATGAACCCGCAGATCGACCGCCTCCGTCGCGGCGTGGACATCCTCGTGGCCACGCCGGGCCGCCTCCTCGACCACGCCGGGCAGGGCACCCTCGACCTTTCCCAGGTCGAGATCCTCGTCCTCGACGAGGCCGACCGCATGCTCGACATGGGCTTCATCCACGACATCCGCCGCGTCTTGAAACTGCTCCCCGCCCGTCGGCAGAACCTCCTTTTCTCCGCGACCTACTCGCCCGAGATCAAGGAGCTCGCCGACGGCATTCTCCGCGATCCCGCCCTCGTCGAGGTGGCCCGCCGCAACACCGCCGCCGAGACCGTGGACCAGGTCGTCCATCCCGTCGCCAAGGCGGAGAAACGCGCCCTCCTCTCGAAGCTGATCCGGGACGGCGGCTGGAGCCAGGTGCTCGTCTTTACCCGCACCAAGCACGGGGCGAACCGCCTCGCCGAACAGCTCGGCAAGGATGGCATCCCCTCCGCCGCGATCCACGGCAACAAGAGCCAGAACGCCCGCACCAAGGCCCTCGACGATTTCAAGACGAACCGCATCCGCGTCCTCGTCGCCACCGACGTGGCCTCGCGCGGGATCGACATCCGTCTGCTCCCCCACGTCGTGAACTACGAGCTGCCCAACGTACCCGAGGACTACGTCCACCGCATCGGCCGCACGGGTCGCGCCGGGGAGGAAGGCTGCGCCTGCTCGCTCGTCAGCGCCGACGAACGGGGTTTGCTCAAGGACATCGAGAAGCTGCTGAAACGGTCCATCCCGGTGGAGAAGATCCCCGGCTTCGAGATGTGCGAGATCGACGGACGCGAGGACGCCCGCAACACCTCCCGAGGTGGCGGTGGCCAGGGACGCGGCCAGCGCCAAGGCGGCGGCAGGAGCGGAAACCGGGGGACGGGAACGTCGCACGGAGGCTCCGCGAGGAGACGAGGGCCGCGCCGCCCGCAGATGGCTTCGCGTTGATCCGAGCATCCTTGCGCTCCCACCCCCCGACCGGGGTCGGACGGGGATCGAACCCTCTTGCATCCGCCGCCAGACCCTGTTAGGTCGGCGGCGGTCATGCCGGACACCCGACAGTTCCTCGAACACCTTTTCTCGGACAGGGGCGGTGCCATGCCCTTCGACGAGTTCATGGCGGCGGCGCTCTACGACCCGGAGCACGGGTACTACATGGCAGGCATCGGAGACGTGGGCGGAAGCCGGGGCGATTTCGCCACGGCGGCGACGCTGTCGCACGGGCTCGGATGCGCCATCGCCGCTTGGATCGGCGAGGAGCTCGCCCACCACGCTTGGCGAGGTCCGGTCGCGGTGGTCGAGGTCGGCGGCGGGAGCGGCGCTCTCGCCGCTTCGGTACTGAAAGCGCTCGGCTGGTTCGGGCGGCGGCGGATTCGCTATCATCTCGTCGAGGTCTCGCCGGTGCTGCGGGAGAAACAGCGAAAGCGGCTCGGACGCGCCATCGCCGCTTGGCACGACTCGCCCGTCGCGGCGCTGAAGGCGGCGGAAGGCCGGACCCTAATCTTCTCGAACGAACTCATCGACGCCTTTCCTGCGAAGTGGCTGCGATTCGATGGCGGAACTTGGCGCGAGGTCTGGGTGTGCTATGAGGAGGGGAAGGGGCTGCGGGAGGAGTTCCGCGAGCCGTCGCCCGGCTTGGACGCTTCCCGTTTCTCCGCCCTCGCCCTGCCGGACCCGCCCGAGGGGCAGCGGATCGAAATCCTTCCCTCCTGTCGGCATTGGCTCGGGGAGCTGGCGGACGCATGGCGCGAGGGGTCGATGCTGACCATCGACTACGGCGGAGCGACTGCCGGGGAGATCTACGCGAGGCGACCCGGCGGGACCCTGCGCGGATACTTCCGCCACGAACGAATCGAAGGTGCCGGGATCTACGCGCGCTTCGGGAAGCAGGACCTGACGGCGGACGTGAACTTTGCCGACCTCGCCGCGTGGGGGCAAGGGTGCGGTATCGAAACCGTGGAGTTCTCTCCGCAGTGTCGTTTTTTGGAACGATTCGGATGCGGGGAGGACGCGATGGCGGAGAGCGAAGCGGGCGATGCGTTTTGGGTGTTGGAGCAGAGGAGGTAAGGAAGACTTGGATTTGAAAGAGGTTTGACCACGAATGAACACGGATGGACACGAATCCTAGCGGCAAAGAGCACCCATCCACATGAGAAATTCGTGTCCATCCGTGTTCATTCGTGGTCAAAATCCCGCACAATCCACACCGGAATTTGCAACTGGACAGCCGGAAGATTACCCCTACCGTAGGAACCACGGATGAACTCCACGACACATCGCACCCTCCTCCCGCTCGCCGCGCTTTCGCTCGGTCTGGTGCTCCTCGGCTGATCGCCGAGAAACGTGTCCTTTTCCCAACTTCCGCCTCCCGTCCCGCACGGGTGAATTGCGTCCCGATCCGTTTTCCCCTTTAGTCAAACCCAGCTCCCATGAAACCCGAATCCATCCGCAAGTACCGGCCCTTCCCGCCGGTCTCGTTGCCGGACCGGCAGTGGCCGGACCGCACCATCACGCAGGCCCCGATCTGGTGCAGCGTGGACCTTCGCGACGGGAACCAGGCGCTCCCGCAGCCCATGTCGGTGGAGGAGAAGCTCGAATTCTTCGACGTGCTCTGCGGCGTCGGATTCAAGCAGATCGAGGTCGGTTTCCCCTCCGCCGCGGACACGGAGTTCAACTTCCTGCGCCGCCTCATCGACGAGGACCGCATCCCCGACGACGTGACCATCCAGGTGCTGGTGCAGACCCGCGACCACCTCATCCGCCGGACCTTCGAGGCCATCGACGGGGCGAAGCGGGCCATCGTCCACATCTACAACTCGACCTCGCCGCTGCAACGGCGCGTGACCTTCGGCGACGCCAGCCGCGAGCAGATCCGCGACATCGCGGTGGAGGCCGCGAAGCTGGTCAAGGAGCTGGTCCCGACGATCCCGCGCACCGAGGTCGTCCTCCAGTATTCGCCCGAGTCCTTCTCCGACACCGAGCTGGATTTCGCCTTGGAATGCTGCAACGCGGTCATCGACATCTGGCAGCCGACGGCGGAGAAAAAGATGATCGTCAACCTGCCCGACACGGTGCAGTGGACCACGCCGAACATCCACGCCGACATGATCGAGTGGATGTGCCGCCATTTGAAGAACCGCGAGTCGCTGCTCGTCTCGCTGCACACCCACAACGACCGGGGCACCGGCACCGCCGCGACCGAGCTGGGCCTGATGGCCGGCGCCGACCGCGTCGAGGGCACGCTCTTCGGCAACGGCGAGCGCACCGGGAACCTCGACATCGTCAACGTGGCGCTGAACATGAACAGCCACGGCATCCCCACGGGGCTGGACTTCTCCGACCTGCCCACGCTGCGCCGCGTCTACGAGCGCGTCACCCGCATGACCGTCGGCGAGCGGCATCCCTACGTCGGCGAACTGGTCTTCACCGCCTTCTCCGGCTCGCATCAGGACGCGATCAAGAAGGGCTTCGACCGCCGCGAGCGCGAGACGAAGGAGAATCCGGACATCCCCTGGGGTGTGCCCTATCTGACGATTGATCCGCAGGATGTGGGTCGCAGCTACGAGGCCATCATCCGCATCAACAGCCAGAGCGGCAAGGGTGGCATCGCCTATGTCCTCGACCGTGAGCACGGCTTCGACCTGCCCAAGACGATGCATCCGCAGGTGGGCAGCTACATCTACGGCCACGCCGACGCGGAGGGCCGCGAGCTGTCGAACGACGAGATCGGCGAACTCTTCTTCGAGAAGTTCGCCAACCTCGGCTCGCCGATGAACCTGGTCGATTTCGAACTCGACCACACGGAGAAGAAGGGGGAGGTCGTCTGCCATGCCGCCATCGAGCTGAACGGCGAGACCGTGCGCGGAGAAGGGCGCGGCAACGGGCCGATCAACGCCTTCGTCCACTTCCTCGAAGAGGCGGGGCACAAGGACTTCAAGGTCACCGACTACCGCAGCCACGCCCTGCGCGGCGGATCGGACGCCGACTCGGCGGCCTATGTGCAGATCCAGAGCCTCGTCGACAGCAGCCTCGTCTGGGGCTGCGGCATCGATCCTTCCATCGAGATGGCGGGGCTGAAGGCGCTCGTCTCGGCGTGGAACCTGCAACATGCGGAGGCATGATGCCCGGCTTAGGGGGATTTTGGACCGCTGATTGGGCTGATTTCCGCTGATCTTCGGGAAGGTTTTGATTGTTTTCCGTTCGCTCTTCGGCCACCTCAGCCCCTCGTCTTCATGAACAATCAGCGGAAATCAGCCCAATCAGCGGTCCAAAAATGAATAGCACCCGCGCCAAAGCCATCCTCTTCGACCTCGACGGCACGCTGCTGGACACGCTTCGGGATCTCGCCGACTCGGGGAACGCGGTGCTTGCGAGCCGTGGCTTTCCCACGCATCCGCTCGACGCTTACCGGACCTTCGTCGGCAACGGCATGGCCAGCCTCGCTCGCGACATTTTTCCCGAGGGTCGCAAGCCCGCGACGGACGCGGAGGTCGAGGCCGTGCTCTCCGAATACCGCGCCGCCTACGAGCGGAACTGGCAGAACACGACCGCGCCCTTTCCCGGCACCGCGGAATTGCTCGACCGCCTCGTCGCGGACCGGGTGCCCATCGGCGTTGTCTCGAACAAGGCGCACGATTTCACCGTGAAATGCGTCGAGGCCTTCCTCGGTGATTGGGCGTGGAACGTGGTCCTCGGCCATCGCGAAGGCCACTCCCGCAAGCCCGATCCCGCCGGAGCGCTGGAGGCCGCCACCAAGCTCGCAGTGTCGCCGGGCGAATGTCTTTTCGTCGGCGACTCCGACGTGGACATGCAGACCGCGAAGAACGCTGGGATGAGCGGCATCGGTGTGGCTTGGGGCTTCCGTCCGGTGGAGGAACTGCTCGCGGCGGGAGCGGAGCGGATTGTCGAAACGCCGGGGGAACTGCTGGAGCTGGTCGGGTGAGATGACGAAGAACGCGACATTGCTGTCGTTGGCCTCAGTGAGGCCGGATCGAACGCCCAAACGATGCCCGACCGAGGTCGATGGCCTCGGCTACAGGTTCCGCCTCCCCCGCTCACACCAGATCGACGATGGACCCGAAGTCGGCGTCGAAGAGGCGGCGGTAGGTGCGCGAGGCGATGCCGTCGGTCATCTTCGCGAGCACGTCGCAGACGACGCGGGCGCGCGCGGCCTCGTCGGGCTGGGAGAAGACGAGGGCTTCCTCCTCGTCGGAGAGAAGCCGGTAGTGACCGCGTCCGGGTTTGTCCGGCACGATGTAGATCTCGGCGAAGACGCCGAAAAGCCGTGAGAGGATGTAGTCGGACTTGCGATCGAGTTGCTGGAGCTGGCGGCTGCGGAAAACGAGGTCGAGGGCGAGCCGCTTGTAGAGGGCGCATTCCTCCTTCACCCCGGGGTCGATGGCGAGACGGTAGCGATGGCGGGCGCTGAGATCGGCGAGAAAGGCATCGGACGAATCGGCCTCGACCAGTTCCGCCGCGCCGATGAAACGGCCGATCTTCTTGCCGACGGTCGATTCGACCCGACCCCGCCGGATCGCGGCGATGAGTTCTTCGAGGCGTTTTCCCTCGGACTCCGTCAGGGGCTGCGCGGAGGCCCATCGTTCGATCCCGTCGATGCGGATGAAGCCTGCCTCGATCCCGTCGGCGATGTCGTGGAGGGAATACGCGGTGTCGTCGGCCCAGTCCATGATGCGGCACTCGATGGAGCGGAAGCCGTTGCGGGCCGCTCCGGACGGTAGGCTCCGGGGGAAAGGGCGACCCGCGGTCACGAAGTCGAGCACGGCGGCCTGGTCCGCGTAGAGGAAGTGGTTCCGCTGCTCCTCGACATCGCCGTGGAGGGTCTTGTATTTCAGGACGCCGTCGAGGAGGGCGCGGGTCGGGTTCATCCCCCGGCCGGGGCCGAAAAGGATCTTCGTCAGGATGCGCAGGGTCTGCGCGTTGCCCTCGAACCCGCCGTAGGGTTCCATGAGCCGGTGCAGCGTGCGCTCCCCTGTGTGGCCGAAAGGCGGGTGCCCGATGTCGTGAGCGAGGCAGGCCGCCTCGACCAGATCGGCGTCGAGGCAATGCCCCGGCCCGAGCAGCGGGGAGGTGCGGTTGAGGCGGTCGCAGAGGCTGCGCCCGATCTGCGCGACCTCGATGGAGTGGGTCAGGCGGGTGCGGTAGAAGTCGTATTCGCCGCTGAAGAAGACCTGCGTCTTGTTCTGGAGGCGGCGGAAAGCGGAGGTGTGGATGATGCGGTCGCGGTCGATCTGGAAGGGGCCGCGGTGCTCGCCTTCACGGAGCGCCGCCTCGCCCTCGATCCGCTCCCGGTCGCAGTCTCCGTAGAAATCGTTCTGCATGGTCGTCTTCGCTGCGCCGGGAGACTATCCCCTGCTTCCGCTTCCGGCAAAGCCGTGTTTCATCCAAAATCGACGGTGAGGCGCACAGGCGTCCCGTCCCCGCCGGATTTTTGATTGCGAAAAACGGTCCCTCCGTGTTTGAATGCTCCGCTCCGTTCGTCCATCGACCATGTCTTTCCAACCGCTTCAAGATCCGGCTCCGGACAAATCGCGCATCGCGGATCTCGGATTGCTGGTCATCCGCCTGCTTTCCGCTGCGACCTTCGTCTACTACCAGCTCGCCAGCCAGCTTGGTCGGGCCTTCAAGCACGTCTGGGACGGGACCGACTGGGAACTCGCCGCCCAACTCGCCGAGCGCGGCCTGCCCGTGCCCGGCATCGTGGCCGCCGTGGCCGTCGCCTTGCTCGCCGCCACCCTCCTCGGGGTGGCCCTCGGGTTTTTCACCCGCTTCAACGCCCTCGTCTTCGCCCTTCTCACCGGCTTCGTCCTCATTTCCGCGATCATCCTCTCGCCCACGCTGAACCCGCAAGCCCTCGCCCTCTATCTGACCGTTTTCGCCGGTTTCGCCTGCGGCGGCGGCGGTCGACTCTCCCTCGACCACCTCCTCGCAGGACGGCGGGTGCGGCGCGAGGCGGCATGATCGAGAAAACGGAGCGAATTTCCCCTTGAAAGCCGGGGCCATCGCCACGTTGATCCCGGATGCCTTCCTTTGAAGAACTAGGACTCTCCGGCCCGGTGCTAAGGGCCATCGCCAGAACCGGCTACACCGAGCCGACCCCCATCCAAGCCCAAGCCATCCCCGTGGCTCTTGAGGGCAAGGACATCGTCGGCGCTTCGCAGACCGGCACGGGCAAGACCGCCGCCTTCGGCCTGCCCATCATCTGCCAGATGAAGCCCTCGACGCGGCCCCAGTGCCTCGTCCTCGAACCGACCCGCGAGCTCGCTGCGCAGGTCGAGGACCAGATGAACGTCTTCTCCTACTACAAGCCGCTCAACGTCGTCCTCCTCCACGGCGGCGTCGGCTACGGCCACCAGATCGAGGCCCTCGAGACCAAGCCCGATGTCATCATCGCGACGCCGGGTCGCATGCTCGACCACATGGAGAAGGGCAACCTCGACCTCAGCGACGTGAAGTTCCTCGTCCTCGACGAGGTCGACCGCATGCTCGACATGGGCTTCCTCCCCGACGTGAAGCGCATCATCGACCAGTGTCCGAAGGACCGCCAGACCCTCTTCTTCTCCGCGACGATGCCGCCCGCGATCCAGACGCTGGCGAACTGGGCCCTGCGCGATCCCGTCTCCGTCGAGATCGGCGAACGCCGCTCCCCCGCCGAGACCGTCACCCACGCCTTCTACCCCGTCGGCATGGACCAGCGCGACGAGCTGATCGTCGAGATCATCAAGCAGACCGGCTACGAAAGCATCATGATCTTCACCCGCACGAAGAAGGAGGCCGACGCCCTCCTGCCCCGCATCGAGGCGATCGAGGGCACCCGCCCCGCCGCCCTGCACTCCGACATCCGGCAGAGCGATCGCACCAAGGCTCTCCAAGGCTTCCGCGACGGTACCTTCAACATCATCGTCGCCACCGACATCGCCGCCCGCGGCCTCGACATCTCGGGCGTGACCCACGTCATCAACTACCGCGTCCCCGAGAACCCCGAGGACTACGTCCACCGCATCGGCCGCACCGGCCGCGCCCAGAAGGAGGGCGACGCCTTCACCATCCTCACCGCCGACGAGCTGGAGAGCGCCCGCTCCGTCGAGCATTTCATCGGGCAGAAGATCGAACGGCGGAAGCTCGAAGGCTTCGCCTACAACTACACCGCCCTGCTTGAGGACAATCCGCAGCCGCTGCGGAAGAAGCGCCCCGCGCCGAAGCGGCGGCGTTGAAGAATTGAGGGTTCAAGGGATTCAGGAACGATGAAATACGCCATCTGCAACGAGACCTTCCAAGACTGGCCTTTCGAGAAGGCCTTCGCCTACGCCCGCTCCGTCGGCTACACCGGCATCGAGATCGCCCCCTTCACCCTTGGCAAGCCCGTCCCCGACTTCGGCGCGGAGGACCGCGCCATCCTGCGCGGCCAGATCGCGGACGCCGGACTGGAATGCGTCGGCCTGCACTGGCTCCTCGCAAAGACCGAGGGCTTCTACCTCACCACTCCCGACGAGGCCGTGCGCGAGCGCACCGGGGCCTACCTCGCCGAACTCGCCCGCCTTTGCCGTGACATCGACGGAACGATCATGGTCCTCGGCTCGCCCGCGCAGCGTAACCTGTTGCCTGGCGTCAGCCACGAGCAGGCCATGGACTTCGCCGCCGACACGATCCGGCGGGCCATGCCCGTGCTGGAGGATTGCGGAGTGACGCTCGCCCTCGAGCCGCTCGCCAAGACCGAAGGCGACTTCCTCAACACCGCCGCGCTCGGCATCGAGCTGGCGGAGAAGATCGACTCGCCGAACTGCCGCCTCCATCTCGACGTGAAGGCCATGTCCGGCGAGCCCGGCCCCATCCCGGACATCATCCACGCCAGCCGCGACTGGATCGCCCACTTCCACGCCAACGACCCGAACCTCCTCGGTCCCGGCATGGGCGAAGTCGTCTTCGATCCCATTTTCAAAGCGCTGAAGGACATCGAATACAAGGGCTGGGTCTCCGTCGAGGTCTTCCGCTACGAGCCCGGCATCGAGACCATTTGCGAAGAGAGCATCCGCTACATGCGCGAGGTCGAGGCGCGGGTGTGATGCGGGATTGAGGAGCGGATTCGGCATCGCATCCGATCCGACGAAGGTGGGGCACTGGGGAAGGTAGCGGAAGCGGCGACTCTTCCGCCCCATCGGCGGAACGCTCGTGCGATCCGCTACCCCATTCGGATTTCGGATTTCCCACGGGAAATCGATCCATCCCAGAAGAGACGGAACAGGTGGGACGAGGCCCGCCCTACAGATTCCCCCTCTTCATCTCCGCCACCGCGAAGTCCGCCGCACGGGCGGTGAGGGCCATGTAGGTGAGCGAGGGATTCACGCAGGAGGCGGAGGTCATGCAGGAGCCGTCGGTGACGAAGACGTTCCTCGCGGCGTGGACCTGGTTCCATTCGTTGAGGACCGAGGTCTTCGGATCGCGGCCCATGCGGGCGGTGCCCATCTCGTGGATGGCGGTGCCGGGGAAGGACTCGCCTTCGGTGGCCTTCACATTCTTCAGCCCGGCGGTCTCCAGCATCTCGCGGGCGTCCTCCATCATGTCGATGCGCATCTTTTTCTCGTTCTCGCGGAATTCGGCGTCGAAGACGACGATGGGCAGGCCCCATTTGTCCCGTTTTTCGGGATGGAGATACATGCGGTTGTCGTGGTAGGGCAGGGTCTCTCCGAAGCCTCCGAGGCCCATCGTCCACGGACCGGGCTGGGTCAGCTCCTCCTTCAGCTCCGCGCCGAAGGACAGCTCGGCGACGTTGCGCTCCCAGCCTTGGCGACCGCCTCCGCCTTGGTATCCGAAGCCGCGCAGGTAGTCGCGCTTGTCGTCGCCGAGGTTGCGGTAGCGGGGCATGTAGATGCCGTTGGCGCGGCGACCGTAGAAGTAGCGGTCGTGGTCGCCCTCCCAGACCCCGCTGGCCCCGGCGCGGAAATGGTGGTCCATCAGGTTGTGCCCCAGCTCGCCGCTGTCGTTGCCGAACCCGTCGGGGAAGCGCTCGGACTTCGAGTTTAGCATCAGCGCAGTCGAGGCGATGGCGCTGGCGCAGACAAAGACGATCCGGGCGAAGAACTCGGTCTCCTCCAGCGTCTCCGCATCGACCACGCGCACGCCGGTGGCCCGCTGCGTCGCAGGGTCGAGGACGATCTCCCGCACCACGGAGGCTGGGCGCAGGGTGAGGCGTCCCGTCGCCGCGGCCGCCGGCAGGGTCGCGGACTGGCTGCTGAAGTAGGCACCGAAGGGGCAGCCCATCGCGCAGCGGTTGCGGTATTGGCAGGGTCCGCGCCCCACCTCGAGTTGGGGGTCGGCGACCTGGGAGAGGTTGGCGACGCGACCGATGGTGAGGTGCCGACCGGGGTAGGCCTTCTCGATGCGCTTGCGCACCTCCTTCTCGACGAAATACATGTCCATGGGCGGGAGGAACTCGCTGTCGGGCAGATGCGGCAGGCCGAGCGCCTCGCCGGAGATGCCGGCGAACTTCTCCACGTAGGAATACCACGGCTCGATGTCGCGGTAGCGGATGGGCCAGTCGATGGCGACGCCCTCCTTCGCGTTCGCCTCGAAATCGAGGTCGCTGAGCCGGTAGCACTGCCGCCCCCACATGATGGACTTGCCGCCGACGATGTTGGGGCGGTACCAGTCGAAGCGCTTCTCCTCCTCGTAGAGGGAGTCCACGTCTTTCATCCAGTAGGTCTCCGTCGTCTCGTTGTAGGGATAGTCGCGGGCCAGCTTGGGATGGGTCTCGACCTGCTCGACAGTGATCTTGCCGTGGTATTTCGTCTCCCACGGGGCCTTCATCGCATACTCGTAGTCGGCGACGTGGTGGAGCTGACGGCCCCGCTCCAGCACAAGGACCTTCAGCCCCTTCTCGGTCAGCTCCTTCGCGGCCCAACCGCCCGAAACGCCCGATCCGATCACGATGGCGTCGTAGGTGTTGGCTTTTCTGGCGTCGATGTTCAGATTGGGCATGGCGGTGCGCCGCTGCGCGGCGGTAAAAGGTGAAAAGGAAAAGGTGAATCGGAGCGTAGCGGAGATAGACGAAGTCAAAGGTGCTGGAAGCGACCGGATCGGATCCGGGACGGAACCCTGTCGGATAGGAGGCTATCGCGAGATCGCCCAGGCCTTCTGGCCGGGCTGCATGGGCACGTCGCCCTCGAAGCGTCCGGGCACCGGCAGGTATTCCAAAGCCTGGGTCGCGCCGATCTCGGAGATGAAGAAGCCGGTCACGGTGAGCTCGCGCATCCGCCGGAAGAAGCCGGTGTTTGTCTTCGTCGCGTCCCGCACCACGGCGACCTTCTCGTCCGGCGACAGCTCGACGAAGCCCTTGCCATGCGCCGTTTCGCTCGCGGCGTCGATCTTGGCGAGTCCGGCGTAGAAGGTCTCCTGCTCCGCGAGCACATGGCAGTCGCGCATCAGCCGGACGATGAACGCCTCGACGCCCGCCGCCTTCGCTCCGGGCGTGTCGGTGGTCGGGAGGATGACGTCGGCCAGCTCCGCGAGGAGCGCTTTCTGCGCCTCCGTCACCTCGACGCTTGCGCCCGTGTTCAGCACCTGCCCCATGAGACCGGCGGCCAGTGGTGCGGAAAGGGCGCCCCCCAGCATCAGGGAGAGGCGTTCGAGAGCGGCGCGGCGTGGGATCATGGGGGAGAGGATACCCGAAAAGCGGCGATGGGGTCAAGGGTGGGGAGCCAACGAAAGTAGGCCATAGGCTCAAACTCCGCCGCCCGCGATGGCCAAGTGCCCCCTCCTTTCCCTTGCGCCGCGAGGGATTCTGCCCGATCACTCCGGCATATGGCGAAGAAACCAGTCGTATTCATCATCCGCGATGGATGGGGGGACAATCCGGCGGGACCGGAGGGAGCGGAGCGCGTCGGGGACTGCCCCCGGCTCGCGGACATCCCTTTCACCCGTTCCCTCCACGAGCGCTATCCCGTCGCCAGCCTCCGCACTTCGGGCATGGACGTCGGTCTGCCGGAGGGCCAGATGGGCAACTCCGAGGTCGGCCACCTCAACCTCGGGGCCGGGCGCATCGTCTATCAGGATTTCACCCGCATCAACAAGGCCATCGCCGACGGCGAACTCGCGTCGAATCCGGTGCTGATCGAGGCCTTCGCCAAGGCCGCCGGTTCGCGCCTCCACTTGATCGGCCTCCTCTCCGACGGCGGGGTCCACAGCCACCAGGACCATCTCGCCGCCCTCGCCGACGCGGCCAAGGCGGCGGGAGTGGGCGACATCATGGTCCACGCCATCACCGACGGGCGCGACACCTCGCCGACGGGCGGGGCGGGCTATCTCGCCTACACCGAAGAAAAGCTCGCCGCCTCCGGCGCGAACATTGCCACCGTGGTGGGCCGCTATTGGGCGATGGACCGCGACAAGCGCTGGGAACGCACCCAGCTCGCTTGGAACGCCATCGTCCTCGGCCAAGGCGAGGCTCGCGACGACGCGCCCTCCGCCGCCGTGGCGGAAAAATACGCTCAAGGGGAGACGGATGAATTCCTCAAGCCCCTCGTTTTCGGATTCGTCGGCGAGCGCCGCGTCCGCGACGGGGATGTCGTCCTCTTCTTCAACTTCCGAGCCGACCGCGCCCGCCAGCTCAGCCTCGCGTTCCTGAAGGAGGATTTCGCCGGATTCGACCGGGGCGGTTTCCTCAAGACCACCTACTACACCCTCACCGAATACGACGAGACCTACGGTTGCCCCGTCGTCTTCCCCACCGTCGAATTGAAGAACACCCTCGGCGAAGTCGTCGCGGCAGCGGGCCTGAAGCAGCTCCGCGTCGCCGAGACCGAGAAATACCCGCATGTCTCCTTCTTCTTCAACGGCGGCGTCGAAGAGCCGAACTCCGGCGAGGACCGGCAGATGCTCCAATCCCCTCGCGACTGCGCCACCTACGACGAGAAGCCCGAGATGTCCGCCGAAGACGTGACGCAGACCCTCCTCGACCGCGCCGCCGACTACGACCTCGTCATCGTGAACTACGCGAACCCCGACATGGTCGGCCACACCGGCAACGTGCCCGCCGCGATCCGGGCGGTGGAATGCGTGGACCGCTGCGTCGAGCGCGTCGTGGGGAAGGTGCTCGAACTCGGCGGGAAACTCCTCATCGCCGCCGACCACGGCAACTGCGAGGAGATGGTCAACGCCGACGGCTCGCCCCAGACCGCGCACACCACCTTCCCCGTGCCTCTGATCTACGTCGCCGGCGATGCGGACCGCTACACCCTCCATGACGGCATCCTCGCCGACATCGCCCCCACGATCCTCGCCTTGCTGGGCGTCCCCGCACCGCCGGAGATGACGGGGCGGTCGTTGCTGGTGGAGAAGGGATGGGATGATCGGTGACTCTGATCACTGAATACCGATTACCGAATTTCCCCGCAATTTGAAAGGCGGTCGCGCGTCCATCCGTAAACGGACGCCATGAAATACCTCGCGCTGCTGCTATTCTGTCTCTGGGTGCTCACCCAGGTGCTGGGCGCCCAGGAGGCTTCCGGAAATTCTGCTCCCTTCGCCGAGCGCCTCGTCGAGGCCGCCCGTTTCCGCACGACGCAGACGGTGCGCTACGACCCCGCCTACGTCGTCCTCGACTACCCCGGCGGGGACGTGCCCGCCGACACCGGCGTCTGCACCGACGAGGTCATCCGCGCCTACCGCGCCCTCGGCATCGACCTCCAGAAGCTCGTCCACGAGGACATGAAGGCCGCCTTCTCCGCCTACCCGAAGCTCTGGGGCCTGAAACGTCCCGACAAGAACATCGACCACCGCCGCGTCCCCAATCTCGAGACCTTCTTCCGCCGCAGGGGCGCGGAAGTGACCGGCGCAGAGAAAGGCCGCTTCCTCCCCGGAGACCTCGTCACTTGGGATCTCAACGGGAGGGGCCTCTGGCACATCGGCATGGTCGTGGCCGAGGACGCTTTCGTCCACAACATCGGCGCGGGCCCCGAACTCTCCACCGGTATCGGACAGTGGAAGGTCCTCGGACATTTTCGTTATCATCCGGCGGTTCCCTGACAAAGAACCAAGCACGAGGAACGAAGGACACGCCGCGAAGCGGCGCTACGACTTCTTCATCGCGGCGAGGAGTTGATGGGACTGGAGCTGCTGCACGTAGAGCTCGGCCTTCTCCCGCTCGCCGGACCAGACCACGGAGAGGCCCCGGCGATGCACCTCCAGCATCAGCGCCTCGGCCTTCTCTTGCGGATAGCCGAAGACGCGGCGCAACACGAGGGTGACGAAGCTCATCAGGTTCACCGGGTCGTCGTAGACGATGACGTTCCACGGCATGTCGTGGTCCGACAGGGTCTCCGTCTCGGTGATGGTGATTTCGTCAAGTTCCGGCGTCATCCGGCAGGGGCGGTTTCAGATCGCCCGCAGACGCGGGCTTTCGGCGGAAAAATCGCCGCGTTCCCCGCTGATCGCAACTTGCACATGGGGGATCGCGGAGGCGAAGAGGGCGAGGGCATCGTTGCCGGTGCCGGAGTGGTTGCGATAGCCCGTGTGCGGCAGCAGCCCCGATTCGAGTTCGAACCAGGCGTAGGCGGAGAGGGCGGGAGCGAGAGGTAGGTGGTAGAGGGCGCTCTGCAAGGCGAAGAGGGTCGTGGCATGGCCCGGCGTCCCGCCCGCCGCGACGAGTTCCGAGAAGCGGGTCCACTTGCGGTTCGCCCGCATCTCCGATTTGCCTTCGAGAAAGGCGAGGCCCGCCGCGAGGCTCCGGGTGCGCAAGGTCTCGCTCAGGGCACGGTCGAGCACCCGGTCCTGCCCTGCGATCTCGTCGGGGCGCATCTCCCCGGCGAGCCGGTGGATCTCGACGAAGGCCGGGGCGAGGACAGGGGCGAACCAAGTCTCCAGCCAGAGCCGCCAAGCCGCCGCGAGGTCGCCGCGCGAATCCCAGACGAAGGTGCCGGGCGAACGGACCTCGATCCCGAGACGGGAGACGAAGCGGGCCAAGGCAAGGCCCTCGATCTCGCCGGGCGTGGCGGCGCGCAGGGCTTGGAAGGTGTCAGACATCCCGACACCCCGACGGATCAGAGCAACCCGGCTTCCTTGAGCGTCTTGTAGGCACCGTTTTTGTCGATGGTCTTGAGACCCCGGGCGCTGACGCGGACGCGGACGTATTTGCCCAGCTCGGGCACCCAGACGCGCTTCTCGCGCAGATTGGGCTTGAACTGGCGCTTCACCGTCTCGGTGACGTGACGACCGATCCCGCCTTTTTTCTTGGCGCGTCCGCTGCGGTGGATTCTGCGACCGGTGCTCACTTTCGCTCCGGTGATTTGGCAAACTCTGGACATGGCTGGGATCCGTTGGAAGGTTCAGGGCAGGTCGGCGCGGAGGGCTTCGGGCCAAGGGCGCGACCTGCGGGGTGGGCAATGTCCCCGGATTTGCGCCGCGGTCAAGGGAAAATCCTCCCCGTTCGCCTTCTGCCGCCGTGTCGGCTCACTCGGGGTCCGCGTCGCCGGTGGCGAAGACTTGGGTGATCGCCTTGACCGCCCGCAGCTCGTCCTCCCCGGAGGCTTCCACGGTGATCGCCGTCCCCATCGAGGCGCAGAGCGCGACCAGGCTGAGGATGCTCCGGATGTCGCCGATGCGCTCCCCGCAACGCAGGACGACCGAGGCCCGGAAGGACTGCGCCGCCCGGATGATGCGGGCGGCGGGGCGGAATTTCAGGCCATCGGCCCACGGCACCACGACGGTAGAGCGTTTCATGGCGGACTTCGACCGCGAAGGAGGCGGAACGTTCGATCTGGTTGTTCCGGGAGGGTTCCGGTGCCGCAGGCCGGGGGACGCGGGTGCCGCCGCGTCCGCTTTTCCCCTTGCGGAACAGGCCGGTCGGTTATCTTGTCCGTCCTTTTCGACTTCCCTCCTCCACCCCCGAAATCATGAGCGCCGCCGTTTCCGAAAAAAATTCCGTCCTGATGGAAAAGATCGTCAGCCTTTGCAAGCGGCGCGGTTTCATCTTCCAGTCGGCGGAGATCTACGGCGGACTCAACGGCTGCTGGGACTACGGTCCGCTCGGGGCGGAATTGAAGCGCAACCTCAAGGAATACTGGTGGCGCAAGAATGTGCAGGAGCGCGACGACGTCGTCGGGCTGGACGGGTCGATTTTGACTCTTGAGGCCGTTTTGAAGTCTTCGGGCCACCTCGACGGATTCTCGGACGAAATGTCGACCTGCAAATCCTGCAAACGGCACATCCGCTTTGACCAGCTTCGCGACTTGATCGCGAACTCGGCTTGGGCGCAGTCGCTCGCGGAGGCGATGACCGTGGAAAAGCCCGGCGATCCCGCAGGCGTCTCCGCCGATGGGGAGACCTTGGCCCGTTGGGCTCGGAAGAAAGGCAAGACTCTCGCGCCCAACCTCGCCCTCGTCCGCAATCCCGAGGTCGTCATCTCATGGATCATCGAGGAATCCGTTCGTCACCAGCCGATGGACCCTTGGTATTTCACCCAACTCGTCGCAACCGAGCAGTTGCGGCAAACGGGGCCGGTGAATCCTTGCCCTGACTGCGGCGGCGAACTGACGGCACCCCGCAAATTCAACCTCATGTTCGAGACGAATTTCGGCGCGGCCGGTGACGGGACTGCCTACCTCCGCCCCGAGACGGCGCAGTCCATCTTCGTGCAATTCAAGAACGTGCTCGAAACCTCGCGGGTGAAGCTGCCCTTCGGCATCGCCCAGATCGGGAAGAGCTTTCGCAACGAGATCAACCCGAGGAATTTCACCTTCCGCTCGCGCGAGTTCGAGCAGATGGAGATCGAATACTTCTGCAAGCCGGAAGACGGCCTGCGCCTCACCGACGAATGGCTGGAGGCGCGCCTCACCTTCTACGAGGAGATCGGCATCCCGCGCGAGCACCTCCACATCGTCGACATCCCCGACGGCGAGCGGGCCTTCTACTCGCAGAAGACCTACGATATCGAATACGAGTTCCCCTTCGGTATCCAGGAGCTTGAGGGCATCGCCTACCGCACCGACTACGATCTCGGCGTCCACCAGAAGGGCTCGGGCAAGTCGCTCGAATACTTCGACGAGGAGAGCAAGGAAAAGCTCCTCCCCCACGTCGTCGAGCCGAGCGCAGGCTGTGATCGCACCGTCCTCGCCCTGATCTGCGAGGCCTTCGACGAGGAGACCGTGACCGACGAGAAAGGCAAGGAGGAGGTCCGCACCGTGCTGCGCTTCTCCCCGCGCGTCGCCCCGGTCAAGGTCGGCGTCTTCCCCCTGCTCAAGAACAAGCCCGAGCTCGTCGCCAAGGCCCGCGAGGTGCAGAAGCTGCTGACGCCCTTCATGACCGTCTTCTACGACGAAGCCGCCGCCATCGGTCGCCGCTACCGCCGCCAGGACGAGATCGGCACGCCCTTCTGTGTGACGATCGACTTCGACACGATCGGCGAGAACGGCGAGGAGTTGAAGGACACCGTCACGATCCGCGAGCGCGACTCGATGAAGCAGGAGAGAATCGCGATTTCCGAGCTTCGGGCGTTTCTTTTGGATCGGATTCAGTAGAGAAGTTCGTGAGAACTTCTCCCCCTTCCATCCGGGCCGAAATTATGCGTTTTCGGCGAGTTCGCCACGCCGCTGGCGGGAACGGCGGTCGAAACAGAAGCGCATCGCCATCGCGGGGCTGCGCAAGCATCCGGTAGAGAAGTTCGTGAGAACTTCTCCCCTCCGCCTTGGCCGAAGTTCTCACGAACTTCGCTACGCTCCCGCCGCTCCCGGCCCCATCAAATCCATCACGCTGACGATGCCGACCAGCCTTCCGTCGCGGTCGGTGACGAGGCATTTTTGCAGACCGGAGCGGATCATGCTTTCGACCGCCTCCTCGACCTCGCTTTCGACCGGGCAGACCGGCAGGTGAAGCCGCTCGATTTCCTCCAAGGGCGACTCCATGGAAACGTCGGCGCGTTTCAGAAAGTTGAAGAGGTCCTCGCGGGCGAGGCAGCCGTCGAGGCGACCGTCAGGCCCAGCGAGCGGATAGATGCTGAAACGGCGGGTGCTGAACAGGGCGAGCGCCTCGCCCACGGTGGCGTCGCTGCGCAGGGTCGCGAGGTCGTTGCGCATGCGCTCGCGCACGGGCTGGCGTAGGACCGCGGGATCGAGCCGCCGCTTCACCGACTCGATCTCCGCCTCGGCGCTGCCCTGCGCGGTGGTGCGCCCGAGGACGCGGCGGAAACGGCTGCTGCTGGTGAAGAGGGGCAGCACGACCTCGCTGCTCAGGGAGACGAGCTCGGTCGGTCCCTTGGCGTAGGCGTCGTAGAGGTAGCCGCCGCCGTGGACGATGGCGCGCTCGCCGAAATATTCGCCTTCGGTGATGGTGCGGACGACCTCGCCGCTGCCGTCGCGCAGTTCGATGGCCCCGCTCTGCACGACGTAGAGCGAGAAGGCCGGTTCGCCACGGTGGAAGAGCGCGTCCCCCGGTTCGAGGTGGACTTGGCGGTAGAGCTTGGTGAAGCGCGGGTTCAGCAAGGTGATGTCGCGGGGGAAGAAGAGATCGAGGGACCAGTCGATGACGATGCGGAGCTTCCGGTCGAGACCGGGCAGCTTCGAGAGGTAGATGGAGCGCCAGAGGAACCAGGCGACGAAGCCGGAGAACTGCATCCCCAAAATGCTCGCCACAGCGGTGCGGTGGCCGATGGAGGCGAGTTCGCCGAGGCCCTTGAATTGAAAAGGGTCCGGTCCACGACCCGACAGGGTATGGCCGAGGTTTTTCGCGAGGGCGATGCCCTGCCGCGTGGCGAATTGCGCGGTCTGCGGGCAGAACTCGGCAGTTTTGCCCGCGAGGGGGACGAGGGCGCAGTCGCCCGCCGCCCAGACCGCGTCCTGCCCCCGCACGCGCAGGAATTCGTCGGTGAGGAGACGATGGCCTTCGTTGGGGAGGTCGTTCGCCTCGCAGAGGGCGCGGATCGCGGAATGCGGCGCGTTGCCCACGGTGGAGACGACGGTGGCCGTCTCGATGGTCTCGCCCGATTGCAGGTAGACGCGGGTCGCGGTGACGGCGCGGACCCTCTCATTGAGGAGGATTTCGAGGCCGCGCTGCCGCAGCTTCTTCGCGGCGTAGTCGCCGAGGTTGTCGCCGAGGTTTTGCAGGATGCGCTCGCGGCTGTGGACGAGGACGACGCGGATCTCCTCGCGCGGGATGTCGTGGTAGTCGCGGGCCGCCTCGCGGAGGAGGTCGAGGATTTCCCCCGCCGTCTCCACGCCGGAGTAGCCGCCGCCCACGACGACGAAGGTGAGAAGGCGCCGCCGCACCTCGGGACGCTGCTCCGCGTTCGCCTCCTCCAAGCGCGAGATGAGGGTGGCCCGCAGGATCATGGCGTCGCCGACGTTCTGCATGACGAAAGCGTGCTCCGGCATCCCGGGGACGCGGCTGAGGTCGATCTCGGCTCCGAGGGCGAGGACGAGATGGCGGAAGCCGATGACGACCCCGGCGGAGAAGGGACCCGTGTCGACCCGCACCTCGCGCTTCTCCAAATCGATCCCGCCGACCTTCCCGCGCAGCACGCGGAGGCCGCGGCAGATCCGCCGGATCGGGTTGACGACGTGGCGCGGGGCGATGGAGGCCCCCGCGACCTCGGCGAGCATGGGCTGGAAGACGAGGTAGTTCTGGTCCGAGACGATCACGGCCTGCTCGGGCCGCAGCCCGGCGCGCTTCAATTCCTTCGCGAGGCGCTGCCCGCAGGAGACCCCGGCGAAACCGCCGCCGAGGATGGCGACTTCGAGATCGAGACGGGCGGGGACGACGGCGGTGGAGGGGGAGGGCATGGCAAAGCGAGAAGTCGGCCAATCAATCCCGCATTTCCCTCCCGCCGCGTCAATTGACAAAAAACACATCCACGACGAACCAGGCGATCATCCCGAGGGCGAAAAGGACGCGCCCGAGGATGCCGGCGAGGCCGCCGACGACGGTGCCGACGGTGGATTGCCCGGCCTCCTTGACCTCCTTCTTCGCGACGAAGACCTCGAAGAGGAAGACGCCGGCGATGGGTCCGACGATGAGTCCCGGCAATCCGAAGAAGAGTCCCACGATGCCGCCGAGGATCGCGCCGAGGATGCCCCACTTGCTGGAGCCGAACCACTTCGCCCCGAGCGCCCCGCTGAGCCAGTCGAGGGCGATGGAGAGGGCATAGAGGACGCCGATGAAGACGAGGCCTTGCCAGGCGAGGCCGGAGGATTCCATCCCCATCGTGAAGTAGAAGAGGAAGGTCCCGACGAGAATGAGCGTCGTCCCGGGAAGGACGGGGAGGAAGGTGCCGAGGAAGCCGATGACGATGAGGAGGATCGTCACGGTCCACATCAAGGTGTCGTACACGGCTTCGCCGGAGAACCAGTCGGACCAAGCGGCGAGGAGGGGAGTCATGGGTCACGGGTCACGGGTCACGGGTCACGGGTCACGGGTCACGGGTCACGGGTCAGAAGAACCGCCTCGCCTCCGTCTCCGGCCTCGGCTGGCAGATGCGGGCAATGCAATGATCGAAGCTCTCCTCGTTGCTGAGGATGCCGATCTCGACGCGGAGGAAGTGGATGGGCACGTCGAGTCGCCCGAGGCGAGGGAAGCGCACCGCGTCCTTCTCCGTGGTCACGATCATGTCGACGTCGGACTCGACGCAGCAGTTGATGAAGGTCAGGATCTCCTGCTCGGTGAAGCGGTGGTGGTCCATGAAGCGGCAGGTCGCCTCGATCTTCGCCCCGAGCCGGCGCACCCCGTCCTCGAAGCTCTCCGGCACGGCGATGGCGCTGATCGTGCCGACGCGCTTCCCCTGGAGCGCCTCCAGTGGCAGGGTCGCCCGCGTCTCGATGTGCTGGAGATGGCGGGGCCGGTGCTCGCATTCGATGATCTCGGCGGTGCGGTTGTATTTGCGGATGCGCTCGATGAGCTCGTCGTTCGGCTCGCCGTTGCACTTCGTGATGAAGATGTAGGAGGCCCGCTTCAGGTTGCGGGGCGGCTCGCGCAAGGTGCCGCGAGGCAGGAGGCGCTCTGTCCCGAAGGGCTGCCAGCGGTCCACGAGGACGATGTCGAGGCGGTGGCGCAGGCGCAGGTATTGCAGCCCGTCGTCGAGGATGAGGGTGTCGCAGTTGAACTCGGAAATGGCGTGCTTGCCGCTTTTGACGCGGTCCTTGTCCACGATCACGGGGATGTCGGGGAGGTTCGCGGCGAGCATGTAGGGCTCGTCGCCCGCCGTTTTGGAGTCGAGGAGCAGCGATTTGCCGTCGCTGACGACGCGGGGCGGGTCGATCTCGTTCTTGCCTTGGATCTTGCCGGCGAGGCGCTTCAGGAAGGGCTGCTTCACCGACTTGTAGCCGCGGCTGAGGATGGCGACGCGGCGTCCACCGTCCTGGAGGGAGCGGGCGAATTTCTCCACCACCGGGGTCTTGCCGGTGCCGCCGACGGTGAGGTTGCCGATACTGACGACGAGGCAGCCGAGGCTGCGCTCGCGGAGGATGCGGTTGCGGTAGAGGGTCAGGCGCGAGCCCACCGCGAACGCGTAGACCTTCGACAGCGCCCCGAGGACACCCCGCAGCATGGCGGCGCGTGCGCCTTGGCGGCGGTCGAGGATCACGTCCACGGCGAATCGTTCGAGCTTTTCCCGGGTTTGCGACATGGGCTGGGTGCGGGGGGGCAACGGTCGCGGCAACGGCTCCCGGCGCAACCGGGAATGTGGGCGCTTGCAAAGGGGCGCGTCCTGAAGCATGGACGGGGATGCAACGAATCGACGAACGTTCCCCCGACGCGATGCGCGAGATCGGGTTCCAGCTCGACATCGCCCCGCTCGCCCACGGCAGCGTGCTCGTGAGCTTCGGCGAGACCCGCGTGATCTGCGCCGCCATGCTCGAGGCCGGGGTGCCGTCCTGGATGAAGGCGCAGGGCGTTCCCGGCGGCTGGCTCACCGCCGAATACAGCATGCTGCCCTACTCGACCCTGCAACGGAAGCCGCGCGACATCAACCGGGGCAAGCTCGACGGACGCAGCTCGGAGATCCAGCGCCTCGTCGGGCGCAGTCTGCGGGCCGTCGTCGATTTGGGGGGGCTCGGGGCGCGCACCCTGTGGATCGACTGCGACGTGCTCCGCGCCGACGGGGGCACCCGCACCGCCTCCATCACCGGGGCCGTCGTCGCTGCCGAGATGGCTTTCCGCCGCTTCGTCGCTGCAAAGAAGCTCCCGAAATCGCCCCTGCGCCAGCTCGCCGCCGCCGTCAGCGCGGGGGTGTGGGAGGGCGTCTGCTGCCTCGACCTGAACTACCACGAGGACAAGGACGCCGCCGTCGATTTCAACTACGCCATGACCGAGGACCTGCGTCTCATCGAGGTGCAGGGCACGGGAGAGGAGGCCACCTTCTCCGAGGAGGAGATGGCCGAAATGCTGCGCCTCGGGAAAAAAGGCATCGCCGAAATCGTCGCAGCCCAGAAGGAGGCGCTGGAGCGTTTCGATCCGACGGCGAATCTGGAGATGTTGACGCGCTTGGCGTAGGTCAATGCTCCAAGGTCTCCCGCAACTTCGTCAACCCGCGTCTGACCCGCGCCTTCACCGTCCCCAGCGGTTCGCCGAGACTGTCGGCGATCTCCTGCTGGGTGAGGCCCTCGAAATAGACCTTTTCGATGGCCTCGCGCTGGATCGAGGTCAGTTCCATCACCGCCGAGCGCACCGCGCGGCAGGCGTCGCGTCGGCTCGCGGCCTCGGGTCCGGTGACGGGGGCGGTACCGCGATGGATGAACTCCACCTCCCCGGCGTAGGCGTCCTTGAGACGGCTTTGGCGCTTCCTCGCGCGGAGGCGGTCGATGGCCCGGTTCCGCGCCGTCGAGGTCAGCCAAGTGACGGGTCGCCCACGGCCAGGATGGTATTGGTCGGCCTTTCGCCAGAGCGAACACAGGACTTCCTGGAGCACCTCCTCGGTGTCGGCAGGATCGCCGAGAATGCGATGGATGGCGGTGTAGAGCAACCCGGCGTAGCGCTCGTGCAAACGAAGGAAGGCTCCGCCGTCTCCCGCCGCGATCCCCGCCAGCATCGCACCGTCGGCGAGGTCGTCGTAAGGGCGGGCGGGATCGGAGGAGGGGAGGGTGCTCATGATGAGAAAATCTTATTTCGTCTTTCAATTATTCACAAATGAAATGAATATTAGATATTTTAATTTTTCGAACGGATGAATTAGAGGCGCTTTTGGCCTCATGGATTCCGCACCCGAATCCACTTATTGAACCGATCCCGAGCTCCATGGTCGGAAGGAGGCAGCTCGACCTCCGCCGGATTCCCGGTCGGTTTCCGTCGATTGCGCCACCCTCCTCCTTGTGCTAGCTTCGGACCGGCGGTTCCGCGCCGCCCTCCCCACCTGCCCTTTCATGCAAGACGACGACCCCAACCAGAACCACCGCCGCCAAGGCGGGGGCGAGAATGGCTTCAACTGGAAGGGGCTCCTCCTCCTCTCCATCGCCATGGGCCTCTTCGGCTTGGCGATCATGTCCAAAAACTGGTCCAACTCGGCGAAGAGCCTGACCTACGCCGAGTTCAAGGGGTTCGTCAAAGAAGGCCGCATCCATGTGGATGCCAAGGCCCAGCCGCCGATGCTGCTTCGCCTCGTCCAGAAGGACGGCAGCGCCAAGCAGCATGTGACCGGTTGGTACGAGGTCGAAAATCCCGAGCAGAACGGGGGCAAGAAATACGCCCAGTTCACCGTGCCCGTCATCCTCGACTACGTCGGCGACGATCTGAAGGCCCTGCTCGCGGGCGACGACCCGGCGAACCCGAAATATGAAATCTCCGACCTGCCCACCGACTCGGACAGTCTCGGCATGATGATGATGTCCTTCTACCTGCCGATCCTCTTTCTCCTCGTCCTCCTCTACTTCCTCTTCCGCCACCAGATCCGCGCGGCGGGCAAGGGGGCGATGAGCTTCGGCAAGAGCAAGGCCAAGCTCATGTCGATGGACAAGGGCAAGGTCACTTTCAAGGACGTGGCCGGCGTCGAGGAGGCGAAGGAGGAGGTCTGGGAGATCGTCGAATACCTGCGCGACCCCAAGAAATTCCAGCGTCTCGGCGGTCGCATCCCGAAGGGCGTCCTCATGGTCGGTTCGCCCGGCACCGGCAAGACCCTCCTCGCCCGTGCCATCGCTGGCGAGGCCGACGTGCCCTTCTTCTCCATCAGCGGGTCGGACTTCGTCGAGATGTTCGTCGGCGTCGGCGCCTCGCGCGTGCGCGACATGTTCGAGCAAGGGAAGAAGAACGCGCCCTGCCTCATTTTCATCGACGAGATCGACGCGGTCGGTCGCCATCGCGGCCACGGCCTCGGCGGCGGGCATGACGAGCGCGAGCAGACCCTCAATGCGCTGCTCGTCGAGATGGATGGCTTCGACACGCAGGAAGGCGTCATCATCATTGCCGCGACGAATCGCCCCGACGTGCTCGACCCGGCCCTGCTGCGTCCCGGACGCTTCGACCGCGAGATCACCGTGGGTCTGCCCGACGTGAACGGTCGCGAGGAGATCTTGCGGGTCCACGCGAAGAAGGTCAAATTGGCCGAAGGCGTCGATCTCGCTGTCGTCGCCCGCGGCACGCCCGGCTATTCCGGGGCCGAGCTGGCCAACGTCATCAACGAAGCCGCCCTCCTCGCCGCGCGCAAGGGGTTGAAGGCGATCACCCTCGTCGAGCTTGAGGAGGCCCGCGACAAGGTCCGCTGGGGCAAGGAGCGCCGCAGCCTCGCCATCTCGGAGAAGGAAAAGGAAAACACCGCTTTCCACGAAGCGGGCCACGCCATCCTGCTATGCCTCCTCGAACACACCGAGCCCCTCCACAAAGTCACCATCATTCCCCGAGGTCCTTCCCTCGGATCGACGATGTGGTTGCCCGAAGAGGACAAGTTCACCAACCGGAAAAAGGAACTCCTCGATCAGCTCGTCGTCATCATGGGCGGTCGTGTCGCCGAGGAGGTTGTCTTCGGCAACGTGACCAACGGAGCCAGCGGTGACATCAAGCAGGCCACCGCGATCTCCCGCAAGATGGTCTGCGAATGGGGCATGAGCGAAGAGCTCGGCATGGTCGAATACGGCGACCACCAGGAGCACGTCTTCCTCGGTCGCGACATGGGTTCGCCCCGCAACTACAGCGAGGCGACCGCGCAGAAGATTGACGCCGAGGTGAAGCGCCTCATCGACAACGCCTACGCGAAGGCCACCGACTTGATCCTCGCGAACCGCGACAAGCTCGACGCCATCGCCAAGGGCCTCCTCGAATACGAGACCCTCGACGCGAAGCACATCCACGAGATCATGGAACACGGCGAGATCCGCAATCCCCCTTCCTCGCCGACCCCGCCCGACCTGCCCGCCGAGGCTCCGAGGAAGCGTCCGGTCGAGAAGGAGCGTGAGAGCGAGGGTGGCCTTCCCGGCCTGCCGGCCCCGGCATGAGGAGGCTTCCGCTTCGCTGGAAAAAATTTTAAAATTTTTCTAAGAAAGCCCGCCGCCCGCCGTTTTAGCTTTTGTCATCACCGGGTTGCGGAAGACTGACAGATCGGCTGGGAGCGAGCGGTCGTTTATCGGCGGTTGAAAAGTCCCTTCGACGATCCTGTGGTGACGACTTTGGCGGAATGGACCGGACTACCGATCCATTCCGCTTTTTTCATCCAACTCCAAAATCCACAGAACCAACAAAAATGAAACTGATCACCCTGTCCGTCGCCCTCTCCGTCATCGCCCTCTCCTTGGGCGCGTGCAAGCACCGCAAGCAGCAGGCGGCCTATCCGTCGCAGCCGGCGCCCGTCCAATACGCCAAGTGAGGCGTTCCGGAACAGTTCGGCGGTCCGCCCATTTGTCTTGGGTGGGCCGCCGAATCTGCCGGATGGTTTTCGCGGGCTTTGTTCCGGCTCCGCTTGAAGGGTTGCCCACGGAATCTACGGAGTTTTCCTCTGCCGGTCCCCTCTCAGTGAGCTTCCGTGGATTCCGTGGGCCTTCCTCGTCTTCGCTACGGTTCCGCCGTGAAAGCACGTAGAGAAGTTCGTGAGAACTTCTCCCATCCGATGCCTCAAGAGCCGTCCGTCTGCGGCTCCGCCTGACCGGGCGTCCTCGCGACATTCGGGATCACTGCGCCGCCCGCACCAGATCCCAAGCCTTGTTGTCGATCGCGTCTTTTCTCCCCGAGGTCGTCGATGACTTCGCATTTCCTCATCGTCTTGGCATCGAGGGAGGGCGCTGGTCTTGCGGAACTCGGGGCTGATGAGTTCGTAGGCGGTCTGGTTCGGGGAAGAGGTAGTAGATGTGCTCTCCATGTCCGCCGCCGCGTTGGCCGGGTCGGTGAGGAAGTGGGTGAAGGCGTAGGCGAGCTCGGAGTTCGGGGCGTTCTTCGAGACGACGAGGCAGGTGAAGCGTGGAAGAGGGGAGAGATGGCGTGGTATCCTTGTCTTCCGCAGACAGCCTCCCTGCGAGCCGCCAGGCGAAATCATCGCGGAATTTTGCTATCCTTATCCCTCGATGCCCGGCCCGCCCCCAGCTCGCAAGATCATCCACCTCGACATGGACTGCTTCTACGCGGCCATCGAGATGCGCGAGCGGCCCGGACTGGCTGGGAAACCCGTCGCCGTCGGTGGAAGCGGCGGGCGCGGGGTGCTCACGACCTGCAACTACGAGGCTCGGAAGTATGGCTGCCGCTCCGCCATGCCCGCCTTCAAGGCGCGGGAGCTCTGCCCGCAGCTCGTCCTCCTGCCGGTGCGCTTCGACCTCTACCGACGCGAGTCGATGCGAATCCGCTCGATCTTTGCCCGCTACACCGGCCTCATTGAGCCGCTCTCCCTGGACGAGGCATACCTCGACGCGAGCCACCTCGACTCCGAGGCCGCCTCGGTCGCGTGGGCGATCCGCGAACAGATCCGCGAGGAGTGCGGGCTGACCGCCTCCGCCGGAATCGCTCCGAACAAATTCCTCGCCAAAATTGCGAGCGACTGGAACAAGCCCGACGGGCAGTTCGAGATCCGCGCCGAGGAGGTCGATTCCTTCGTCGCCGCGCTGCCCGTGGAGAAAATCTGGGGCGTCGGCCGACGCACCGCGCAGCGCCTCCACGAGGCCGGCATCCCCACCTGCGGGGCGATGCGCGAACACAGCGAGGTCGAGCTGGTGCGGCGCTTCGGAAAATTCGGCCGCTCTCTCTTCCGCCTCTGCCGGGGGCTCGACGAGCGCCCCGTCGAGCCGAACCGCGAGCGCAAGTCGGTGGGGAACGAAAGCACCTTCCGGGAGAATCTCACCTCCCTCGAAGAAGGCCGCGAACGCCTCGACGAACTCGTCGGGGAGCTAGCCGAGGATTTGGCCTCGCGCCATGCGGACCGCGAAATCCGCGAATGCGTCGTGAAGGTGAAGTTCGAGGACTTCCGCACGACCACAGCCCAGCGCGCCTCGGACCGGGTCGATCCCGATCTGATGCGCGAACTCCTCGCCGAGGCTTGGACACGGGGCGAAGGGAGATCCGTCCGCCTCATTGGCGCGGCGGTGCGACTCCGCGAGAGCGGGGAGGCGGGCGCGCAGATGGAGATGTTTTGACCCCTTTCCGGGCTCCCTCAAGGTGCCGCGGACGGAGTCGGCAGCGAGGCGTTGAAACGAAGCGTCGTCGTCTGCTTGGACACCGTCGAGCGCATTGCCTCGCCTTCGAGGACGAAGATCTCGGGATCGGCCTCGAACGAGGGTGTCACGGACACGGCTAGGCATTCGGGGTGCGCCTGCACCGTCGCGACGATGCCTCGCAACGCCTCGATCTCCTTCGGTGGCGTCGTGCCGGGGTCGGCGATCTTCCCTTCGAGAATGCCGAGCAGCTCCTGGCGGAACCCCTCCGCGTGGTCCGCGAGGACTTCATCGGCGAAGAAGGCGCGCCGGGCCGCTTCGAGATAGCGATCGTGGTCGGAGGCGGCGATCCTGACCTTCATGGTGCCGCCTCCCTGATAGTTGGCCCAGTCGCCCTCCAGCACCGTCGTCTCGTAAGTGCCGGAAAAGCGGATTTCCTTCTTTTCTCGGTCTGGAGCGCCTTTGACGACCATCTCGATTTTGACGAAGAGCTTGCCCTCGTGCGGGAGGAATTTGACCCGCTTTTCGGCCACCACGGCGGACTCGGGTTCGTTTTCGGGAAGGGGGCGGGCTTCGCCGCCGATCTTCCATTCGCGGCGGGTCTCTCCTTCGGTCGATTCGAGGACAAAGGTCTGCGATCCCTCCTCCTTCCGGTAGGTGGACGCGGCCTTTTCCACGATGGAGGAGAAGACCGACTCGCGGATCGAAAGAACCTTCGGTCGCGCCGCCGGGGGCGTTTCGTAGCGCTGGCCCACCACTTGGGCTCCGAGAGGCGGAGCTGTCGCGGCGAGCGCGAAGGAGAGCGTGGCGAGGCCCTTGCGGAGGCGGGGGGAAAGGGAGAAGGTGCGCATCCGGTTTGCCATAGGATACGCGCCAAGTCCCAAACTCGCACGGGGAAATCGTGTGGAGCGGTTTGGGGCATGTCCACGCACCAAGTTTTTGTAGCCGGGGTCATCGACCTCGGTCGAACGTCGTTTGGAGGTCCGATCCGGCCTCAGTGAGGCTGGCTACAGCGCTGGCGCGTTCTTCCACGCCCCACCCGTCATTCCAAAACCCTCCGTTCCTCGCTGCCAAATCTCGCTTTCGAACCACAAGACCAACTACGACCGTCCCAGCTCGCGCGAACGCTCCGCCGCCGCCGCGACGGCTCCGCGCACGATGGCCTCGAAATCCTTTCCGCGGAAATATTCCAGCGCCGCGAAGGTCGTGCCGTTCGGGCTGGTGACGTTCTCCCGCAGGGTCGCGGGCGCTTCGCCGGTGGAGAGAATGAGTTCGGCGGCCCCGGCGGCGGTGTGGACGGCGAGGTCGCGGGCGGTTTCGGGAGGCAGCCCTTGCGCGATGCCTTCGGCGATCATCGCTTCGAGGAGGAAAAAGAAATAGGCCGGACCGCTCCCGCTCACGGCGGTGACGGCGTCGAGGTCGTCCTCGCCGACGCGGCAGACATGGCCGACGGCCCCGAGAAGCGCTTCGGTCAGAGCGGCGTCGGCCTCCGTCGCGGCGGAGCCGAGGGCGTAGGCCGAGGCCCCTTTGCCGACGAGGGCGGGGGTGTTCGGCATGACCCGGACGACGCGATGGCGATGCCCCGTACCCGCCTCGATCGCGGACAGCCGGACCCCGGCGGCGATGGAGACGAGGAGGCGGTCGCGGCTTTCGCCGAGTTCGCCCAGCATCCCGGCGAAGCCCTGCGGCTTCGTGCAGAGGAGGACGACCTCCGCTCCCTCGACGACGGAGGCGTTGTCCGGCGCGACGCGCACGCCTAGCTCGGAGGCCATCGCCGCCGAGGCGGATTCGTAGCTGTCGTAGACGAGGGTGTCCTCCGGACGGCACAGGCCCGCCCCGAGAATGCCGCCCACGAGGGCACGCCCCATTTTTCCGCAACCGATCACTCCGAGTTTCATCGCGGTATTGGTAGCTCTGTTTCGCCCGGTGGACAGGGAAAAATTCCGTTGCGAGGAAGGCGTCGCGGCGGCTAGGTTGAGGGAGTCTCCCCCATGTCCGCCCGAACCTTCCAGAGCGCCTCCTCCTCCGCCCGCGTCACTGCGGCGGAGTTCGTCGCGGCATATCGCGGGATGCTCGTGGCTCGGATCTTCGAGGAGAAGGTCTCGTCCCTCTACCGCGCTGGAAAGATCGTTGGTGGGGTCTACCTCGGACGGGGTCAGGAGGCCTTCAGCTACGCCCTCGGTGGCCAGCTCGACCGTCGCCTCGGCGATGTCTTCGCAGGCCTCATCCGCGACCAGGCGGGCCGCGCCGCCTTCGGCGAGCCTCTTCTCGACGCGGTGCGGACCTATCTCGGAAAAGTCACCGGCCCCATGCGCGGGCGCGACGGCAACATCCACCGGGGTCGCCCGGGGATCGGGATGCCCGCGATGATCAGCCACCTCGGGTCCTCCGTTTCGGCGGTGAACGGGATGCTGGTGGCGAAGCGTTTCCGGGGCGAGAGCGGCTATGTCGGCGGGGTCACCGCCGGGGACGGGGCGACCTCGACCGGGGCCTTCCACGAGGGCCTCAACCAAGCTGCGGTGGAGCGTCTGCCCCTCGTCGTCGCCGTGGCCGACAACCAGTTCGCCTACTCCACCCCGACGAGCCGGCAATACGCCTGCGAGGATCTCGCCGACCGCGCTGCCGGCTACGGGATCGCCGGATACTCCATCGACGGGACGGATCTGATGGGCTGCCTCGAAACCTTCCGCACCGCCATCGCGCGGGCACGGGCGGGCGAAGGGCCGCAACTGGTCGTCGGCAAGCTGCTGCGCCTCTCCGGCCATGGCGAGCACGACGACGCCAGCTACGTGCCCGACGAGGCCAGGGCCGGACGCTACGGTCGCGACTGCCTCTCCCTCGCCCGCGAACGCCTCCTCGCCGAGGCTTGGCAGAGCGCGGAGGAAGTCGAAGCTCTCGAACAGGGGGTGCAGGATTTCGTCGAGGAGACCTTCGCCCAAGCCCAAGCCGAGGAGCCGCCCAGCCCGCTACAGGACGACTGGAGCGCTCTCGCGACGCGGCGCTTGGTGGACGGGCGGTATTGATGTGGCTTTTTTCAGGTCAAGGGCAGCCGAGAAGGATGCCTTGCGAACGTTGGTCTTCTGAGTCCAACCAAACCTTGTTCATGACGACGCCAGCCAAGCGATACAACGACTCCCTCGACCACTTGGAGGGTAGGAGGGTTGAAAAGGACGAGGCTCGTGCTTTTCAACTGAATCTCGCCGCCGCATCAGAGGGCGATTCGGAGGCCATTTTGGCGATGGGCTGGTTTTATCTCAACAGCGTCGGTGTCCCGAAATCCATCGAGGATGCCCGCATTTGGTACCGGAAGTCGGCAAGGCGAGGGGAACCGAGAGCGATGTTCAGCCTTGGGCAGATCGCCTACGATGAAGGGGCATGGAATGATGCCCGCATCTGGTTCACAAGAGCAGTCCGCCATCATCACGACAGGTCGCTCTATTGGCTTGCCAAGCTGCATTGGCGGGGAGTGGGGGTCGTGAAGGACCGGAAGGAAGCCATGAAATTGATTCACTTGGCGGCATCGAAGAAGGTGGCCGAAGCGACTCGAACACTCAGATGGTTCGGAGCCTTGTCCAAGATCGCCAAGAGGAGAGCAGCAAGCTCGTGAGGCCGGGTGGAAAGGATGAGGCGATTCCGCTCAAGATCGACGAACGCACAATCATGGGAATCTATGGAAACCGGACTGCTTGACCGGGAGGAGGCTTCCAAGAGTGCCTTCATGGTTGAAAATCCGCAATCCAACTGACGATTTTCAAGTTTCCTGCCGTGGTCCGCCATTGAAATGAAGCCGGGACGAGGATCGGTGATGTCGCAATGCCGGAGGGATCGCCCCTCATCCCGTCCTTGAGAATCCCTCGCTTAGGGACTATCTCAGACGGACTATGACCCCCGCCACGAAGGCCGCCCCCGCCGCCTCCATCGATTCGTCCGTGATCGCCCGCCTCCGCGTGATCGCGGGCGCGGAAAACGTCCTCACCGAGCGCGAAGACCTCGTTCCCTACGGCTTCGACGGCACCGCCGCGCTAAAGCACGGGGCCGCCTGCGTCGTCCTGCCGCGCACGGTCGAGGTGGTCGCGGAAATCGTGCGCTTCACCCGCTCCGCCGGGATTCCCGTGGTGACGCGGGGTTCGGGAACGGGTCTCTCGGGCGGCAGCGTCCCGGTCGATGGCGGCATCGTCCTCTGCCTCGTCCATCTGAACCGCATTCTCGAAATCGATCCGGCGAACCTGACCCTGCTCGCCGAGTCCGGGACGATCACCAAGGCCATCGACGACGCCTCCCATCCGCACGGTCTCTTCTACCCGCCCGATCCCGGCTCGATGAAGATATCGACCATCGGCGGCAACGTCGCGAACAACTCCGGCGGCCTGCGCGGGCTGAAATACGGCGTTACGCGGGACTACGTGATGGGCTTGGAAGTCGTCCTGCCGGACGGCGAAATCGCTTGGCTCGGCTCGAAATGCGTCAAGGACGTGGCCGGCTACTCGATGAAGGATCTCTTCGTCGGCTCCGAAGGCACCCTCGGCATCATCACCAAGGTGCTCCTGAAGCTCGTGCCCCGTCCCAAGGCGCGGCGCACCCTGCTCTCCTCCTTCGATTCGATGGAATCCGCCGCGCGGAGCGTCTCCAAGATCATCGAGCGCCACATCATCCCCTGCACCCTCGAATTCCTCGACAGCAAGACCTGCCAGAGCGTGGAGGACTACGCCAAAGTCGGCCTGCCGACCGAAGCCGCCGCCGTGGTCCTGATGGAGACCGACGGGCATCCCGCCGTGGTCGAGGAGGAAGCCGCCGCCATGGCCGAGATCGCGAAGGAGAACGGGGCCATTTCCGTCGAGCAGGCGGCGGACGAGGCCCACGCGACGAGGCTCGCCACGGCCCGGCGCAGCGCCTTCTCCGCCCTCGCCCGCATCCGTCCCACGACGATCTTGGAGGATGTCACCGTCCCGCGTAGCCGCCTCGCCGAGATCGTCGCATTCGTCGAGGAGGTCGCGGCGCGGCACCGGCTCCAAATCGCGACCTTCGGCCACTTCGGCGACGGCAACGTGCATCCGACGATCCTGACCGACGAGACGGACCACGAGGAGATGGAACGCGTCGAAGCGGCGCTGTCGGAGATTTTCGACAAGACGGTCGAGCTGGGTGGCACGATCACCGGCGAGCACGGGGTGGGGTTGGCGAAGAAACCCTACCTGCCACGGCAGTTCGACGAGGCCAGCTACGCGCTGATGAGGAAGGTGAAACGGGCGCTGGACCCCGGAGGACTGCTGAATCCGGGGAAGATATTTGACTTGGACCACGGATGAACACGAATGGATACCAATTCAGGAACCAGCCAGCGGAGCCAATTCGTGTGAATTCGTGTTCATCCGTGGTTCCAACCCTCTTCGGAGCCAATAGCTTTCAATAGTGAAAATCAACCCACCATCCCATTCGGAGACGGAGTTCAAACCCCTGCGTCACCTCGCCGATCTCGACTACTCCGTGGTCCAGCAATGCATGCACTGCGGCATGTGCCTGCCGACTTGCCCCACCTACCTTGAGACGCGGATCGAGCGCAACAGCCCGCGCGGTCGCATCGCCCTGATGCGGGCCATCGCCGACGGCGATCTCGAAGTGACGCGTGAGTTCGGCGAAGAGATGTATTACTGCCTCGGCTGCCTCGCCTGCACCACCGCCTGCCCGGCGGGGGTCGATTATCCGAAGCTCTTCGAGCACGCCCGCGCCGAGGTCGAGGCTCATGATGTGCTCTTTACCCCCGGTCGCCGCTTCTGGCGTTGGCTGACCCTGCGCCAGCTCTTCGCGAAGCCGTGGATGCTCCGCGCCGTCGGACGGATGCTCTGGCTCTATCAAGCGAGCGGGCTTTGCGCCTTGGTCAGGAAAAGCGGCCTGCTGCGGCTGCTGCCCGCCAACCTGCGGAATCTCGAACCGACCACGCCGACCGTCTGCCGCCATTTCTCCGACCGGCTCATCCGCGAGGTCGAAAGTCCGTCGGCGCGGAAATACCGGGTCGGCATGCTCACCGGCTGCGTGCAGGATCTCGTCTTCTCCGACGTGAACCGCGACACCGTCGATGCGCTGCTCGCCAACGGCTGCGAAGTCGTGACGCCACGGGCGCAGGGCTGCTGCGGATCGCTCCACGCTCACAACGGCGACCTCGAACAGGCGGCGGCGCAGGCTCGGCGCATGCTCGACCAGTTTGACCTCGATTCGCTCGACGCCGTCATCACGAACGCGGCGGGTTGCGGTTCGCACCTGAAGCATTTCTCGAACCTTTTGGAACACGATTCCGCCTACCGAGAAAAGGCGGCCCTCTGGGACGCGAAGGCTCGCGACATTTCGCAATGGCTCGTCGAGATCGGCTTCCGAAAGCCCGAGGCAGCGGCCTCCGCCCCGCAACGCATGACCTACCACGAGGCTTGCCATTTGTGCCACGGTCAGGGCATCTCGAAGCAACCGCGCGAAGTGTTGAAGGCCATTCCCGGACTCGAATTCGTCGAGCTGGAAAACGCGACCCACTGCTGCGGCAGCGCGGGCGTCTACAACATCACCCAGCCGGAGCAGGCCGCGAAGCTCCAAACCGAGAAGGCCGTCTGCATCGCGAAGACCGGGGCCTCACTCGTGGCCACGGCGAATCCCGGCTGCCATTTGCAGATCCAGAACGGGGTGGGGGAGGGAATCGAAGTGAGGCATCCCGTCTCCCTCCTCGCCGCCGCCTACCGGGCGGAGAAGACAGGCGCCGCGGAATGAAAGCGAAAGGCTGGATCGTCCTCCTCGCCTCGCTCGCCTTTGGCGCGCTCTTCGTCTGGAGCGGGATTGCGAAGGTCAAAAATCCGATCTCCTTCGCCGAAGCGGTGCGGAATTTCCGGATCGTCGGCGATCCGGTCGCCCCGGCCCTCGCCCATTTTCTGCCTTGGTTGGAGGTCTTCGCCGGACTCGGCACGATGTGGGAGCGGACCCGACAGGGTGCGGTCGCCCTCCTTACCCTATTGCTTCTCGGGTTCACCGTCGCGGTGGCCAGCGCGTGGGTGCGCGGGCTGGACATTTCCTGCGGCTGCTTCGGCAGCGCGGAGGCGATGAACTACCCGGTGAAGATCGCGCAGAATTTGGGCTTGGTCGCGGCGGGGCTGTGGCTGTGGTGGGCCGCTCGCAGGGACGCCTCGTCGGGGCGTTCGCGTGAGGATTGAAGGATGCTCGATGCGAACGACCGCATCGGGATCAATCCATCTCGCGCGAACGCGGCTCGCGATGTGGAGTGCCCGACGAGGTCGGCGAGGTCACGAAAGGGCCGCCCGCGAGCGGGGCGCGCTCGGTGAAGGCCACTTCGGGCATTTCGCTGGGACGGCCCGCGAGAGGAAAATCCTTGCGAAGGGGGAAGTAGGGGTAGCCCTCCCACATGAGGATGCGGCGATGGTCCGCAAGACCGTCGAACTCGATCCCCATCATGTCGTAGGCCTCGCGCTCGTGCCATTCCGCCGTCGGCCAGACGCCGGAGACGGACGACGCTTTTTCCCCTTCGGGAAGTCGGTATTTGACGCGCAGATGGTGCCTCGCCCCGTTGCCGAGGGCGTAGAGTTCATAGACCATCTCCCAGCGCGGCTCCTCGCCGTAGTGGTCGAGGCTGCTGATGTCGATCAGGTAGTCGAAACCGAGTTCGTCGCGGCAGTAGCGCAGGATTTCCAGCGCCTTCGCCTTCTCGACGATCACGGTGTGCTCGCCACGGAACTCCACCGTGTCGAGCACGGCTTCGGCGAAACGGTCGCGCAGGATGGAGAGGACGGTGGTCATGCGGGAACTCCGGCGGCTTCGGCAGGGGCTTCGGTTTTGAAGTGGCTGAGGGCGGAGCTTTCCTTGTCGATCTTCGCTTGGAGCTTCATCAGCCCCTCCAGCAGGGCCTCGGGACGCGGCGGGCAGCCGGAGACGTAGACATCGACGGGGATGAGGTTGTCGATCCCTTGAAGGACGGCGTAGCTGCGATACATCCCGCCCGAGGAGGCGCAGGCCCCCATGGCGATGCACCACTTCGGCGCGGGCATCTGGTCCCAGATGCGCTTCACCGCGAGGGCCATTTTGTAGGTGACGGTGCCGGCGACGATCATGACGTCGGCTTGGCGCGGGGAGAAGCGCATCACCTCTGCGCCGAAGCGGGCGATGTCGTAGCGCGAGGCCCCCGTCCCCATCAGCTCGATCGCGCAGCAGGCGAGCCCCATGGGCATGGGCCAGAGGGAGTTCTTCCGCATCCAGTTGATCGCGGTATCGACCCTCGTGAAGATGATGTTGCCCTCGATTTTGGAGTCGTAGGCGGCGTGCTGCGCGTTTGTCTCGGCCATGGCGTCGCGGGGATCGCCTCCCCGTTTCCGCCAAGCTTACGCCGCCGCCGGGGCGGGGCAAGGGAGTTTGTGAAAAATTTCACAAGCTGGGTTTTGTGGCGAGCCTCTGGGGTGGGGGAAGGCGCGGTGTTTCGCAAACTGCTCACTCAGTTGGCGTTTTAGTGGATACATCAAAATAGTGGATGTGGACTGGGGCATCAACGTGCGTTCGTTTGGAGCATTCCAATGGGGAAGCTTGCGCGAACCCCGTCCTTCGGTCAGACTCGTCGCCATGTCCGCCCGATTCTTCCCCGTTCTCTGCGCCTTGGCGTTTCTTGCCTCCCTCCATGCCGACGACCAGCCCGGTCGTCACGAGTCCCGCGAGATCGAGGGCTGGACCGTGCTCGTCGATGTGCGCCTTCTGGAGGGCGAGGGGGCTGAGGAGGGAGGGAAGGCCATTGCCCTGCTCCGCGCCAGCCTCGCCGGGATCGTTTCCGTCGTGTCGGCGGACAAGGTCGAACGTCTGCGCGAGGTCCGCATTTTCCTCGACCGGGACCACGGCTCCCTCACCTCGATGCAATACCATCCCTCGGTCGATTGGTTGCGGAAGAACGGCTTCTCCCCCGATCTCGCCAAGGCCGTCCACATCCCCGTGGCGGCGCGCTTCCTCGACCCGCGCCACCAGCAGACCCAGCCTTGGTGCGTCATGCACGAACTGGCGCACGCCTACCACGACCAGGTTCTCGGCTACGGGGACGGGCGCGTCAAAGAGGCGTGGGAGCGCTATGTCGCCTCGGGCCACGGTCGCATGGTGCTGCATGTGTCGGGGAGGTTCGTTCCCCACTACGCCCTCACCAACGAGAAGGAGTTCTTCGCCGAGATGACCGAAGCCTACTTTGGCACGAACGACTTCGTCCCTTTCGTCCACGGCCAGCTCAAGCACGAGGAGCCGGAGATCTTCGCCCTCCTCCGGGAAATCTGGGGGGCGGCCGTATTGGAGTGAGTGTCGCCGGGATGCTCCATCCGCGCTGTGTCCGATGGACGGCGCTCACCCACGCAGCGCCGCCACCGTCTTCAGAAATTCGGCATGCCTCTCCTTCGCGTAGACCACGGAGCGGAAGCCCGCCGCCGCGCCTGTCTCGCAGTTTGCGGCGAGGTCGTCGATGTAGATCGTGCGGGCCGGGTCGAGCGGCAGGGTGGTTTTCGCCAGTTCGTAGATCGCCGGATCGGGCTTCATCAGGCCGACTTCGTGCGAGTAGATCCCGCCGTCGAAGAGGCCGAAGACAGGGTAGGCCGCCTCGAAGAAGGACGCGTGGATCGCGTTCGTGTTCGAGAGCAGGTAGAGCGGCGCGCCCTCCGCTTTGAGCGACTCGATGAAGGAGATCATGGGCAGGTTCGGATCGAAGATGTCGGCGAAGGCGGAGCGGAGGAACTCCGGATCTCCCTCGTAGCCGATCCGTTCCGAGGCGGCGGCGATGAAGTCCGCGGGCGAGGTGTTGCCGAGTTCGAGATCCACCGTGAGAGGGGAGACCAGCGGCAGGATCTCCTCCGCCGTCGCTCGCGAATGCGCGGCGAGCTTGCGGGCCGAGATCGTGAAGTCGAACGGCAGGATCACGTTTCCGATGTCGAAGAGGAAGGTTTGCCGGATCGGGGACATGTCTCGATGCCGGACCCTCGCCAAGAATAGGGCGGAATCAAGTTTTCCGCTTCGCCATGCTCGGGCCGCCCCGCGATTCCATCGTTGCCCATCCTGCCGGAATGCCTTTAGACTTGGACCCATGCTCCGCCCCCTCTCCGCCACACTCGCTTTCGGATGCCTCTTCGGCCTGCTCGTTTGCCCCGCCCCCGCGCAGAACCCACCGGGTATTCAGGCCCTGTGGGACGAACTCACCGAGAAATCGACGGCCAACGACCAGGCCGGGGCCGAGGCGGTGGCGGGCAAGCTGATCGAGGCCCTGACCCCGAGGGCCACGGACTTCACCATGGGCATCCAGTTGAACTCGGCGCTGCACAACCGCGCCTCGATCCGCTACAACCGGGGCGATTTCGCGGGGGCCGAGGAGGATCTTCTCGCCAGCGTGGACCAAGCCCGGGCGATCGAGATGCTTCCCGGCCTGCCGCCCCAGTCGGCTCCGCAACTGCAGGCCATGATCGACGATCGCGTCCGCCTCAGCCTGCGCGGACTGACGAATTTCTACCTCGCTGCGGGGGACATCGAGCGGGCCACGAAAGCCTTCGAGGACGCCATTGCGATCCTGCCCCTGTGGAAGAAGCAGGCGCAAGACGGCCAGTCGGTGGGCTACATGATCATGGAAATCTCCTCGATGGAGGGCAGCTTCCACCGCGCCACCGGCGACTACGCGAAATCCGCCGAGGCCATCGTGACGCGGATCGAGGAACTGGACGAGGCTTGGGAGAAGTTTCTGCAATTCCTAGGCGGGGTCGAGAATGATTTCAGCGACCAAGCCAAGATGAACCATCTCCGGGGGCGCTCGCACCTGCTCATGGAACTGGCCGAGGTCGCGAGCCTGCGCGGGAGCCACAAGGAGGCGGTGGGCTTCGCCGAGGAGGCCCGCAAGGCCGCCTTGGAGGTGCTGCCGCTCTACCGCAAATGGGCCGAGACGACGTTGCGGACGAACCCGGCGATGCCGGCGGAGACCATCCAGAAGACGATGGAAGGCGTCGAGATCAGCACGAACTACCTCGTCTACGAACGCGCCGCCCTCGTCCTCCGCGCGGCGGGACAGGAGCGGGCCGCCCTCGACCTGATGCTGGAGGGGCTCGCGAAACGGGGCGAGGACTTTTCGCCGCAGCGCCATCTCACCCTCGAATACAACGTGATCCGTCCCGAGGAGAGCCTGAGGCTCATCGGCGACCTCCGCGCTATCCTCGGCGAGCACGCGGAGGCTGCGCAAGCCTACGACCAAGCCGCCGCCCTGACAAAACAACATTACCCCGAGGGCCACCCCGCCCTGCTGGAGATCGAGGAGAGCCGGGCGCTCCTCGCCAAGGCCGCCGGGGATGCAGCCGGAGCGAAGAGGGTTGCGGATGCGGTCCTGGAGGGTCGAATGCGGAATCTCTCCGAAGTCCTCGCCTTCGCCGACGAAGCCATGCGGCTCGCCTACCGCTCCTCGGTCGATCTCTGGAGCCTCCACGCCAGCCTCGGTTTGGACGAAGCGCTCGCCGGAACCGTGCTGCGGACCAAGGGCATCGTCCTCGAATCGCTCCTCGAAGACCGCGGCCTCGCCGCCAAGGCGAGCGACCCGGAACTGGCGAAGGCCTTGGAGGAGCTGGAGGCGCTGCGTCGTCGTCTCATGGAAGCGATCCTCGGCGGTGCCGGGAGCGGCGACGCGAAAGCCGTCGAATTGAAACAGCGCATCGCCGCCTTGGAGGCGAAGCTGCGCGCCGGGGCGGGGGAGGGCCGGGAAAACACCGCCCGCGACGCCATCGACACCAGCGTGGCCGAGGTCGTCGCGGCCCTGCCCGAGGGCGGGGCGCTCGTCGAGTTCATCCGCTACCGCGACTTCACCGCGCCGGGGCGTTTCCAGCCGCGCTACGGGGCCGTGGTCTTGAAGGCGGGGGTCGCCCCGGTTTTCGTCCCCCTCGACCTCGCCGGGAAGGTCGAGGAAGGCATGATTCTCTACGCGCAGGCGGTGCGCTCCGACGTGGCTGACGCCGACATGAAGACCCTCCTCGTCGCCCTCGGCAAGACCGTGTGGGATCCCCTCGCGCCGCATCTACCGGCGGCGGGCAAGCCAGTGATCCTTTCGCCCGACGGAGATCTGAATTTCCTCTCCTTCGCGACCCTCCTCGCGCCGGACGGCCGCTTCGTTGGCGAGGTCTGGCCGTTGTCCTACGTCTCCTCGGGCCGCGACCTGCTCCGCGAGACGAGACCGGCCCGGACGGAGTCGATGGAGATCGTAGCCAATCCCGACTTCCAGACCCCCACGACCGCGAAGCTCGCGGCGGCGAGGGATTTCGGCGGAGCCGCCGCCGTCTCCATGCGCGGCGTGCTCGGGCGCATCGGCCTCTCCCCCCTGCCGGGGACGAAGGCGGAGGAGGAGGCCCTGCGCGAGTTGATCGCGAAGGAATGGCGCTGGTCGATCAACAGCCACCTCGAAAGCGGGGCGACCGAGGCGGCGGTGAACGCAGTCAAGCGGCCGGGCGTGCTCCACCTTGCGACCCACGGCTTCTACTTGCCGCGCACGGGCCGCACCGATGCCATGCAGCGGGCGCAGGGCTACTGGCTCGCCGCCGAGGGGGACGGGGGGCGCGCCGCGTCGCTCGAAAGCTTCTCCGACGTGGTCCTCGACAATCCCATGCACCGCAGCGGCATCGCCCTCACCGGGGCCGAGGCGACCTTGCGGGAATGGGGCGCCGGACGCATCCTCGACACGGCCAACGACGGCATCCTCACCGCCGAGGAGATGGCGCGTCTCGACCTCGCGGGCACTTGGCTGGTGGTGCTCTCGGCGTGCGAGACCGGACTCGGCGAATCGCGATCCGGCGAGGGCGTGCTCGGGATGCGGCGCGGGCTGATCGAGGCGGGGGCGGAGAATCTCCTGCTGACCCTCTGGCCCGTCGCCGACCGCGAGACGGCCCTGTTCATGATCGACTTCTACGCGGCGCTGAAAGGCGGCGGGCGTTCCCCCGTCGAAGTCGCGTCGGAGGTGCAGGCGGCGTATTTGAAGCAGTTCCGGGAAGAGCAGGGGCTGGCCGCTGCGGTGCGGTTGGCGGGGCCGTTTATCTTGAGTTTCCGGCGGTGAGAGTGGTGGAGACCGACTCGACGGCAGCTTGGCGGTGCTCGGCCCATTGATCGAGTTGCCAGGTTTGCGCTCCTTCGCCCTCGCCTTCGCTCGCCAGAAGATCGTCGAGCGAATCGCGGCGCGATGGAAGTCCTTGCGAGACGTGCCACTTCTCGTGCCAGCCAACGATCAGGGCGAAGCCCGCTTTCTCGCTGCGCCCCAAGTCGCGTGAAGCGGCGAGGTCGGACTCCAAAAATGATGCGATCTTTTGTTTTGTCTTCAAAGGACCACATTGTTGAATTATGTCGAAAAACAAGATGCCTTGATAGGGTATTATGATAAGAAACTTTTCCGAAAATTCGAGTATCCTTGATCATCAAGCTGTTAGAGCCTATTCTGAACTTTTTCGTGGTTTTTCGCACAAACAACTTGTACTCTT
>ERZ761602.818-NODE-818-length-62183-cov-13.206316_pt1 | contig 62183 bp, 64 predicted proteins | sample MGYA00512165_ERZ761602 | MGnify/ENA primary metagenome ERZ761602 (study PRJEB28899, sample SAMN02445085) | bioreactor sludge metagenome | biome: EBPR sludge; isolation source: Thorneside wastewater treatment plant | place: Australia: Brisbane, Thorneside... | reverse complement strand
CATAATATCAGTAAGTGTAACCCGCATAAGCTTTCGAAATTCTTTCAGATCCGAAATTTGATTGCCATTTTTAATTAACCAGTTCTTATACGCTATGGTTATCCATTTTAGTCCAATTCTAGAATTTGGATGATCCGAATGCTGCTTTAGAATTAAAATGCAATCCGAAAAATATTTATGACTGCCTTTTGAATAATTACTGCTGTGTTGCCTGTAAAAAAAATGATTTCTTTCTACTAAGCCTATTTCAAAAAATTTAGTGGCTCTGAGAGAAAATTCCCAATCTTCAATTGTACAATTCTCATTATAATAACCTATTTTATCATAAACTTCCTTCTTTATCAATATCCCCATCGAAAAAATAAAATTCCGCTTTAACAAGTCACCATAAACATTTCCCTTCTTAAAAATCCGAACATCAATAGGTGAGAATGAATTAGTGTCTTCATAAAAAATAGTTCCATATGCTGTAATAATACCTAATTCCGGATTTGCCTGACTCAATACCACCTTTTCTCTAATGGCAAAAAGTTCCAACCAATCATCTGCTGCAAGCATTGAAACGTATTCTCCGGCTACCAATTCTTTTAAGGCAAAATTTAGCGCCTTTGGTATTCCAACATTTTTGGGGAACTGATGGGAAACAAAATTACAACCGGACCGATTTAAAATTTGCAAACCCTTTACATAGGAGTCATCTGCTGACTGGTTATCTAAATAAACAATTTGAATATTTGTATAGTCCTGTTGAATTAATGAATTCAGAGCCTCAACAATAAAATCACTTTGATTGTATGATAAACATATTATTGAGACTAAAGGTGTATTCATTTTACAACGTAATTCCCAATATTACAATATTTCTTATCCCCGGAAAAATCTACTGATTCAGCAGACTTAATCGGCATAAACTGGAACTCTTCAGTCAAATTAGTTGAAAGGCAACCTTGAGGAACAAAATGAAATATAAAAGGAATACGCCTTTCAACATGGCCCCATCCTGAAATAGGATTTGTAATTTGAACTTTTGATTCTTTACACAATCTCATTTCTCCACAAAATCTTCTGTATAACTTCACTAAAATATTATTCATCCGTCGAATCGAAAAAAAAAATAATTCATCATCAGATAAACCAAGTTTATTCATAAATGATGTATCCGGCATTCGCTCTGTAAGTAGAATGAACAACAGAAAAATTATTTGTTCCTAAAACTTCCCGGAAAGCCTTGGTTTCTCCTGGCCATTCCGGAGTATTTATCTCATCAAACCCAATTACAGCACCCTTAGAAAGATAGGGCAATATTGCCTCCAAACAATCATGCGTAGGTTTGTAAATGTCAAAATCGAAATATGCCAAAGAAATTATTGTCTCCTGATGATTTGCCAGATACTCCTTTATAGTTTTTGTAGCATCGCCTTTTACCAATGTGAATTTTTGGATGTGATCAATAGGCGCCATTTTTTCATGTTGAAGCAAGACATTGGTTAAAAACTTCTCATACCCCTCAGGAACACCAAAATCACCTTTTTTCCATTTCTCTTTATCGTTAGAGTGAACAGCAGGGAATCCCTCCCAAGTATCAAAACCAACAATTCGTCTATTATAATTGTATGGCTCATAAATACCTCGCAAAGAGGTAAACAATGAAAGGTTTTGACCATAACGAACTCCAAACTCAAAAATATTTCCGTGGAGATGCATCATCTTTTGGTACAATTCATTCACAAATAAAAACCGTGACAATATCCGTCTATCCAGAAACAAACCAATATTGTTCATCAGCTCTAAGTCCGGAACAGCACCGGCTTTCATCAATTCCAACAACCCTAAGCGGTTATTGAAATCACTAGGATTGTAGAAAGTAGAAATATCTGCTTCACTAGTTACATTAATTTTCTTAGCCATATTAAATTTCTTTAGTTAATTCATTCCATTTCATAAACCCCAATTCTTCCCAGGGCATGCCACGCTTAAAGTTGTTTGGCCATGGGTAATGAAAAGGAGTACTACTGTTTTTGTCTTTGGATTTTATGCTTCTTACATCCATTTTGAACTTTGCAGGATTTCCAATAACCAAAGAATAATCTGCCACAACTCCACCAACAACCGAATTTGCTCCTATCAATACATGTTCACCAATTCGCGAATCAGGAAGCAAAACACTTGAAACAGCAATTTGAGTATAAGCCCCTACATGTGGTCCACTGCAAATATTTGATGGAGGATGAGGATCGTTTGTTAAAACCACAAATGGATAAATAAAAACAAAATTATCAATTTGTGCTCCCTGACAAATATGAACATTGCTATGCAACCATACGTAGCTTCCAATAGTACAATATCCTTGAATATCTGTTAAAGTACCTAATTTACAATGATCGCCAAATATTGAATTTTCTCGTATAGTTACCCTATGTCCGGTTGAGAAATTTTCACCAATTGTAACATTACAATAAATAATGGTGTGACTCCTTATCAATGAATTCGCCCCTATCGAGCATGGAGGATTCTCGTAATTCTCATTGAAATAATAATCCTGAATCGGCTCGCCAATAACACAATCATTACAGATAATAGTATTATCTCCAATTGAAACATTGTCATAAATAATTGTCCCGTCACCGATCTTAACATTCTGACCGATTTTTATATTCGAACCAATTAATTTAAAGTTACCGGAAAATTTCAAGGCTTCAACGTTTTAAAATCTGAATAGTCCCTAATATAGTCACTTTCATCATAATTCGTTGATGCTAGTGCTAATTGAACAGCATTATGAGAATACTCCATTGTGTGCCAAGCATTAGGAGGCAAATACAATCCCTTTGAAGGACTGTCTAACAAGTATTCAAGCTTTTCTGCCCCGGGAATTTCCACCGATACTTTGATGGTTCCTGCAACTGCAATTAAGACTTGCTCTGTAACATAATGAGCGTGTCTCCCTCTTGTTACGTTTTGGGGAGTATAATATGTCCAAAATACTCTTTTAATTTCAAACGGTACTTTTCTCTGGGACTCAGCAACGCTAATGAATCCAATTGCAGAATCGCCAATTTGATTAAAGTCAATAATGTGAGGCATCATGATTTTACAAAATTTTTCCAACTATTGAAATCTCTTCCGGTTAACAATCTTAATTTCTCAACTTCATTTTCCAGCAACGCTGATAATTCAGCTTTGTCTTCTTCACCTAATTCAGGAAATGGTATTGAAATTGTGTATTTTTTTTCAAGCCAACGATTAAAATTTGAATTATCACGAAAAAATTTCGGTCCTCTGAATTTTACTATTTTCCAAATCGATGGTAACTCCAATTTTCTACTCACCAAGGGAGTTACGTTTTCGGTAACCGCGTTAATTTTATCAAGGTTATTAAGTCCTAAAAAATCAAAACATCGATTCAGTGTTTCCAATGGGTTTTGCTTCAAATCTTCTGTTAAAAGTACATGAATTCGATTCGCCCCGAAAATTTCATAAAATGGTTTTAATAATGTATAATATCTGCTAAACAGATAATAATGCCTAAAGCCTGTATTATTAACTGGGAAATTCGGATCAAAGTCAATATTCATATCCCTGTAATATGCATCCCTAAAGGATTCTTTTTCCAAATTAAGGGAACACATCCATTTATAGTGTGAATAGCACCTGTCAACCGGATCTCGCAAAATCACTATAAACTTGGCATCAGGAACAAATTCTTGTATTCTATCTATAGCCTTTTTTGAGCCAATATACGTAGTACTTGACTCTCCAAAATATACTGCATTCTTCGTCGTTTCAAACAATTGATCATAATATTCAAAACCAAGATCAAACCGGCTCTCCATGGAGAAAAAATGTGGTTCCTTAATCGTAGACATCGCTATTTGTGGATGCTGATTGAGGTACTCATGTAAGGATGATGTTCCACACTTACCACCACCGGGAACAATTAAATTGACCTTTAACTTCTTCATTGTATTTGCCTTATGTCGAACGGTAAATACAATACATCAGTTCCTTTAGACTGAACGATGTTGCTGCCATAATAATCACCCTCATATACATCAACAGCGCAGCAATCTTCGAGTACATCAATAGGAAGCTGAGCGCCTGGCTTTTCGAAAATAAATGCCGAAATAATATATTTCCCGGCAGATAAACCAAGCTTATTTACTTCCCATTCCAAAACAATTGAGTTCTCAGAAACTTTGAATTTTTTGTTTAAAAAAACAGAAGATAAGCTACAGATTCTTTTACCTAAAGAATCTTTAATTACCAGAGAAACATAATACTCTTTGCCCCGTTCACTGTTATTAACTGATTCAATATTTACACGAACAAGACAATCGGCTCCGGTTTTCCAATATGGATTATTAGAATTTACAATAGAAAAGAAAATCGATTTAAATTGAATTTCTCCTGAACCAGATCTGTTTGAAAGATTAAGAGAAGTGATCGAATCGGAGTCTATACCTAAATAATTTGATACCGCTTGTTCTATTTTTCCATCAAAAACCAATTTTCCGGATGAAAGAATTATCCCACGACTACATAACCGTAACATTGATTCCGTATGATGAGAAACAAAAATTATCGTCCGGCCTTGGTTTGAAACCTCATCCATTTTGTTTAAACATCTTGCTTGAAATTCAAAATCGCCAACTGCGAGCACTTCATCAACAATTAATATTTCAGTTTGCAAATGAGCAGCAACTGCAAAACCAAGACGAACCCGCATACCGCTTGAATACCTTTTTACGGGAGTATCCAAAAATTTTTGTAAACCGGAAAATTCAACTATTTCATCAAAATGGGAGACAATTTCCCTTCGCGTCATGCCTAAAATAGTACCATTTAAAAAAATGTTATCCCGCCCTGAAAGTTCAGGATTAAAACCCGTACCTACTTCAAGCAAAGAGGCAGTTCTTCCCTTAATTTTAATAGTTCCTTCTGTTTGTTTCGTGATTTTGGAAATGATTTTTAGGAGTGTAGATTTTCCTGCGCCATTTCTACCAAGAATACCTAAAACTTCCCCTTGATTCAGGGAAAATGAAACATCCTTTAAAGCCCAAAACTGATCGCGACTTTTCCTACCAAACAATGTTTGTACTAGGCCTTTATTATAACCCAATTTATAACTTTTCCCAATATTGTTTACCTCAAGAACCTTCATCTTAAACTACATCAGCAATGTTTTCTTCAACTGAGCGGAACACCAAAAATCCAACTATTAAAAAAAAGAAAATATATACAAAACTTGCCGTAACTGCCATCCATGAAAACTCGGTTCCCAGAAGCGCATATCGGAACAATTCAATACTCCCGGACATAGGATTTAGAGCTATTACAATCTTCAAAATCCCCTGCTGTGAGTTCACAGGAAAAAACACTGAACTTAAAAACATCAAAAGCTGCAATAAAAAACCTATCACATACCTTAAATCCCTAACATGAACAGTTAAAGAAGAAAACAACAATCCCATGCCTATCAACAATAATGAAGTCATTAAAAGGGGGATTGGAAAAAGAAAAACCGAAAATGAAAATTGAAAATCATGAAAAACTGAGAGAAATCCCAATAAGCATAGCAACAACAATGTTTGTATTACCGCGGTGAATAACCCAAAAGCAACAATTGCTGTGTGAATTGTAATTCGAGGAAAATAAACCTTCGATAGGAGATTAATATTGGTTAATATGGAATCAGATAACCTGTTAAGTGTCTCAGAAAAAAACATCCACATCACGATCCCACTCAAAAAAAACAAAAAAGAATTTAATCCGTCTGCTCTACCTAATAAGGCAAATAGAAAATAAAATGTTAATGCAGTTAATACAGGCTTTAAAACAAACCACAATGGCCCTAAAAGTGTTTGTCTATATGAAACTTTCAGATCTCTAAACAATAGCACTCTGAAAATTCCAGGTGAAATCAATTTCTTCAGTGAAATTTCTTTAAGAATCCCATCGGAGGCAGACCATTTTTGGTCCCACCATACAGCTCCCCCTTCATTTTCATTATGAATCATGAACTTTTTTTATCTGAATATCCATAGCCATAGCCGTAGCCGTAGCCATAGCCGTAACCATAGCCATAACCAAGGCCATATCTATCGAAATAATATTTGAAATTTGAAATTTTCACCCCATTAAGAATAAAACAAGGCATTGATACCTTTCTGTCATCAAGTATTCCCTGAATAAACTTGATTTCCTGCCTTGATGCCGTTTTAGCATTAAGCACAAAAATATTAACATCAACTTGTTTCATAAGAACAACGCCATCGGAAATCAAACCAATTGGAGGTGTGTCTACAATTATCAAATCATACACTTCTCTGGCCTTTTCAAAAAACTCACTGAGCTTGGGGCTTAGGACAAGGTCTGAAGCATTTGGTGGAACCGGCCCGCATAAAGCTACATCTAATCCTTCGTATTCTGTTGTTTGAATTACGCTGGAGAAATCTGCACGTCCCGAAAGAAAAACCGAAAGCCCATTTGAATGAGAATTGGAAATATTCAGTGCTTTATAAATTCTTGGTTTATGCATGTCCAATTCCACCAGAAGAACACGTTTTCCTGCCTTGGCTGTTATCATAGCCAGGTTTACAGAACAAAAAGTTTTCCCTTCACCCGGCGAAACTGACGTAACCAACACTACCTGATTTTTGGCATTTTCACCAAAAAATTGAAGATTTGCACGTATACCTCTAAATGATTCTCCAATGGCAGATTTAGGATCAGAAACAACCGGATAAATTTCTTTGCTTGCATCCGGCTGACGCATTACCTGACCAAGAATTGCAATTGAACTCATTTCCTTAAGCTCATAAATGCTTCCAATCTTTCTGAAAAAGGCTTCCCTTACAAATGCAATAAAAACAGCCATCAAGATACCAACCAAAACTCCATAAATAAGGATTTTTTTCTTGTCAGGTTTCACCACACCCAAACTTCTAGCTCTTTCAATTATTTTGGTTTCCGGAATAATTCCAGCTTTTGCAATTACAGTATTTGCTCTTTTTTCCAAGAGATAAACATAAAGTTTCTCATTTACTTGGAGCCTTCTGGTAATATTTAACAATCCTCTGGCTTTAGACGGTATGCTTTTTATTTTACCCTGATAACTGGAGATTTCAGTGTTCATTGCGTTCATACGGTCTTTTATAGCATGCCTGGAATTTTCGATATATACCAACATACTTGCTTTTAACTCATTGATCTTCCGATCCAGGTTGGCAACTGATTCTGATTTATCTGTTACCGTAGTAAGAAAAGTACTCCTCTGAAGCTGTAAAGTGTAAAGATCTTCTACTGCCTTCTGCAGAAATTCATCATCCTCATACACATAAAAAGAGGAGGGAAGAAATTTTTCTGTGCCATCACTAAACTTGAGAATATACTGTTCAAGCGAATTTAAATCCTTCAACCTTACCTGAAGTCGCTTCAAGACATCCTCATACACAATGAATTTTCCAAAATATTGTTCTGCTTCTTCAGGCAAATCCAAAATAGCAAGATCCGTTTTATAATGTTCAAGTGAATCTTCAATATCTTTTAAAATACCAACTACCTCCGCCAACTGCCTGTCGATATACATAATCGTATTATCGCTTATATTGATTTTTGATTCCATTGTGTACTCAATGTAAACCTGGGCAAGAGTATCTAGAAACTGAACTGCTCGTTCAGAAATTTCATCTGTAAGATTTAGTTCAATAATACTTGTGAATTCGATATTTGTAGCACTTAGCGATGAAGAGTATTTCGAGATTAACCCGGAATGGCTATGAACTTTAATCATATAATTTACTTCACGGGTTTCTTCAATAGCACCCGGAAAAAAGAAGTCCGTCTTCCTGAAAAGCAAATACAAATCTCTATTCCCAAATGGTACATCAAAATAGAGAATTTCAACAACCTCTCTGTCTCCTACATCATATCGCAATTCAAGTGAGGTGGTATCAATAATTTTTATGAAAATTTCACGTTCATACATTGCATGATTAAGGCATTTTGCATCTACCCTAAACGGAACACCTGAAAACACCTCGGCGGTTTTTAGACGGCCCAGAATAAAATAGCTAACCGAATAATCCAACCGTTTTAACGCCACTTCAATCAAATCGCGTGAGGTAATAACTTTTATCTGGTTAGGAATATTTCCATATATTTCATAATAACCAAGGGCATCGTAAATTCTTTCCTGGTAATCAAATGTCTCGTTTGACTTCACCATTACCTGACTCGTAGCCCCAAAAATATCAGCTTGTTTATATGCGTAAAAATAAGCTCCTGCGCCCGTGAGAACAGGCAACAATACAATCACCAGAATATTGCGTACAAAACCCCGGTATACAACCAAAAGGTCTTTCAGTTCAATAATCGGTCCTTGGGCAGGGGTATTTGACTTCATGAGTTCAAATTTAACACTATTGTTAAACTAATCAGGCATTTAATTTTATTCCTGCACATATTCATTCCTCGATTGAAATTAAAAACAGGCATTCCACCATGTTTCATTATCAACTTGTGTAATTTTCTCTGTATTTCGGCCTTTTTTTGTAAATTCGGTACCTATAAATTCTTACCACTATGAGGTCATTTGCTTTATTAACTGCTCTTTTTGCATTTCTGAACCATTCTTCCCATTGTCAGACTGGACCCGGTGGTGTTGGAACTAGTTCTACCAATGTGTTGTGGTTGGATGCTTCATTCATGACTGGTGTTGTAAATAACACACCTATTAGTTCTTGGCCAGACCGATCTGGTAATGCATTAACTGCAAACCAGTTAACTGGGTCCTCAATGCCAAGATATCAGAATACAATTATCAATGGAAGACCCGGACTTCATTTTGATGGAAGTAATGATTTCTTGACACTTTCAAGTCATTTATCTACTCCCACTATTACTTATTTTTTCGTGGGACATTTAGATAATTCAAATGGTAATAGAGCAATATTTGTCAATCGTGAGCATCATGTTTTTTCAAGAACTACCAATGGGCGCTGGGGAGCTTGGTATAATGGGACATTCGTTCCAACTCTTACAACATTAAATTCCGGTCAGAATACGATGCTTAGAATGGCAACTTCTGGAGCATCTTCTTCTGTCTCTTTCGAAACTAATGGCGGTAGCCCATATGTGCCTTCAAGAGGGTCTTTGTCGAATAAATCAGAAACAACAATTGGATCTAACAACCCTGCTCCAAGTTCATTTGGTTATTACCATAAGGGAGGCATCGGTGAGGTCATCGTGTTTAACGTGTTATTAAACGTTGCCCAGGAATTGATCGTTGAGAACTACCTATCCTCAAAATATTCAATAGCTGTCCCAACAGATCTGTATGCGTTCGACCCTTCCCACAGTGGTGATGTTGCCGGAATAGGGCAAGCTAGCAATGGAACTAACCATACCAATTCAAGAGGGTCTGGTATTGTTCAAATCCAGTCTCCATCCAATCTTTCAAATAGTGAATTCCTTCTTTGGGGACACAATGAAACAGATATCAATCTAATTAACTTTACTAACCAACCTTATGGACTGCCAAATGCTGCACGTCTAGGCAGAGTTTGGAGGGCAGACCAAACCGGAAATGTTGGAACAGTAACGCTCTCAGTTGACCTAAGCACCAATAATTTTGGCGATCCTACTGAGTATGAGCTTTTAATTGACATGGATGGCGACTTCAGTTCAGGAGTTACACAACATACAACCGGATTTTCTTACAATGCGGGAACCCAGACTGTAACTTGGACCGGTGTTGATTTACCTGATGGTGCATTTTTCACAATTGGTAATCGGAGTTCCAAAATCAGGAGTATTACCACTGGAAATTGGGAAAATACAACAACATGGAATTGTTCTTGTATCCCCTTTCCTGAAAGTGATGTAACCATTTCTGCAACTGATGTAGTTTCATTGTTTACAGGTCAGCAAGTTTCAGTTCTTACAATAGAAGCTACCGGTCAACTTGATGTGACAACCCCCGGACTATTAACAGTTGCCGGTAATATTACATCAGATGGTCTTTTAAATGCCCAGAGTGGTGGATTAGAAATGACCGGGACTGTTCCTACAATACTTGGCGGAACAGGCAACATTACTACAGGCACAATTAATTTTAACAATAGCAATGGGATTTCCTTAGATGGAAATATTTTACTTGATATCTATGGCACACTAAATCTTCAAGCCGGAAATTTAACTATCGGTTCAAATCAGGTTACACTTATTTCCAACGACTCTCAAACTGCAAGAATTGGACAAGTAACAGGTGGTAACTTTATCGGGTCAATGATTATTCAAAGGCATATCAGTACTCGGGTTGCAGGATTTTCAACAATGGCAAGCCCTGTTACGTCAACAACAATTCAGGATTGGGATGATGAAATTTTAATAGTTTACGCAAGTGGGGGGGCTTCCTTTCCCAGTGTTTTAGGGTATGATGAATCACTATGGGACTGGGAATATATTTCCTCTTCAAACGAACCCTTAACTCCGGGTAAAGGTTTTGAAGTATGGTTGGATGATGATGGTTCCTATACTAGTTTTTCTGAAACAATCATTGACAGCCGAGGCACTCCAAACCGGGGTAATATTTCCCGCGCTGTAACTGTAGATAATGACGGGTGGAACCTTATTGGGAACCCTTATGCCGCACATATAGATTGGACTACATTTAGGTCTACATCAGGCATTTTCATGTATGATCATTTCATGTACTGGGATGAAGCGGAAGATGATTATTCTTTTGGTGGGCCGGGCGATGAAATCGCTCCTCACCAGGGTTTTTGGATTGAAGCTAGCTCAGCAGGAAATGTAATTTTCAGAGAAACCAACAAGACCACATCCAACTCAAGCTTCTTCCGCAGCACGCAGCCCGGATTCTTTAAACTGCGCCTTAAAAGCGATGGTGAAACAAACTTCACTTCGAATACCAATTTTGTGTTCGAAGACGGCCTGAGCAAAGCCTACGAACAAGGAAGCGACGTTACCTTCAAGAAAGTTCCGCACCCCAATGCTCCCTCGCTATACAGCCTCAGCACAGAAGGCAAGCGTTTGCGTCTGAACAAAATGGAAGCTGAAAACAATCTCGTTCTGCCACTCGGTTTTGCAGTTGGAGTTAGCGGTTTCTACACCATCAGCGCAAATGAACTCGGACTCGCCCAGGATGCAGGATTCAACTGTGTGGTACTGGAAGACAAACACACCAAGACCTTCACCGACCTTATTGAAGGCAGTTACCGTTTCTATGCAGATGGAGCATCCGATGAGCGTTTCGTTCTCCACCTCAGCAAAGACAACAGCGCCTGCAACCGTAATTTGGTCTCTTCAGCCTCATCTGAATTACAAGGCATCAGCATCACCCACACCGAGCAAGGCATCTTCGTGAACTACGATCTTGAGGATGAAATGAACTCTGTTATCAGCGTCACCAACCTCCTCGGTCAGGAAATCGTTAGCGCCCGCAGCATCAGCATCTCCAAAGGAAATATTCGTGTGGCACTCCCAGAGAGCTTCCACGGTATGTTCATTGTAAGCGTACGCCAGGGAGATAAGATGGTGACGAGGAAATTCTTTGCTCCGTGAGGAGAAAAGAGTTATTAGTTATGAGATATGAGTTATGAGTAGGGCTATCTATTACCCTACTTTTAACTCCTAACTCTTAACTCTTACCTTCTAACTTTTTCCTCCTAACTAATTTTTCTATATTTGTAATCATGAAAAAACGCCTTTACCTCATCCTGCTTCTCGCTATTCTGACGGTCTTCGCTCAAGAATCAATGGCATTAGGTATGGGTATGGGTATGGGTCCACCGAATCCTCCTTGTGGTGTTGCTCCATTTCCTCCGTGTCCGGTTCCACTGGATGGTGGATTGATCTTCCTCGCTGCGGCAGGAACGATTTATGCAGGACGGAGATTAGGGAAAAAGTAAATTTTTTTTTGAACCACAAAGACACTCATTGCACTTAGATGCACTTAGAAATTCTTAGTGTTCCTTAGTGGGCTCAGTGCCTCAGTGGTGAAAAAGAGACTTCCCACTCATCATCGCATTCACTTCTTTTCTCACTTCCGCAATTGCACTTTCGTTCCCGATGTTCATGAGTACTTTATCGATAAGCTCAACGATTTTTGCGATCTCGTTTTCCTTTACACCGCGTGATGTAATTGCAGGAGTACCCACACGAATTCCGCTGGTAACGAATGGTGATTTATCGTCGAAGGGAACCATGTTTTTATTGACGGTAATGTCTGCAAGTCCGAGTGCGTTTTCTGCGGCTTTACCGGTGAGGTTTTTAGAGCGCAGATCGATGAGCATGCTGTGATTGGAAGTTCCTCCGCTGATGACTTTGTATCCGCGTTTAATGAATTCATCCGCCATGACTGCAGCATTTTTCATCACCTGCTGACCATACGCCTTGAACTCGGGCGACAGTGCTTCACCAAAAGCCACCGCCTTGGCAGCGATCACGTGCTCGAGTGGTCCGCCCTGTGTACCGGGGAACACCGCAGCATCCAATAAGGCCGACATTTTCTTGATCTCTCCCTTGGGTGTTTTGTGTCCCCATGGGTTATCGAAATCCTGTCCCATCATGATGATACCGCCACGTGGTCCGCGCAGTGTTTTGTGGGTGGTCGACGTTACAATATGGCAATGCGGCATCGGGTTGTTGAGCAATCCTGCAGCAATGAGTCCGGCCGGGTGAGAAATATCCGCCAAAAGCAGCGCACCCACCGAATCGGCAATGGAACGCAGACGTGCATAATCCCAATCGCGCGAGTAAGCTGAGGCTCCGCAAATGAGAAGTTTTGGCTTGCATTCTTTGGCAGTGGCCTCCACTTTATCGTAATTGATGGTTCCGGTAGTTTCTTCCACGCCGTAGAAATGCGGACGGTAAAGTTTACCGGAGAAATTCACCGGAGAACCGTGGGTAAGGTGTCCGCCATGAGAAAGGTCGAAACCAAGAATCGCATCGCCCGGATTAAGCACCGCCAGCATCACCGCTGCATTGGCCTGCGCCCCGGAGTGCGGCTGTACATTGGCCCATTCTGCACCAAAGAGCTGCTTGAGACGATCGATCGCCAATTGTTCCACTTTGTCCACTACCTCGCAACCACCATAGTACCGCTTGGAAGGGAGTCCCTCGGCGTACTTGTTCGTCAGCACCGAGCCCATAGCCTGCATGACTTGTTCGCTCACAAAATTTTCGGAAGCGATCAGCTCAATACCGCGGGTTTGGCGTTGTTTTTCTTCTTCGATGAGATGGAAAATGGTTTCGTCGCGTTTCATGGTTGTAGGTTGTGGGTGCAAATGTAGAAATTTCACCACTAAGTCACTAAGAACACTTAGGTACACTAAGTCTTAGTGCTTCTTAGTGCAAAAAAATCACTACTAAGTCACTAAGAACACTTAGGTTCACTAAATCTTAGTGATTCTTAGTGCAATTAGTGCCTTAGTGGTGAAAACCTCCTTCCCTTTGCGGTTAAACCCCTCCTTGATCCTTCGTAGCAACAGCGAAGAAGGGCCTCCCTTTGCGGTTAAACAATCCCTTCCCTCCGCGGTAAAGAAAATCCCTTAGTGGTAAAAACAAGCAACAAAGGCAACACCGCCACCCGGAACCGCGCATCGATCTCCGGTCCGGAGCAGACCAGCACGAAATAACCAATAAGGATCAGCGCCAGCCAGAACAGCGTCCGATCTGTTCTGAACATCCGGAAAAGAGAAAGCAGCAAGGCCGCATAAACAGCAAGATTCATGAGTAGCTGCAGGGGAATAGTAAGTGATGTCAGCCCATGACTCCCTTCGGCGAATAGTCCGAGAAAGGAGCTTCGTCCGTAAGGAGAACTTGCGCTATAAACATCGGCAACACCCAATTGGTAATCGAGGTAACCCCGCAGCGGGCGAAAAAATAAATTACTCTGTGCCTTCAACGCATTTTTCAAAAATCCTCCAGGGTGAGAGGCAATGATTCCCTTTGCTTTTTGTCCGCACATCTCGTAAAACAAGACCGGATCCTCCCTTGGAATCACCTCCATTTCGTTTTGCACCTGTTCGTACAAATGCGCCCGTGCCTGATCGAGTGTGAGTCCGTGTTCCTTCGCAAAAAGATCAGCCGCCTGGAAATACAGTAAGTTAAAATTCCCGATTTCCGAATAGAACACCTGTCGATGCACCGCATAATTCCGTGCATACCAGCTACCGGTCAAGAGCATTACCGGAACCACCAACCAAAGGGCCTGCATTCTGAATTTCCAAAGCAAAAAAGGAATCAGCAACACCGGCAAATACAGCGCAACCGGTCGGGTGAGAATAGCGAGTCCGAGGAAGATTCCGGCGTAAAAAAAACTTAGTGAATTCTTAGTGCTCTTGTGTCTTAGTGGTAAAAAAAGAAAATAGCAAGCGATTACGATCAACATCGCAAACACATTCTCCGTCATCACCAGATTCCCCATTACGATGGAGGGCACATCCAATGCATACAGCCAACCGATGATCAGCATCACTTTGGTATTTCCATTGGAGAGAAGATCTACTGCACGGAGAATAAAATAAAGGGTGAGAAGAGAAATCAGGATTTGTACCAGCATTAGTGCAAGTAAATCGCCACCGAGTTGAACGATGCTACCGATCAAAAGCGGATACACCGGCGTGCGAAAAACATCCGGATAAAACGGCGCCTCCTCCGATTGCGACCATACCCCGTGCTCAAAAAAGTTCTCGCCAATCGACGCATACCCGTACGAATCGTGCAACATGTGCAATTCCGGATCGCTGACTTGTACCGCAATGAGCAATGCCAGTCGGATCAGGAGGGTGACAGCAAAGAGGAGTAAAAAGGGCTTTGTGCGTAATTTCATACCTCTGCTATTTGTTGTGCCGCAATATGCCAGGGAAGAATTAAGTGCCGACCTCGTGTTCTTGATTCTTCTCCACCGTAAATCAGAAAGGATCGTTTCACCGATTGATTTAACCCGGAATAATAATCGAGTCCTTTAAAGAACGATGCATTCACCGAGGTACTTGATTTTATTTCTGCGATATCTAAACCGTCCGAATGTTCAATGAGAAGATCTACCTCATTACCATTACTATCCCGCCAAAAATAAAGCTGAAGTTGCCGATGATGATGATGGAAATATTTTTTGATGTCGGCAATAACCATATTCTCAAACAATGAGCCACGCACCCAATGCGCATCGAGTTGTTCCTGCGACTGTACACCGAGTAAATTGCAAACAAGACCCGTATCGTAGAAATAGAGTTTTGGCGATTTAACAATCCGCTTGTTGTAATTGGCATGATGTGGTTGCAAGAGGAAAACAACGAAGGAAGCTTCCAGTAATTGCGTCCATGCTTTTATTGTTTTCATATCCACCCCCACTTCATTGGCAAGAGCGGAATAATTCATCACCTGACCAACCCTCCCCGCAAGCAGACGCATAAAACGCTGAAAATCGCCTAGACGTGTAATGTTAATGATTTGCCGAACGTCCCGCTCGATATAGGTTTGGATATATGATGGATAAAACAAATGTGGTTCAATTCTACTCTCGTGAATACGCGGATAAAATCCGGAATACATGGCTGCATTGGGCGAATTGCGCCAGTGCTCAAAACGATTCGCTTCAGAAATTGTACAGGGTAAAAGATGCGTTACAAAAACACGTCCGGCAAGACTTTGCGAAATACGTTGAGAAAGCAAAAAGTGCTGCGAACCCGTGAGAACAAATTCACCCTTTTTCCCAACCTCATCGCTGATCACCTGAATAAAGGAAAACAATTCGGGAAAATGCTGCGCTTCATCGATAATAAGTCCACCGGAACGCTGACGAAGAAACCCTTCCGGATCAAATTTTACTTCTTCCAGCGTATTAGGATTTTCAAGATTCACATATTCATGACCGGAAAACACTTCACGCACCAGGGTCGTTTTTCCCGATTGACGTGGCCCCGTGACAGATAGGATGGGCATTTTACCGGAGAGTCCCTTCAAAACATTTGATAAATCCCTATAAATCATACACAAATATACAAAATCTATGCAAATTCGGAATCGAATTCCGAATTTGCATAGATTACCTACAATCGATTGTTTTTCAAATAGTTTCAGCTATGCAATTGTGATGATTATCCCTATCCTGAGCGTCTGAGAGGTATTCCCCCCTATCTTCGTCCCAATGAAAAAATACCTTTTACTCCTTTCCTTTCTTGAAGGCGCATCCGTTATGGCGGCGGAATTGATGGGCGCAAAAATGATGGCACCGTTTTTTGGTTCCTCCTTGTATGTATGGTCGGCCGTAATGGCAATCACCCTGGGCGGACTGGCAGCGGGTTATTTTGCGGGAGGGATTTTATCCACGAAAAAAAATCCGGAGCAGTGGTTGTACAAAGTGCTCGTTCTGGCAGCAGCACTCACCGCATTGATGCCCTTTACCAGTAAATTTTCATTGTCGCTCTTCGGATATTTTTCTCTTCTACCTGCAGTCAGCATCAACGCCATGCTGATTCTTTTTCCACCGGTATTTCTGATGGGAACGGTTTCTCCGCTCATCATCCGCAACATTGCCACCGACGGAGAACACGCCGGAAAAGCAGCGGGCACCGTGTACGCCATTTCCACCGTGGGAGGCATTCTTGCCACTTTTCTTTTTGGTTTCTGGATCATTCCCACTTTCGGTTTAACCTATCCTGCCATCGCAACGGGAATCGTATTGGGAATTCTCCCCGCGATTGAATTGGTGAAGGGGAAAAAACTACCTGCCGTTCTATTTCTGGGTGCCTGTATTTTTCTTGCAGCTCGAACTACAGCCGTGAAACCGGTAAGCTCCATCCGTGTGGTGCATTCGGGCGAAGGAGTGCTCGGGCAGATTATGGTGCTCGATTTCCCCAATGATGTGTACTATGCCGACACCACCAAAGCAGGTCAGACCAGCAGGTGGTTGTTCGTGAACCGCGTATCGCAAACCATGGACGATCCCCATGCTGATCGCAACAAAGGAGAAGAGCGGTATTTCACTTACATCTACAAACTTGAACAAGTGCTCGATACCTTTTCCTCGCACCGCAAAAACATCTTGTTACTCGGTTTGGGAGGAGGAAGCGTGGCTAAACATTTTTCCGAAAAAGGATTTTCCGTTACAGCCTGCGAATTGGATCCGCGCATTGCACAAGTGGCGAAAGATTATTTTGATTTGCCCGAAAATGTAGACATCCACATCGACGATGCGCGCCATTTTATCAAGACCTGCAAGCAGCAGTTCGATGTAGTGATTTTCGACACCTTCAAGGGAGAAGAAACACCCAGTCACATTCTCACCACGGAAAGTCTGGCCGAAGTAAAAACGCTGTTGCGTAAAGACGGAATGATCTTCGTGAACAGTTTCGGTTTCTGGGAAGGAGAAAAAGGTCGCGGTGCACGTTCCATTTACGCCACCCTGGCCTCAACCGGAATGCAAACCACCGCATGGCCCACCGGCGATGATGAAAACCAGCGCAATATTTTATTCGTAGCCTCCAAAAAAAACTACACAACTCCAGCGGAAGCTCTTCCAACAGATAACCTCAGCGACGCACTCGTTCTCACCGACGAATATCCCCGCTTTGAAATCATCAATGCCAAAGCAGCTCTTGCATGGAGAAGAATGGCGATCAACACCATGCGCCTCGATCAGAATCAGCGGGCGATTCCCGTTTTTGAATAGGAAGGGAGAAAGGATTTGGTAACCGCGAAGGTAGGAAGGGAGAAAGAAATAGATTTACGCTTAGTGCCTCTTAGTGAACTTTGTGTCTTAGTGGTGAAAAAAACAAAACAAGCAAGATCATCACCAACAACGGCGACTGCGCAGCGCCCATCAGCCAGCGGGAAAAATAATACATGTATTCTGCAGCTCCGGGAAGCAATTTCCCAATGAGCATTCCGATTGCAGCCATGAAAAATACAGCAGCATACATCAGCGAAAGCAAGACAACATTTTTTTTCGAGCGGAACCAGACCAGCAAAACCATCAACGACAATCCAAAATTCATAAAAGCAAAAACGATGGTGCCGACCCATTTGAAGCGGTACAATCCTTCAAGCGTAAAATTCTCTAAAAAACCGGTGCCCCACCAAAATCCGAAAGCATCCGATCCGTATTCCAACACACTGATCTGCGAATTGACATGACGAAACAATACATCACGGTAATATCCCAACGCACCGAATACGAGAACGAATGCGGTTATCAATAGGGTTGTGAAAACTTTCTGTTTAGTCATCGTAATGAAATCTGCATTGTAAGATCGTACAGCGTTGCGTCTCGTCCGATTTCCCTGAAATAAAATAAACCAATCGGTGTTCCCCCGTAATTCGTCGCGACCAAAAACCTTTGAGATTGTAACGAAGCGCTTCGGGCTTACCCAATCCCGAAAAAGGAGAACGGCAGATATCGCGGATCAGCACCACCACGCGCTGGGCAGTTTCCGGATCATTGTTCTGCCACCAGAGAAAATCTTCCCACCCATTAGGCGTGAATTCAATATTCATCGCTTGCTGCGTTTCTTCTTTCCGGTTTCAGCATCGAAGGAAATCAATTTACCTTTTGCCATTTGTTGAATAGATTCCTCCAGTCGCTTCGCATTGCGCTTGGAAGAAAGCAGATGTCCGGTTTCGAGAAGAGCATTGTATTCCCTCAAGGATAACATCACCACTGTGTCATCATCGTCTTTGCCTCTGGGCACAAGAATAACTTCTTCATTTTGTACCACTTCATCGAGGTACTCTTTCATGCGCGAACGCAAAACGGAGGGGGAAATCGCTTTCATAGCAAGATTATGTACGCTCAAATGTACAAAAAGTTGTACAAATTATGACCTATTTTCATCGGAAACTGCGTCCCTCTTCACAAACCAGTACCAAAGGAGGAAAATGTAGCCGTACATCAGAAAGGTGAACGTGTAGGTATGATTGAACTCCGTCCATTCCCTCGAAACCGTATCAATAATGGCCAGCACCACGATACGTAGTACATTGAGCACCACAATACTCACTGCGCCTAGTCCGATGTACCTGAATTTTCTTCTCCAATGCGAAGGATAAGCCAGAATAAATCCGGCGAACAAGGCCACCAACGTTACAGCATTACAGGCATCACCCACGGATAATCCGGAAGTACCTTCAACAGCGATGATCCGCGCACTATCGGTTAGGACCACATATCCGAAAAGCTGCAATACATCCTCCGCCATCCAAATCGTATAAAACGCCACCCGCGCATCCAGCGCTCCATCAGGATGCAGCCAAACATCGTAGAGCAGAAACCATAGGATGTAGAGTCCTGCAAAACGAAGCAGGAATTTCACCATGGGTTGTTTCAGGTAATCAAGCATTCATCAAAGGTACAAATCCGCCCCAAGCCCGTCGAATCTTTCAATCAACAGGTTTTTTGGTATTAATTCGCTTGATTTCCTCCTTACCCAATCCGAACTTCGCGCCGCTTCGCCCCCCGTGCCCGCAGACCTCCGGGATTTTAAAAATCCCGGAGGTCTAGCGCCAAACCGTCCTCTACACTCAGGTCTAGAGAATGAATGATGCGGGATATTGGTTACATTCGAATCATGAAGATTCCCTTCAATAAATCCTGGCTAAGCGGGAAGGAAACAGTCTACATCAACGAACTAGTACGGGGTGAGCATTTCTCAGGGAATGGTCCGTTTACCCGGCGTTGCAGGGAGGTTCTTTCCAACCAATACGGTTACGGCGAAAATTACCTGACCACTTCCTGCACAGATGCACTGGAATTAAGTGCGCTGCTTTGTGACATTGGTCCGGGTGACGAGGTGATTCTTCCCTCCTACACTTTTGTGAGTACCGCCAATGCTTTTGCCTTGCGGGGAGCAACACTCAAGTTCGCCGATTCTTTACCCGATCATCCGAATATTGATCCCGCCAGCGTAAAAAAACTCATTAGCAAACAGACTAAAGCAATAGTATTAATGCACTACGCGGGAATGGCCTGCGATATGCATGCGCTGTTGCGTATCGCGCAGGAAAAAAATCTATTCCTTATCGAAGACGCGGCTCAATGCATTGGGGCGTATTACGAGGGACAGGCATTAGGCACACTTGGTGATTTAGGCACTTTATCGTTTCACGAAACAAAAAATTTGCATTGCGGTGAAGGCGGGGCACTGCTCATCAACAATAAACGCTTAATGAAAAAAGCCGAACTCGCCATTGAAAAAGGCACCAACCGAATGGCCTTCCTGCGTGGAGAAACATCATCCTACGAATGGCAATCTCTCGGATCATCCTTCCTGCCGCCCGAAACCAGCGCTGCATTCCTTCTGGCACAACTCGAAAACGGAACCGAAGCACTCGCTCACCGGAAATCGCTTTGGAACTGTTACTTCAATCATTTGACTTCGGTGTCGTCTCCGTTATGGAAGCTACCGAAAATTGAAACCTGGATGGATCACAACGCACATCACTTTTTTATTCTGTGCAAAGACCAATCCACCCGCGATCGGATTCGCAAACATCTTGCAGAAAAAAATATCGCATCGTCTTTTCATTATATTCCATTACACACAAGCAGCTTCATATCCAAGCAGAATGCTCAACATGTTTCATTACCCAACGCGGAACGATTTGGCGAAACATTGCTTCGACTACCATTGTTCAATACTCTAACGGAGCAGGAAGTGGATGAGGTGTGTAAAGCTGTTTTGGGTGAACAGTAAATGGTGAACAGTGAACGGCTCTGAAGCAGAAATCTCCTTGCAGTCGATTTCGCTTCAGGACTTGGTCCCGTTTCAAAATTTTTCTTCAGGTTAAGAATTTACAGTGGTACACCTTTATGTAGTGCCGAAGGCACCTTCAATGCTTCGCTAAGTGAAGCATTGTTTCCCTTCAGAACATCCTTCTTCCCATTCTCCTTACGTTCTCCGAAGTGGAACGAAGGAGGATTTGCGGTTCGCTTCCCTCTCACTGCTGAATGTACCGATAGGTAATCGTTCCTTCCTGCGGTTCAGGTGCAGTTGCAGATGCTTCGAATTTGGCGCGGTAAACATAGGTCAATGCTGCTTCACGCATGCACTCTTCCGGAATTTGCGATTGAGAATTATCAATGGAAGCACCGGTGACTTTTCCACTGCGGTTGACTTTAATCTTCATTACAATAGTTCCGCTTCCAATACAGGTATAAGATGGCTTTGACATTTTTTCGTGACGACGTCCGCCCAGATCGTATTCCACTGTTGTTGTTCCTTTCAACGCTCCGCTGCTCGTGCCCTGATTGCTGTTCGGATCTTTTTCCTGTTTATTGTTGTCGGTTTTATGCTGCTGCGTAATATCGACTTCCTTGGAATTGTTTTCTCCCGGATTTCCTTTCCCGGATTGTAATTTGTCGAACTCTGCTTTTTCGAATGCTTTCAACTCGTCGTAAACACTTTTTTCGACGTTCGATTTATTAAACCGCGCATCGTAATTCTGTTCAGAATTTTCGCGTTGATCCGCTGCATTAAACTCCTTATTGATGACATTCCCATTCGCATCCAGTTGCTGTTCGGGTTGTTTTTGTGGTTCCAATGGAGGCAATAACTGAATGGGTACCGCACTCATATCGATAAAATCGACAGTTGGCTCATATACAAATACTACCTGATTGCGACTGTAAATCACAAATGCAAGATGCAGGAATAGTGTTCCCAACACTCCAAATCGATGCCTCCATACCAAATCCAAGAACATGGCCATGCTTCAAAAATACTAAGGATATCTGTAGTCCGTACCCCTTTGTTTCTGATACGTTCAGTTCATCAGAACATTCTATTCAGATTGAATTGTGATTAAACGGTTAAAAAAGAGCAGATTAAGTATTCATTTCAATTTATAGAACTCCCGAAAAAGCCTTTTCCAAGCCATTAAACTCTTGAGTCTTACCTTTTCACGAATAATCTCCTTGCGGGATTGAAGTAGTATCTCTTTGAATATTACCTTTGCCCCCTCATTATTCAATCATCTCCTCAATGGATAGAAATTCCGTCATCGGATTGGTTCTTATCGCAGTAATTCTGGTAGTGTTCTCAGTAATGAATGCACCCAGCGAAGAAGAACGTCTCCGCGCTGCCCAGGCACAAGACAGCATTGCCCGCGCTGAAGCGGCTATTGCAAAAAAAGAAATCATTACTGTAGAACAGGATACTGTCGCTACCACCGCTACCCTTTCTGCTGCAAACGACAGCACAACAGTAGTTGCAGCTACAGGCGACAGCACTACACTCGCTCTTCGTGATTCTATCCTGAAAGCGGAAGAGAATCTGCGTCTGGCGAATCGCTACTCTATTTTCGCAGCTGCTGCGCAGGGTGAAAAAACGTATCATGTTCTGGAAAACGATCGCCTTCGTTTAACGTTTAGCAATAAGGGCGGACAAATCGTTTCTGCCGAACTGAAAAACTACGAGACGTATTACAACTTCACAGATAAGGATAGCAACATTCCACTTAAACTTTTTGATGAGGATTCTTCGTCAATGGGAATCAGCTTTCAGGTGAATGGCATACAGATTAGCACACTTGATCTTTTTGCCTCTACATCCGCTCCTGAAGTACAAACCACCGAAAACGCCGATAGTGTTTCGCTTGTTTACCGCTTCGGAACAAATGATCCGGAAAAATTCATTGAACTGACCTATTCACTCAACAGAGGGACTTTTGTGATGGGAATGCAGGTTCAGGTAAATGGACTCGGTAAAGAAGATGTTCCCAATACACTCGAATTGAATTGGAGCAGCAAACTTCTCTCCACCGAAAGGCTTGTTGAGAATGAACGAATGCTCTCCTCTGTTTTTTACAAATACACCGACGCCGGAAGAACATACCTGAGTGAAACATCAAGCGATAAAGCCGATTTGGAAAAACCTACTTCCTGGATTGCATTCAAACAGAGTTATTTCTCGGTTGTGCTGATGTCGGATAAAGGAATTTCGGATGATGGATCTTCTGTTGCCGTGAATCAACTTACGTCTGCAAAATACATCAAGGAATATGTTGCTGACCTCAACATTGGTTCAGAAAATTCGGAAAAAGTAAATGTTCCGCTCAAATTCTATTTTGGTCCGAACGACATCAAGGAACTTTCGCAGTTCAACAACGGAATGGAAGACATTGTAAATCTTGGTTGGGGGATTTTCCGCTGGACAAACAAATACCTTGTCATTCCAATTTTCAACGTGCTTGATTCGATGAACTGGAATTACGGAATCATCATTCTCATTCTTACTTTGATCGTAAAAATCATCATTCTTCCTCTCACTTATAAAAATTACAAGTCGAGTGCAAAAATGCGTGTGCTTAAGCCGGAGATTGATGAAATCACCAAAAAAATGGGAAGCGACGATCCAATGGCCAAGCAACAGGCGACGATGGCACTTTACCGCAGCTCAGGTGTAAATCCAATGGCAGGTTGTTTCCCGATGCTCTTACAGATGCCCGTGCTGATTGCTGTATTCCGCTTTTTTCCATCTGCAGTTCAACTTCGTCAGACCGGATTCCTTTGGGCTGATGACCTTTCCGGTTACGATTCTATTCTCGATTTCGGATTTAATATTCCCCTCTACGGCGATCACATTTCTCTGTTCACTTTGTTGATGGCTGTTTCAACTATTCTTATTACCCGAATGAATAGCGGTCAGATGGACACCGGCATGCCGGGCATGAAATTCATGATGTACTTCTTCCCTATCATGATGATCTTTTTCTTTAACAACATGTCATCTGGTCTGAGTTATTATTATTTCGTCTCCAACGTTTTATCACTTGCAATTATGTGGGGGATTAAAAAATGGTTTATCGACGAGAAAAAAATTCTTGCACAGATACAGGCCAACAGAAAAAATCCGAAAGCCCAAAAGAAATCTGCCTTTATGCAGCGACTCGAAGAAGCGCAGCGTATGCAACAGCAGAAGAAAAAGAAATGATTATTTGAGGCCAATGCCTCAAACAATCATTTCTTTCTCACAGGGGCTTCAGTCCCTGTGTCATTAAGCCACCTTCCATCCGTAACCGGGTGCTTCAGCAACCGGCTAATTCAAAAAAGATCTTAGATATAACCACATCATCCTGATAGAGAAACCCCATTACAGCACCCGATTAAGCTAACAAGAACATCCCGGCTATACTCAATATATCCTCATAGAAAACTCCATTCGCCCCCGGGTTACACTCTAAATTCCCCAATAGTAACTCCAAAGTATTCCTCTCTTCACAACGAGAATCATCATCTCGGACATTAAATCCTCAATCCAATCCTACAAATGTTCCTTTAGGATGCTTTACTGAATAGCGAAGCTTCAGCTCTTTGTTCTTTTGCGGATCGAGATCAAACTTCCAGGTTACAATTCCGGTTTCTTCATTGAGATCTCCACCGCTTTTTTCTTCGCGACGAATTTCTATCGAAGAGTTTGCTGCAAGCGGAAACTGATCCTCAAGAATGATATTTATTTTCTGCGATTTTCCGTTTCGCACTGTAAAGTCCCAATGACGATAGGTGAACTGATCGCCACCCATTATTTGTCGTTTGGTATACTCCTTCGACTTTTTACGCTCTACTTTAACGGATTTGTCTCTTCCCAGCGAAATATTAAGTGTATCACTCAGGTATTTCGTTTCCATTAATGTATTCCCAACAAACGTTCCTTCGAAAAACACGTTTGCATTTCCTTCGAGAAAATTATATTGCTCCCAATCGACAATTTGCGCCGTTAGAAAAACATCCTTATCAAGTCGGGGTGCACAGTAATATTGATAATGCGCCGGAGTTTGAACTGTTTGGATGGTAACGCTTACCGGTTTTTGTCCGGAAGGAATGGAATAGGATTCGGTGATAACAAATTCTGTGCTCACAATATTTAACTGCGGTTGCACCTGAGGCATGGAGGCTGCAGAACGCGATCCGCGAACTGCTGTTGTCCGTATATCCTCGCGGGAAACTGTTGCGCCGGAAGATTTTGAACCAACCGAATTATAGCTGATCGATTGTGCAGAATGATTGTCTCTGCCTCTTGCTGATTCCTGCATAACCACAACCTCAGCCAATTCAACAACGGAAGGTTTGAGATAGATATTAAACTCTGATGCTGTAAGTGCAATCACCTGATCATTATACCCAATGTATTTTACAGTTAAGCTGCTTGCATTCTCCGGTAGCGTAAGTGAAAATTTGCCGTCGAAATCGGTAGAGACGCCAATATTTGTTCCTGTTGCAATTACCGACGCAGCGAACAATGCTTCTCCGTTTTCTGCGTCAAACACTCTTCCACTCACCTTGGTGAATTTTGCATCGGTGTATTTGTAAAAGTTTGATTGTTGTTGCGGTTGCTGGTAGGGTTGATTTAGGTTTATATACCAGGGAACAATGCTTGGTTTTTTGGATCCTAGTGATGGATCTCCCGTGGAAAGTTTGAGTTTGACTTTACTCCAATCTTCACCGGTGTGTTGTTGCACCTGCGCTTTGTATTCGATCTGCATGGGTTCACCAACATTCTTTACCCGAATATCATAAGCAGGGATCCATCGTGCATTGGGCATGATGTACGAAACTGAAAAATCAGCACGCGTTTCCTGTTTTGCCGAAACGCGTATTACAATATCATTACTCAATGTTTGCTTTGTTCCGTTGAGAACTGAAATTTGCTGACTGACTTCTCGCAGGCTTTCCTGTTGATCTTTAATTTTTCGTTTTAAAGTCAATTGTTCAGTAATGATCAGATTCATTTTTGTCCGCATGATTTCCTGCGCTTTCACTATCTGATCAACATTCACTCCCGTAGAAGTGGTAGACACCTGCTGAAGATTGGAAATGATTTGTTCTTCTGCCTGAAGAATACTGAATCGTGCGAGCATATCTTCAAGACGGATTTCGTATTCTTCCTTTTTCTTCTCCAACAGTTTGTTCTTTTCCCTGTCAGGTTCAACATCATTTGTGATGGTCTCAAATGAAACGGATAGCAAGGTAATTTCAGCATTCGATCTTACCTGAATACTTTCACGTTTTAGTCCGGGAGGAATATCCTTTAAATGAATTTCCGATTCACCTGCGGGTACGGAGGTGATTCCGTTTCGTGTAACCTGCGCACCGGTCTGGAATACCGTTACATCTTTAATGCTTGTTTTTAATTCCAGTTCACCTGCCATAACATGCACAGGCAACAGCAGCAACAAAAGCCATTTGTGTTTCATGATCGTTTTTTTTAGTGGATGCAGCTTTGAATCTGTTTCCATAACCCTAAACCAAAAAACGATGGCTAATTGTCTGTTTCGTGTATGAAGAAATTGTTACCAAAAAAAAGAGCAGACACGTGGCCTGCTCTTTTACTCATTTGTATGGAACTGTTTTAAATGTCAATCTTCGCGTATTTGGCATTCTGTTCAATGAATTCCCTGCGTGGGGGAACATCATCACCCATGAGCATAGAGAATACACGATCACATTCCGCAGCATTATCGATAGTAACCTGACGTAATGTGCGGGCTTCCGGATTCATGGTTGTTTCCCAAAGCTGTTCTGCGTTCATTTCACCAAGACCCTTATAGCGTTGTACGTTTACACTGCTGTCTTTACCCTGACCTTTTAACTCATTGATGTATTGGTCGCGTTGCTCGTCGTTCCATGCGTAACGGAAAGTCTGACCTTTTTTCACCATGTAAAGCGGCGGAGTGGCAATGTAGATGTATCCGTTTTCAATCAGCTCTTTCATGTAGCGGAAGAAAAACGTAAGTATTAGCGTAGTAATGTGCGAACCGTCCACGTCCGCATCGGTCATGATCACTACTTTGTGGTAACGAAGTCCGCTCAGATTTAATGCCTTGCTGTCTTCTTCCGTCCCAACACGCACACCTAAAGCTGTATAGATATTTTTGATCTCTTCGTTTTCGAAGATCTTGTGGTACATCGCTTTTTCAACGTTAAGGATCTTTCCGCGCAATGGCATGATGGCCTGGAATCGGCGGTCACGTCCTTGCTTGGCTGTTCCACCTGCAGAATCACCCTCAACAAAGAAAACTTCGCAGGCTGCAGGATCACGCTCAGAACAGTCGGCCAGCTTACCCGGAAGTGATGTTCCTCCCATAACACTCTTACGCTGTACCATCTCACGCGCCTTACGGGCAGCATGACGTGCAGTTGCAGCGAGGATTACTTTATTTACAATCTGACGCGCATCTTTTGGATTTTCCTCCAGATAGTTGTTCAGCATCTCACCTACTGCCTGGTCTACCGCACCCATCACCTCGTTGTTTCCGAGTTTGGTTTTGGTCTGACCTTCAAACAATGGTTCCTGCACTTTTACCGAAACTACAGCGGTTAATCCCTCACGGAAGTCATCACCCGAAATTTCAAACTTTAAATTCTTAAGCATTCCCGAGTCGTCGGCATACTTTTTAAGCGTACGTGTCAATCCGCGACGAAAACCGGCAAGGTGCGTTCCGCCTTCGTGGGTATTGATATTGTTTACGTAGGAGTGAATGTTTTCGCTATAGGATGTGTTGTACACCATAGCCACTTCAACAGGAATTCCTGCCTTTTCGCCTTCCATGTACATCACATCACTCATCAGGGCTTCACGGTTCTGATCGAGGAATCGAACAAACTCCTTTAGGCCTCCCTGACTATAAAACTCATCATTACGGAACTCACCATTCTCGTTGGTCTCGCGACGGTCGGTAAGACGAAGATTCACTCCTTTGTTTAGGAACGCAAGCTCACGAAGGCGCGTTGCAAGCGTATCGTACTTGTACTCATGCACGAAGAAAATCGATTCGTCGGGCTTAAACGTTACAATGGTACCACGGTAATCTGTTGTTCCTACTTCCTTAACGGAATACAGCGGCTTACCAATGCTGAATTCCTGCACATATTGTTTTCCTCCACGGTGAACCTCAGCTTTAAGGTGAGTAGAAAGTGCATTCACACAGGAAACACCCACACCGTGCAATCCACCGGAAACCTTGTAGGAATCCTTATCGAATTTACCACCGGCATGCAGAACGGTTAATACCACCTCAAGCGCAGAACGCTGCTCTTTCTCATGGAAATCAACAGGGATTCCGCGTCCGTTATCCTTAACCGTAATGGAATTATCTTCATTAATCGTTACCTCAACATGCGTACAGTGCCCGGCCAGCGCTTCATCGATGGAATTGTCGACAACCTCGTACACCAAGTGATGGAGACCTTTCTCTCCAACATCACCAATGTACATGGCAGGACGTTTACGGACCGCTTCAAGACCCTCAAGGACCTGAATACTGTCCGCCGAATAATCACTTGCTTTCTTCTCAGTAGTTTCACTCATTTCGTAATGATTTTTACAGCGTTTTTATAGGGAGAACAAAGATAACATTCGCCACCTCCCCGACACCTTATCAAGGTACGAAATCCATTGCTATTTTCAACAAAAAATCAACAGAAACTACTCGGAAAACAGTGTTTTTGTTAATAAGAAAAAGCACCTGAAAAGGTGCTTTTCCGAATTAAATGTTAGTATCTGAAAAACAGGCTTAAAACGACACTGTAAATCCACCCATTACGTTAATGGATTGCACAGGATATTTGTACCAATACTGATAACGTGAAGCTGCGATATTATTCACATTCAGGAATGCAGAAATCCGCTTGGTATAACGGTATTCAACCCCAAGATTTGCATCAACAAAAGGTTTCAGACGGTAGGCCCAAATGTTCTGTCCTTCCAACTGCTCCCCGCCATCTACAACCACCAAAGAACGACCGTAACGTTGCCCCACAAAGAAAACATCAGCGCGGACAATAATCTTGTCGTAGAGATCATAAATACCCGAAAGCGTAACTTTTAAATCCGGGATATTCCATGCATAAGCTTCGTTTTCGAGTTTGTAGCGGAAATATTCACCACGAAGAATCACCTTTATTTTTTCGCGTTGCTGATAGCTCAACTGCCCACTCATGGTAAGCAATCCTCCATCGTCGTAGACCATGCCGAATCGGGTCTGAGGAGAAAATGTGGTGTCCGTAACAAACATAACCTGATCCTTCAGCGCGGTGTATCCCACTTTCGCATTAAACGACAAGGTAGAACTCCATGTCCCGCGAATACCACCGTACACATTGATCTTTCTTACCGTATTCCGCAAATCCTGCTGAAAGGTCATCAGGAATGGATTTTCATCGGCAAGGGTTTTATAGCTGTTACGCTGTATACCACCATCGATTCCTGCATAGGGAACAAAAATATCATTGAACAAACTGTACCTGAATTCAGCATCAGGATAGAAATAAAAATAACTCGTACCGGAATACACATCCATACTCACTTTTAAACCCGCTTTTGCTATCCAGTTTTCCCCTTTACTCACAATATGCGGATTCAATTCGCCAATAAAATTATCCTGTTGCGTTGCAGTTTGCGGCTCCGACAAACAGGTTATGCATCCGTACGAATTACTCGTAGGCAAAAAACCATTATAACGGATATTCATATCCAATCCGTACACTTCTTTCCCCATGCGTTTATTCATTGCACTTGTTACGGTAAAGAAATTTTCATTGGCTCCGTACCTGTCGCTGAAATGATAAAACCCAATATTCTCCCTGTGGTTAATCTTGTTGGAATCGGGCTTGAATGTTGCGATATAGGCATTCGCCCCAAAATACTGAAAACGCTGACGAATGGTATCGCGTTCTTTGTACTCCGGAAAACTATCGGGATTGAATCCGTAATAATGCACCACATTTCGCTTGTACGAAAAATCACCGCCTATCTCTAACTTATTTACATACAATTTACCATATACGTTAGCCATGTTATCCGAAAAACCGCTGAATCCTAAATCGTCGATTCCGGAATTGGAGGAAAAATGTTTCAAATGCGCGCCCCAGCTTCCTTTCTTGTTGTAAATGTCGTTTACATACAATTCTGCAAGTGGTGAAGCATAACTCCCAACACCGCCCCGGAAATAGAAACGGTACAACTTTGGCAGCGCCTGTTTAGGAAAAACATTGGCTGCAGTGAGTTTATCCGGAGTGAATTCGGTTTTAGCCTGTGAGGGGACATTGCTATAGGTCATTGGAGGAACAGCGATAACCGTATCGGCAGGACGCGGATTTTCCGAAAGGCGATTGGTGCGAACCAGCGAGCGGGGCAGGCCGACTTCAATTACGGTCATGTAATTGCCATTCCCACCGCTTTCCTGCGCGAAAAGTTCGTTTGTGCCGTAAAACGACAACGAACAAACGAGTAAAAGAGCTAACTTTTTCATTATTCATTTCCTCCTTCTTCTTCGGTATTTTCCGACTCACCGGTCGACATTTTCCTGGAATTATTCTGTTGATTTTCGCGCTCGAGAATTTCATCGTATTTCTTCTGCGCTGTAGGAACAATTTCATCATCCCCTTTGTAATGATCAATCACACTTCGCAAGGTAGATTTCGCCTGGAAGGGATCATTCAGTCCGAGATAGACATCTGCCAGAAGAATGTACGATCGTCCAAGCCAGTAATCAAAATTCGGTTTCACCTTCACAAAATTCATGATTTCTGTTTCGCACTTTTTGTAATCGCCTTGTTTGTAAGTGATCAAACAAAGATTAAAGCGTGCCTCTGCCCAGCGCCATCCTGTTTTGGTAATGTCGATTGATTTTTGCAGTTCCGTCTTCGCATTGCTGAGATCGTTTAATTCCAGGTAACTGAGTCCCTGAATAAAATGCGCTTCCGATTTCAAATCACCGGTTACCGTGGCGTCTTTCAATACCCGTGCTGCATAATCCTGCGACTGTCCAAATTGTTTCACCAGAAAATTTCCACGCATCAATCCGATTTGTGCATTCAAACGATTGGTAGCTCCTGAAGCGACTTTTTCAAGCTGGGTATAATAAATCGTGCTCTTCTCGTAATTCTTGGCCTGGAAATAAAAATTACCAAGACGCAAACTGGTGATCTCCATAAAGGGATTTCCTGCGATGCCGAATACATATTCGTAATCAGAAACAGACAATTCGCGTTGCCCTTTGGAGTGAAGGCATTCAGCTCTGTAGAATCGCGCCTGCATCACGTAAGCTCCATTCGGGAACTGCTGCAGGTAACCGTTCGCTTTTTCGATCGACTTTTCGCAATCGTTTGCCGAATACGAGCGATCAAGCGATTCCCATAATGTGGTTTCAATTTCTTTGGTTGACTCCCCGCGTTTATCGTACTGCTTCACCAATGCAACCCATTCGGCCTCCCTGTCGAGCGCAATCAGAACATTCTTCAACCCGTCGAGTGCAGTCTGGATATCATTCTGGTTTGGACTCTCCAGAAGCATTCGGTAATACCGCTCCGATTCCTTGTAGTTTTTCAATTGATAAAACTGCAGTGCAATGTACCCTGTTGCTTTTCGTACTTTTTGATTGCTCGGATAACTCGAAATAAATTGCTTGTAGGTATCAATACTCTTCTGATAACTTTGATTTTCGCGGTACACTTCACCAATTTCAAAAGTAGCATCGGGCACAAAATTACTTGAAGGGTAATCGCGTATCAATCGGTTGTAAGTTGCAACTGCATCGTCGTATTTGCGGGTCAGGTGACGACAGTGCGCAATCTGATACAAGGCGTAATCGCGTGATCCGGAATTGTAATCGTAAGCCTTGTTGTAATACTCAATGGCATTTTCATTTTCCTTACGGTAATAATGTAAATCACCGGCACGCAGACTTGCATCGGCGAGTTTAACTTTATCTTTTTCCTGGGGCTCAGCGATGAACTTTTTAAACGCATAAAGACTTGAGGTCAGCGATGCGTTGTCTTTCGAATTCTGTTTACGCTCCAGCTCATCCATACCTTTGTCGTAGTAGGCATAGGCAACATTGTAGTTGGCAACATTATATAATTTCGAAGAAAACGCACCGGGCTCCTGCTGAAAAACTGAATAAGCTTCGATGGCCTCATCGTAATTTTTCATTTTGTACTTGCACTCCGCTATCCAGTATTTGCTTTCTGCATTCAGTCGTTTGTCGAGCGGATATACTTTAACGTTATCAAACGCTTTAATTGCATCTACATATCTCGACTTCTGAAAAAGATCCACACCCAGATTAAAGGTGGCCATCTGATAGGCAGTTTGCACTCTAAAATCTTTTGTTTTGATCTGCGCAATGGCATCAAGTGCAGCCTGATAGTTACGCGTTGTGAGGTACACATTAATCAGAAAAGAATACGCCTCATCGCGACGCGGACCTTCCGGGTATTTCTTCAGGTACGATTGCAATGCTTCAATGGCTTCGTGAAATGGATTGTTGGATAACTCATAGGCCAGTTTCGCATACGAGAACATCGCATCTTCCTGCACTTTGCGGTCGATATCCAGTTTCGCTGCTCCTTCGTAGGCATTGCGTGCATATTCTTTCTTGTTCAGGCGTAAATAACAATCGGCCAAATGATAATTGGCGTATTGTGCCATTTCATCTTTTCCGTTTACAGCCTTATTCAGAAAAGGGACTGCCTTATCGTAAAAACCGCTCCTGTAATAGGCGTAACCCATCTGGTAATTCTCTTCGCGTGTAGGAGTTACCGATGCAATAAATTGTTCCAGATAAGGAACTGCGATATCGTATTTTTTTAGTTTGTAATAGGAATCGCCTACCAAATGACTCAACTCGTTTTTTTGTTTGCCTTTGGCGGTGTCAAGAATTGGCGGTACATAGGCAACTACATCATCATAACGTTTTTGCAGGTAATAGATCTGCGCAATATAGTAGGGAACCATTGCCTTGAAGTTTTCGCTCGACTTCAATTTCTCAAATCCGTCAAGTGCTACCTGATAATTACCCTCGAAATAGGCGATATGCGAATAATAATACGTTGCCGGTTCCTGGTAATCATTTTCCTTGTTGCGAATCTCATTAAACGAAACAGCAGCCGCTTTATAATCCTTCAACTGAAATTGGGCATAACCACGTTTGTAGTGGAATTCATGGGTTTCTTTTTCCGTAAGATGAAAACGGTCGACCTTGTCGAAATATTCAATCGACTTTTTCCATTTCTTATTCTGAAAAAAATGACGTCCCAAATGCATATAAACTGTCCGCACCTGTGGAGATTCGGGATGCGTAGCCACAAAGCGTTCCAGCAGATACTCTGCATCCGGATGAAACAACTTCAGCGCGCACAATGCAGCATAATATTCAGCATTGATGGAAACTTCATCCAAAGGATCGTTAAGTGTTTTGATCGCTTCATCGAATTTCTGACGGGCAACAGAATATTTTTCCTTATCGTAAAGATCAAGTGCCTCACGGTATACCGAATACTTGTCGGTATAAATTTTCGTTTTCTGTGCGTAGAGTGGCTGAACAAAAAGTAACAGCATCACAACTCCACGCATCCATGCAACAGTTTGCGCCATGGCAACAGGGGTTTTTGCTCCCGAAGGAGTATGGGTTTTCATTTACTAAAATTAGTCCGACCAAGAAGGCCATCCTCAATAAAGCGTAATAGTTTTCAACCCATTTCTGTTAACATAAAGTGCATGTAACTTGTCGCTTCTGCAAGGCTTGCAGCGCTTTTATTGCCATCTTTACGCAACCGAATCCCAATAGTTTCATGTCGACCGTAATCAGCATCCAGAACGCCCGCATTTTTCAGAATGAGAAACTTCTCCTCGATGAGGTATCGCTTGATCTGTCTCCAGGTGATTTCGTTTACCTGATCGGACGAACAGGAAGCGGTAAATCGAGCTTTCTCAAAACCCTTTACGGCGAACTGCCATTGACTGAAGGTCAGGGTACTGTTGGAGGGTTCGACCTGAAGAAACTGAAACGCCGTCAAATACCCTTTCTGCGTCGAAAAATCGGTATTGTGTTTCAGGATTTCCAATTGCTTACCGATAGAACTGTTAACGACAATTTGCTGTTTGTAATGAAAGCAACCGGATGGAAAGACAAGAAGAAAATGAATTTTTCCTGTGAGCAGTTGTTACAGATGGTGGGACTGGAAGGTCAGGGACAAAAATTTCCTCATCAGCTCTCCGGTGGTGAACAACAAAGGGTTTCCATTGCGCGGGCATTGGTGAATGAACCCGAGATCATTCTTGCCGATGAACCTACGGGCAACCTTGATCCGGAAACTTCTGCGGAGATTCTCAATCTCATGTTTTCCATTGCAAAAAACGGGACAGCCGTACTGATGGCTACGCACGATTTCACCATTATGGAACGGTTCCCCATGCGTACCATCAAATGCGAAAACGGAAAACTGAGTGAAGTTAGTCCCGCTGCGCATTTTAATCCGCTCAATCCTTTATCCAGGGGCTGATATGCTCTCCGTTCTTATACCCGTCTATAATTTTGATGTCAGACCCCTGGTGGAAGACCTCAGCACACAGGCGCAACGCAGCGGCAAAGCAGTGGAGATTATTTGTCTCGACGACGGTTCCAAAGCGGAATTTAAAAATCAGAACAGATCACTCAGTCAGCTTCCCGGTGTTAGCTACGAAGAATTACCCCACAATACAGGAAGAAGCATCATCAGGAATCTCCTTGCAAAAAAAGCAAGCTACGATCATCTCTTGTTTATCGATTGCGATTCACAAACAGAGTCAACATCGTACATCTGGAACTATATCAATGCGCTTAAAAAAGATGCTGTTATATACGGTGGACGATCCTATGCACCGGATGCACCGCAAGATCATGCCTATTTTCTTCGTTGGGAATATGGCCGTCAGCGCGAAGTGCTCTCTCCGGAAAAACGGAAACAACATCCTTACCGGAGTTTCATGACCAATAATTTTGTTGTTCCAAAGTCACTGTTTCTCTCCATCGGAATGGATGAATCGCTGAAGGGTTATGGCCATGAAGACACCCTCTTTGCACAGGAATTGCGCGAGCGTAAGATTGAAGTATTGCATATTGATAATCCGTTGCGGCATATCGGACTGGAAACGAACAAAGTGTTTCTGGAACAAACAGCTAATGGCGTAAGAAATTTACATCGGCTCATCCAACGCAATAAGGTATTGCCCGATAACCGCCTTTTTTCTATGTACAAAAAGCTCCGGGGAACTATTTTTGGAACTATTTTTTACAGCTGGTTCCGTCGCAACAAACAGAAAATTGAATCCAACCTCTGCGGATTGACTCCCTCACTGCGAAAATTCGATTTGTATAAACTTGGACTCCTGCTCGAGATGGATCGCAGCAGCTGATTAATTGAATTTTTACGATATTGCCGTTATGAGCAATCACATTCTGCTTGTTGAAGATGAAGAAAGTCTGCTCGAAGTTGTTAAACTCAACCTCGAAATGGAACACTATTCGGTTCATGCAGTGATGAACGGAAAAGAAGCGCTGGATGCAGCTTTAAAAAACAATTACGACCTGATATTGCTGGATGTCATGCTTCCCGGAATGGATGGTTTTGAGGTATGCAGAAAACTACGTCAAAGCGGTTTGCTTACACCAGTATTGTTTCTAACTGCCAAAGGCACAACAGAAGATCGTATTACTGGTTTAAAACTCGGCGCCGACGATTACCTGAGTAAACCTTTTCACCTGGAAGAATTATTACTGCGTGTAAAAATCCTGCTGAACAGAAATAAAGGTCAGCAGGAAAAACAATCCGAAGAAGCATTTTTTGAATTCGGGAATTTCCGGATCGACTATAGCACTTACGAAATTTTTGAAAAGGGAAAACGAAAAGCCGAATTGGGCAAGCGCGAAATTCAATTGCTCCGCCTACTCCTTACCCAACCCGGGAAAGTCGTTTCACGCGAGGAAATTCTGGATAAAATCTGGGGCGAAGACGCCTTCCCGACATCGCGCACCATCGATAATTACATCCTGGTTTTCCGAAAACATTTCGAGAAAAACCCGCGCGAACCCCGTTATTTTCATTCTGTTCGAGGGGTTGGATACAAATTCACACCCTGAGCGACTAAATCCATTTAACTGGTTTTCAGTGGGTTAATTTGCCCTTATTCCATTTATCCCCGATTTTTTGCCGTTCCCCCGAATAATCCGACCGTTCGCATAATTTTTATGGACTCAGGCAACCGGTAAATCAGATATTCGTCTTATAGTTAGAATCTGGCTCATTTGCTACCTCCACGATTCTACTGGTTTTATTTTCCTTGCAAGATTACCTGAAAAGAGTTCACTCCTCCTCCTAAAGAACTCTTTTCAGGTTTTCTCTTTTTAGCACATAGCACTTTTCCTATCCTTTTTGAATTCCATAGATCTTTTTGCCCATTAAACTCATGAAATTCGAACAGGGTGGAATTCTCGGGATCATTCATGCTTTGGGATTAATCTCATTCACACATGGAGCAATGCCTGCTATCGGGATCGTGAACAAAAGCCTGGGCGGGATCGAGCAACTGCCCTACCAATTGACGAATAGCATCCTCAAAGGCTGTAAATGCACTTTCATTCAACTGCGTTGATTTTCCAAATTCGAGCAATGCAACTTCTTCACTGTTTCGCAATGGAAAAATACCTGCACTGATTGGTAAGGTTTCATCCTGATTCATTTTTTTACGCATCCAGGCATAGGCCAGCAATTGAAGCGCTTTTCCTTTATCCAGAATTTCCGAACCTACTTTTACACTTACATCTTTGCTCTCAAACTTTCCTGTTTTGTAATCGATTATCCGCAATACCCCATTGCATACATCAATACGGTCGGCCTTGCCGCTGATCTTTATCGCAAGACCATCAACCTCCAGTTGTGCCGACAACTTCTCTTCGATCGATAAAATCTGAATGCTATTTGTTTCAAGTGTATCCAGTTCGGCTTCGTAAAAATTGTCAAGAAAACTCATCGCCACTTGCAGCAACAGATAATACGCACCTTCTTCAACAACAGAACCGGCATGCTTCTTCAATTCTTCCCTGGCAAGTCTCCGCGATTCTTTTCTGAATTGTTTTACAGTTTCCGGATTAACTTCCTTGCCGATCAATTCTTTGTATTGCTGCTCCAAAACACCGTGCACTACCGTACCCACAACAGCGTGATCGCTGACTTCATCCAGTTCTTCATCTTCTTTTATCCCCAATACATAGCGGTAATAATAATCAAGCGGACAAGTAACAAACTTATTGAGCGCGGAAGGCGAAACACCTGATTGTAAATGTTCCTTGATGCGGTTGATGATTTCTTCCGTCTTTTCAATTCCTGAAACGCTGATATCGTGTTTATCCATTGGAAGCTGCACAATGCGTTCGCGAATACTGATTTTTGGATAATACTTCGGCAATTCCTCCTGCAGTTGCAAAACAAAACGACTTTTTTCACCACTCGAAAAATTCTCCGGATCCGAATTGTAAATCAACCAGACTTTATCTGCCCGTTGCAATAAACGGAAAAAGTGATGTGCATACACTGCATCCCGCTCCTTATATGTGGGTAATCCGTAATACCGTTTGAGTTCATAGAGAATAAACGAATGTTCCCATCGCGATTTAGGCAATACATCTTCATTTACCGACAAAAGAATCACCTTCTCAAAATCCAGTCCGCGGGTTTCAAGCATTCCCATCAGTTGCAATCCGTCTAATGGCTCACCCAAAAATGAAATATCGAGCTGACTCACATAATTCCGCAACAATGTCCGGAAGGAATGAAACTCGGTAACGTAAGGGTATTTTTCACAGATCACTTTCAGCTTATCAATTGCTGAACTCAAATGAAAAACGTATTCGAGCGCAAGTTTATCCTTTTTCCGATGCAGGTAAAAATCCCTAAGCAAATCGTTCAGCACAACAAAAGAACGCAGCGCATCAGAAGGGAAATCACCCCAAGGCTTCAGCAAAAAACGAATAGATGCAAATTCATCTCCTCCATACCGCTCAATATCCTTATCGGTAACAAACACCCTTCGCTCACGGTGAACAGCATCGCGAATAAGACTTGCTTCCCTGCCCAGGTATTGACGAATTACGGGATGAAATAACAGTTCAAGAAAAGGACGGTAATAAACCCCACCTTTATCTTTTCCATTAGCATCAATTCGCGAACGCTGCAATTCTATAATAAGCAGATACAACTGAAACAGATCACTGCTCCGCAAGGGAAAACCCATGGTGACATTCACCTTATCCACCACCTCAGGAAGCGAATTTAAAACCGGAAGCAACAACTGTTCATTGGCAAGCACCAATGCTGTTTCGGTGCCTCCACCTTCTTCGCTGAGAATTTGTCCTGCTATACGCGCCTGAGCAACATTGCCAGGCACATTGAGAATTTCAATTGATTTTTCAGATTTAAAATGTTCTTTCAAAAATGAAAATCCACGCCCTTTCCATTGTGTTCTGAATCGTCGCAAGAACATTCCTGCCTCATGATCTTTATCATCGAGATAAAAAGGATCTGCATCAAAAAATACCTGCGCTTTTTCCGTTTCGCACAAATGATTGATGATAACCTGCTCGGCAGTTGAAAGTGCATTGAATCCGGCGAACCAATACTCTTTACTTTCTGTCCCTACCCGCTCTGCCACATTTTCAGCAACATCCCTATATAGCATTCCGCCGTAAGCCAGACCTCTTTCCTGCAATCGCTTTTTGTATGCTGCATAAATAGCGGGCATTTCATTCCAGAACTCCAGATATCTTTCCTGATTCCGCGATAAATCTTCTCCCTCAAAACTCCATCCTTCAATTTCTATTTCCTGCGCTTTTATGTTTCTAAGATCACGAAACAATGCACGGGTATCTACGAGGTAACGATCGATATCGTTAAAATCAGTCTGCAGCATTTGTCCCCAACGCAGGTAACGGTCGAACGGTTCTGCACGATTACCCAATACCGATTGATAGGATTCAAACAACAAGAACATCAACTCCATGGGATCGCCCACACGATACTTGCTCCATTGGGAAAACAATTCGGTTGGAGTGCTAACCAAAGGCGGAATAAATGCTTTCTGCAGTTGTGAGGCAAGGTGTTTGCGCAAAAACAATCCTCCCCGTTTACTGGGTAACACAACAACGACCGAAGAAAAATCACTGCCTTTTACTGCAATCAATTCTTTAGCTATCTCTTCGAGAAATCGCATCAGTGTTTAAACCCGTTTTTGATGAATCGCAAAAAATCACGAAAGCCTTCTGCGCTGAAAAAAACCGATTTTATCACTGCAAGCTTTCCCTGCTTTTCTAAGGAAGCAGATGCTGATTCTTTTTGGTGTGATGCAGTACGATTCACCGGCATAATGTAGGCTTCCGATGGAGACGACTCCTTGTTCTCTTGCTTTTTTGCAAGTTCATCGGCGCGGTTAAAATTACTCTTTGCACGTTCGAGGTAGCCCTGTCGCTCCTCGATAATACCCAAATTATTGTACGACACCGCATCTTCCGGATCTATCTCCACCGCCTTGCGATAATCGTCAATGGCACCCTGTATATCGCCCATTCTGTCCTTTACGTAAGCACGACTGGAATACCGATACCCATTGAAAGGTTCCAATTCCTGAGCGCGGTTAAGATCGATGATGGACAAATCAAACTTTTCCAGATGGAAATACACAACGGCACGCTCACTTAAAAATTCTGCTGTATCGGGAGCAATCTCCAATGCCTTGTTAAGCTCCTGTAAAGAACCCTGATAATCGGATGCTTTAAGCAGACGCAAACCCTCGTTATAATGATCCCTTGCTGTCATTTTTTCAAAATTACATTGTTTTAGTTAAAACACCCTATTCTTCCTGTTTGTTCCCAAAGCAAACTATCCCCTGAAACAGAAATCACCCCTGAAGCAGAAATCTCCTTGCAGTCGATTTCGCTTCAGAATCGATTTCCCTCAGGGATTGGGGCTACCTAATCGGGAATCGGGCAATTGGAAATCGGTGGTTAAATCAAACTATCTTTGACAGCGAAAATCACACTCATGACCTTCCCTCTCTTCCGCAAATACCCCAATAACGCGTCCTTCTTCCGGCTTGATTCGGCAGAGGAATTTCTGGAATTGAAAATTATGGGGAGTCGCTATTCGCTCATTTCTATTAAAGCAAAAATATTGCCCGACCGCAATTACATAGCCGATATGATCGCCATGGAAAACGATCACTGGATTGCTTCTTCGGAGGAGGAATTTGAACGAGCGCTGAACGAGTGCCGGCAGAACCGCAAAGAATTACTTTAACAAAAGCTCGCGACAGCTTAACGAACGCTCAACCAAATGTGCTTTAAATTTTGTCCGCAATTCCATGCGTATTCCTGCATCGTTGCCCGAATACCCAAAACACTTGCAGAGTTTCTTACCTAATAAACGGAAATAAAATTCCTCGGCAAAAATGGGGACATTCATCTCTTTCATGGCATGATGATCGACCATAATAAAACTTTCCCTTCGCTCCACATCATAAAAAGTAAAATCTTCCCAAGGCGTTCCTACAATTTTCGGATTGTTTTCGATCACACCTTCATCAGGCGGACGCATAAAGGAATTTCTTCCGCTAAGCTCCTTTTTTCCAAACCAGAAATTAACCTGCGGATTATAGCCGCTGTACAAATGATACGACAAGGCATGCGGCCATGTATTAAAATACCACAAAACTGGGGCAATGCCCATAAGTACCAAAAAAGCAACGGCTAATTTTCCCTTACGGAAAAATGCAAATTGCTCCTGAAGTAAAGTTGAGTCGCGGTAAAACAATACTACTACAAGCAGCAATAATTCGGTGTTCCAAATCCACACAACAGAGTTCCAGTTGTGACCGAATGGACCCAGAATATAAAGCGTAATCAGATGCAAACCTATCGCCAAAAAAACACCGGCCTTTCTGAGAACAGGTAGCAATAAAAAAAGTGCTATCAGCAATTCCACAGCCGGCACTATCCAAGCAAGATGAAAAGCAGAAGGCAAACTGTACGAACCAATTTCCTCGGGAGGAAGATAATGAATGGAGGTCATTTTAAAAGGCTTCATCAGATAAGGAAACACTTCCCAGGCAAAATTCTGATTCAACTTATGCAAACCACCCCAGAAATACATAAATATCATTCCCCAGCGCGCAAACTGAAATCCGTTTTCATTGCGCAATGCAACAAAAACGATCATCGGAAAATGAATGAAAAACCAGGGCTGAAAGCGATCGATATCATCCAGAAAAAAAACAAGAAAAAGCAGCGCAATGAACACCACAACTTTTTTCCTGTCCTTAAGAAAGGGCAAAATACCTAAGGAAAACATAAGTAATCCGAACAATAAGGAAAGCAAAAGCAAGGGTAATTCCGGATCAAAAAACGGAAGCATGGGAACACGTGGGTAATCCACATCAGCCGGAATAAATGCTTTGCGGGTGACAAGCAAACAAAAAACAAGCGAGGCGCAAAGCAAAAAAAGCACCCTTCCTGAAGGACTACCAAAAACTGAACGGGGTTCGCGGATTGCAATCATACCGCAAAATAAAGCGAAAGAATCAATCGTACATCCTGCTGCCAGTGCGACGTGTGAACAATGCACCTTTAACATTATGGTATTTCAACGAAATCTCGAATGCACCAATTCCGCGCGATACTGTTTTCAAGGTTGAATAATTGTGATCGTAGGTAAATCCAACTGAAAAACCGGAAAATTCATATCCCACGTAGGGAATAAAGGCATCCATTCTCCTCCACTGCAATCCGGCAAGCAAGCCCGATTCGGTAAGCAATCCTGTAATCTTTGTTCCGGGATTTAACTCAATGCGCAACAGCGTTCCCATGTTAAGCTCGGATAAAGGACCCTGCGAAAAATACGCGAAAAAGGGGATCAGCGAGAATGTGGAATTCGGTAAATCAAAATGCGCCGAACCATGTACCACCAACTTACGATTGATTTTCTCACTGCTACCGGCCAGATAATGCATTTCGGGCTGATTGATATGATACATTGCTGCACCGATGCTTACACGACTGAAATCCCAGCCCTGAATATGATCGTTCTTATTGACATATTCGTAACGTAAACCTGCACCCATATCCATGTATCCAAATGAATTCATGGTATTGGATTCTCCGGAAAATAAATTCGGATCATGCTCCTGACCATTGAACTGCGTTCCGAATTGCAGCTTGGAAATATCCGCAGAACGTTGTCCGTAACCGATCTGCAATCCTGCAATCAAACGATTGTTCTTATCGAACGGAACAATACCTGCAAGCGATAGTGCTCCCTGTGTAATTCCAAATCGTGAATCTCCTGCACGGTCGCTGAAAAAAGTTAATCCTGCGCCAAGGTGTGCCTTATCCGAACGCTTCCCCTGGAAGAAAGGCATGTCAAATGAAAATCCCATGGTAGAATACGTTGCATTGGCAGCCGACCACTGATTTCTATAATTCAATACCACACGCTCGTACCCATCGTAACCACCCGCATTGGCAGGATTGATGTGCAAGGGATTATTCAACACCTGCGTGAAGTGAATATCCTGCGCGCGAACAGAAAGAACTGCGCTTAAAATTCCTGCAAAAAGAAAGAGTGCTCTCATCATCGCATCAGTGTTATGTTTCCACTCTGACTAATTTCTGTTCCGTCTGCAAGAACCGCGAAAACTTTATAGGCAAACACACCCGAATTAAGCGGCTGACCATTAAACGTACCGTCCCAGAAAGTATTTACATCCGTTGTCTGAAAAACACGTTGTCCCCAGCGATCATAAATAGCAAGGTTGAGCGAAAGTATTCCCTCTCCCATAATCTGCAACACATCGTTGACGCCGTCTCCGTTTGGTGAAAATCCTGTGGGAATAAATACCGCAACAGGCGATTTAAAATGTGCCACCACCAAATCATTGGCAACAAAATCAATAGTAATAATTGAATCTGTTGTATTGGGTAAAGGCGTATTTGCACTCATCGTCCAATCGACAAACACATAGTTTGGATTGGGAACAGCGGTAAGTTGATTCGGAATTCCTCCATACAATGTTGTGGTGTAGGGATACGTCGGAATCAATAAATCATTCAGATAAACCATTCCTGTTCCGGGAGGATCTACATCAATAGTTACCTGATAAGGACCGGAGAGATTGTAACAATCAACCAGACCATCATCAATGTTAGCACACCGCGTATTGATGAAATCACGCATCTCCTGAACATGTCCTTGCCATGCCGTAAGTGTTCCTCCCCAACGCGCAATCTGAGCGGGCATTTCAGGTGATATACGATTGATTAAGCTATCCAGCTTGGCAATCATATTCGTACAGGAGAAAGTCGTATTTGTAAGTTCGATCCAACGGTTTACATACCATGCATTGAAACCTGGATTATCCATCAGCTTGTTCAATATTTCAGTGTGACCTTGCCCGCCGGGATTGGGTAAGCCTTCCGGATCACAAGGGTCAGCATCAGGACCTGTATTGGGGATTCCCGTATAATTTATATAGTGACCGAAGGATGCGTCCAGGTCCCACAAAACATATCTCCACTTTTTCTTATCGCCATTAGGATCCATTCCTCTCCACCAGGCCGTATTCCAATTGAGCCAGTCCATACAAACGGCATAGGAATTCAGAATAAAATAATCGCATAAACTTTTCCAGTTATACAGCGAATCAACATAATCGAAATTCGCCTGAATGCTCATATCGTTTGCGTTGATAAATGCACGTAAAGCATTCCAGTCGGTTTGCGCTTGCGGACCACCGTATTCAGACCAGGTTGCTCCCCAGGTTTTCAGAAACTGTACATTGAATTCATCCTGATCGTAATAATGGCTGGTGAAATCATGATCATCCACTTTTTCACGAATCTCATACAATCCCCAGTATTGACCGTTCACGTACATTACACATGGCTCGTAAGTACGTTCGTCGAGATGTAAATTACCATCGTGTGATAGTGTATGCAAATACGCATCACGTATGTAAGCGCCATCTTCAAATGGGTAATTATCGTTGGCACCACACTTAATAATTATTTTCTGGTATTCATCGCGCGATTTGCGACTGAACAGGGTATTCTTTAATGCATAACTGTAGCCAAACTGATCGCGGGCAATGAAATCAATTCCCCGCTGATTATAGGCCCAGGAATCATTACCATGCTTATTTGCTTCTCCATTGGCTTCCGCAAGTAAAACACCAGTAGAAGTGAAATATTCAACATTTGCTATGGGATCTATTTGAGTGCCACCCAATAAAACGCCAACATCATCTCCAAACAATGACAGAACGGGAATTGAATGCGAAACGTTGATGAAATAGGTATTACTCTCAATAAACGAAGAGGGCACACCGGGTGTGGAACTGAATCCACGTGCACGCAAAACCGTTGTTGTGGATATTGAGATCGGGCCTGAATAGGCAGGCGATGCTGCAGTGGGTTCAGAACCGTTTACGGTATAGCGAATGGTTGCGGTTGGATCTGTGGTTGTAATGGAAACCGAAATGGTTCCGCTGTACATTCCGGCAGGCATCCCCATAAGCGGTCGTGCTGAATATTCCGGCGATGCGGCACCGTTACTTGCCCCGGGTGTAGGAGTTTGAAAAAGCGTCCATGTTGCTCCGCCATCCGGAGTTCTACCTCTACTATGATTACTTAATGTTGGATTTAATGGGAAAGCCTCAAGAACAGATCCTCCGGGTGCGGCAAAAACAAGAACTTCCGGTTTTGTTTGTGTGAGCTTAAGGCCGGTGTGAATAAATCCTCCCGATACTTCATTTCTTCCTGAACACACTACACGCAAAAACCCTCCTGCAGGAACATTGGATCCGGAGGGGAATGTCCATTTGGTAGGATTGTTCAAGCGATCGCTCAAATGAAAACCTGCGAGATCAATCGCAGCGCCGGAGGGATTGTAAAATTCAACCCAATCTTCCCGCTCTCCGTAATTATCGGTAAAGCCATTTACATTGGCGCAGGAATATTCATTAATCACAACTTGTGCAAACGAAAATGGTGCACAAACAAGAAAAAATACGGCAAGCAAAACCCTCATGGGTAATAAGAATTAGTCCCCTAAATTTAGTGAATATTTACAATTGATTAAGCCTTTGGTTCAGCCGATTGCTCCTTTGAATTGGTTTCCTAATGCTGAGCAAAAAAAAAGTCCCGATACGAATACCGGGACTCTTGAATTTAAGATAGTTAGCTTATTCTTCAGAAGCACCTTCTTCTGCAGCAGGAGCAGCACCTTCAGCTTTTTTTGCTTTGGATGTACGTCCACGACGAGTTGTCTTGGCCTTCTTGTCGCCTTTGGTATCGAGCAACAACTCGTTGAAATCAACGATTTCGATCATACACATTTCTGCGCTGTCACCTAAGCGGAATCCGGTGCGGATGATACGGGTGTAACCACCTGGACGATCTGCAACTTTAGGAGAAACCACGCGAAAGAGTTCCGTAACAGCGTCCTTGCTTTGCAGGTAGCTGAATACAGTACGACGGTTATGCGTTGTGTCGTTCTTCGACTTCGTGATTAGTGGCTCGATGTACTTGCGCAATGCTTTTGCTTTGGCAACAGTAGTGTTGATACGCTTATGCTGCACCAATGAGCAAGCCATATTCGCCATAAGCGCTCTTCTGTGCCCATGCTGCCTGCCGAGGTGGTTGACTGTTTTACCGTGTCTCATTTTTCTTCAGATATTTCTTTCCCTTTCAGGAGTGTTATACTAGTCTTTGTCGAGTTTGTACTTCGCAACATTCATTCCGAAATGAAGTCCCTTTGCATGCACAAGATCCTCAAGCTCTGTAAGTGATTTCTTACCGAAGTTGCGGAACTTCAGAAGGTCGTTCTTATTGTATGCTACAAGTTCACCAAGTGTTTCAACATCGGCAGCCTTGAGGCAGTTCAATGCACGAACAGAAAGGTCCATATCAACAAGCTTCGTCTTAAGCAGCTGACGCATGTGCAATGACTCTTCATCAAATTCTTCAGTCTCCTGCTTCTCGATAGTATCGAGAGTGATCTTCTCATCAGAGAAAAGCATGAAATGCTGAATAAGAATTTTTGCTGCTTCCTTCAATGCTTCTTTCGGGTGAATTGAACCGTCAGAAGAAACTTCGATAACGAGCTTTTCGTAGTCAGTTTTCTGTTCAACACGATAGTTTTCGATGTTGTAACGTACATTACGGATAGGTGTGAAAATGGCATCCATAGCGATGGTTCCAACCGGAGCATTGCTTGCCTTGTTTTCTTCAGCAGAAACATATCCGCGACCTTTGGCAACAGTAATCTCCATGTTGAGATTAACGTTCTTGTCCATAGTGCAGATTACCAGATCAGGATTCAACACCTGGAAAGAACTGGTAAAGCGACCAAGGTCACCTGCAGTAAGTTTTTCCTGGCCTTTGATGCTGATATGAACGTGTTCGTTCTCTGCATTGATCTGACGCTTAAAACGAACCTGCTTGAGGTTAAGGATAATTTCAGTTACGTCTTCTGCAACACCTTTCAGTGAAGAGAATTCGTGATCCGCACCTTCAATTTTCACTGAAGTGATGGCGTATCCTTCGAGTGAAGAAAGGAGAATACGACGGAGCGAGTTTCCGATAGTGATACCGTAACCGGGTTCAAGAGGACGAAACTCAAACTGACCTACACGGTCGTCTGAGCTTATCATGATGACTTTGTCCGGTCTTTGAAAATCAAGGATGGCCATAGATCGATTATTATTTAGAATAGAGTTCGACGATGAGTTGTTCTTTAATGTTTTCGGGGATCTGTTCGCGATCAGGACGATTGAGGAAAGTACCCTTCATATCACCTGCGTTGAAATCGATCCAGTCGAAACGCTTTGAGCTTGCTGCAACGGAGTTAACGATTGGCTCCAGCGCTTTTGAACGCTCGCGTACTTCAACTACATCACCGGGATTGAGCTGGTAACTTGGTACGTTAACCACTGTTCCGTTTACTGTAACGTGACGGTGAGCAACAAGCTGACGAGCTGCACGGCGGGTATTACCGATGCCCATGCGGTAAACAGTATTGTCTAAACGAGCTTCGCAAAGTGCTAGCAAGTTATGACCTGTAATACCTTTCATGCGCGAAGCTTCCTTGAAGAGATTCTCAAACTGACGCTCAAGAATTCCGTAAATGAATTTTGCTTTCTGCTTTTCGTTAAGCTGAACAGCGTATTCAGATTGCTTCATGCGCTTCTTGTTCGGACCATGCTGTCCGGGAGGATAATTCTTCTTTTCGAGCGCTTTATCGATGCGGCCAAAGAGATTCTCCTTGAAGCGACGTGAAATTTTTGATTTGGGGCCTTTGTATCGTGCCATGTTGAATTATTATTTCTAAAAAAGGAATATTAAACTCTTCTCTTCTTGGGAGGACGACAACCGTTGTGCGGTAGCGGAGTAACGTCAACAATCTCCATCACTTCAATACCTGAATTGTGAATGGTACGGATTGCTGATTCACGTCCTGATCCGGGTCCTTTTACGAACACCTTCACACGACGGAGTCCGTTCTCGAACGCTTCCTTGGAGCACTCTTCAGCAGCAACCTGCGCTGCATACGGAGTATTCTTTTTGGAACCGCGGAATCCCATCTTTCCGGCAGAAGACCAGGAGATCACCTGTCCGGTTGCGTTGGTAAGGGAGATGATGATGTTGCTGAATGTTGCGCTGATATGCGCTTGTCCAACAGCTTCCACTGCTACCTTTTTCTTCTTTTTCTTTTTGTCGTCGGTCTGCTTTGCCATAACCTCAATTATATCTGCTCATTTATTACTTAGTGGCCTTTTTCTTATTGGCAACGGTCTTACGCTTCCCTTTACGGGTACGCGCATTGTTCTTGGTGGTTTGTCCACGCAGCGGTAAGCCTACGCGGTGACGAACACCACGGTAACAACCGATGTCCATAAGACGCTTAATATTCAGAGAAACCTCAGAACGGAGCGCGCCTTCTACTTTAAAATTATCTCCGATGAACGTACGGATCTTTCCGGTTTCATCATCGTTCCATTCGCTTACTTTCTTATCGTAAGACACTCCCGCGTTATCGAGAATTTTTCGTGCGGTGCTACGGCCTATTCCGAAAATATAGGTGAGGCCGATTTCTCCTCTTTTGTTCTTTGGTAAATCTATACCAGCAATCCTTGCCATGTTCGATTATTAAAATGGTTAACCTTGACGTTGCTTAAATTTTGGGTTCTTTTTGTTGATCACATAAAGACGGCCCTTTCTCCGAACGATCTTACATTCGGCTGAGCGCTTTTTAATGGAGGCTTTGACTTTCATCTTGCTCTGTTGTTATTTGTATCTGAATGATATTCTTCCTTTTGTTAAATCGTAGGGTGAGATCTCAACACGCACCTTATCTCCGGGGAGAATTTTGATGTAGTGCATGCGCATCTTCCCTGAAATATGGGCGATGATGATGTGCCCGTTTTCCAGCTCAACACGGAACATAGCGTTCGACAATGCTTCAACGATGGTTCCATCCTGCTCTATGACTCCTTGTTTCGCCATCTTAACTTACCATGCTGGGCATTTGTTGACCACGTCCCTTGATCTTACCGCTCTTCATCAATCCGTCATAATGACGACTGAGTAAGTGCGTTTCGATCTGCTGAAGTGTATCGAGTACCACACCAACCATAATCAGCAATGAAGTTCCGCCGTAGAAATAGGCAAACTGTTGCTTGATTCCGATCATCATTGCAAATGCAGGGAGGATCGCCACCAGTGCAAGGAAAATTGCACCGGGGAGGGTAATGCGGGAAATTAAACTGTCAATGAACGATTCGGTTTGTTTACCCGGTTTTACACCCGGAATAAATCCGCCGTTTCTCTTCATTTCTTCTGCCATCTGACGAGGATTCACCATGATAGCAGTATAGAAATAAGTGAAGAGGATAATCATGATTGCAAAAATGAAGTTGTACCAGAAACCTTCGAAATTTACAAGTCCGGAGAACCAACGACCTTCAGTTGCCTGATTGATGTACATTGGGATGAACATGATCGCCTGAGCAAAAATGATAGGCATTACACCTGCAGAATTAACTTTAAGCGGAATGTAATTACGAACTCCTCCGTATTGTTTGTTTCCAACAATTCGCTTCGCAAACTGCACCGGGATTCTGCGTGTACCCTGTACAAGAAGAATAGAGAACGCAATCACCAAAAGCAGAAGCACAACCTCAACGAGTAACACAACGTATCCGCCGCTTGTATGACGCGAAACCAATTCCTGAGCAAATGCACCGGGTAGTTTGGCAATAATACCAATCATGATAAGCAATGAAATTCCGTTACCGATCCCCTTATCAGTAATTCTTTCGCCAAGCCACATGATAAACATGGTACCTGCAATAAGAATCATAATAGTTAGAGGATAGCTGAACGATTCTGTTTGTGCAGCAGCCGGAACAGATGTTGCGATATAACCCGGAGCCTGGAATGCTGTAATGAAAATGGTGAGTACACGGGTCCACTGATTCAGTTTCTTTCTTCCGCTTTCACCTTCGCGTTGCATTTTCTGAATGGAAGGCACTGCAATACCCAACAACTGCATAATGATAGATGCAGAGATGTATGGCATAATTCCAAGTGCAAAGATCGATGCACGAGAAAACGCTCCTCCGGCAAAAAGATCAAGCAATCCTGCCAGACCTGATGGTCCACCTTGGTTCAATCCGGCAGAATTTACCCCCGGAAGCACCACGTAGGAACCAACACGGTAGATCAGGATCAGAGTAAAGGTCAGCACAATGCGCTGACGAAGCTCTTCGATCTTCCAGATGTTCTTTAATGTTTTTACTAGGTCCTTCATCTATGTTGTGATGTTAGTTCGATCAGAGAACCACTGTTTCTCCACCTTTGCCTTCAATAGCTGACTTTGCAGTAGCTGAAAATGCATGTGCGGATATTTTAACTTTTGCTTTCAGTTCACCACGACCTAAAATTTTCACCAGGTCATTTTTGCCAACTAATCCGTTTGCAAAAAGAACTTCCGGATCAATTTCGCTCAGGTTTCTTTTTTCTACCAATGCCTGAATTGCATCAAGGTTTAAACCCTTGTACTCAACACGGTTAATATTCTTGAAACCAAACTTGGGAAGACGACGCTGAATTGGCATCTGTCCACCTTCAAATCCGATTTTGGTTTTGTGGCCGGAACGCGCCTTGTCACCTTTGTGACCACGTGTAGATGTTCCACCACGGCCGGAACCTTGTCCGCGACCAAGTCGCTTATTTTCCTTTACTGAACCTTTTGCAGGTTTGAGATTATTCAGTTTCATCGCTCAGGTTTGTCTTTATTTCACTTCGCTTACTTCGACAAGGTGCATGATCTTACGTACCATGCCATCGATTTGTGGGTTTCTTTCCTTCTCCACCGACTGGCGAATACGGGTGAGTCCAAGCGCACGTAATGTGGCCTTTTGATCTTTCGGACGATCGATCGAACTCTTGATTTGCGTAATGATGATCTTACCCATGTCGGTTATAATTATCCGTTAAACACTTTATCCATTGAAATTCCGCGTTGCTGAGCTACAGTATAAGCATCACGTAATTGTACGAGCGCTTCAATTGTTGCTTTTACAACGTTGTGCGGGTTGGTTGAACCCTGACACTTTGCAAGTACGTCTTTCACTCCAACGCTCTCGAGCACTGAACGCATCGCACCACCGGCAATAACACCGGTACCACTTGCTGCAGGCTTAAGAAGCACACGAGCTCCACCAAAACGGCCTTCCTGAAAATGAGGGACCGTTCCGTTAACGATAGGAACCTTAATAAGATTCTTCTTTGCATCGTCAATCCCCTTAGAGATGGCTTCAGTAACTTCCTTGGCTTTACCAAGACCGTGGCCTACTATGCCGTTCTCATTACCTACCACTACGATGGCAGAAAAACTAAATGTACGTCCACCCTTGGTAACCTTGGTAACACGGTTTACACCTACCAAGCGATCCTTGAGCTCGATATCCGTAGCCTTAACTCTTTTTACGTTCTCGTTGGCCATATTGCGTATTGTTCTTTCTTAATTAGAATTTCAAACCATTTTCACGTGCCGACTCGGCAAGTGTCTTAACACGGCCGTGGTAAAGGTAACCGTTACGGTCGAATACCACTTCCTGAATTCCGGCTTTGATCGCTTTTTCTGCAATCTCTTTACCGATAAGACGTGCCTGATCAACTTTGTTAACTTTCTGTGCATCGTCGTTCTTGAGTGAACCTGCCGACACAAGAGTAACTCCCTTGATATCATCAATGATCTGCGCGTAGATCTGTTTGTTGCTGCGGAAGACCGAAAGGCGGGGACGTTGTGTAGTACCGCTAAGTTTGGTCCGGATGCTGCGCTTAATCCTGGCTCTGCGTGATTCTTTAGTTGCCATTTTTCACTTATTATTTTTTCGCACCGGCTGATTTTCCGGCCTTACGTCTAACATTTTCTCCAAGGAAACGGATACCTTTTCCTTTGTACGGTTCAGGTTTACGCAGTGAACGTATTTTCGCTGCTACCATTCCGATCAGTTGCTTATCGTGCGACTCCATCACAATACGTGGGGCCTGTCCTTTTTCTGCAGTGGTAATCACCTTGATTTCCTTTGGCAATTCAAACACAACGTTGTGTGAGAAACCAAGTGAAAGTTCAAGCTGCTGACCATTTGCATTGGCACGGTAACCTACACCGATCAATTCCTGCTCGATCTTGTAACCTTTCGATACTCCTACAACCATATTGTTAAGAAGAGCACGGTACAATCCGTGAAGAGCACGGGTCTGCTTCTCCTCGCCTGTACGCTTGAGGATGATTTGGTTGTCCTCAACGCTGATAGCAACAGAAGGGTTAACCATTTGGGTAAGTTCGCCCTTTGGACCTTTAACAGCAACTGAGTTACCGTCGATCTTCACTTCTACTCCCTTAGGGATTTCGATGGGGGCTTTTCCTATACGTGACATGATTCGATTCTCTTTGGATTAATAAACAAAACACAACACTTCTCCACCTACGTTCTCTTTACGTGCTTCTTTGTCTGTCATCAGACCTTTGGAAGTAGAGAGAATAGCGATTCCCAATCCGTTAAGAACACGGGGTAAGGAATCGGATCCGGTGTATTTACGAAGACCTGGACGGCTGATACGCTCTAATTTGCGGATGGCGGAGGTCTTGGTTACTGGATGATACTTAAGTGCGATTTTAATCGTACCCTGTTTGTTGTCATCCTCGAACTTAAAGTTCAGAATGTAACCCTTTTCGAAAAGGATCTTGGTCATTGACTTCTTGAGGTTCGACGCTGGAATCTCCACCACCTTATGGTTGGCTTTGATAGCGTTTCTTACTCGGGTCAAATAGTCTGCAATGGGATCGGTTACCATTTTTAATGCTTTATAGCGGTTATTATTACCAACTTGATTTAGTTACTCCCGGGATAAGGCCGTTGAGAGCCATTTCACGGAATACGTTACGACACACTCCGAACTGACGGATATACCCGCGAGGACGTCCGGTGAGCTGGCAACGATTGCGTACTCGTGTTGAAGAAGAGTTACGTGGAAGCTTTTGTAAAGCATCCCAATCGCCTGCTTTCTTCAGGGCCTCGCGCTTATCCGCGAAGTGGGCTACCATTTTCGCACGTTTTCTGTCACGTGCTTTCATTGATTCTTTCGCCATGGCTCTGTCTTATTTTTTGGTGAACGGGAATCCGAATTCTTTGAGCAATGAGAACGCTTCCTCATTGGTTGTTGCTGTGGTTACAAAAGTGATATCCATACCGAGGATCTTGTTCACCTTGTCGATGTCAATCTCCGGGAATATGATATGTTCTTTCACACCGAAAGTATAGTTACCGCGTCCGTCGAAACCTTTCGCATTCACTCCACGAAAGTCGCGGGTACGTGGCAGCGAAACAGAGATCAAACGATCGAGGAATTCGTACATATTATCGCCACGAAGCGTTACACGTGCACCAATCGGCATACCCTTACGAAGTTTGAAGTTCGAGATATCTTTTCTTGATACAGTTGGAACCGCTTTCTGACCTGCAATAGTAGAAAGTTCTTTTACGGCAGATTCAACCAGCTTCTTGTCAGCTACTGCGTCGCCCAACCCCTGATTGATACAGATCTTGGTGATGCGTGGCACCTGCATTGAACTCTTGTAGTTGAATTGCTTCTGAAGCGCAGGAATGATTTCTTCCTTGTACTTCGATTTAAGTCTGGGAACGTAGCTCATTACTTAATCACCCCCTTTGATTTTTTTGAAATGCGTTGAATTTTTCCGTTTTCAACCTTACGGCCTACACGGGTTGGCGTTCCGTCTGCTACCAGCATCAGGTTTGAGATGTGGATACCAGCTTCCTTCTCCACGATTCCACCTTGTGGATTCTTAGCGTCGGGCTTAGTGTGGCGCTTAACGAGGTTAACACCTTCCACAATTACGCGGCTCTTTTCACGATCGATAGTCACAACTTTACCTTGCTTGCCTTTCGATTCTCCGGCAATCACTAATACTGTGTCGCCTTTTTTGATATGTAGTTTCTTCTGCATAATCCTATTTCTGTTCAGGTTGCATTAAAGCACTTCAGGTGCAAGTGAAACAATTTTCATGTACTGCTTCTCACGTAGTTCACGTGCTACCGGTCCGAAAATACGTGTTCCACGCATCTCGCCCTGTGCATTCAGCAATACCACTGCATTGTCGTCGAAACGGATGTAAGAACCGTCGTGACGACGAACTTCTTTACGTGTGCGAACTACTACTGCAGTCGACACCTGACCCTTTTTCACGTTTCCTGCAGGTAGAGCGTCTTTTACTGAAACGACAATCTTATCTCCAATAGAAGCATACCTTCTTTTGGTTCCACCCAGTACGCGGATGCAAAGAACTTCTTTGGCACCACTGTTATCGGCTACTGACAGCCTTGATTCCTGTTGTATCATCGCTCAAAATTATTTTGCACGTTCAACGATTTCCGAAAGTCTCCAGCATTTGGTCTTACTCATCGGACGGGTTTCCATTATGCGCACGGTATCCCCAATGTTACACTCGTTCTTTTCGTCGTGTGCAACAAACTTCTTCGTTCTCTTAACGAACTTTCCGTATTTGGGGTGCTTCATCTTACGCTCAACCGACACCACGATGGATTTGTCCATCTTGTTGCTGGTTACAACACCGATACGTTCTTTACGTAGTGATCTTTCTGCCATTGTTTCTTCTATTACTTGTTAACGGCTTTCGCTTCTTTATTACGAATCTCAGTCTGAATACGCGCAATCATTCGACGGTTAGAACGGATCAGCATCGGGTTCTCTACCGGCGAGATCGCGTGATTGATCTTCGTCTTTGAATAATCAGCGCTCATTTCGCCGAGTTTCTCCCTGAGTTCATCAAGGGTTAGGTCTTTAATATCTTTCGCTTTCATGATTCCTGTCAAATCAAATATTACCGTCATAATCGTTACGCACAACAAAACGTGTACGAACCGGAAGCTTTTGTGCCGCAAGGCGAAGCGCTTCTTTAGCAATCTCCACACTTACTCCATCTGCTTCGAACAAAATGCGTCCTGGTTTTACAACCGCTGCATAATGTTCCACTGCACCTTTACCTTTACCCATACGAACTTCGAGTGGTTTTTTGGTAATTGGCTTGTCCGGGAAAATGCGAATCCACACTTTTCCTTCACGCTTCATAAAGCGAGTTACCGCGATACGGGCTGCTTCAATCTGACGTGATGTCAAAAGTGCTCCGTCTACGGATTTCAGTGCGAATGATCCGAAAGCAATTTCAGTTCCGCGCTTGGCGTCACCGCCGAGGCTTCCTTTGCCTTTCTGGACTTTTCTGTATCGTGTGCGTTTGGGCTGTAACATTGCTATACTTTATTACGCTGATTATTTTCTCTTTCTTTTTCCTTTTCCTGCTCCACCACGGTCGCCACGATCGTGCCCTTTAGAAGGAGCGCCGCCTTGCTGCGAAGTGGATGAACCGAGTGCTTTGGTCATTCCGAAGTTTGGAGAAAGATCACGCTTTCCGAAAACTTCACCTTTACACACCCATACTTTAATTCCGATCAAACCATAAGTAGTTAAAGCCTCACCTACTGCATAATCGATGTCTGCACGAAGAGTATGAAGTGGTACACGACCTTCCATAAATGTCTCTGAACGTGCAATCTCAGCACCGTTCAAACGACCGGAAATCGTTACTTTAATTCCTTCACCACCCATGCGGATACAGCTGGCAATTGCCATCTTGATTGCACGACGGTAGGAGATACGAGCTTCGATCTGACGAGCAACACCATCAGCAACCAGGCGTGCATCAACTTCAGGACGCTTGATCTCAAAAATGTTGATCTGTACTTCCTTACCGGTAAGCTTCTTTAGCTCTTCCTTCAACTTGTCAACTTCTTGTCCGCCTTTACCGATGATCACACCGGGACGTGCAGTATTGATAGTAACGGTGATGAGCTTAAGAGTACGTTCGATAACGATCTTGGCAATACTCGCTTTACGGAGACGGGCCATGAGGTACTTGCGGATTTTTTCATCTTCCACAAGCTTATCGGCATACTTACGTCCACCGAACCAGTTTGAATCCCATCCGCGGATGAATCCGAGGCGATTACCTATTGGGTTTGCTTTTTGTCCCATTCTTGTTGATCAATTAATTGTTGCTGTCTACTACGATTGTTACATGATTGGAACGCTTGCGAACGCGGTACGCACGGCCTTGTGGGGCAGGACGCAAACGCTTCAACGCGCGGGCTCCGTCTACCATGACCTCTTTCACGATCAGGGCTTCGGCACTTAGTCCTTCATTCTTTGCCTCCCAGTTAGAGATGGCTGAACGAAGCACCTTCTCCATGTTCTTGGAGGCATGCATTGGATGATGCTGCAAAATATGCAGGGCCTTCAGTACATCGACTCCACGGATGAGGTCGGCCATCAGACGCATCTTACGAGGAGAAGTTGGGCAATCCTTAAGGACAGCGAGTCCTTTGGTCTTGCGCTCTTCTTTAATCTTCTCCGCACTCAGTTTTTTTCTGGCACCCATATTCTGTAATGCTATTTATCGGTTGCTTACTTACTTCCTTTATCTTTCTTATTTCCGGCATGCCCGCGAAATGTACGGGTAGGCGCGAATTCTCCTAGTTTGTGCCCTACCATGTTCTCGGTTACATACACTGGGATGAACTTGTTACCGTTGTGAACGGCAAAGGTTAATCCTACAAACTCGGGTGTAATCGTTGAAGCGCGTGACCATGTTTTGATCACATTCTTCTTGGATGATTCCTGCTGCTCGGTTACGCGCTGAGCAAGTTTATAATGTACGAAAGGCGGCTTCTTTAATGAACGGCTCATAATCTATTTATTTCTTTCTTCTTTCAAGAATCAGTTTGTTGGAGAGCTTTTTCGGTGCACGCGTCTTGTATCCTTTTGAAGGAAGACCTTTACGTGAACGAGGGTGACCACCAGATGAACGGCCTTCACCACCACCCATTGGGTGATCGACAGGGTTCATGGCAACACCACGGTTACGCGGACGACGACCTAACCAACGTGAGCGTCCTGCCTTACCTGAACGAACAAGGTTGTGTTCAGAGTTAGAAACCGCTCCGATAGTTGCAATACACGTACCGAGGATAAGGCGAGTCTCACCGGAAGGCATTTTGATAATTGCATACTTACCGTCTCGTGCACTCAATTGTGCATAGGAACCGGCACTGCGGGCAATTGATCCACCTTTTCCGGGATAAAGCTCAATGTTATGAATGATCGTACCCAGTGGAATATCACTCAGATAAAGTGCGTTTCCAATTTCTGGTGCAACACCTTTTCCGGAATTGATCTCCTGACCAACCTGAAGTCCTTGCGGAGCCAGGATGTAACGCTTATCTCCATTCTTGTAGGTTACAAGAGCGATACGTGCGCTACGGTTTGGATCGTATTCAATTGTAGTAACAGTACCGGCAACTGCGTGGTTATCGCGCTTGAAATCAATCATACGATACTTACGCTTATGACCGCCACCGAGGTAACGCATGGTCATTTTACCGGAATTGTTTCTTCCGCCACTTTTACGTGAAGGTGAAATAAGGCTCTTCTCTGGCTTGGAAGCGGTAATCGTTTCGAAGCTTGCAGGTACCTTGTGACGGGTACCGGGAGTATTGGGTTGAAGTTTTTTCAGTGCCATTTTGCTGCGTCTTAAATGTTACCGTAAAGATCGATTACATCACCTTCTGCAAGTGTAACAAAAGCCTTTTTGATCACAGGCTGAGAAGCCTTTGACACACCCTTATTGGTGTATTTGGTCTTTTCTTTTCCACCGCCAAGCGTAATGGTGTTTACAGATTTAACAGTTACGTTAAAGTGTTTTTCCACTGCTTTCTTGATCTCTACTTTATTTGCACCACGGGCAACGATAAAACCATAACGGCCTTTCTCGTTTTGTGCGGTTACCTTTTCGGTAATGATTGGTTTAATCAGGATACTCATGGCCTCAGTTGTTTAAAGTGTTCTCGATTTTCTGAAGGCTTCCTTCGCAAATTACGAGGTGGTTAGCGTTCATGATATCGTATGTGCTGAGCTCTGCAGCCGGAACAACTTTGCTCTTTTCAAGATTACGTGAAGAGAGGTAAATGTTGTGATCCACATCTGGAACAACAACAAGTGTCTTTTTCCCGCTTAGCTCAAGATTTTTCAGAATCCCTGTAAATTCACTAGTCTTGGGAGCAGCCATTTTGAAGTCCTCAAGGACCAGAATACTTTTCTCCTGAGCTTTATAGCTAAGTGCAGAACGACGAGCTGCTTTTTTCAGCTTTTTATTGAGCTTAAACTCATAGTCGCGTGGTTGCGGTCCGTGGATGTTACCACCCTGCTTGAACAGAGGGCTTTTGATGCTACCTGCACGTGCACCACCAGTACCTTTCTGACGCTTCAGCTTGCGGGTAGAATAATTCACTTCTGCACGCTGCTTCGTTTTGGAGGTTCCCTGACGCTGATTAGCGAGGAATAATTTTACATCCAGATAGATCGCATGATCGTTGGGTTCAGCTGCAAAGATTGCATCACTAAGCGTTGCTTTCTTGCTGGTTTTTTTACCCTGTATGTTATAGATCTCGAGTTCCATAGTCTTATTTCTCTACGATTACGAATGAACCTTTAGGACCAGGAATTGAACCTTTCACTACGATAAGATTCTTATCCGCGATCACACGTAATACTTCAAGGTTGGTCATTTTTACACGATCACCACCGGTACGTCCTGCCATGCGCATGCCTTTGAAGACACGTGATGGGAATGAACATGCACCAATAGATCCCGGAGCACGGAGACGGTTATGCTGACCATGAGTCTGGCCACCAACTCCTCCGAATCCATGACGCTTAACAACGCCCTGGAAACCTTTTCCTTTTGATGTACCAACTACATCTACGAATTCGCCTTCTGCAAAAACTGCATCGATACGAACTTCATCACCTAAACTTAGTGCCTGTTCGAATCCTTTGAATTCAACAAGCTTTGCTTTTGGTGTTGTGTTGGCCTTTTTAAAATGACCCTTAAGTGCAGCCGGAGTATTTTTCTCACGACGCTCTCCGAAGCCAAGTTGAATGGCAGAGTAACCGTCCTTATCGGACGTCCGTACTTGCGTTACTACGCAAGGACCAGCTTCTATAATCGTGCATGGCAAATTCTTGCCCTCGGCACTGAAAAGACTGGTCATTCCTACTTTTTTACCTATGATACCAGGCATGGTTGTGTTTTAATTTATGACTAAACTTTGATTTCTACTTCAACACCGCTGGGAAGTTCGAGGCGCATAAGAGCATCCACAGTCTTTGAAGAAGAACTGTAAATGTCTAGCAGACGCTTGTACGAACACAGCTGGAACTGTTCACGTGCTTTCTTGTTCACGTGGGGAGAACGCAGTACAGTGTAGATGCGCTTGTGTGTTGGCAGGGGAATTGGTCCGCTGACAACAGCACCTGTAGCCTTAACGGTCTTAACAATCTTCTCTGCGGATTTATCCACCAGATTGTGATCGTATGACTTCAGCTTGATTCGGATCCTTTGGCTCATTGCTTGGATATTATTATGCTGTAACTTTTCCTTTTGCTTTTGCGATCACCTCGTCTGCGATGTTACGTGGTGCTTCGTTGTAGTGAGAGAACTCCATTGAAGAAGTTGCACGACCCGAAGTGATGGTACGAAGCTGTGTTACGTAACCGAACATTTCAGAAAGTGGAACTTTTGCTTTTACCACTTTAGCACCTGCACGATCGTCCATGCCTTCAATCTGGCCACGACGACGGTTAAGGTCACCTACTACATCACCCATGTTTTCTTCAGGTGTAAGAACCTCCAGTTTCATGATAGGCTCAAGAAGAATTGGTTTTGCTTTCGGCATTGCTTCACGGTAAGCCATCTTCGCGCACAATTCAAATGAAAGTGCATCAGAATCGACCGCGTGGTAAGAACCATCAAGAAGAGTAACTTTCATTTTATCCATTGGATAGCCTGCAAGTACACCTGTCTTTAATGCTTCTTTGAATCCTTTTTCTACAGATGGAACAAATTCGCGAGGAACGTTACCACCTTTAACTTCATTTACAAACAAGAGTGCCTCTTTCTGATCTTCGTCGGCCTGCTGAATACGAACTACGATATCAGCAAACTTACCGCGACCACCCGACTGCTTCTTGTATACCTCTCTGTGTTCAACAGATCCGGTAATCGATTCTTTATAGGCAACCTGAGGAGCACCTTGGTTACATTCTACTTTGAATTCGCGTTTCAAACGGTCGAGGATAATTTCAAGGTGAAGTTCTCCCATTCCTGAGATTACAGTCTGACCTGTTTCTTCGTCTGTCTTAACACGGAAAGTAGGATCTTCTTCAGAAAGTTTTCCAAGTGCCATACCGAGTTTATCAACGTCTGCCTGAGTTTTTGGCTCAATTGCAAGGCCGATTACCGGCTCAGGGAACTTCATTGATTCAAGAACGATTGGGTTCTTTTCATCGCAAAGGGTATCACCTGTTTTGATGTCTTTAAAACCAACAGCAGCTCCGATATCACCGGCTTCGATGAATTCGATTGCATTTTGCTTGTTAGCGTGCATTTGGAAAATACGGGAGATACGCTCCTTGTTTCCGCTGCGGGTATTTAGTACGTAAGAACCTGCATCGAGACGACCGGCGTAAGCACGGAAGAAGCAAAGGCGTCCTACGAATGGATCCGTTGCAATTTTAAATGCAAGAGCTGTGAATGGTTCTTTAATATCAGGACGACGGGTAACCTCTTCGCCGGTATCAGGGTGAGTACCTACAATATTGTCCTTATCAAGCGGACTAGGCATCAACTCCATTACGAAGTCGAGCATTGTTTGTACACCTTTGTTTTTGAAAGAAGATCCGCAAACCATCGGAACGATCTTGCTGGCAAGACAGGCCTGACGTAGTGCTGCGAAAACTTCAGCTTCAGTAATTGAGGAAGGATCTTCGAAATACTTCTCCATCAACTTATCATCGAATTCAGCAACAGCCTCGAGAAGTTTCTCGCGGTATTCTTTTGCTTCCTCCATCATATCTTCAGGAATCGGAACTTCCTTGAAAGTCATCCCTTGGTCAGCCTCATTCCATTCGATACCACGGAAATTGATCAGATCGACAACACCACGGAATTTATCTTCTGCACCGATTGGCAACTGAAGAGGAACTGCATTACCACCGAGCATTTCGCGTACCTGCTTCACTACATTGAGGAAGTCGGCGCCCTGACGATCCATTTTATTTACGAAACCGATACGAGTTACCTTGTAACCATCGGCAAGACGCCAGTTGGTTTCAGACTGTGGCTCTACTCCGTCTACTGCAGAGAAAAGGAACACCAATCCATCAAGGATACGAAGTGAACGGTTCACCTCAACGGTGAAGTCAACGTGACCCGGAGTATCGATGATATTAATCTTGTATTTGTTATCACGGTAGTTCCAGAAACAAGTAGTTGCAGCTGAAGTAATGGTAATACCACGCTCCTGCTCCTGTACCATCCAGTCCATGGTAGCTGCACCATCGTGCACCTCACCAATTTTGTGGTTTACTCCGGTGTAATAAAGAATACGTTCAGTAGTAGTCGTTTTACCAGCGTCAATGTGCGCTGCGATACCAATGTTACGTGTATATTTCAGGTCTGCCATAGCTCGTTTCCTCCGTTATTAGAATCTGAAATGTGAGAAAGCCTTGTTTGCCTCAGCCATACGGTGTACATCTTCTTTCTTTTTGAAAGCAGCACCTTCTTCTTTGGAAGCTGCGATGATTTCACCGGCAAGTTTTTCTGCCATTGACTTCTCGTTACGTGAACGTGAATAGCCAATGAGCCATTTCATGGCCAATGACTGTTTGCGGCTATCGCGAACAGGGGTTGGAATCTGGAAGGTAGCACCACCAACACGACGACTACGAACCTCAACGGCCGGAGTAACGTTTTCAAGTGCTTTTTTCCAGATATCAAGACCGTTTTCACTGGTCTTTTTCGCTACGATATCGATAGCATCATAAAAGATCTTGTACGCCACGCTCTTGTTACCCTGAAGCATCAGGTTGTTCACGAACTTGGTCACCACCACCTCGTTAAAACGGGGGTCAGGCAGGATCTCTCTTTTCTTTGCTTTCGTCCTTCTCATGACGTTAGTCTATATACTTGTTCTTAATCAATTATTTCTTTTTGGCGGGTGCAGCAGCACCTGCTTTAGGACGTTTAGCTCCATACTTGGAACGACGCTGGCGACGAGCTTCAACACCTGAGGTATCTAGAGCTCCACGCACGATGTGGTAACGAACACCAGGTAAATCTTTTACCCTTCCACCACGAACGAGCACGATCGAGTGTTCCTGAAGGTTGTGACCCTCTCCCGGAATATAAGCGATCACCTCTGTTTTGTTGGTCAAACGCACCTTAGCAACCTTACGAAGCGCAGAATTTGGCTTCTTGGGAGTTGTGGTATAAACCTTCGTGCAGACACCGCGACGCTGTGGGCAGGAGTTCAGCGCTGCTGACTTGCTTTTGCGAGGCTTAGAGCTTCTGCCTTTTCTTACCAATTGCGAAATGGTTGGCATAATTATTCGTCTTGTTTTTGTATTCGATTAGGTATAGTTATCCCGTATTTTGGGGCTGCAAAGTTAGGAGGAAAACTTTATTATGCAACCAAAAATCCAACTTTTTCACACAAACGTGTTAGTCTGATGCCGACAAAAGATGGTTTAAATGACAAAAATAACATTTAATATTTTGTTATTCAATTGTTTAACATTAAAAC
>ERZ761602.817-NODE-817-length-62198-cov-10.874451_pt1 | contig 62198 bp, 59 predicted proteins | sample MGYA00512165_ERZ761602 | MGnify/ENA primary metagenome ERZ761602 (study PRJEB28899, sample SAMN02445085) | bioreactor sludge metagenome | biome: EBPR sludge; isolation source: Thorneside wastewater treatment plant | place: Australia: Brisbane, Thorneside... | reverse complement strand
TGTAGGTGTTGCGGACCATGAACTCCTTGAGGATGTCGTTCTGGATGGTCCCGGTCAGGGCCGCGTGCGGCACGCCCTGTTCCTCGGCCGCGACGACATAGAGGGCCAGGATCGGCAGGACGGCGCCGTTCATGGTCATGGACACGGACATCTGGTCCAGCGGGATACCGTCGAACAGGGTCCGCATGTCGTAGATGCTGTCGATGGCCACACCGGCCATGCCGACGTCGCCTTTCACCCGCGGATGGTCGCTGTCGTAGCCGCGGTGGGTGGCCAGATCGAAGGCGATCGACAGCCCCTTCTGCCCGGCGGCGAGGTTGCGGCGATAAAAGGCGTTTGAGGCCTCGGCGGTCGAGAAGCCGGCGTACTGGCGGATGGTCCAGGGGTTGCCGGCATACATGGTCGGATAGGGGCCGCGGACATAGGGGGCGATGCCGGGCAGGCCGTGGATGAAGTCGAGTCCCTCGACGGCGTCGGGGCCGTAGGCGGTCTGGACCGTCAGGCCCTCGGGCGTGTTCCAGACATCGCGGGCGGGGCCGGCGCCGGTCGCGCCGAGGTCGAGGGTAATTTTGGTGAAGTCGGGCGCGCTCATCGGCCGGCCTCCCAGGCTTGCGTCTCAAAGGGCGCGGCTAACCGGATGGGGGCCAGCGGGTCGCAGGCGTCGCCGCCCGTCTGCGCCGGTCGTGCGGGCTCGGCCTCGAAAGGCGCGGGCCGGGGATCGGGATCGACGAATTTGGTCACGCCGACCAGCTGCGACGCGCCGCTCGCCAGCGCGGCCTCGCGCTCGGCGCGGGCGGCGGCGACGCGGTCCTGAATGTCGCCGGTGCGCAGGGCGACGATCAGCCCGCCCTCGCCCTCGATGCGCTGGAACTCGGCCCAGCCGGCCTCGGCCAGATCGCGGGTGCGGGCGTCGAGGAACCACGATCCCGCCGCCGGATCGTCGACCCGGCCGAGATGCGCCTCTTCCATCAGCACCGCCTGGGTATTGCGGGCCTGCCGCCGTGCAAAGGCGTCGGAGCGGCCATTGGCGCGCGACAGGCCGTCCAGCACCACGGCGTCCGCCCCGCCGACCGCGCCGGCGTAGCCCGCCGCTGTCAGCCGCAGCAGGTTCGGCCAGGGATCGCGCGCAGACAGCATCCGCCGCGACGACCGCGCTTCGATGACGGCCGGCGTCTCCACACCGAACGCCTTCGCGAGCGAGCGCCACATCAGGCGCAGGGCCCGGATCTTGGCCAGGCCGTCGAAATATTCCTGGTCGAGGGAGACTCCGAGGACCGTCCCCTTGAGCGCCGCCTCGGCTGTCATGCCCGCCGCAATCGCCGCCTTGACCAGCGCCACGGCATTGGCCGCCGCGAAGCCCAGTTCCTGACCGATCGAGCCGCCCGCCTCGTGCACGACCCGGCCGTTGGCCATGAAGAAGGAGGCCTCGGGATAGGCGCCAGCGTGCCGCGCCGCCGTATTGGCGGCCAGCATCAGATGCTCGTCGATCAGGCGCGGCGCGGCGCCGGCTTCAGCGAAGGCCGACAGGGGATCCATGTGGAACATCAACCGGGCGCGCGGCGACCCCTTGGCCGCCACGGCCAGCGCATTGGCCGCCTCGGGTCCGTCCAATCCGGCGTCGAGCCCGACCGCCGCCAGCTCAAGCGCCACGCCGTCCAGCGCGCGGGTCAATGGTTCGGAATCGGCCAGAATGGCGCCCTTCAGCAGAACCGAGGCCGCGCCGCCTTCGAGATCCGCCAATACGGCGGCGTTGACGGCTGCGGCGTCATCGCCCTCGACGAGCGTCCGCACATCCCACGCGCGGCCCTCGGCGTCGGACGGACGGGGCGCCGACAACGGCTGGCCTCCGGTCGCCGCCGCATAAAGCGGCCGCACAGCAAGGCCGTCGGCGTCCAGATGCACCAGGCTTTCAAGCGGTCGGTCCTTCAGCGCCTTTTCGGCCAGGACGCGCCAGTCTGCGGGGGACGGGATCGGAAAAGTCATGCGTCTCCATTGCCCGCGCGAGGGCCTCGGGTCCAGTCAGGACGGAACGGATCGGCGAATACGCCACTATGTCGGTTGCGGATGAGATCGGCCCGCCTACATCCATCCGGAACGCAGCAGGAGCCCGCCTCATGGCCGACCTTTCCGTCTTTCCGATCACCCAGCGCTGGCCGGCCCAGCACCCCGACCGCCTGCAGCTCTATTCGATGAACACGCCCAACGGGGTGAAGGTCTCCATCATGCTTGAGGAGATCGGCCTGCCGTATGAGGGCCATTTCATCGACATCGGGAAAAACGAGACCTGGACGCCCGAATTCCTGTCGCTCAACCCGAACGGCAAGATCCCCGCCATCCTCGACCCCGACGGGCCGGGTGGACAGCCGCTGACCCTGTTCGAGTCGGGCGCGATACTGGTCTATCTGGCCGAGAAGACCGGCCAGCTGATCCCCGCCGATCCAGCCGCCCGCTACGAAACCCTGCAGTGGGTCATGTTCCAGATGGCCGCCGTCGGCCCGATGTTCGGCCAGCTCGGCTTCTTCCATAAATTCGCGGGCCGGGCGTTCGAGGACAAGCGCCCGTTGGAGCGCTACGTCACGGAATCGAAACGGCTTCTGGGCGTGCTGGAAGCCCGCCTGGATGGCCGCGACTGGATCATGGGCGACTATTCGATCGCCGACGTCGCGACCCTGGGCTGGGTGCGCAACCTGATCGGCTTCTACGAGGCGCGTGATCTGGTGGAGTTCGACAGCCTGAAAAATGTCCCTGCTTGGCTGGAGCGCGGTCTGGCGCGGCCGGCGGTTCAGCGCGGGCTGGAGCTTCCGCCGCGGCCCTGAGCCGACGGGCTCAGCGAGGGTCGAACGACTTGTGCTCACCGACCGGCGCGACGAACAGCCGGTCGCAGCGTTGAGCCTCGTCAGTCAGCAGGATGACCTCAAAGTCGTCGCCCGACGCGGCCCGCACCTGTTCGGCGAGGGCGTCGAACGCCGCCTCGTGGCCGGGGCGTCGAAAGAGCACGACCCCATCCCTGGCGTCCACGACGCCATAGGCCGGAGACCCTTCGAGAAGGGATTCGAAATCGAGAGCCATGGATGGGGAAGCCCTGAACGACGCAAAGGTTTCCCTCGGTGCGCCGAAGTCCGTGGCCTGGATTGTCGGGGGAGAAAGGAATGGTGGACGCGACAGGGATTGAACCTGTGACCCCCTCGATGTCAATGTGGGGGTGATTGATTTCCACAGGTCGCGACGTGTTTCCACGCGCCCACGTTATATGCGGTTTTTATGTAAAAAATGATCAAATAGGGCCGACGTAAGGATCTTTCGGTGTCGGTGAGTTTCGCCCGTCGTGGTATCTAGACGGTATCGGGAGTCGGTCACTTCGCCGGTCCCATCGTTCCAGGATCACAAATGCAGAGTCGAAAGGCGCGCATCACCAAGCGCACGGTCGATGCGACCCTAGTTCCGGCCGCGGGGGAAAGCCGCCTTTGGGATACCGACCTCAAGGGCTTTTTCCTGCGGGTCTATCCGACTGGCCGTCGTGTCTACGCGCTCAAGTACCGCCTCGGCCCATTGCAGCGGATCTACACCCTGGGCGTCCATGGCTCGCCGTTCACGCCCGAGTCGGCGCGGGATGCTGCAGAGATCGCCCTTCGGAGGGTTGCGGCGGGTGAAGATCCGGCGACAGAGAAGAAGGCGGCGCGTGAAGCCCTCACCGTCTCGGCCCTGATCGACCGCTACCTGGAAGATGGACCGGCGACGAAGCCCGGCAAGCGCGCGAGCACCTGGGAAAACGACGGCTCGAACCTCAAGCGACATATTCGACCCCTGTTGGGCCGTAAGGTCGCCAACACGATCACCAAGGCGGAAGCTGCCAAGGCCATTCGCGACATCACGGTCGGAAAGACCGCCGTCGATGAGAAGAGCGAGAAGAAGCGCGGTCGGGCTATTGTCACGGGCGGCGCCGGGGTTGCGCGCCGGACTCTGACCACGACGGCAGCGATGTTCGCGTGGGGTATGGAGCATGGGCTGGTGACAGCCAATCCATTCACCTCGGTCAAACTGTCGGCCGCGCCGGTGCGCGAACGTTTCCTCAGCAGCGAGGAGGCCGGCCGGTTGCTTGACGGACTCAACGACACGGAAGCGGCCGGGGAGGTCAATCCGGCCTTCTGCGACGCTATCCGTCTGCTCCTCCTTACCGGGGCGAGGAAGACTGAAATCCTCGGCTTGCGATGGGCTGAGGTAGATATCGAGCGCAGGCTACTGGTGTTGCCGCCCGAGCGTACGAAGGCCGGGGGGCAGAACGGTGAGCGACGCATCACCCTTTCCCCGCCGGCGCTCGAAATCCTCGCCAAGCGTCGCCCGGCCAAGGCTGCTCAGTTCGTGTTCCCCGCTACCCGTGGTGACGGTCATATAGTCGGGGTTCGCCGCGCCTTCGCCAGGGCATGTGGTCGGGCTGGCCTCGAGGGCGTTCGGATCCACGATCTGCGACATAGCTTCGCCAGTTTTGCTGTGGCCGACGGCGCCAGTCTGTTCCTGGTCGGGAAACTGCTCGGCCACGCCAGCGCGCGGACCGCAGAGCGGTACGCCCACTTGAGCGGAGATCCACTGCAGGATGCCGCGGCGGTTATCGGCCAGAAGTTGATGCCAGTCGATGAGCGGCCCAGCGGAATGTCGTGACGCTTATGCCGGGGGCCTGACCCCGGCCCCTCATGTTTACCGGGGCGGCCCCATATGGCGCGGCAGTGAGAGCAGCCCCGGTTTTACCCGCGCGATCCAGAATGAACTCGGCGAACAGCATTATCCGGTGCGGATCGGGCGTGTATGATGACCCTCATCACAGCGGTGTGGTTGTCATCCGTTGTCTTAATAGGGGGACCCGAGATGAAGACGCCGACAGCAGATCCGAGCGGGCAGCACGCTGATGAGTTGAAGGCACAAATCGATGCCGCCATCGAGAAGGATGACATTGACGAGGTCGTAAATCTCTCCATTCACGCGATCTGGGTTACCGCGCTTGCTATCTGTCGAGAGGCGGGAATTCCGGCACCTCGCCTAGTCGGCCTATCGCAACTGCGCCGTTTTCTCGCCTTTCGGGACGCCTGCGACGCGCACCTCGAAACGGCTGCCGATCACAGGGTCTCCTTTGCGCGAGAAGCATTTGAGGCCCTTGCGATGGTGGAGGCCCAGTTGCGAGTCTCCAGTCCAACCCTGGGCGGAACAAAGGCGGGAGATGCGGCGCGTCTTCTGTTGCTGGGAAAGCGGCTTGGTCATTCCGACGTCATGCTTGCGATGGTCACCTCCGGCATCTGGAAGGACTATGGAGAAGCACTTCTCAGCATCCACAATATGGGGACTCACCGTCGCGGCTTCGTGCCCGAATGGGAAAAAGCCTTTCTGCCGGTCGCCGTGGAGTATTGTTCCGGAAAGGCGAAGGTTCCTTTGGCAAGACTACGACGCCACGCCGAGAAGTGGGATGCGCGGGAGCGCGAAGCCGGTAGAGATCACGGTCTTCCCAAAACTGAAACGGGTATCGATGCTGGGCTCAAGCGTATGGAGTCGACCGGCAGGTTGATAATACCTGGCAGGCAGAAGGGTAACTGAAGGCTTCCGTCACCAAGGCAAGGCTTGAGGGTCTTTTTCTTTCTCAGAAGGGTGCTCAGAAGGGCAACGAGACGCCACCGGAATTCTCTGGTGGTCTCTCGGGATCTCATCGAAGTTGGACACTCTACTCTCAACCACTGACGTCGCCCGTCGCTTAGGCGTGGCCGAAGTCACCCTTCGCAAATGGCGAGTTCACGGCGCCGGTCCCCGGTTCATCCGCTGCGGCGCCAATGTCAGGTATCGCGAAGTTGACCTCGAAAGCTGGGTGACTTTGCGCACCGTCGGCAGCACGAGCGAGGCGGTCCGATGACCCGTCGGACTGGCAAACCGGCCGCGGGCCGTTCACCGGCTGACCTCGAAGCCACCCTCAACGGATGCTGGGTCGTCCTCATCCTGGACCCCGACTGGGAGGACACCTCGCCTTGGCCCGTGATGGCCGACGAGATCGGCGAGGCAGTCGCAAGGGCTGTCGAGGACTGGAAGGCGTGGCTGACCGATCCCGATGATCCAAATCCCGCGCCACTCCCGAAGCCCCATGTCGTGAAGGTCTATCGCAAAAGTTGGGTCACCCAAATCGAGTGGGGCGAGCGCTATCCCGTAGGGCTGGGCACCTTCGACATGACCATGTTGTCGAACCACAGCCGGCCATAGGTGCCGCCAGTAATCCCTTGGCGCGGTTCGGCAGTGACGTCGCCGGCCCGCTGAGGGCCGGCCACGCCCGTCCAAACTCGACCCATCCAAAATCGGCTGCTTCGTGCGGCCAGGAGACCCCCTATGTCGAACTACAATACATCCCGCGAACCGATGACGATGGGCGAGTTTATCGCCCTCGCCTTGTCTAACGGTTGGACGCTGTCCGCCAAGGACGCCGACCAGAACGTCGACGAGATCAACCTGGTCGATGCCCGCGGCCGGATGATCGTCGCGTTTCCTCAGCCGACGATCCACGGCCATCACATCGGCTTTATCGGCAGCGTCTACGGCCTGTGTGAGGTGCTGGAGGAAGGCACGATCGATCAGAAGATCCTAGAGGGTCTGGCCCCTGGTGCCACGGCTGTCGGCGCGGTCGAGACACTGGCCTCCTGCGTTCAGGAACCGAATGACACTGAGGAGATACCCAGGACTCTTACGGAACTCGGCGGCGGGGAGATATGGCCGGTGTTTACGAACATCGACCATCGGTGGAACCTCTGGAAGCCGTCGGACGCGGAGAGAGCGCACTTCTGCGCGACCCGCGAGACGGTCGAGTGGCTGTGTTCCCAACGCGACGGCGAAACGGACCCACGGATAGCCAAGGCGTATGACGGATTGGCCAGGAAAGCCCTGGCGGTGCACCGCGAGGCGGCCGAGCCGCCGCTGACCCAAGTCGAAACAGACATGGCGTGGAGCGTGTTTTTTTATGACGCCGACCACGTTTCACAAAGCGACATCGTAGATGAGTGGATGTTAACTGAGGGCCGAGCGGGAGCCCGCTCGGCGATCGACGACTTCGCGGATAGGCTAGACGAAGTCGACCGCTTCACCGAGGGCGTTACCGTCTCTACCCATCCCGTCGCCGTTGTGACGGGGCGTCGCGATCACGGCTGCTACCCCAACTTCGCCTTCGCGGTGAAAGAACCGTCGCTCGCGGTTTGGCTGGACGCAAACCGAGCCGCGCTCCCCGAGCCCCCTTATGTCGCGCGGATCAGCATCAGGGAGTGCGTGGAGGAGTCGGAAATCGTGTGTGACTCCTCCATCGAGGTCGCGCCGCTCGTCATCACTATGGCTGACACGCTGGCGGACGAGTTCCGCACACAGTTTCCCCATCTCATCGCGACGTTCGTTCCGTTCGGCGGGGCAACCGCGGCAGGCGATAAAAGCCCAATAGCTAACGACCGGATCGAGCGCCCGGAGGCCAAGAATGGTTGACTCGCTTGTCCCGGTAGAGCGCGTCACGCTCGACAAAATCATCACCGCCGCGCCCGCAGAGGGTTTTTCCATCATCGACCCCAGCAGCCCCTTGGCTGCGCCGGCACATACGGAGTGTGAGATGCCAACGACCGAAGCACAGCCGGAGACGACGTGGACCCCAACGGACCAACGCGCATGGGACGGGACTATCGCACTCGTCGGCGCCCTGCTCTCGAATACCAGTGCACAGTTGAGCGGCGAAGACCTGCAGAGCCGAATTCAGGACACCTTCGCCACGCTGCTGAGCCTGGGTCATCCTTCCGCCGATCCGCGGCCTGAGGGCCCGTCGGTCTCCTCTCTCACCTGGAGAGAGATCGAAAATTCAATCGGCACCGACGCCATTATCAGTTTCGAAGACGGTCGCCCCTATAAGAACCTGAAGCGTCATCTCCACACTCGCGGAATGACTCCGGATCAGTATCGCGCAAAATGGCGGCTGCCGGCGGATTATCCAATGATTCATCCCGGTTATCGCGCTCTTCGCTCCGAGATGGCCAAGGCGCAGGGATTGGGGATCAAGAGACGAAAGGCCAAGGGTGAAAACGCGGCGGACACAGAACTCCCCTCCTGCCCCGTTCCCGCCCTGAGCTCGAATGAAGACTGCCCACTTGCGACAGTCATGACTGATGCGCTGGCAGTGGCGCAGCCTGTCCGGTTCTTGGAATCCGACACCCGCCATCCAGGCGCCGGAGACCAGTTGTGAAGAGCCACTATCGCTTCAGCGTTCGGTTCCCTGCGTCCAGTGGGTGTCCACGCGCCATGTTCAAAGAGACGACAATTATTGGCTCGCGGTCGCCGGATGAAAGGATCCGCAAGATCCAAGAGCGCATCTGCATGAAAACCATTTCGGCGTGCATGCGTACGACGGCGTCTTGCTCCTTGGCGCACAGTTTCCTGAGGCCACTCAGCGGGGAAGAAGGTGTCGCTCGCAATAAAGGTGTCGATCGGTGAACGGTCTAGGCCATCTCCCAGCGGCAGCACTGACCCGCGCCGGCCGACCGTGAGGCGATCCTAAATAGGTGGTCGGTCGGGCCAACGATCCGACCGATTTCCACCTTGCGGCGGCCGCGCGCGCGCTGGGGGATGGGGATCGCGGCGTTGGCCCGCCCGATCCCCGTCAACCCGCAAGGAGCGCCATGAAGACCAGTATCCCATTCATCCTCAAAGCTACCCCGGACCCACGATGGGGCCGGTACGTGGTTCACTCGGCCAATCGGCACGATATTCCCGACGAGATCACGGCATTGATCGGTCGAGCGGCCGACAATGTTCGCTGGCGCCTGAGGGGCCGGCCATGACCGGTCACGTCACCCTCAGCGAGGCTTTGGAGGTGGTCCAGAGGGCCGCTGAGGCCGACCCAGCGCTCCGGTCGATGATCTTCGCTCGCCTCGGCGCAACTGACCCCACGCGGCCTGCAAACGACGCGCCGGTGCGTCTGCCCCCCATCGAGGCCATGAACGCTGTTCAAGCGGCGGTCTTCGACAACTGGCCATCGGATCGGCGGGTCACGGGACGACCAAACCGCTATGGAATGGCGATCGAGATCTGGACCGCGCCGCCCGAGCGGATCAACGTCGCCCGGCGCGGCAATTATCAGCACAAGGTCAACGTTGCCCTGATGGACGCCAAGGCGATCAAAGCGTGGGTGAAGACGGTGGAGAAGACAAACGCAAAGCGCCTCAATCCGCTGAGCGTGGACTTCCTCGCGGGACTGGCCGAGGCCGCGACCATCATGGGGCCAGGTGAGTTTCTTGGCGTCTGCGCCGTGAAGACCCCCGGCGCCGGCCACGTCTATTTTGACCATCAGTGGGTTCACGTCCGGCTCGACGGCGAGGCAACCCGCGCGACGATATCGATCGACGGCGTTGGCCTGGTCCTCCCGACATTCTCCAGCACCGCGCCGAACGGCGACCAGCTGGGCGCCGGAGTTATCCTTCAGTCGCGGCTAGATAGGGCTGGTTTCTCGACCTCTTGGGCGACGCCGGAACACGAACACGCCAGCCTTGCCTTGGTGGCGTGAGATATCGTTTATCGAGGTCGATCTCTAGTCTAATTGGCGTACTAAAGACTAATTAGCTAGAGACGCATATCGAATATCGATACGCTCTCTTGGGCTAAGGGGCCCTTGGCCGTTTGCGCTCCGCGCCTACGCCGGACGCCGGGGCGGCGCCGTCGAGCAAGGCGAAATTTCGCTTCGCTCAGAAGAGACGCGCCCTGCGCGCTCCCGGCCTGCCGGGCTCATGATTGAAAAATTATGCCGTCGCCGAGCCGAAGAATTACTTCGTCGAAAACTCATCCAATTTGACGCGGCGAGACAGAACAAATTTGCCCGGCGAGACAGAACAATTTTGTCCGGTGAGGCGCCTTGAGATTGCGGGGTCGGCGCGTCTCGGCCGCAACGCGATCGGTTGCGCCAGTTCGGTTTGGGCGACATCGCGTCCCGATCTTCCGAGACCCGAGCCGTCACTGAAATAGATGAGCATGGGCCCCCTGGCAGCAATCGGCTCGAGAAGGCCAATTCGTTTGGTGCCTCCACAGCAGCCAGGCGCGGATGTCGGACCGCAGCCGTCCCGCGACCCCCCAACACGTGGCGTTCGGCGGCGCGACTAACCCTGCCGGAATACTGGGCCGTTTGCCGCAAGTTCGGCCAAAGTCCTTGAGTTCACGCAATAGGCCGGCGCGCTCTCTATGTTTGGGTGCGCAGACAACAGGCGCGCACAGGCGTCGGGCCGGTCACACAAGCTGCAGCGCAACTTAAGGCGTTCGATTTGGCCTTGGTCGATATGGTCGTCCTCGAGCGCCGCCTTCAAATCAATACCCAACGCATGGGCCATGCGCTCCATGAGGCCTCGATACACGGCGGGACGATCCAAGGAGTAGGAGTGCGCGCTCATGGTATTCGGCTCCTGCAATCATTTCCCTGTCTAGCTGCAAACCATAGTTCATCAATCGTGAAGTTCTGCCAAATACCGTCCAATCCTGATTTTCGTCGCAAAGCGTCGCCAGAAATGCAGTAATCGCCGGGCGATCGGGAATGGTGGAGCCCAAGGCACCCCGACGTGGTCAGTGTCTTCCTCCCGCCCGCGGCGTTGGCAAAGCTCACTGATCGCAGTGTCTGACCGATCTCTATCGAGCCGGTCCATATAATTGCGCCGGCGCAAGACAGGACCGGGCCGCATGCCCTACCGTCCGGCGGATGAACCCCAACCAGCATTTCCCGCAACTCCTGGCCGCCGCCGCTGCCGAGCCCGAACCGCAGCGCCTGCTGTTCGTCTTCGCCGGCGCCGAACTGCCCGACAACGCCACGCCGGAACAGAATGCACGCTTCCGGTCAGGGCGCGGTGGCGCGCTCGCGCCGCTGATGTGCGTCGACAAGGCACCGCGGGATCTGGCGGATTTCGCCGCCCTGGTCTCGGAGGCCGAGCGGGCCGGCCCCCCGTGGAGCGTGGTGTTCGCCGCCAGCCTTTCGGGACAGGCCGGCCGTCCGCCGGACAAGGCTCGCATTGACCTTGCTCTCGAGACCATGACCGCGGCCGTGCGCGACGGCCGGTTCGGTGGGTTCGCAGCCTACGGGCCTGAGGGCGAGTTCCTCGAAATCCGCTAGCCCGGCGGATTATACGCGGCCCTTCTGGCGGCCGTGGGTGTGACCGATCAGGGGGCGGGATGCATCGTTACGACTTTCTCGTCGTCGGCTCAGGGATTGCCGGATCCTCTATCGCCAGCGAACTGGCGGCGACGGCAAAGGTGCTCCTGATCGAACGAGAAGCTTGCCACGGCTACCACACCACGGGCCGCTCGGCGGCGATGTTCATCGAGTCCTATGGCAACGCCTGGATCAGACGCCTCACCGGAGCCAGCCGGGGCTTTTTCGATAACCCGCCTGACGGCTTCTGCAGCCATGCACTCCTCAAGCGACGAGGCAGTCTCACCATAGCCACGCGGGATCAGATTTCGGCCCTCGAGGCCCTTGCCGCGGACGTCAAGGCGACGGGCAGCGAGGTCCAGCAGATTGACGGTGAAGCGGCTCGGGCGCTGACGCCGATCCTGCGCCGCGACCGGGTCGCTCAGGCGGTATTTGAACCCAACTCCTGCGACATCGACACCCACGGCCTGCACGGCGGTTTCCTGCGTCTGGCCCGGGCCCGCGGAGCCGATGTGCGGCTCAACGCCGGCGTTGAAGGGATCGAGCGGCGGACGGCGGGATGGCGCATCTCCCTCGCCGCTGGCGCACCGGTGGAAGCCCGGGTGATAGTCAATGCGGCGGGCGCCTGGGCTGATGTGATCGCCGGGATGGCCGGCGTTCGACCGATGGGTCTGGAGCCCCGACGGCGCACTGCTGTTCTGATCGACCCGCCTGTCGGACTGCCGATGGACGGCTGGCCCACGGTGATGGATGTCGACGAAAGGTTCTACTTCAAACCGGAGTCAGGCAGCCTCCTCGCTTCCCCCGCGGACGAAACGCCGTCCGCCCCGGTGGACGCCGCACCGGAGGAAATCGACATCGCGGAGTGTATCGACCGTATCGAGTTGGCGACGACCCTCTGTGTGACCCAGGTTAGACGATCCTGGGCTGGTCTGAGGACCTTCGCTCCCGACCGGACACCCGTCTTCGGCTACGATCCGGATATCGCTGACTTCTTCTGGTTCGCTGGCCAGGGCGGCTACGGCATGCAGACCGCACCCGGAGCCGCCCGTCTGGGCGCCGCATTGGCCTTGGGGCAGGCAATACCGCCCGATCTTGGTGAACACGGTCTGGGACCAGCCCCCTTCTGTCCCTCACGGTTTCGGTGACCAACCGGGAAGCGGACGCTCCCGGCCTTTGACGGGGTTCGTCCGCGCGCTTGATGGATGCCAATTCGATTTGGCGACACAGGCTGTAAGTCCAGCGGACCGGCCCGGTCCGGGTAGAGAGGCAACCGACGTTCCGATGACCGCAGACCCGTCGCGCGAACTCGTCCGCACCTATTTTCCCGGCGCGCGATCCGAAAACGAACGCCGTCTGCGCAGCGAGATCGACGCCACCCTCGACCACTGGTTTCGCTGGCGCTCCGGCCGGTTCGAGGACAGCGCCTCGAACGACGCGCCGCCCGTCGCTGGTTCCTCCGCACGCGAGGGCGATTTGCTCGGCCAACGGTTGTTGACGCTCTGCGACGCCCTGACGGCGGAGACCCCGACCTTCTCCCCCCGCTACATCGCCCACATGAAGGCCGATCTGTCCCTGCCCGGTCTGCTCGGCTGGTTCGCGGCCATGCTGCACAATCCCAACAATAGTTCGCGCGACGCCAGCCGCGTCGGCAGTGTGATCGAGACCGAAGCCATCGCCGCCCTGGCCGGCATGCTGGGCTATGATCCCGCGCAGGCCCAGGGGCATTTCACTTCCGGCGGGACGGTGGCCAATTTCGAGGCGGTCTGGCGCGCGCGCTACCGACTGGACCATTGGCTGGCCCTCGCGCTGCATGTTTCCGAAGCGACCGGCGACCCACTCGACCCCTTCGCCGCGGCTCATATGGGCTGGAAGCAGTTCCGCAGCCTGCAGTCCGCTCACGCCGCGTCGGACGCGATCCTGAAATCCTGCAGCGCGGCGGCGTCCAATCCGGGGGATGTCTGGCGTCGGATCAGCCGGGCGTCAGGACGGGACTACCAGGGGCCCGTGATGCTGGTTCCCGGAAACCGGCACTATTCGTGGAGCAAATCGGCCAATGTCTTCGGTCTGGGCGGCGAGGCGATCTGGAGCGTGGCCCTGGACAAGGGCGGTCACCTGGATCTCGCCGATTTCGAACGTCAGGTGGACCGCGCCCAGGCTGATGGAAGACCGATCCTGATGGCCGTCGCCGTGGCCGGGGCCACCGAGACCGGGGCCATTGATCCGCTCGATCGCCTCTATGACCGGTTGGACCTGTGGCGAGCGGAGCGAGGTTGGCGCATCTGGCGCCACGTCGATGCGGCCTATGGTGGATTCCTACGGGCCATGCTGGACGGCCCCTCGGAAGCGGCCCTGGCCCCGGAGACGGCAGCCGCACTGCGGGCCATGGGACGCTCGGATTCGATCACCATCGACCCGCACAAGCTGGGCTATGTCCCCTATGCCTGCGGCGCTTTCCTGACGCCGGACGCTGAACATTACGCCGTGTCCGCCTTTGACGCCCCCTATCTGGACCGGCCGGAACTGGGCGATGGAAAATGGTCATCGACGCTGGAAGGATCGCGGTCGGCGGCCGGCGCCGCGGCGACCTGGCTGACGGCGGAAACCCTCGGCTTCGGCGCGGACGGCCTCGGGGCTTTGATGGCCACTACGATTGAGTCCCGCCAGGCTTTCGAAGCCGCCATAGAGGAAGCTGTCCCGGAAGCGCGTTTCCTGCCTGCCGACAGCAATATCGCCTGCTTCTCGCTGGCTCGCCCCGGCGAGGCGCTGAGCCTTTCCAACGCCCGCAGCCGGGCCGTCTTTGATCATTTCCAGAGATCGCCCCATTTCGCTGTGTCCAAGACGACCCTGGGGGCCGACAATGCCGCGCTGATCGTCGACCTGCTCGGCGGCCATGGCGGCTACGATGACCGATCCGAGGGGGATGCCGGGATGCTGGTGATCCGCTGCGTGTTCATGAATCCCTATTGGTCTGACCCGTCGGTGCGGCACGACCTGCTGCCGCGCTTCATCGAGGAGTTGCGCCAGGCCCTGGCCGACCCCGACGAAGCGAAGGCGGCATGAAATGGAGACGACCATGAGCCCTATCCTGTTCTTTGGCCGGGTCGGCGAGCGTCTGGGCCCGGAGGGGCGCCTGGAATTGCCCGTCGAGGGACTTCCGGTTCGGGAGATCCGTCGACTACTGGCCGAGCGCGACGAGGTCGCAGCGGACGCCCTGCTGCGGCCCGACGTCCGCGCGTCGGTTGATCTGGTCGTCGTCGGTGAGGACGCCCTCGCCCGCCCGGGGCAGGAGATCGCGTTCTTTTCCCTGTTTTCGGGGGGCTGAGTTGGCCCTCGACGTCAGGCTCATCAGCACAACCCTGTCCGCCCCTGCGGAGCTTGAGGCCTTTCTCGCCGGCCGCACGGTCGAGGGCGCCGTAGTGACGTTCACCGGCCTGGCCCGCGGCGCGGGCAAGGACGGCTCGGTCGTCGAGACCCTCACCCTGGATTGGTATCCCGGCATGACCGAGCGTTCGATGCAGGATATCGCCGAAGCCGCCGTGGCGCGCTTCCCGGTTACGGACCTGGTCGTGGTTCATCGATGCGGCGAGATCGTCCCCGGCGAGACCATCGTCTTCGTCGCCGCCGCCGCGGCCCATCGGCGCGAAGCTTTCGCAGCGGCGGACTATCTGATGGACAGGCTCAAGACCGAGGCCGCATTCTGGAAGCGCGAGACCGGCCCCTCCGGCACACGCTGGATCGAACCCGTAGACGAGGACCGCGCCGCCCTGGCGCGCTGGAAGGACGAGACCCCCTGATGGCCGGAAGAATTGACGAGACACTGCCGTTTCACCCGCTCAACATCGCGGTGCTGACCATCTCGGACACCCGCGATGAAACGACTGACACCTCGGGCGGCACGCTGGTCGAACGCCTGACCACGGCGGGCCATGTGCTGAAGGGGAAGGCCATCGTCCACGACGAGGTGGAGGCTATCCGCAGCCAGCTCAAGATCTGGATCCAGGACCCGGACGTGGACGTTGTCCTGACGACGGGCGGCACCGGCTTTTCACCCCGCGACGTGACGCCTGAGGCCGTGAAGCCGCTCTTCCGGCGCGAGCTCGAGGGCTTTTCTGTTGTGTTCCATCTGGCCAGCCTGGGCACCGTCGGTGTCGCGACCCTGCAATCACGGGCGCTCGCGGGACAGGCCGATGACACCTTCGTCTTCTGCGTGCCCGGCTCGACCGGAGCGTGCCGCGACGCCTGGGACCTGGTGCTGGCGGAAGAACTGGACAGCCGCTTCCGGCCCTGCTCCCTGGTCGGCCAGATCCCGCGCTTCCGGGGCATCTGCCCGTGAGCGCCCTGACACATCTGGATAGCGGTGGGCGTGTGCACATGGTCGATGTCGGCGACAAGGCGCCGACGGCCCGACGGGCCGTGGCGGAAGGCCGGGTCATGTGCGCGCCTGCGACCCTCGCCTTGGTCCGGGACGATCACGCACCGAAGGGCGCCGTTATCACCACCGCCGAACTGGCCGGGATCATGGGGGCCAAGCGCACGGCTGATCTGATCCCGCTGTGCCACCCGCTCGGCCTCGACAAGGTCTCCGTGAAGATCGATCTCGACGAGACGCTGCCGGGCTTCATCGTGACCGCGGAAGCGCGTGTCTCGGGTCCCACCGGCGTCGAGATGGAAGCCCTGACGGCCGTCTCGGTGGCCTGCCTCACCCTCTACGACATGCTCAAGGCGGCCGACCGCGGCATGGTCATCAGCCAGGTCCGGCTGTTGTCCAAATCCGGCGGACGATCAGGCGACTGGACTGCGTCGTGATCGATTTCGATACCGCCCTCGCCCTGGTCCTGACCGAGGCCCGCCCCCTCCCTTGCGAGACTGTGGCGCTGGAAGCTGCCGCTGAGCGGGTGCTGGCAGTCGATCTGCGGGCCCGCGGCGACGCCCCGCGCGCTGCAGTATCGGCGATGGACGGCTATGCGGTGCGAGACGCCGACCTTGCGAGATTGCCGGCCCGGCTTCCCATCACCACCGTCGCCTTCGCCGGTCGTGCCGACGTGCCAAGCTTGCCCACCGGAACCTGCGCCCGGGTCTTCACCGGAGGACCCGTGCCCCACGGGGCCGACAGGATCGTGGTCCAGGAGATTGTCGGCCGCGACGGCGATCTGGCCCTGTTCGAGGTCACGCCCGGACCGGGGAACAACATCCGCGCGGCCGGCTCCGATTTCCGGACCGGCGATACCCTGCTTCCGGCGGGGACGGTCCTCGGCTTTCGCGCCATGGTCGCCGCCGCCGCGGCAGATGTCGCCAACCTGTCGGTCGTACGCCGGCCGCGCATCGTCATCCTCGGCACCGGTGATGAACTGGCGGAGCCGGGACAGGCGCTCGAGACACCCGGCAGTATTCCGGAAAGCGTCTCATTCGGCGTCGCCGCCCTGGCGCGGCAATCTGGCGGCGAGGTGATTGATCGTCGTCGCCTCACCGATACGCCCGAACTGCTCGAGGCCGCCGCCCGCCGTGCGCTCGACGAGGCCGATCTGGTGGTGGTCACGGGCGGCGCATCTGTCGGGGAGAAGGACTACGCCCGCTCGATGTTCGCGCCCTTCGGGCTGGAACTGATCTTCTCCAAGGTCGCCATCAAGCCCGGCAAGCCGGTATGGTTCGGCCGGGCGGGCGGCGCCTTGGTGCTCGGTCTGCCCGGGAATCCGACGTCGGCGCTTGTGACGGCCCGCCTGTTCATGGCGTCGTTGGTCGCGGGTCTGGCGGGGAGAGATCCGGCCGCGCTGCTGAGCTGGCGGGACATGACCCTGACAGCGCCCCTCAAGTCCTGTGGAGATCGGGAGACCTTCGAGCGCGGCCGTCTGGTCGGAGGCGGCGTCGCGGGACTGGCTGTCCAGGATTCCGCGACCCAGATGGCCCTGGCGACAGCCGATGTGCTGATCCGGCGTCGCGCTGGCGATGCCGCCCTCAGCGCTGGCGACAGCGCCCTCGTTCTGGACTTCTGAACCGGCTCAGAGGAAGCGCTGGAACAGGATGTTGTTCTCCAGGTGGACGTGCTCGCGAAGGTCCATATCCAGCTTGCTGCAGCCGGCATACAGGGCCCGCCAGGTAGCGCAGGCCCCCTCCGGCGCGACGAAGTCGTCGGTCAGCTCCGCCATGAAGGCGAGCAACGCCCCAAGGTCCTCATGGTCCTGCATCATCCGGGCGATCGGATCACGCAGAACCTGACCCATGCCCCTGATCATGGCGGGAAACAGAACAGCTTCTTCCTTGTGTTGATGGTCTTCGAGGTCCTCGAACATGTCGGAGAGCAGGTTGGCGAGCCCGTGCGGACAGTCGGTCCGGTCCTGGTGAACCGACTCAACGCGCCGGGCCAATGCGATGACCGCGGGGAATTCGCGCCGGTGCACCTTATGATAGCGCTCAATGATGTGGGCGATCAGATCAGCGGTCTCGGCGGGCGCATGGACCCCCGGATTTTCCAGGGCGTGGAGTTCCGCCTCGAGGGCCGATAGATTCAGGCCGCGGCTCTCCGCTTCCTTCGCGAGCAAGGTATCGCCCTTGCAGCAGAAATCGATCTTGTGGCGGCGAAAGACCGCGGTGGCTCCCGGCAGGATGACAGCGATCTCGCCGACGGACAGATGTTCAAGCGCCATGTTCCGGAGTGTCCTTTCCGTTTCACGCGCCGATCCGCGGGCGCGCCTATGCGTCTTCCTAGGCCGCTAGAGCCGTCCGCCGCTTGATGTCGGTCAAGCCCTCCGTTGACGACGGTCCGGGTCCGCGACACACCTGTCGCCCTTCCACGCGCCGCAGGGAATCACCGAGTCTGGCCTCCACTTTTGAAGGGGTGCAGAGATGGCGTTCGACAGTCCGCTGGCCGGTGAAATCTGGAGCAGCAAATATCGTTTCCGGCCGCTCGATGGAGCGGGAGACGCGACCGTCGAGGCTACGTGGGACCGGGTCGCCGCCGCCCTAGCGGAAGCCGAACCGGTCAAGTCGCGCGGTCGGTGGCGCGCCCGCTTTCGGGAAGCACTTGAAGGCTACCGGTTCCTGCCGGCCGGACGAATTCTTGCCGGAGCCGGCACGGGACGTGCGGTGACCCTGTTCAACTGTTTCGTCATGGGGACCGTCCCTGACGATCTCGACGGCATTTTCCAGCATCTGCGGGAGGCTGCGGTCACCATGCAGCAGGGCGGCGGCGTGGGCATGGACTTCTCCACGGTTCGGCCCTCAGGCGCGCCGGTTCGTGGAGTCGGCGCGGAGGCCTCGGGCCCGCTCAGCTTCATGGACGTCTGGGACTCCATGTGCCGCACGATCATGTCAGCGGGTCAGAGACGCGGGGCGATGATGGGTTGCCTCCGGATTGACCATCCCGACATCGAGGCCTTCATCGACGCCAAACGGAACGCGGTCCGCTTTAGGAACTTCAATCTCTCGGTTCTGGTCCCCGATGCCTTCATGACCGCGCTGGACGCGGACGCCGACTGGCCGCTGGTGTTCGGCGGCGAGGTGCGGCGCACCGTCCGGGCGGCGGACCTGTGGAATCGTCTGATGCAGGCCACTTACGACGCCGCCGAGCCGGGGGTGATCTTCATCGACCGGGTGAACGCCGCCAACAACCTGGCCCATTGCGAGGTGATCGCGGCCTCCAATCCCTGCGGCGAACAGATGCTGCCGCCCTATGGGGCCTGTCTGCTAGGGTCGATCAATCTCGCCCGCCTCGTCTCCGCGCCGTTCGAATCCGGCGCGGCCATGGACGAGGTGGAGCTGGCGGCGCTCACCCGCACAGCCGTGCGGATGCTGGACAACGTCATCGACATCTCACGCTTCCCCCTGCCGGCCCAGGAAGCGGAAGCCCGCGCCAAGCGCCGCCTCGGCCTCGGCGTGACGGGGTTGGCCGACGCGCTGATCTTCTGCGGGGCCCGATATGGCGAGGACCGGGCCGTCGCCCTCACCGAACAATGGCTGGGCCTGATCCGGCGTGAGGCCTATCGCGCCTCGGCGGAATTGGCCGCCGAAAAGGGCGCCTTCCCCCTCTACGATCCGGCCATGCTTGAGCGGCCCAACCTGGCCAGCCTCGACCCCGAGACCCGCGAACTGATCGCGCGCCACGGTTTGAGAAACGGTTGTCTGACCTCAATCGCCCCGACCGGCACAACCTCTCTGCTGGCCGGGAACGTCTCGTCCGGCATCGAGCCGGTGTTCGCCTTCGCCTATACCCGCAAGGTGTTGCAGCCGGACGGCAGCAAGCGCGAGGAGGCGGTCGAGGACTACGCCCTGGCGCTCTGGAAGCGGCTCAAGGGGGCGGACGCCCCACTGGAAAACGCGCCGGGCGACGCCTTCGTCAGCGCCCAGACCCTGACCCCCGAGCATCACCTGCGGATGCAATCGGCGGCCCAGGCCCAGATCGACAGCTCCATCTCCAAGACCATCAACTGCCCGGAAGACATCGCCTTCGACGCCTTTTCCGACGTCTATCGCGAGGGCTACCGTCTCGGCTGCAAGGGCCTGACCACCTATCGGCCCAACGCCATCACCGGCTCGGTACTCAGCGTCGAAACGCCGCCCGCAAGCGATGCGGTTTCGACCGGGCCCGTCCTGACGCCGAGGCCAGCGCGGCTTGAGGGCGCGACCTACAAGGTGCGTTGGCCGCTGGACCCGCACGCGGTCTATGTGACGATAAACGACTCCGGCGACGAGGATGGCGGCGAACGTCGTCCGATGGAGATCTTCGTCAACTCCAAGAACATGGCTCACTATGCCTGGACGGTCGCCCTGACCCGGATGGTCTCGGCTGTCTTCCGCCGTGGTGGCGACGTCTCGTTTGTGGCGGAAGAGCTCAAGGCGGTGTTCGACCCCGGCGGCGGCGCCTGGATGGAGGGGCGCTATACGCCATCTCTTCCGGCGGCCATCGGCGCGGTGATCGAGCGTCACATGAACCTCTCGGCCGGCGACGCCTCCTTCGCTCCGGACGCCGCGCCCACACCCGAGCCCGCCCCTGCGACAGCGGCCGCTCCTGCCCCCTCGGCCTGTCCGCGATGCGGCACGCCGGGCCTTGTCCGGAAGGAGGGCTGCGATAGCTGCCTCGACTGCGGCTATTCCCGATGCGGATAGCGCCTCTGCGTCAACCGTCGTCGAGCCGTCGGTGGACCGAACTCCTGTATCGGACGCGACGGCCGTTGGAGGTCCTGCTGACGGCGTCGCTCCGGAGCGTCGCCCGGCGCCAGCCGGATGCGTTCGACCGACTGGGTCCGGTCCGCCAGGCCACCATCCGCATCGTCCCCGACCACCTGCCGGTCGCCTTCGAAATGCGGCCGAACGGTGCGGCCGGTTCTATCCGCGTAGTGCGGCCGGAGTCTGATGCGGCCGGGACCTCGGCCCGGATCAGCGGCCCGCTGCTGACGCTCCTCGCCCTGTTCGACGGACGGGGCGACGCCGATGGGGCCTTCTTCCAGCGCCGCATCGACGTCGACGGCGACACAGCGGCCATCCTCGCCCTTCACAATGCGCTGGAAGCTTCGGAGCTGACGATGGCCGACATCCTGAGTCTGCCTCGGGGGTTCGATCCGGCGCTGCAGACCGCGCTGGCCGTGGTTGGGCGCTGGCGTCAGGGCGAGGTCCGCCCATGACCGGCGCCACCGCGCCAGGGCTCGAGCTGGTCTGCCCCGCCGGCTCGCCCGCCATGCTGAAAGCGGCGATCGAGGCCGGCGCGGACAGCGTCTACTGCGGCTTCCGCGACGAGACCAATGCGCGCAACTTCCCCGGCCTGAACTTCTCTCCCCAGGAGTTGCAGGCGGCGACCGACTGGGCCCACGATCGCGGCGCTCGGGTTTTGCTGGCACTCAACACCTTCGCCCGGGCCGACGCCACCGACCTGTGGCGGGCCTCAGCCGATGCGGCGGCGGGAGCGGGCGTGGACGCCGTGATTGCCGCGGACCTGGCGGTGCTGTCGCACATGCGCGCCAACCATCCCGGCGTGCGACTTCACCTGTCGGTCCAGGCGGCGGCGGGCACCCCTGAGGCAATCGCCTTCTACGCTCGCGAATACGGCGTGAAGCGGGTGGTTCTGCCCCGCGTCCTCAGCGTCGAGGAAATCCGGAGCCTGACCCCGGAAATATCCGTCGAGACCGAGGCCTTCGTCTATGGCGGCCTGTGCGTGATGGCGGAAGGCCGCTGCGCCCTGTCGTCCTATGCCACTGGGCGGTCTCCGAACCTGTCCGGCGTATGTTCGCCCCCCGAGGCTGTAACCTTCACCGAAGATCGTGGGGAGCGCACGACGCGGCTATCGGGCTTCGCCATCGACCGGCTGCCGGCCGGCGAGGTGGGCGGATACCCGACCCTGTGCAAGGGCCGGTTCCGCGGCGCGGCCGGGGAGCCGGCCTATCTGTTCGAGGATCCGGTCAGCCTCAATGCCATGAGCCTGCTGGCCGGGCTGGCCCGGGCGGGGGTCACAGCCGTCAAGATCGAGGGGCGGCAAAGGGGTCGCGCCTATGTGGCGCGCGTCACCGCCGCCTTCCGGGCCGCCATCGACGCCATTGGACGCGGGGAATCTCCGGCTCCCTATGAGTCCCTGCTGGGCGACCTCGCCGAGGGTGCGCGCGAGACAACCGGCGCCTATCGGAAACGCTGGCGATGAGCGGGTTGATGGAACTGGCGATCGGACCTTTGCTGCTCAACTGGCCCGCCGAGCGGGTCGAGGCCTTCTATGCCCGGATCGCCGACGAGGCCCCGGTCGAAACGGTCTATCTCGGCGAGGTCGTCTGCGGAAAGCGACAGCCGTTGCTGCAGGACGTCCTGGCGCGGGCCGCCGAGCGGCTGGAAGCCGCGGGCAAGACAGTGATCTGGTCCACTCTCGCCCTTCCCTCCACGTCCCGGGAGCGGCGGCTGGCGGCAGAGCTGGGCGCGGATCCCGATCATCTGATCGAGGCCGGGGACATGTCAGCGGTCTGGAGCCGGGCCCCCGCGCCATTCGTCGCCGGCCCGCTGTTGAACGTCTACAACGCCCCTGCGGCGGCGGAGCTTGTGCGGATGGGCTGTGTGCGTCTGTGCGCCAACGTCGAACTTCCCCTGACCTCCATCGCCGAAATCGCGCAGGCCTGCCCGGAGCTCAAACTTGAGCTGTTCGCCTTCGGCCGTTTGCCGCTCGCCCTGTCGAGCCGCTGCGCCCAGGCCCGGATGGAGGGATTGCATCGGGACGCCTGCCGCTACGTCTGTGACCGACACCCCGATGGCATGGACGTCGCGACCATCGAGGGTCAGGACTTCCTGGCCATCAACGGCCTGCAGACCCTGTCCCACGGATGCCAGTTGGTTGATGTCGAGGTCGAGGCGCTGGAGCGGTCCGGCGTCTCGGTCCTGCGATTGTCGCCGCACAGCCTGGACATGGTCGCGGTATGTAACCTGTTCCGGGACTTCATCACCGGGCGGATTACGCCGCGGGAACTCGCCTTGAAGATCGAGCCCCTTGGGCCGCCCGGACCGCTGGTCAGCGGTTATCTGCACGGGACGGCGGGCGCCCGCTGGCGGTCTGCTGGGGTCGGGGCATGAACACGACCGAACTGGAGGCTCGGCGGGCGCGGATTGACCGGATCGACTCTATCCTTGTGCGCATCGTTGCTGCGCGCCAGCGCCAGGTCGCGGTCATCGCCGCGCTCAAAGCAGGGCAGGACAGCGTTCGGGATCCGGCCCGGATCGCCGCCATCCTCGCCCGGGTCCAATCGGCGGCGCGGCATTGCGGACTGGACGAAGCGATCGCGATTCCGGTCTGGCGCGAACTTCTCGAGCGCTCGGCCGAGTCTCAGCAGAAGCTTATGACGTGCGCCGAACGGGTAGATCGATCGCCTTGACGAAGGGCAGGCCGCAGCGGCCAGTTCGTCAACTGGGTCTGCGCTTCGGTCCTTTATGCAGACCGTATCCTTCGTCCCGGAGCCCCCATGAATACCGCCGCCGCCATTCGCGCCCATCGCGGTCCTGCCGTCTTCAGCGTCGGCCTGCGCCCCTTCTTCCTGTTCTCTGCGCTCTGGGCAGCCGTCGCCGCTCCGCTCTGGCTCTATGCCTTTCTCAGCGGCGGCCCTGTGGGGCTGAGCTGGCATGTCCACGAAATGTTGTTCGGCTACACGGGCGGGGTCGTCGTCGGCTTCCTCCTGACCGCCGTGCCCAACTGGACCGGTCGCCTGCCTGTGGTCGGGACGCCATTGGCCATTCTGTTCGGCCTCTGGGCGGCAGGGCGCGCCGCCATGTTGGCGATGGCCCTGAACGCGGATCTGGCGGCGGCGGCCTGGCCGTTGATCATCGACGGTCTGTTCCTGTTCGCCATGGCGGGTGTGGTGTGGCGCGAGGTGCTGGCGGGAAAGAACTGGCGCAATGTGCCGGTCGCGGTGATGGTCACCTTGTTCGCGCTCGCCAATGCCGGATTTCATCTGGAGGCGGGAGCCGGCGGCGTCACTGCCCTGTCCACCCGGCTGGGCCTTGCGGTCGTAGCTCTGTTGATCGCCGTCATCGGCGGTCGGGTCACCCCGAGTTTCACCCGGAACTGGCAGATTAAACGCGGCGGCCCGCTGCCAGCCGTCGCCGACCGGTTCGACGCCGTGACCCTGGCCGTCACTGCAGCGGGACTGATCGCCTGGAGCGTCGCCCCCGCCCATCCCGCGGCGGGTGCCCTGCTGCTAGCGGCGGGCACTCTGAATCTGGTGCGGCTGATCCGCTGGCGCGGCGCCGCCACGCTTGCTGAACCGCTCGTCTGGATCCTTCACCTCGGCTATCTGTGGCTTGCGGCGGGCCTCTTCCTCACGGGGTTGTCGGTCGCCGTGCCGGACCTGGTTCCTCCATCCGTCGGCGTCCACGCCCTGACTGCGGGTGCGATCGGTGTGATGACCCTCGCCATCATGACCCGCGCCAGCCGGGGCCACACCGGTCGCCCCCTGGCGGCCGGACGGGTTGAAGTTGTTATCTATGCCCTGGTCAACGCCGCGGCTCTAAGCCGGGTGGTGGGAGGCTTGTCGCCGACCCTCTATCAGCCGCTGTTGATCGTCTCGGCAGGGCTTTGGTCGGCGGCGTTCCTTGCGTTCGCGATCGGCTATGGTCCGATGCTGCTGTCGCCCCGCCCTGACCGCGCCTGATCGCAGTCAGGCGTAGCGGGCGGCGGCTGTCGCCTTGACCAGTGCGAACACGCGCTTTCCGGGAGCCAGGGCGAGTTGTTCGCTCGCTTGCCGGGTGACCAGCGCCTTCAATCTCAACTCTCCCGCCTCCAGCCGGACGAGAATACCGTCAGCCCGGACTTCCAGCGCGGCGACCTGCATCTGCAGCCGGTTCTGAAAGCTGGCGTCGACAGGGTCCGTCAGAGCGAGCGCCACATCGCGGGCATCGACGACGACTCGCAAACGATCGCCCGGCGACACGTCGAGGAGCGGTGCCAGAAACGAGGTTCCCGCCAGATCGATGCGGGTGGCGTTCCGTGCAGTGTCGTGGGTGGTGACCTGTCCGTCGAGAATGGACAGGGGGGCGCTCAGCCCGGCGGCGGTCTCGGCCTCCGGTCGGTCGAACGCCGCGTCCGGCGACTCTGCTCCCACGGCCTGGCCGTCGCCGACCAACACAACGCGATCCGCGAGACGGGCGACCTCATCCACCGCATGGCTGACATAGAGGATGGGCGGTCCCTCCCGAGCCAGCTGGTCCAGATAAGGCAGGATGTCGCCTCGACGGGCGCCGTCCAGCCCCGCCAGAGGCTCGTCGAGGATCAGCAGGCGGGGGCGGGTCAGCAGGGCCCGCCCGATCGCGACCCGGCGGGCCTCGCCGCCGGACAGCGCGTCCGGCCGGCGCTCCAGCAGGCTTTCGAGCCCCAACAGAGCCACGGCCTGATCAAGGGCGGGATCAGGGTCGCCCGACCGGCGGGGGCCATACAACAGGTTGTCGCGGACCGTCATGTGCGGAAACAGCCGCGCATCCTGGAATACATAGCCGATCCGTCGTTTCCAGACCGGGACCGACAGGCCTGTGTCAGAGTCGAGAAGCACCTCTCCGTCCAGCACGACGCGCCCGCGGATCGGACGGATCAGACCCGCGACCAGTTCGGCCACCGTGGTCTTGCCTGCCCCTGAGCGACCGAAAAGGCAGGTGATGCGGGCGTCGCTCGAGAAGGCGACATCCAGAGAGAAGTCGTCGAGGACGATATGCGCTGACACCTTCAGCATCACCGCACCCCTCCGACCCGCCGCGCGACGGAGCGTGCGCCCCATTCCGAAAGCACGAGGGCCCCGATCGACACGCCGACCGAGATCAGGATCAATCTCAACAGGGCCGCCTCGCCGTCGGGAAGCTGGGTCAGGCTGTAGATCGCGAGCGGCAGCGTACGGGTCTCTCCGGGTATGCTGGCCACGAAGGTGATGGTGGCGCCGAATTCACCGAGCGCCTTGGCGAACGCCAGCACCGTTCCGGCTGCAACGCCGGGCAAGGCGAGCGGCAGGGTAATGGTCAGGAACCGGACGATCGGCCCGGCGCCGAGGGTCCCGGCCGCGCTTTCGATCCGCGGATCGACCATGTCGAAGGACAGCCGCACAGCCCGGACCAGTAACGGGAAGCCCATGACCGCCGCGGCCAGCGCCGCTCCCGTCCAGTCGAAGGCGAACACAATCCCCATCGGCTCGAGCAAGCGACCAAGAGGGCCGCTCCGGCCGAAGAGCAATAGCAACGCATAACCGGTCACTACTGGCGGCAGGATCAGGGGCAGGTGGGTCAGGCCCGAAAGCAGTGCCTTGCCGGGGAAGCTGTAGCGCGACAGCAGATAGGCAAGGGCGACGCCCGGCGGCAGGCTGAACAGCGTCGCCGTCGCCGCAACCTTCAGCGACAGGCCGATGATCTGCTGTTCCTCGGGGCTGAGCGTGAACATCCGGGCTGCTCAGACTGGCGCCGGCGCGAAGCCGAAGCGCCGAAGCAGGGCCTGCCCGTCTGCGCCGCTCAGGAAGTCCAGAAAGGCCTTGGCCCCTGCAGGGTCCCCAGATCCGTCCTGGCGTTGAACCGGAGCCGCCGAATAGGTGATGGGCGGATGACTGGAGGCGGGAAAGGTCGCCACAACCCGCACCCGCGGCTCGGCGCGGGCGTCCGTCGAATAGACCACGCCGAGGGGAGTCTCGCCGCGCGCGACCAGAGCCAGCGCGGCGCGCACGTCGTCACCGGGAGCCAGCCGATCTTCGACTGACTCGTACAGGTTCAGACGGGTCAAGGCTTCGCGCGCGTAGCGACCGGCGGGCACATTGGCTTCGGCAATCGCCAGCCGGCCATCGCCAAGCCGAGCGGCTACGCCGTTTGGTGAGGCCAGATTGACGGAGGTGATGGAGGTCGTCGCCGGGACGATCAGCACCAGCCGGTTGGAGGCGAGCCGGCGTCGGGCCGCAGGCTCGATCAGGCCACGTTGTTCCAGCCAGTCCATCCAGAATTCGTCTGCCGAAACGAACAGGTCAGCGGGCGCACCCCGCTCGATTTGGCGGGCCAACAGCGCGCTGCCTGCGTAGCTGGCCCGAACGCTGCGGCCAGAATGGCGCTGGTAGTCGGTCATGGCCGCGTCCAACAACTCCCGGAGACTGGCCGCAGCGAACAGGTCGATCGGCGCGGGGCCGGCGCGGCGCGGCGCGCAGGCGACCAAGGCTGCGGCTGCCAGCAGCATCACCCCGTTTCGCCGTCCGATACCCCCCGCTTTCGTCATGGATCCGCGTCTCCTCCTGGGCCAGTCGGTCTGGTTCGCACCCACTGACTAGCATGGCCGGCTTCGTTGGCGGGACAGGGGGACGCCGTCGTCGTGCTTGATCTTCATCAAGGCCCGTCAAGCCTCGCGTCATAGGTTAGGGCGATGCGGTCCGATAGAAGTCCGCGTGAGTTCGCTCCGAGCGGTCTGACCTAAAGCGCATCCGCGCCACGGTCGGGCAGCCGGATCCGCAAGGATCGAGGGCGGCGGGAGAAATCCCTCCGCCTCCCGTGTTTGGAAAGGAGCTTCCATGGCGTTCGACGCCGCCAAGATTGCCGACGGTTTCGGCCGCCGGTTTCACTACCTTCGCCTCTCGGTGACGGAGGTCTGCAATTTCAGCTGCACCTACTGTTTGCCGAATGGCTGGAAGAAAACCGGGCCACTGTCGTTTCTGACAGTCGATGAGATCGGTCGTCTTGTGGCCGGCTTTTCCGAGCTGGGCCTTAGCAAGGTTCGTTTGACTGGTGGAGAACCCACCGTTCGGAAGGACTTCAACGCCATCATCGAGACGGTCGCGGCCGCGCCCGGCGTGGCAAAGGTCGCGATGACGACGAACGGCTGGAACCTGGCCCGTCACGCGACCGACTGGCGCACCTCGGGTCTCAGCCACATCAACGTCAGCATCGACTCGATCGACCCCGAGACGTTCCACCGGATCACCGGACACGACAAGCTGAACGAGGTCCTGACGGGTCTGGACCTGGCCTTGGCCGAAGGCTTCGCGGCCGTAAAGGTCAATGCTGTCCTGTTGCGCGAGACGGCCGAAGCCGGATTCGACGGCTGGGCGCGCTTCGTCCGTGATCGGCCCGTGGCCGTCCGGTTCATCGAACTGATGAAGACGACCGACAATGACGAGTATTTCGCCCGCCACCACGTGAAGGCCCAGGGCCTGCGCGACTGGCTGGATCGGAACGGATGGACCCCGACGGAGCGCGCCTTCGACGCGGGACCGGCGCTGGAGTATCGCCATCCCGACCACGCGGGAGCCATCGGCCTGATCGCACCCTATGCGCCGGGATTCTGCGACAGCTGCAATCGCCTGCGGGTCACCTCGAAGGGCAAGCTGCGCCTGTGCCTGTTTGGAGACGGCGGGGTCGATCTTCGTGAACTGCTCCAGGATGACGGCGACCGAGAGGCGCTGACGCAGCGCATCGTCTCGTCTCTTGGAGGCAAGTCAGCCGGCCATTCTCTCGCCCTGGGACATTCGGGCGACCTGCGGAACCTGGCCCAGCTCGGAGGCTGATCAGCCTAGAACTGAGCCGCAGGTGCGACCCCTTTGGGTGGCCCATCGCTCGCTCTCGGCCTTGCCGACGGCGCCCGTCGGCGGCGGCATGTGGTTGTCGATCAGCGGATGAGGGCGCGCCAGTCGTTCGAGGGCGTCCGGCCGGCCGAGACTGACCTCGGCGCCGTGTACGGCGACCCCGTAGCTGGACAGGCTGGCGAAGGCCCGGGAGAGGTTTTCAGGGGACATGCCTAGGAGAGAAGCCAGCACTCGCTTCTCATGGGGCAGGACGATCGGATCGCGCATTCCCTGACGGACGCGCTGGGTGATCAGATAGTTGGCCAGCCGTTCGACGCCGCCGCGAAGCTTCTGGTTTTTAACAGCCCGCACAAGGCCGCGGTAACAGCCGGACAATTCCTGCGCCACCGCGAAGCTGAAGTCGGCGTCCTGTCGCATGGTGCGGCGAAGGGCTTCTCCCGACAGCATCAGTATCTCGGACCGTTCCAGCGTCCGCGCCGACATCAAGGCGTCGGCATCCAGGACGACAGCTGCCAGGATGAAGGTGGAGACGGGACGCAGTAGCGCCAGGGTGGTCTCTTTCTCTTTCCAGGAACCTTGGAGTTCGACCGCCCCGTCAAGCAGCACATAGAGGAAGTCGACGGTGTCGCCCTCCATCAGCAGGGTCGTGCCCGCCGGAAAACGCTGTAGGAAGGCACCGGCGGTGACGTCTCTGAAGACTTCCGGCGAAGCCCGGGAAAACAGCGGCAGCGCTCTGACACGGTCCAGATCGGCGGCGCGCATGGTCATCAGTTATGTTCCCCGTACGATTCGAGAGTGAGGCTCTGGCGTGATCGCCCTGCCGGGTGCGACCGTGACCTACAACTAGGGCATCACTTGACAAATATCAATCAACGCAGATGATTTTGCAAAATACGCAGCCGTATATTTTCGTTTTACTGAAGTTTTCTTGTATCCGGACACGCCTGAGCCAATTCCACCAACAGTTCAATTGATAACCGTCAAATAGCGCCAGCCAAGCGCGCGCTAAGTCTCATGGAACGACAGCCGACAAGCGGCGACGTTCTATGGAGCAGGCTAGGTGGTATCCGCCTCCGAAACATCAGCGCCGGGCGCGACGTCCGCCCTTTGGATCAGCACCTTCGCCTTCACGGCGTGCTTTGCGGTGTGGACGATCTTTTCGATCATCGGGGTCCAGATCAAGGCTGACCTCAGCCTGTCAGAAGCGCAGTTTGGTCTGCTGGTCGGAACCCCCATTCTGACCGGCTCGCTGGTGCGTGTGTTCCTCGGCGTCTGGACCGAGCAGTTCGGCGGCCGGCGGGTCAGTCTAATCGTCATGACGCTGGCTGCCGCGGCGACTTTCCTTCTTTCCTACGCTGAAACCTACCCCCAGTTTCTGGTCGCGGCCCTGGGCGTCGGCATGGCGGGCGGGGCCTTTGCGGTCGGCGTCGCCTATGTCTCAAAATTCTTCCCCGCCGGCCGGCAAGGCACTGCCCTGGGTATCTTCGGCGCGGGCAATGTCGGCGCGGCGGTGACCAAGTTCGCGGCGCCCTTCGTCATGCTGGCGCTGGGCTGGGAAGCCGTGGCGCAGGTCTGGGCCGTGGGCCTCCTCCTCATCGCCCTCGCGGCCTTTTTCCTGACCCGCGACGAGCCCCAGCTGATCGAGCGCCGTCGGACGGGGCAGAAGCCTGTGGCGGCCTGGATGCAACTGGAGCCGCTGAAAGATCTCAGGGTCTGGCGGTTCGCCCTCTACTATTTCTTCGTGTTCGGCGGGTTCGTCGCGCTCGCCCTCTGGCTCCCTCACTATCTGACCGGGGCCTATGGCGTAGGCATCGGCGTCGCCGGCATGCTGGCCGCCGCCTATTCGATCCCCGGTTCGCTATTCCGGGTGTTCGGGGGCTGGCTCTCCGACAGGATCGGTGCCCGGAAGGTCATGTATCTGACCTTCATCATCAGCGTCGTCTGCGCCTTCATCCTGGCCTATCCGGCGACCTCCTATGTGGTCGACGGTATCGACGGGCCGATCCGCTTCCGCCTGGCGATGAGCCTGCCCGCCTTCACCGTAGTGGTTTTCGTGCTCGGCTTCGCCATGAGCCTCGGCAAGGCCGCCGTCTACAAACACATCCCCGTCTACTACCCCGACCACGTCGGCTCGGTCGGCGGGCTGGTCGGGATGATCGGCGGTCTCGGCGGTTTCATCCTGCCCATCACGTTTGGCGTCCTGAATGACCTGACCGGCGTCTGGACCAGCTGTTTCATGCTGCTGTTCCTGCTGGTGCTCACAGCCCTCGTCTGGATGCATTTCGCCGTCCGTCGGATGGAGCGCCACCGCTCCCCGATGCTGGCGACCCTCCCCGAATTCCCCGAGCTCGCCGGCATCGGCCCCGACAAGGCTGCCGCGATCTCACCCACCGGTTCGCACTAGAGAAAGACGCGGATGTCTCGTTCCATCCTTACTGACTGGCGTCCCGAAGACCCAGAATTCTGGTCCACGACCGGCAAGGCGATCGCGCGCCGCAATCTCTGGATCTCGGTGCCGAACCTCCTCCTAGCCTTCTCGGTGTGGATGGTCTGGTCCATGGTGGTAGCCAAGCTCGGGCTGATCGGATTCAAGTTTACCACCGATCAGCTGTTCTGGCTGACCGCCCTTCCGGCCCTCTCGGGTGCGACACTCCGCATTTTCTACAGTTTCATGGTGCCGATTTTCGGCGGCCGTCGCTGGACGGCTCTGTCGACCCTGTCCCTAGTCGTCCCGGCGCTCGGCATCGGGCTGGCGGTCCAGAACCCCGACACGCCCTACTGGGTGTTCGTCACACTGGCCCTGCTCTGCGGGCTCGGCGGCGGCAATTTCGCATCGTCGATGTCGAACATCGCCTTCTTCTTCCCCAAGGCGGAGAAGGGCAATGCGCTCGCCATCAACGCCGGGTTCGGCAACCTCGGCGTCAGCGTCATGCAGTTCCTTGTGCCCGTGGTGATCACCCTTGGCCTGTTCGCGCCCGTCATCGGCGCGCCCCAGATCGCCGTGGACAAGGGTGTCGAAAGCCAGATGTGGCTTCAGAACGCCGGCTTCGTCTGGATTCCCTTCCTGCTCGCGTCCGCCGTCGCGGCCTGGTTTGGCATGAACGACCTCAGCTCGGCCAAGGCTTCCTTCGCGGCACAGTCAGTGATCTTCAAGCGCAAGCACAACTGGCTGATGTGCTGGCTCTATGTGGGCACCTTCGGCTCATTCATCGGCTTTTCGGCCGCCTTCCCCCTGCTGACCAAAACCCTGTTTCCGGAGGTGAACGCGCTGCAGTTCGCCTTCCTGGGCCCGCTGGTCGGGGCGGCCTCGCGCGCCCTCACCGGATGGGTGTCCGACCGCTGGGGCGGCGAGAATGTCACCCAGGTCGTCTTCGGCGCCCTCATGGTCGGCGTGCTAGCGGTGCTCTACAGCGTCGGCGGCTTCGGGGCTGAACCGTCGTTCGTGCTGTTCTTCGCCGCCTTCCTCTGGCTGTTCTTCTGGACCGGGGTGGGCAACGCCTCCACCTTCCAGATGATTCCCGCGATTGTGCGGATCGACATGCCGCGGCTGATGCCGCAGGCGACCGCTGTGGTGCGTCTCAAGGCGTCCGAGATGGAGGCCGCCGCGATCATCGGCTTCTCCTCCGCCATCGGCGCCTATGGCGGCTTCTTCATCCCCATGGCGTTCGGCGACTCCATGCGCGCCACCGGCGGTCCCGAGACCGCCCTCTATACCTTCCTCGCCTTCTACCTGAGCTGCGCGATCGTGAACTGGGTCTTCTACGCCCGAAAGCGCTCGATGCTGCATTCCCCCTCGACCACCACAGAACCGGCGGCCTGATCATGAGCCATACCCTCGATCGTCTCGCATTCTTCACGCGCAAGACCGAACTGTTCTCCGACCGCCACGGCGTCATGAACGACGACGACCGCAGCTGGGAGGAGGCGTACCGGGACCGCTGGCGTCACGACAAGATCGTGCGCTCGACCCACGGCGTGAACTGCACCGGCTCCTGCTCGTGGAAGATCTACGTCAAGGGCGGAATCGTCACCTGGGAGACCCAGCAGACCGACTATCCCCGTACCCGGCCGGACCTTCCCAACCACGAGCCGCGCGGCTGCGCCCGTGGGGCCAGCTACAGCTGGTATCTCTATTCGGCCAACCGGGTGAAATATCCGCTGGTGCGCTCCCGTCTGCTGCGGGTGTGGCGCAAGGCGCGCGAAACCATGGAGCCGGTCGCGGCCTGGGCCTCGATCCAGAACGATCCCGCCGCTCGCAAGTCCTACACCAGCATGCGCGGGGCCGGCGGCTTTGTGCGGGGCACCTGGGACGAGATCACCGAGATCATCGCCGCGGCCAACGCCCATACGGTCAAACGCTGGGGCCCCGATCGCGTGTTCGGCTTCTCGCCGATCCCGGCCATGTCGATGATCTCCTACGCCGCCGGTGCCCGCTATCTGCAGCTGCTAGGCGGGGTAACCGGCTCCTTCTACGACTGGTACTGCGACCTGCCGCCCGCCTCGCCCCAGACCTGGGGTGAGCAGACCGACGTGGCCGAGAGCGCCGACTGGTACAACTCCAGCTTCATGCTGTTGTGGGGCTCCAACGTTCCGCAGACCCGCACGCCGGACGCCCATTTCTACACCGAGGCCCGCTACCGCGGCGCCAAGTCCGTCGTCATCTGCCCCGATTATTCGGAAGCCTCGAAATTCTCGGACCTGTGGCTGCCGGTCAAACAAGGGACCGACGCGGCCTTGGCCATGGCCTTCGGTCACGTGATCCTCAAGGAGTATCACGTCGACAAGCAGGTCCCGTATTTCCGCGACTACCTGCGCCAGTACAGCGACCTTCCCATGCTGGTCCGCCTGGTCCCCCAGGAGGGCGGCTATGTGCCCGAACGCCTGGTGCGGGCGTCGGATTTCGTCGGCGACCTCGAACAGGCCAACAACTCCGACTGGAAGACCGTCGCCATCGACGAGGCCACCGGCGAGATCGTCGTGCCCAACGGCTCGATCGGCTTTCGCTGGGGCGAGGACGGCCGCTGGAACCTTGAAGAGCGGGACGCCACTGGTCGCGAGACCACGCTGAAGCTCGGCCTCAAGGACGTGCATGACGAAGTGGCCGGCGTCCGCTTCCCCTATTTCGCCAATACCGCCAGCAATGGCTTCGCCTCCACAGACCACCCCGATGTCCTGACCCGCAACGTGCCGGTCCGGCGCGTGATGCTGAAGGACGGCGAGGCGCTGGTGGCCTGCGTCTACGACCTGTTCCTGGCCAATTACGGCGTCGACCAGGGTTTCGGCGGCGATTGCATGCCGGAGTCGTTCGACGACCTGCAGCCCTATTCGCCGGCCTGGGCCGAGGCCATCACCTCGGTCCCGCGCGATCAGATCATCGCCACGGCTCGCGGCTTCGCCACCAACGCCGAAAAGACCAACGGCAAGTCGATGGTGATCATCGGCGCGGCGATGAACCACTGGTTCCACATGGACATGAACTACCGCGGCGTCATCAACATGCTGGTGATGTGCGGTTGCGTAGGCCAGTCCGGAGGCGGCTGGGCCCACTATGTCGGACAGGAGAAACTACGGCCTCAAACCGGCTGGGCTCCCCTGGCCTTCGCCACCGACTGGATCCGTCCGCCCCGCCAGCAGAACTCGACCTCGTTCTTCTACGCCCACTCCGACCAGTGGCGTTACGAGACCGTCGGCATCGAGGAACTGTTGTCGCCCACGGCTCCCGCGGGGCCGTGGAAGGCCTCGATGATCGACTTCAACGTCCGGGCCGAGCGGATGGGCTGGCTGCCCTCCGCCCCGGCGCTGAAGACCAATTCGCTGGATGTGGCCAAGGCGGCTGAAGCGGCCGGAGTCGACCCCAAGGCCTACACGCTGGATGGGCTGAAGGACCGCTCGATCGAACTGTCCTGCATGGACCCCGATGACCCGGCCAACTGGCCACGCAATATGTTCATCTGGCGTTCGAACCTGTTGGGCTCCTCGGGGAAGGGCCACGAGTATTTCCTTAAACACCTGCTCGGCGCCTCGCACGGCGTCCAGGGCAAGGATCTGGGCCAGACCGGTCAGGTGAAGCCCGTCGACGTGGTCTGGCACGACGACGCGCCGGAGGGGAAACTCGACCTGCTGGTGACCCTCGATTTCCGCATGTCGACCACGGCAGTCTATTCCGACATCGTTCTGCCGACCGCCACCTGGTACGAGAAGAACGACCTCAACACATCCGACATGCACCCCTTCATCCACCCGCTATCCGCGGCTGTGGATCCGGCCTGGGAATCGAAATCGGACTGGCAGATCTTCAAGGCCATCGCCAAGAAATTCTCGGCTGTCGCTCCGGAGGTCCTCGGCATCGAGAAGGACGTTGTCCTTACGCCGATGCAGCACGACAGTCCCGCTGAGATGGCCCAGCCTTTCGAGGTGAAGGACTGGTATCTCGGCGAGTGCGAGGCGATCCCGGGCAAGACCATGCCGCAGATCACCGTGGTCGAGCGCGACTATCCCAACCTCTACAAGCAGTTCACGGCGCTCGGGCCACTGCTCGACAAGGTCGGCAACGGCGGCAAGGGCCTGGCCTGGAAGACCGGTCATGAGGTCGATCTGCTGCGCGAGTTGAACGGCGCCGTGCTCGAGCCCGGCCTGACCGAGGGCATGCCCAGCATCGATACCGACATTGACGCCTGCGAGACCATCCTGATGCTGGCGCCGGAGACCAACGGTGAGGTCGCGGTCAAGGCCTGGGAGGCGCTGGAGAAACAAACCGGTCGCGAGCACGCCCACCTGGCCCTGCCCAAGGAGGACGAGAAGATCCGCTTCCGCGATCTGCTCGCCCAGCCGCGCAAGATCATCTCATCGCCCATCTGGTCGGGCATTGAGAGCGAGAAGGTCTGCTACACCGCCGGCTACACTAATGTGCATGAGCTGATCCCCTGGCGGACGCTCACCGGCCGCCAGCAGCTCTACCAGGATCACCTGTGGATGCGGGCGTTCGGCGAGGCGCTGTGCGTCTACAAGCCGCCGATCGACCTGAAGACGACGCATGTGAAGGGCCTCAAGCCCAACGGCGAGACCGAGATCGTCCTCAACTTCATCACCCCGCACCAGAAGTGGGGCATTCACTCCACCTATTCCGATAACCTCCTGATGCTGACGCTCAACCGCGGCGGGCCGGTGGTCTGGATCTCGGAGACGGACGCCCGCAAGGCCGGTATCGTCGACAACGACTGGATCGAGGTTTTCAACGCCAACGGGGCCCTGACGGCCCGGGCCGTAGTCTCCCAGCGGATCCGTGAAGGCACGACCTTCATGTACCACGCCCAGGAGAAGATCGTGAACACGCCGGGGTCGGAGATCACCGGCCGGCGCGGCGGCATCCATAACTCGGTCACCCGCACCGTGCTCAAGCCGACCCACATGATCGGCGGCTACGCCCAGCTGTCCTACGGCTTCAACTACTACGGAACCGTGGGCTCGAACCGGGACGAGTTCATCGTTCTGCGCAAGATGAAAACGGTCGATTGGCTTGATGAGCCGCTCGAGCACAAGGAGTTCGGCCAATGAAGATCCGTGCACAGATCGGCATGGTGCTGAACCTCGACAAATGCATCGGCTGTCACACCTGTTCGGTGACCTGCAAGAACGTCTGGACCAGCCGCAAGGGCGTCGAATACGCCTGGTTCAACAACGTCGAGACCAAGCCGGGCATCGGCTATCCCAAGGAGTGGGAGAACCAGAAAAAATGGAACGGCGGCTGGCGGCGCAAGGCCAACGGCAAGATAGAGCCGCGCATGGGCGCCAAATGGCGCATCCTGGCCAAGATCTTCGCCAACCCCGACCTGCCAGAGATCGACGACTATTACGAACCTTTCGACTTCGACTACGGTCACCTGCAGACGGCGCCGGAGATGAAGCATTTCCCCACCGCCCGGCCGCGTTCGCAGATCACCGGCAAGCGGATGGAGAAGATCGAATGGGGCCCCAACTGGGAGGAAATCCTCGGTGGGGAGTTCGCCAAACGGTCTGAGGACGCCAATTTCGAGGGCATCCAGAAGGAGATCTACGGCCAGTTCGAAAACACCTTCATGATGTACCTGCCGAGGCTGTGCGAGCACTGCCTCAACCCCACCTGCGTGGCCGCCTGTCCTTCCGGGGCGATCTACAAGCGTGAGGAAGACGGCATCGTCCTCATCGACCAGGACAAGTGCCGCGGCTGGCGGATGTGCGTCTCGGCCTGCCCGTACAAGAAGATCTATTACAACTGGGACTCCGGCAAATCGGAGAAATGCACCTTCTGCTTCCCGCGCATCGAGGTCGGTCAGCCGACTGTCTGTTCCGAGACCTGCGTCGGCCGCATCCGCTATCTGGGCGTGCTGCTCTATGACGCCGACCGGGTCGAGGCGGCCGCCTCCACACCGGACGTGAAGGACCTCTACCAGGCCCAGCTCGACATTTTTCTCGACCCGCACGACCCGGCCGTCATCGCCCAGGCCCGGGCGGACGGCGTGCCGGAAGCCTGGCTCGAAGGCGCCCGGCGTAGCCCGGTTTACAAGATGGCGATCGACTGGAAGGTCGCCTTCCCGCTGCACCCCGAATATCGGACCCTGCCGATGGTCTGGTATGTGCCGCCGCTGTCGCCGATCCAGAACGCCGCCGCCGTCGGCGCCCTGGAGATGGACGGCGAGATGCCGGATGTGAACTCACTCCGCATCCCGGTGAAATACCTCGCCAACCTGTTGACCGCAGGGGTCGAGGCACCGGTGACCCTGGCGCTGCGGCGGATGCTGGCCATGCGCGCCTATATGCGCGCCAGGACCGTGGACGGGCGCATCGACCACGGCCTGGCCGAAACCGTCGGCCTGACGGCGGCCCAGATCGACGACATGTACAAGATCATGGCCATCGCCGACTACGAGGACCGCTTCGTCATCCCCTCGACCCATCGCGAGACGGTCGAGGACGCCTACGACTTGCGGGGGAACTGCGGCTTCACCTTCGGCAACGGCTGCTCCGGCGGACGCACCGAACTGGGCCTGTTCGGCCCCGACAAGCGCTCACGCGCCAAACCGACAGCAGAGGTGGCCTGATCATGGCACTGACATATCGCGCCCTGGCGCTCCTGCTCAGCTATCCGACCGCCGATGTCCAGGCCGCCGCACCGGCGATCATGGCCGCCATCCGCTCTGAAGGCATGGTCCCCACGCCGATCGTGGGGGCTTTGGAGAAACTCGCCAGCAAGCTTGAAAGCGAGGACCTCTTCGACCTTCAGGAGGGTTTCGTTCACCTGTTCGACCGGACCCGGTCGCTGTCGCTCAACTTGTATGAGCACATTCACGGTGAGAGCCGCGACCGCGGACAGGCGATGGCGGCCTTGATCGAGCTCTACCGCTCCTACGGGCTGGAGCTGACGGCCAATGAACTGCCGGACCACCTGCCTGTGTTCCTGGACTTCCTGTCGACCTTGCCCAACGAGGAAGCCGCCTCACTGCTTGGTGAAGGGGCCCACGTCCTCGCCGCCCTGACGGAGCGGCTGCACAAGCGCGAAAGTCCCTATCGGGCCGTGTTCGGAGCGCTCACCGCGATGACCGGCGCCGTACCCGACTCCGACGCCGTCGCCGCCCTGATGCAGGAGCCCGACGACGATCCGGACGATCTGGAAGCGGTGGACAAGGCCTGGGAGGAGACCGCCGTTTCCTTCGGCCCGGCCGACGCCGGCTGCCCGAAGGCGGACTCCATGCTCTCCGCCATGAACGCCGCCCCGCCACCTGACAAGAGCCGCCGCGTCGGCGCGGCCGCCTGAGGATCGTGATTATGGACCTGAATTTCATCGTCTTCGGCGTCTATCCCTATATCGCCATGGCGGTCCTGGTGATCGGCTCTGTTCTGCGCTTCGACCGCGAGCAGTACACTTGGCGCACCGGCTCGTCCCAGCTTCTGCGGCGCAAGCAGCTGATGCTCGGATCCGTCCTGTTCCACCTCGGAATTCTCGCCATCTTCGCCGGCCATTTCGTCGGGCTTCTGACGCCGATCGCGGTATGGGACTACCTGGGCGTCAGCCATGGCTTCAAACAGATGCTTGCCATCGTCGCCGGTGGCATCGCGGGGGCCGCCTGTCTCGTGGGCGGTCTCCTGCTGCTGCACAGACGCTTGTTTGATCCCCGGATTCGCCAGAATTCCAGTTTCGGCGACACCGCCATCCTGGCCATCCTGCTGATCCAGCTGTGTCTCGGCCTCGCTACCATTCCTCTGTCGCTGGGCCATCTTGACGGCCACGAGATGATCAAATTCATGACCTGGGCCCAGGGAATTTTCACCCTGAACCCCGCCAGCGCGGGCTTCGTCGCCGACGTCCACTGGATCTTCAAGGCGCACCTGACCCTCGGCCTGACCATCATGCTGATCTTCCCGTTCACGCGGCTGGTCCACATGCTTTCGGCGCCGGTCTGGTATCTGAACCGCCGCGGTTGGCAGTTGGTCCGCAGCAAGCGTCAGATGCCGGTCGCACGTCGCGCCGGAGACTTGGGCCAATGAGCGGGGTCATCGTCATCGACGGCGTGGCCCTGCCCGAACGGCTGGTCGCCGAGGAAGCCCAGAACCATCCCGCCGCAACCCCCGAAGAGGCGCGGATGGCGGCCGCCCATGCTCTCGCCATCAAGGCCCTGTTGCTGGACAGGGCGCACCAGCTCGGCCTGACTCCGCAAGCGGAGCAGGACGAGGACGGCCGCGAGGAGACGCCTGAGGAAGCGCTCGTACGGGCCGTGCTGGACATTGAGATTGAGGTCGAGCGGCCCGGCGAAGCGGAATGCCAACGGGTGTATGACAGCGCACCGGAGCGGTTTCGCACCCCGCCCCTGACTCAGGCCTCTCATATTTTGTTCGCACCGAAGGGCGACGACGAGGCCGCCTGGCAGTCCGCGCGCGACGCGGCCAGTGCTGCGATCGCTGAACTGGCGTGGCATCCGCACCGGTTTGCGGACCTCGCCGAGACGCTCTCGGATTGCCCGTCAAAAGGCGTAGGCGGCTCCCTGGGGCAGCTATCACCCGGCGATCTCGCGACGGAGGTCGAGGCTGGACTGGACCTGTTGCAAGATGGCGAGACCGCGTCCGAACCTGTGCGATCACGCTTCGGCTGGCATGTCCTTCGGCTGGATCGACGCATCGAGGGTCGCCGGCTGCCATTCGAACATGTCCTTCCGCGCATCGCCCTGCATCTGGAGAGCCGAGCCTGGACGGCGGCCGCAACCCGCTATGTGTCCGGCCTCGCGGCTGAGGCGCGGGAATGCGGCGTGGCGCTCAGCGTGACCGAGGATGGCGGTGTCGCTCCCGGAGCCCTGTCCCTCGGCGACCTCCTGAACGACCAGGACGCCGTCACAGCACGCCTGGAGGTCTGGCTGGACGAGGCCGACCCCGCGCTGGCCGTCCAGGCCCGTCAGACCGCCGCGACGACCGGAGTCAGTCTGGCCGAGTTCGTCCAGAGCGAAATTTCATCCTTCCTCCAGGGCGCCGATGACCAGGGTTGGACCCGACTGATCTCGGCCGCCCAGGGCTCGGACGATCCGGCGTTGGCCTGCGTGCGAGCGATCCTGAAATCGAAACTGAAAGCGCCGGGCCGATCCTACGCTATCGTTCGGAGACACTGAGATGCCGACCGTTGGTCAAACGGCCCTTCTGGCGCTTGCTGCGATGGCGGCGCCGGTCGTGGCAAGCGCACAGACTTCCGCCCCGCCCCCTTCTCCGGGCGCGGCCGCCGCCTCGTCCCAATCGGGCGACCTCCTGTTCGAGAGCCGCCTGCGCTATGAAGGTGTCAGCCAGGACGGGCTCGACGACGCATCGGCGCTGACCCTTCGCGCCCGCCTCGGCTGGCAGAGTCCGGAGCGGTCCGGGTTTCGTGTGCTGGTCGAGGGGGAGGCGGTCGTCGCTCTTGTCGATGACTACAACGACACCATCCACGGCCCCCCAACCTATCCCGTGGTCGCCGATCCCGAGGCGTTCGAACTGAACCGGCTGCAGGTCGCCTGGACCGGCCTGCCGGATACAGAGGTGGTCCTGGGTCGGCAACGCATCGTGCTGGGCACAGCCAGGTTCGTCGGCAATGTCGGCTTCCGTCAGAACGAGCAGACCTTCGATGCAGTCAAGGTGACGACCCGTGCGTTCGAGCCGCTCACGGTCACCTATGCCTGGATCGACCGGGTCCACCGGGTGTTCGGCGACGACAGTCCCGTGGGCGAGTGGCGCTCGGACAGTCATCTCATAAACGTCGAGACCCCGACCCCGGTGGGCAAGATCACGGCCTATGGCTATCTGCTGGATTTCAGCAACGCCGCCGCCCAGTCCTCAGCGACCTGGGGCGCACGACTGGAGGGAAGCCGTGATCTGCCGCCGGATTGGTCGGCCCTCTACACCGTCGAATACGCCCGGCAGTCTGAGTACGGGGCCAATCCGGCCCGGTTCGACCTCGACTATGGGCTGGTCTCGGCGGGCCTGAAGCGTGGTCCGTTTACCGCGACCCTGGCGCTCGAGCGCCTGGACGGAAACGGCGCCCAGGCGTTCCAGACACCCCTAGCCACCCTTCATGCCTTCCAGGGCTGGGCCGATGTCTTTCTGACCACACCGAAGGACGGACTGCGCGACGTATCAGCAACGGCGAGCTATGCAGTCGCCCATCCGCCCGTGGGGCGAAGCGGCGTTCTGACCGCCTCCTGGCGCGATATTCACGACGCTGACGGCTCCGCCCGCTACGGCAGAGAGCTCGACCTTTCAGCGCGACTGGTGCTCGACAGCCACTGGGCGGTCGAACTCAAGGGCGCCCATTTCGACGGCGCCGCACCCTCCTTCCCCGACCGCGACAAGGTCTGGGCCGCCCTCGACTATCGGTTCTAGACCGATGACCGGGCAGAGAGCGAATGACCGATGAGCCAGAGCCCCGGGATCGAACCCCTGCCGCCAGAACTGATCCATGAACCGCTCAACTGGCTGTTCGCGGAACACTACCGTCATCGCCAGTTGTGCCAGTTGATTGAACGGGTCGGCAACGCGACGGTCCTGCTGAGCGACGAGGCCCACGAGATACTGGCCTTCCTGCGCCATGACATGCCGCTGCACGTCATTGATGAGGAGGATGATCTGTTTCCGCTGCTGCGGCGGCGCTGCCAGCCCGCCGACGAACTGGACTCCGTTCTGGGGGCGCTGTCGGCCGAGCACCACGATGACTTACACCGGGCCCGCACCCTCATCGCCGCGTTGGAACGGGCCCTTACCGACGGCCGGGCGCCAGGACAGGATCGGGAGAGCCGACTCCTTTTCACAGACTTCGCCCTGCATGAGCGCCGCCACATCGCTCTGGAGAACGCTGTGGTTCTGCCGATCGCCCGCCTTCGTCTGACCCCTGCGGACCTCAGAGCGCTCAGCATCCGGCTGGCGGCCCGCCGCGGCGTCCTGCTGGATCCCGAAGGCGATGAGGCGGCGTCATGATCGAGACCCTGCTACGCAACAACCTGGACTGGGCAGCCACCCGAACCCGGCTTGATCCGGGGTATTTCCGCCGGCTCTCGGAACAACAGGCGCCGGACTATCTGTGGATCGGCTGTTCCGACAGCCGCGTCCCGGCCAATGAGATCGTCGGCCTTCAGCCGGGCGAACTCTTCGTCCATCGCAACGTCGCGAATCTCGCGCCGGCCCAGGACATGAACCTGCTGGCGGTGCTCCAGTTCGCCTTGGAGACACTGAAGGTGCGCCACATCATTGTCTGCGGCCACTATGGATGTGGTGGCGTGCGAGCCGTACTGGATGGCCAGCGCCACGGCATCCTCGATCACTGGATGCAGCGGGTCCAGCGCCTGTGCGAAGACCATCACACCGATCTAGACGCCATCCAAGACCCCGAAACCCGGGTCAACTTCATCTGCGAGAAAAACGTTCTGGCCCAGGTGCGGGCGTTATCCCGCAATCCCTTCGTCACCGACGCCTGGCGCCGGGGCCAGCCGCTGTCGATCCACGGCTGGATCTATTCCATCCGGGACGGTCTGGTCCGGGATCTCGAGACGACCGTCGGCGACCTCGGCGCGGCCGGGCGGCTGGTTGCGCCGTCCCCACTTCCCGCGCGAAGCGCCGGTCCCCGCACGGCTTCGCGCCCGCCGGTTCCGCGACGCCCGGGGGCGCGCTGAATGGGCCTGGTGGTGGCCATCCTCGCCGGCGGGGCCGGCCGGCGCATCGGCGGCGACAAGCCGCGCCGCCTGCTGGGTGGAGCCCGCCTGCTGGATCACACCCTGAACCACGCTCACGTCATCGCGGCGCCCTCCATCCTAGTTGCGCGCAGCCCCGAACAGGTCGCCGGCTTCGGCGGGACCGTGGTGCTTGATGCGCCGGGTATCGAAGGGCCGCTGGCCGGCCTGCTCTCGGCCTTGTCCTGGGCGTCAGCGGCTGGCGCCGATCGGGTCCTGACCCTGGCCTGCGACATGCCCTTCCTCCCGGGCGACCTGCACCATCGTCTGGAGCAGGCCCTGACCTCTGAGGTCGGCGTCGCGGTCGCCGCCAGCGGCGGACGGCTGCATCCAGTCTGCGCCCTGTGGCGCACTGCCGTCGTGCCCACCCTGGTGCGACGGGCGGAAGAGGGCCGGCTGTCCCTGCGCGGCCTGAGCGAGGCTGTCGGCTGCGCCGTCGTGGACTGGCCCGTCGAGGGAGGTGACCCTTTTATCAACATCAATACCGCCGAGGATCTGGCCGCGTCGGAGGCGGCCCTGGGATGACGACGCTGACGGAATCGCTGCTGGTCCATGCTTCCCGGAACCTGCCGCGCTATACGAGCTATCCCACCGCCCTCGCCTTCCAGCCGGCTCCCGATGACACCCTGACGAGGGACTGGCTGGGCACGATCCAGCCGACCGACGCCGTCTCGGTCTACGTCCACATTCCCTTCTGCGAACGTCTGTGCTGGTACTGCGGATGCCACACCAGCGTCCCCAACGGCTATGACCGGATCTCTGACTTTCTCGGCCACCTCACGAGCGAGCTGGATCTGTGTTCCGACGCCATGCCGCCGCACGCTGGCGCCGCCCATGTTCATTTCGGCGGCGGAAGTCCCAATTCGCTTTCCCGCGACGATTTTTCCGGGCTGCTGGCCTCAATCTCCCGAAGGTTCGGCCTGCGACTCGGCGCCGAGGTGGCCGTCGAACTCGACCCCGGACATCTCGACCGGGACTTCGCCCGCGGACTGGGCGCCGCCGGCGTTACCCGGGCCAGTCTCGGCGTCCAGACCTTCGATCCCGAAGTCCAACGGCTGGTCAACCGCATCCAGCCGTTTAAGCGCGTCGAGACAGCGGTCGCCGACATCCGCCGCGGCGGCGTAAAGGCGGTCAATTTCGACATGATGTACGGCCTACCTGGCCAGACCCCCGACAATGTCGCGGCCAGTTTGAGGACCGCTCTTTCGCTGGCGCCGGACCGGGTCGCCCTGTTCGGCTACGCTCATGTCCCATGGATGAAAAAGCACCAGGCGATGATCCGCCCCGAGGATCTGGCCGATGTTGCCGGGCGATGGGGCCAAGCTGAGGCAGCCGAGGCTGTTCTCCTCGACCACGGCTACATCCGGATCGGTATGGACCATTTCGCCCACCCCGACGACCCGATGACGGCGCAGCTGGCCAACGGTGGCCTGCGCCGCAATTTCCAAGGCTATACCGACGACCCGGCAGCCGTTCTGATCGGCCTTGGGCCTTCGGCGATCAGCGCATTTCGGCAAGGCTACGCCCAGAACGCCTCGCGCGTGGACCATTGGGCGGCTGCCGTGAAGCGCCATCAGCTGCCTGTGTCGCGTCAACTGGCGACGACCAGAGACGATCGGCTGCGCGGGGCCGTCATTGAGCGACTGATGTGCAGTCTGGAAGTGGACGTGGCGTCCGTGTGCACGGAGTATGGCTACGCGGCGAGTACCCTCGATGATGAACTGGAGTCTGCTCGAACGTTGAGGGTGGATGGTCTCTGTGCGGTGTCTGGACGACGGATCAGCGTTTCACCGGAGTTCTCGCGGTTGGTGCGAGTCGTCGCTGCCTGCTTCGATCCCCAAGCTTCGCGGCCATCAGTGAGGCACAGCCTGGCGATCTGAGATTCTGTGCGGGAGACCTGCATCGGCCTGAAACGCCATCCGGACAGCCTCGCGACAGGCGCGGAGGTTGGCGATCGGTTGGAAGCAGACATTTGCGTCGGCCGCTCGACGATGTTGACCTTGGGGTCCGCGGCCCTTCGTTGCCGAATTTTCGATATGCCCCTCTGGCGTTCCGATCACACTGGCCCCAGCTCTCAAGAATAGTTCTGGAGGGGCGACGATGACTAACAAGGCTCATTGGGAAACCGTCTATCAGAACAAGAAGGTGGACGAAGTCAGCTGGTATCGTCCTCATCTGGAAACTTCCCTGAGGCTCATCGAACACGCGGCGCCCGGCACAGACAGCGCCGTCATTGACGTCGGCGGGGGGGAAGCGACTTTGGTCGATGATCTTGTCGCGCGGGGCTACGCCGACGTGACCGTACTCGACATCTCCCCGGCGGCGATTGACGTCGCGAAAGGCCGACTGGGTGCTTCTGGTGCCTCGGTTCATTGGATCACCGGCGACATCACAACTGTCGAGTTGGAAGCCGCTCGCTACGATGTTTGGCATGATCGGGCTGTTTTCCACTTCCTGACAAGCGCAGAAGACAGAGCCGCATACGTGCGACAGGTCGCCCGCGCAGTCAGGCTTGGCGGTCACGTCATTGTCGCCACCTTCGGCCTGGATGGGCCGGAGAAGTGCAGCGGACTGGATGTCGTTCGCTACGACGCACAAAACCTCCACGGCGAGTTCGGGCCGAAGTTTCGCCTGTTGGATAGCGTTACAGAGCTGCACGAGACGCCTTGGGGGACGCCTCAGGAATTCATGTATTGTTTCTGCCGCGTGGAGTGAGAGTGCGCCGTCGGTTCGGCAGGCTGCCTCCGTCCGTTGTCCAGAGAAGCGGACTTACGCCCTGTCCCTGTTTGCGCAAAAGCCCGCTTCACGGAACCGGGGCGTTACAGGGAGCCGATGCGGTTGAAATCGCAACTCTGCCGCTCGGAGGATTTGGCTGGATCAATCCTGAGACATGAAAGGGCGGGCAAGCGCCAACATGAGACATTCGGACCACAGCGCACACCGGACGCTCACCCACTGCCGCAACGGTCGGCGATAGCAACGGTGGCGCTCGCCGAGTCGATCGACCGAATTGCTGGGAAGAGCTACGATGGCCGGGTCAGGATCCAGACGCCGGCCGCGAGCATGACGGCGCCGGCGGCGACGGAAATCCCAACGGGGGCACCGCCGGACCAAAGCAAGAGCCAGCTGGCGGACATGCTGACGCCGGCGAGGGCCTTGGCTCTTCGGGGAATGGCACGGCGATCCTCCCACGCGGCGAGCGGCCGCCCCAGGTGGGGATGGGCCCGTAGCCAGGCGTCGAGACTCGGCGAGCTACGGGCGAATGCCCATGCGGCGATCAGCAGGAAGGGGGTTGTCGGCAGCACCGGCAGGAGGACGCCGGCGAAGGCGATGCCCACGGCGGCGATCCCAAGAAGTCGGAACGTCCAGGCGGTGGCCCGCCCCGCTTCGGAAGGCGAGCAATGACACTCGCTGAATATGCACAAGTCCGTCGGGCAAGTGGTGCTGAATCTGGGATTCCCGAGACGGGTCATGGCCTGACTATGGGCCGGTGCTACCAAGTGGACATTGCGCTGGCGCAATCACGGCGACCGTCCCAACAACGTGGCCCCGCAGATGGCGGCGGTGCCCGGGAGGGCGGGAGCCACAGGATCGCCGCCGCGCCCAGAGCAGCCAGTGAGCGCGATACCAGACGCCCGCAAAGGCGCCGCATCCGGCTTCGCGTGTCTCCGTCAAGCTGAAGTGGCTGGTAACCGCGAACACCGCTCCGGGGATTCCCCAGGGTGTATTCCGATCCGCGCCGGGTGATCCTGCCGCAAGGCCTGCGGGCGATGAACGGACTCTCTGCCGCCCACGCTCACCTGGCCCGACCGCCTGCAAGGAACCAAAAATGACCCTGCTCACGCTGCTGTTGCGTCCGTCCAATCTGGTCTGCGACCATCTCGGTCTCACAGACCAACACGAACGTGGAATGATGCGTATGTTCGTCAATATGTGTCTGTTTTCGGGTCTGTGTGTGGTCGCCTTTTTCGGGCTCTGGATCGTGCTCGCCTAAATGCTCTGGGCCGCTCCCCGAAACAGATCGCGCGATGTTAGAGCCTCACTGAGCGGAGCCTTAGCGCGTTGCCGATGACGCTGACCGAGGAAAGCGCCATCGCGAGCGCCGCCAGGGCGGGCGACAGGAGCAGTCCGAAAACGGGATACAACAGGCCCGCCGCCACCGGGATGCCGAGCCCATTATAGCCGAAGGCGAAGACCAGGTTTTGCCGGATGTTGCCCATCACCGCTCGGGACAGATGCCGCGCGCGGACGATGCCTTGCAGGTCGCCGCCCAGCAGGGTCACGCCGGCGCTTTCAATGGCGACGTCCGAACCCGCCCCCATGGCGACGCCGACATCGGCGGCCGCGAGAGCCGGCGCGTCATTGACCCCATCCCCCGCCATGGCCACGACCCGGCCCTGTGACCGAAGCTGCTGAACCACCGACGCCTTGTCCTGCGGCAGGACTTCGGCGTGGACCTCGTCGATGCCGAGGCGTCGCGCCACGGCCTCAGCCGTCGTCCGGTTGTCCCCGGTCATCATGACCAGTCTCAGACCCGCCGCCTTCAGCGCGACAATCGCCTCGGGCGTGGTGGCCTTGACCGGATCGGAGATGCCGATAACCCCGGCGGCCTTGCCGTCGATGGCCACGAAAATGGCCGTGGCGCCGTCTTTCCGGAGTGCGTCCGCCTTCGGCTCCAGAGCGGACACATCGATCGAAAGCTCACCGAGATACCGGGTGTTGCCCAAGGCCACCTGGCGGCCCTCGACTGTCCCGCGCACGCCGCGTCCCACCGGGCTGTCGAAGTCCACGGCTTCTGACAGGGTCAGATCGCGGTCCTTCGCAGCCTGGACGATCGCATCCGCCAGGGGGTGCTCGCTGCCGCGCTCGAGACTGGCCGAAAGACGCAGCACGTCTGATTCATCGAAGCCGTCGGCGACCAGCATCGCCGTCACGGACGGGCGCCCCTCGGTCAGGGTGCCGGTCTTGTCGAGGATCAGGGTGTCGACCTTTTCGAAGCGCTCCAGCGCTTCGGCGTTCTTGATAAGAACCCCGGCGCGCGCGCCCCGTCCGACCCCGACCATGATCGAGATCGGGGTCGCGAGACCGAGCGCGCAGGGACAGGCGATGATCAGGACCGAAACGGCGGCGACCAGCGCATAGGACAACCGGGGCTCCGGCCCGACCAGTCCCCAGACGGCGGCGGCCAGCAGGGCGATCGCGATCACGGTCGGGACGAACCAGCCTGACACCGTATCGGCCAGCCGCTGTATCGGTGCGCGGCTGCGTTGGGCCTGGGCCACCATCTGGACGATCTGCGCCAGCAGGGTGTCGGCCCCGACCTTGTCGGCGCGCATGATGAAGGACCCGGTCTTGTTCAGGGCCCCGGCGACGACCCGGTCGCCGACCGCCTTGGTCACCGGCATTGACTCGCCGGTCACCATCGACTCATCGACCGCGACGCGGCCGTCCAGGATTTCGCCATCCACCGGGATCTTCTCGCCGGGACGGACCCGCAGGGAGTCGCCGACAACGATCTGGTCAAGCGAGACGTCCTCATCGACGCCGTCCGCCCGGACCCGCCGCGCGGTCTTGGGCGTGAGATCGAGCAAGGCCCGGATCGCCCCTGACGTCTGCTCCCTCGCGCGGAGCTCCAGGATCTGTCCGACCAGCACCAGCACCGTGATGACCGCCGCCGCCTCGAAATACACCGGCGCGCTTCCGTCGGCCTTGAGGAAGGCGGGCGGGAACAGTCCGGGCGCCGTGACCGCCACGACGCTGTAGAGCCAGGCGACCCCGACCCCCATGGCGAAAAGGGTAAACATGTTCAGCCGGCGAGTGCGCAGCGAGGTCCAGCCGCGCTGGAAGAAGGGCAGGCCGCACCACAGGACGACGGGCGTGGCCAGGGCGAACTGGATCCAGTTCGACATCTGGCCCGGGATGAGCATGTGCAGATTGGTCAGGTGCCCGCCCATCTCCAGCGCGAACACCGGCAGGGTCAGAACCAGACCGACCCAAAAGCGACGGGTGAAGTCGATCAGTTCGTGATTGGGCGGCGCTTCGGCGGCGACGGTTTCCGGCTCCAGCGCCATGCCGCAGATCGGGCACGAGCCCGGTCCGTCCTGCCGGATCTCCGGGTGCATGGGGCAGGTGTAGATCACGCCCGGAATGGCGGGATCGGGCTCGTCAGCGGGCTTCAGATAGCGCTCCGGATCCGCGACGAACTTCGTTTGGCACCCCGCCGAGCAGAAGAAATAGTCCTCGTCGTCATGGCTGGCCCGGTGAGCCGTCGCCGTCGGATCAACCGACATCCCGCAAACCGGATCCTTTACCGTGGCCGCTCCCGCAGAGGCTTTCGCGGAGCAGCACGAATGGCCCGCGGCGTGATTGTGAGGAGGCGTGGACATGGCGCTTGCTCCGGCTGACCGAGCGCTCAAATATACCTACAGGGGGTATAGCGCAAGATACCCCTGTAGGGTATATTCAAAACTCTGGAGGCGAGGCCACATGCAAACCGACACAAAGCCCAAAATCCTTAACCGGCTGAGCCGGATCGAAGGTCAGGTGCGGGGCATCGCCCGAATGGTCGACGAAGACCGCTACTGCATCGACCTGCTGACCCAGCTGCAGGCCGTCCGTGCGGCGCTCCACCGCGTGGAGACCGAAGTGTTGAGGGATCACCTCGACCACTGCGTCATGGGCGCCATGACAGGCGACGACCTCGAGGATCGAAAGGCCAAGGCCGCCGAGCTGATGGAACTCCTGGCCCGCGCCTCTCGGTAGGTCTGACCGAACGAGACTGTCAGGCCGCTAACGTCCCCTGCCTACGCCTGTTCCTCGCCACAAGGACGTGTGACCGGGGGCGACGAGCCCGCGCGCTGTCATTGGATGCACTGAAAGCCCACGACCGGAATACGGGTCTTCTGAACCGCCGCTATGATTCAGCTGCCGCACTTCTGGACGTCGCTAACCCTTTGCGGTCGGTTGTGGCGTGGAGAAGACATGATGGACTCCTGACCGACTTTGGGGGTCGCGGCTGTTTATATCGGACCGGGAAACCCTGTCTTTGGAGCCGCCAAGTCGCAGATGTCCGGGTATCTCGCCTGTGCCGATTAGCAAGGCGTCAACATAGGAATTCATCCGCAATCGTCCTGCCAAGCGCGGTGCGCCTAAAAGCCGAAGCCATCAATGTTAGTGACTGATCACTCGCTTTCGGGTATTGTCACTTGCATGGCACGCCAGAACCTCCCCGCCGCCCAGCGTCGCGATATGACCGTGGAGACGGTCGTTGACCTCGCGGCCACGACCAATCCGGCCGAAATCACAACCGGACAAATCGCCCAGCACATGGGCCTGTCTCAGGGCGCGCTCTTCCGACACTTCCCCACCAAGGACGCCGTTTGGGGTGCGGTCATGGTCTGGACCGCCGACCAGCTCACCCAACGCCTGGACAAGGCCCTCGCAAAGGAAGCGTCGCCCTTGTCCGCTCTTGAGGCGATGTTCATGGCCCATGTCGGGTTCGTCGCCGCCCGACCGGGCGTGCCCAGGATCATGTTCGGTGAGCTGCAGCGCACGGGCGATACGGCTGCGAAGCGCGGCGCGAAGGCTTTGATGGACGGTTATCGGACCCGCGTCATGGGGCTTGTCGAACGCGGCAAGACCGACGGCTCACTGCCCGCTGACCTGGATACCGAGGCCGCCGCGATCCTGTTCGTCGGCACGATCCAGGGTCTGGTGATGCAGGCCATGATCGCGGGGGATTTCGCTGCCATGCAGACCATGGCCGGCCGGGTCTTCGGCATCTATCTCAAGGGCATCGGGGCGCGGACATGAAACTTTCCCTGCCGGGCAATCGTCGGACGTGGATGTTGATCGCCGTCCTGGCGTCGCTGGGCGTGGCGTTCGCCTATGTGGCGGTGCGCACCGGCCCGCTTGCGCCGGTATCGGTCACCCTCGTGACGGTCGAAGAAAGGGCGATCTCGCCATCCCTGTTCGGGATCGGTGCGGTGGAAGCGCGCTATACGCACCGCGTCGGCCCCACGACGGCCGGGCGGGTCCGAACGCTGCTGGTGGATGTCGGGGACCATGTCGTTGCGGGCCAGCCGCTCGCCGAAATCGATCCGATCGATCTTGATGAGCGCATCACCGCGCAACAGGGCGCCGAGGGCCGTGCGGCGGCGTTGGAACGCACAGCGCAGGCGCAGCTCGCCGACGCGGATGCGCGGGCGCGGTTGGCTCGAACCCAGGCGGAGCGAACCGAACAGCTGCTGGACGGCGGCTGGGTCTCCCAGGCGGCGGTCGATACGCGGCGTCAGGAATTGCAGGTCGCGCAAGCCGGGTCGGCTGCGGCACGGGCCAATCTCGCCGCCGCAACGCAGGACCGCGGACGCGCCGGCGCGGAAAGCGCGGCGCTGGTTCGCCAAAGGTCCAATCTGCGCCTTGTCGCCCCCGCCGATGGTCTCGTCGTCCGCCGTGTAGCGGAACCGGGGACCACGGTTGTAGCCGGGCAGGCCGTCGTCGAAATCATCGATCCTACCAACCTCTGGATCAACACGCGCTTTGACCAGACCCAATCGACCGGCCTGGCGCCCGGTTTGCGGGCCCAGGTGGTGCTTCGGTCGCGGAGCGGAACCGCGTTCGAAGGCCGGGTCATCCGCACCGAGCCCATGGCCGACGCGGTCACAGAGGAACTGCTGGCCAAGATCGGCTTTGAAACCGGTGAACTACCTCCTGTTGGAGAGCTGGCGGAGGTGACCGTGACCCTGCCGCCCGCCAGGAGAACGCCCACCGTCCCCAACGCCGCCATTCATCGCGTCGAGGGCGAGACCGGCGTCTGGGTTGTCGCGGATGGCCGACTGAGGTTCCGGCCCGTCACAACCGGCGCCACCGATTTCGAGGGCAGGGTCCAGGTGCTGAGCGGTCTGGAACCGGGAGAGCGGGTTGTGGCCTACAGCCAACGGGGTCTCACCGCCCGCACCCGGATACGCATCGTCGAACAGCTTGCCGGCGGCCCAAGATGATCAGCCTTGCCGGGCGCGACATCCTTCATGACTGGGGGAAATTCGTCTTCACCGGCATCGGGCTGGGACTGCTCATCGGCGTCACCCTGACCATGGCCGGCGTCTATCGCGGCATGGTTGATGACGCCCAGGCGATGCTGGACAACAGCGGTGCGGACCTCTGGGTAGTGCAGAAGGACACGCTCGGTCCCTATGCCGAACCCTCGAGCATCCCTGACGATATCGACCGGTCGATCCGCACCATGCGCGGGGTCGAACGGGCGGCCAACGTCACCTATCTGACCATGCAGATCGACCATGCCGGGAGCGATGTCCGGGTGATGGTCGTCGGTACCGACACAGCTTCGCCGGGTGAGCCCGGACAGCCGCCGCACATGGTTGCCGGGCGGCAGATCGTGCGCAGCCACTATGAGGCGGTCGCCGATGTGAAGACCGGCTTTGAGCTCGGCGACGTCGTACAGGTGCGGCGAAATCACTACACGATTGTGGGGCTGACCAGTCGCATGGTGTCGTCAGGCGGCGATCCCATGCTGTTCATTCCCCTGAAGGACGCCCAGCAGGCCCAGTTCCAGAAGGACAGCGACGCGATCCTCAGCCAGCGCGCTCGCACAGCGCAGAACCCGGCGCTCAATCCGCCCGGAAATCCCGGCGTGCTCGACGCCGTGGCCGCGTCACAGGCCACCAACCCCTATGTCAACGCGGTCCTGGTGCAGGTCGAGCCGGGCTACAGCCCGGACAGGGCTGCCGAAACAATCCGGCGCTGGCAACGACTGACTGTCTACACCCGGGCCGAGATGGAACGGATCTTGGTCGAGAAACTGATCGCCACCTCAGCGCGCCAGATCGCCATGTTTCTGGTCATCCTCGCCATCGTCAGCGCGGCGATCGTCGCCTTCATCATCTACGCGCTGACCATGGGCAAGATCCGGGAAATCGCGGTGCTGAAGCTGATCGGCACGCGCAATCGAACCATCTCATTCATGATCCTGCAGCAGGCGCTCGGACTCGGCCTGATAGGATTTGTCGTCGGCAAGATCGCTGCGACGGTCTGGGCGCCGATCTTTCCCAAATATGTGCTGCTGCTGTCGAGCGACTCGCTGCGGGGTTTCGTGGCTGTGATGGTGATCTGCGCGGTCGCGAGCCTGCTCGCCATCCGCGCCGCCCTTCGGGTCGACCCCGCGGAGGCGATCGGTGGCTGACGGCATCCGTATCGAGAACCTCGTCAAGACCTATGGCGCAGGCGAGACCGCGGTCCATGCGCTGCGGGGCGTGGACATGTATGTGGAGCCCGGCGAGGTCGTCGGCCTGATCGGTCCCTCGGGATCGGGCAAGAGCACCCTGCTCAAATGCCTGGGTGCGGTGATCGAGCCGACCTCAGGGCGGATGACGATCGGCGAGGAGGCCATCTACGACGACGGCTGGAAGACGGCGGACCTGCGCGCGCTGAGGCGGGACCGTATAGGCTTCATTTTCCAGGCCCCCTATCTGATCCCGTTCCTTGACGTCACCGACAATGTCGCGCTGCTGCCCATGCTGGCCGGCGTCGCCAATGCCGAGGCCCGCGCCCGGGCCAAGACCCTGCTCACGGCCCTCGATGTCGTCCATCGCGCCAAGGCCATGCCATCGCAGCTCTCGGGCGGCGAACAGCAGCGCGTCGCCATCGCCCGCGCGCTGGTGAATGAGCCGCCTGTGATTCTCGCCGACGAGCCGACCGCGCCGCTCGACGGGGAGCGCGCGCTGGCCGTGGTCAAGATTTTGAATGACATGGCCGCCCGCTACCGGACCGCGATCATCATCGTCACCCATGACGAGAAGATCATTCCCACCTTTAAACGCCTCTATCATATCCGGGATGGGCGGACGCATGAGGAAATCCGCGGCGATCGACCCGCAGCCTGAGCTGGACCGAACTGTTCAATCGACCGCCACTCAGCACCCGGCGCGGCCGGACACTATGTTCGAGGCGCCCGGTGTGAAGAGGCGGCGAATCTCGCCTGCGATCACCGGTGGAGGTAGGCGGAGACGGCGCACAGGGCGAGGGAGGTACACGTCTCCTGTTTCAATCGTCACGGCCTTCTGACCGAAGCATCTTTTCGCTGGACAGCGGGATTCACTGTAGCGGCCCCTTGAGGCTCCGGTTTGGAGGCGGGCCGGCAGCCCTGAGCAATCGCCCGCACTTCCGACATCCGACCCGGCAGACAGCGAAGCCTTGGGTGAGCGGGCCTCGCCGGGCCTGCTTGACCTCGGAACCCCTCCCGCGCCATCAGTCGCCGATGGTCAACACCGCCTTACCCGAGAGAATTCCAGGCGGCTAAGCGCGGTGCTCGCCGCCTCTCTCATGGAGGCGTCATGACCAACCATCTCATCGAACATTTGCGGTCGAACGCGGCTACGAACCAGCCCGGCAAGGACTGGTTGTCGCCCCTCAGCGGGTGGCTGCTCTCGACCTTGATCAGCCTCGAAGAAGACTGCAACTCAGGCGGCCTTCTCCTCTTCGCGTTCAAATCCGGCGGCCCGCTTTGGCGCAACGCCGTGGCCGTGGCGGTGGCGATGGGAAATCTGGATCATCATCCCGAAACATTTCTGCTCCGCGCCCATGGGGAAATCGACGAGAGCCGGGATGCTCCCTCGCTTCGCGCTCAGTTCGCCATGGCGATCCAGACCATGAAGCCCCAGCAGATCGTCGAGGCAGCACTCGACGTCCTGCCTCCCTCGCTCCGCGGTACTCTTAAAAAGATCGGGAATGAGCCGCTCACGACGCCTCAGGCGTATAAGCGCCTCATCGATCTCCTGGGTTCGACCACCTCAGACGGCCGGGCACGCCGGCGTGTCCTGGAGCAGGTCAACGAACGGCTGACCGACAATCTCTTGCAGGTCATCGAGACCTTGGACCTCGCCATTCTCACGCCGACCGTCGTGACCCACATCCATGATGCCGGAGTCGCTCATCGTCTGAACGCCTCACTGCGGGCAATCAGAATTCTGTGCAACGCCGCCACGGACAAGGCGCTCCGCGAGTCGGCCGACGCCATGGGGAGCAACTTCAACGCGGGCTCGTTCGCCCGCTCATGGCTGGCCCGCGCTGACCGTCTTGAACCTTTGGGCCTCCCGATAGACGACGCTGCACCAGACGTGATCCGAATCAATCCGGCCCAGGCGGAAGAATGGGGGCGCCGGTTCCGGAATTGTGTCTCTAGCTACACGCAGGAGATGGCTGCGGGGGCCTCGGCCTTCTTCGTCATCGAGGCGCTGTCGGTGATCGTCGTGCTTCGACTGACCGACGCGGGCTGGATGCTCGTTGGCGTTCACACCCATGGCAACGGACCGGTCGCTCGAGCCGTCGTCGAGACGGTGAAGGATCGGCTGAGCGGCCTCGGCGTCCTTTGTATTCTTCCCATCAAACCCAAAGGCCCGGCGGCTTCTGCGATCAGCGGGTTCCGGCGGGACATTGATTGGGAATTCGAGTTCGAGGGGATGGGTGCCTGGGACTGATGCATGTTGGAGCGAGGCCAAGGCCATCTCTCATGCTGCGTTCCGAGGCACTCGGTTCTCTTCCAGACTCTGCTCAAATACCGCCCAAGGCGTAGTCCCCCAGATACCCGAGTTTCGTTCGACGGGTATCTATGTGGTATCTGGGGGAGAATACGGGATCTGAGCTTGAGGTCGCGGCCCTTCCCAACACTTTGAAATTATTGAGAAAGGAATGGTGGACGCGACAGGGATTGAACCTGTGACCCCCTCGATGTCAACGAGGTGCTCTCCCGCTGAGCTACGCATCCGCCAAGACGGTTCCGGAGAAGCCCCGGAACGGGAAGGAGCGCTCTATAACCCCTAGGGCCCGCCGACCGCAAGGGCGAAACCAAGGCCGTTCGATCTCATGATCGTGACCGCCCGCAGGGGATTTCAGGCCGCCGCCACCATCCGCTCGACCTCGCCGACGAGGTCGCGCAGGTGGACGGGCTTGGCCAGCACCTTGGCCTGGGGGCTGGCCTGGGCGGCCGACAGGGCCACGGCGGCGAAGCCGGTGATGAACATGATGCGGATGCCGGGCTGGCGGGCGGCGGCGACGCGCGCCACCTCGATGCCGTCGGCCCCGGGCATGACGATGTCGGTCAGCAACAGATCCCATGGGCCCTGGTCGAGGGCGTCGATGGCGTCATCGCCATTCTCGCAGTCGACGACGGAATGGCCGGCGCGCTCCAGCGCCCGGGTCAGGAAGCCGCGAAGCGAGTGATCGTCTTCCGCCAGTAGAATGCGCGCCATGTCGTCGTCCGCCCCGGTCGTCTTTCCGAAACGCTACGCCGCGAGTGGTAAACCCGCCATGAAAATCAGGACGCCCTGACCCACGCTCACCTGTGGATGGTCAGAAGAAACAGGGTATGGCTGGCCCATGGATCAGGACGGGGCAGGGACGGAATTGAGCGACGACGACGTCTTCGTCGTGCTGCGTCCGAAATCGCCCGGCCGGTTCGTCTTCGCCTCGCCCCATTCGGGAACGGTCTATCCGCAGGAAATGGGCGCCGATCCGGCCCTGGCTGAGGCCAGTCTGCGCAGCGCCGAGGACGCCCTGGTCGACAGGCTGATCGCGCCGGGCGTCGATCTGGGCGCGACGGTGGTGCTGGGCCGACTGGGCCGGGCCTGGATCGATCTGAACCGCGATCCGGCCGATCTGGACCCTGTACTGATCGAAGGCGCAGCTGACGGGTCGGTTTCGGCCCGGACGACCGCGGGATATGGCGTCATTCCGCGCCTGGCAGGAGACGGGCGGCCTCTGTATGATCGCCGCCTGACGCTGGACGAGGCGAGGGACCGGATTGCACGGACCCATGCGCCCTACCACCAGGCCCTGGCGGACGGGATGGAGGCGGCGCGGGCGCGGTACGGTGAGGCGGTGCTGGTGGACTGGCACTCCATGCCCGCGCGCGCGACGCAAGGCGCCGGCGGAGCGCGCGGGCCGGACGTGGTGCTGGGCGACCGCCATGGCTCATCATGCCCGGCGGAACTGACGCGGCGGCTGCGGCGGGCGTTTGAGGCGCTGGGCTGGCGGGTAGCCTTGAACCAGCCCTATGCGGGCGGATGGACCACCCAGCGCTGGGGGCGGCCAGCGGAGGGGTTTCACGCCATCCAGATCGAGCTGAACCGGGCGCTGTATTTTGATGAGGCTGCCCGTTCGCCGGGGGTCGGCTGGTCGCGCACCGAAAAAGGCGTGGCGCGGGTCATCGCCGAGTTGCTGGCCGGGGCATAAAAAAAGCCGCGCCCGAGGGCGCGGCATAAAGTCTATAGGGAGGAAACGCCCAGAAGGGCATGACGCCCGGAGGCGTCAAAATGAAGCTAGGTTGCAGCGCACAAATCGTCAAGCAGCTATCTCGCAACTGCGTTCACGCAATGTAACCGCTTCCACGCGATCTACGGGCGTTCGAGAAGCCTGCGGGCGCTGCGGATGGCGCGGGCGGCCGGAGAACCCGCCTGACGCCAGACCATCAGGCAGAAGACGGCCGTTACGCCCAGGGCCAGCCACAGTGGCCCGAATAGCCAGGCCGCCGCCGCCAGGGCGAAATAATAGCCCCGCACGCCCTGGCTGAAGGCGCTGAGAGCCGGGTTCAGCAGATTGGCCGCCGCCTCGCCCAGCGCCGCCCGGTCCGCCTCGGTATGCACCTCCGGGGCAGCACCGATCAGGGCGAGGGCGTAGTTGAGTTGACGGATCGACCAGATGAAGTCCAGCAGGCCGCGCGCGAGACAGAGCAGCACGAGGGCCAGCTTGGCCACCAGCAGCTTCGTCGGCACCTCCTCGGCGCCGACCGAGGCGAACCCCAGCATCGCCTGCTCCCCGCCGAACAGAACGCTGGCCACGGCGGCGATCAGCAGCAGGTTGGTCGAGGCGAAGAAGCCGCCGGAATTGATGGTGTGGCCCATCAGGTTACTGTCGACGAGGCGGGTTTCACGGTGGGTCATGGCGGTCATCCACACCCGGCGAACGACGAGCATGTCGTCGTTCAACGTACCGCTCCGCCGCGCCAGAAGCGCCAGAAGCGGGCCGTAGCCCAGCCAGCACAGGATGAAGAGCGCCAGGGCCAGCCAGTCAAAAAGGGTCATTGCGTCCAGTACTCCAGGGCTGCCGCGAGGCGTAGCGCGCCGCCATCGCCTACCTTGGCAACCGTCGCTACTCTAGGCGCCGGAGATGGGAGGCGTACATGAAGTTTGGTCTGGTTCTGGTGTTTCTCGCCCTTACGTCATCGGCCCAGGCCGAGCCGGCGGCTGTTAACGACCATTTCGCCGTCTGGTCGCCCGACGGGCGCTCGATTGCCTTTACGTCGGATCGCAGCGGCGACCCGGAGATCTATGTCGCGCTGGCGGACGGCTCCGGCCTCCGGAAACTGACCGACACGCCCGGCCGGGACGCCCATCCGATCTATACGCCGGACGGTGAGACGTTGCTGTTCCAGTCGCCCCGGAATGACGGAGCCGTCAGGCTGTTCGCCATGTCGAATGATGGCTCCGGAGCGCGTCAGTTATCGGCGACACAAGGTTTCTGCGGCGTTCCCGCCCCGTCACCGGATGGACGACGTATCGCGATGATGTGCAGCGCGCGTGCGACCGCGCCCGGGCAAGGCGCCTTCCCCTGGCGAATTTTCGTGATGAGTGCGGAAGGGGGCGATTTGACCCCCGTGGGCGACGGGCCGGGAAATGACCAGGTTCCGGTCTGGACGCCGGATGGGCGGAGCCTGGTATTTTTCTCGAACCGGTCGGGGGTGGACCAGCTTTATCAGATCGAGTTGGATTCCGGCGCAGTCTCGGCGTTGACGCGGGGGCCGCACGCCCACCGGGCGGCCTCCTTCACCCCGGACGGAGAGATGTTGCTGATGATGCGCCAGACGACGGACGGCCGTCATGAGGTGCGGGCCCTGAACCCGGAGAGCGGCGAGGATCGCCTGATCCTCGAGACGGCGTCCGGGTTCGGAGCGCCGGTCGTATCTCCTGACGGCCGCCGTTTCCTGTTTCCCGACGCGGAGGGCGATCAGGCGCGGATCGGTCTCGCAGATATCGATGGATCGAATCGCAGGCTCCTCGAGTTTCGCGATTGAGGCGCGCTTGCCGTTCGGTCACTAGAGGCCTATCACGCCCGGCCTCCCCGTTGCACTGCACCATAGAGCCGCCATGAATATCGACGCCATCCCCGTCGGGCCCAATCCGCCCTGGGACGTCAATGTGATCATCGAGATCCCGCAGGGCGGCCTGCCCGTGAAATACGAGATGGACAAGGCGTCCGGCGCCCTGTTCGTCGACCGCTTCCTGCACACGGCCATGTACTATCCGGGCAACTATGGCTTCATCCCGCACACCCTGTCGGATGACGGCGACCCCTGCGATGTGATCGTGCTGAACCCGACGCCCGTGGTGCCGGGCTGCATCATCCGCTCGCGTCCGATCGGCGTGCTGAAGATGGAAGACGAGGCCGGCGGCGACGAGAAGATCCTCGCCGTGCCGGTCGACAAGCTGAACCCCTACTACACCGACATCGCCAGCTACCGGCAGCTGCCTACCATCATGGTCGAGCAGATCGAGCATTTCTTCACCCGCTACAAGGATCTGGAGAAGAACAAGTCGGTGACGGTGAAGGGCTGGGGCGACGCCGGCGAGGCCGCTGAACTGATCGCCGCCGGCATGCGCGCGCATCAGGAAAAGCTGAAGGCGGCCGCCTCCAAGGCCGCCAACGCGGCCTGAGCCTTTCGCGACCGATAGCGACCGGCTAGGGAAACCCATGGCCGCCGCCGAGACCCCTGCAGACGTCTTCAAGCGCGCCCTCGCCCATGCGGCGCGGGCGCTGGCGGAGCAGTCGGAGCTGGAGGTCGTGTTCGGCTCCGACGGGCCGAAGCTGTCGAACGGCGTCCTGACCCTGCCGCATCCGCCGCGTGACCCCGGCGGGCCCGAAAGCGCCACCCTGCGCGGTCAGGCCGACCGGCTGGCGCTGCGTCTGGCCAATCATGACGAGACCCTGCACGCCCGCCTGCGGCCGCTGGATAGCCGCGCCGCCGAGGTGTTCGAGGCCGTTGAGCAGGCGCGGGTCGAGGCGGTCGGTTCGCAGTCGCTGGCCGGGGTGCGGGCCAATATGGGCGCGGCGCTGCTGACCCGGCTGGAGAAGATGGGCGCCCTGCGCGCGACCGAGGCGGAGCGGGTGCCGGTGGCCGAGGCCGTGGCCCTGCTGGTGCGCGAGCGGCTGACCGGCCAGCGCGCGCCGGACGGGGCCGCCGCCATGCTGGATCTGGTCCGCACGGCCATGGAGGACAAGGCCGGCGCCAAACTCAACGCCTTGGCCGAGGTGGCGGATGACCAGGTCGCGTTCGCAGACCGGCTGAAGGACGTATTGCGCGCGCTGGACCTCGATCCGGGCGACGGGCGGGGCGACGACACATCGGATGAGCAGGGCGAGGACGACGCTGATCCCCAGTCGCCCGACGCCGCTGACGAGCAGGACGAGGAGGACGACGCGGGCGGTGGCGAAGGCCAGACCATGGACGGCTCGGCCGACGACCAGAGCCAGGGGGACGAGCGCGATGCCCGGCCGGACGGCTCGGCGGGCGATCCTGACGGGGAAGCCTCGGACGATGGGCCTGACGTCAACGAAGGCGCCCTGCCCAACCGCCAACAGACGGCCGACGACGGCCGGACCATCGACGCCTACCGCGTCTTCACCACCGCCTATGACGAGGTCGTCGACGCCGCCGACCTGTGCGACCCCAATGAACTGGAGCGGCTGCGCGCTCTTCTGGACCAGCAACTGACCGCCCTGTCCTCGGTGGTCGCCCGCCTGGCCAACAAGCTGCAACGCCGGCTGATGGCGCAGCAGAACCGTAGCTGGCATTTCGACCTCGAGGAGGGCGTGCTGGACACCGCCCGCCTGACCCGGATCATCACCGACCCGACCAGTCCGCTCAGTTTCAAGGCCGAAAGCGAGAGCCCGTTCCGCGACACGGTGGTGACCCTGCTGCTGGACAATTCCGGCTCGATGCGCGGCCGGCCGATCATGGTCGCGGCGGTCTGCGCCGACATTCTGGCCCGGACGCTGGAGCGCTGCGGGGTCAAGGTCGAGATCCTCGGCTTCACCACCCGGGCGTGGAAGGGCGGCCAGGCGCGTGAGGCCTGGATCAGCGCCGGCAAGCCGGCCAATCCGGGGCGGCTGAACGACCTGCGCCACATCATCTACAAGTCAGCGGATTCGCCGTGGCGGCGGGCGAAGAAGAGCCTCGGCCTGATGATGCGCGAGGGTTTGCTGAAGGAAAACATCGATGGCGAGGCCCTGACCTGGGCGCATGACCGGCTGTTGGGCCGGACCGAGGCGCGGCGCATCCTGATGGTCATTTCCGACGGGTCGCCGGTCGATGACTCGACCCAGTCGGCCAATGCCGCCCTGTATCTGGACAAACACCTGCGTCAGGTGATCGCCGAGATCGAGACGCGGTCGCCGGTCGAGCTGATCGCCATCGGCATCGGCCATGACGTCACCCGTTGGTACCGCCGGGCGGTCACCATCGTCGATGTCGAGCAGCTGGCCGGGGCGATGATCGAGAAACTGGCCGAACTGTTCGAGGGCGAACCCAAGGCGGCTCCGGCGCGGCGAAGGAAGGCTGCATGAACCTGTTCCGCCACTGGGCTCCGACCCTCGCCGCCCTCGTCCTGTCCGCCTGCGCCGGGGCCACGAGCGTCACCCCCATGGCCGGGAGCACAGCGGGCGGCTGGAGCCCTGCGGCGGCCGCGGTCCGACCGGTCAACCTTGGTTGGCCGGGTGGCGCGCGGCTGCAGGACAACGTCCGCTTCGCCGGCGGTGTTGAACTGGTGCTGGCCGAGGACTCCCGTCTCCACAGCCTGTCCGACCTGAAGCTGCTCGACGACGGCAGCTTCATCAGTGTCAGCGACGCCGGTGACCTGGTGCGGGGACGGCTGCGGCTCGACGCTGGCGGGCGGCTCACGGGTGTCGACCAGCTCGGGCTTCACCGCCTGACCCTGCCGGACGGCGCCCCGATCCTCGAGAAGGTGGATGGCGACGCGGAGGGGCTGGCCATCGACGCCCGCGGCGACCTGCTGGTCAGTTTCGAACGCCACCACCGTATCTGGAACTATGGCGATCCCCGCCGCCCCCGGTCCCGCCCGCTTCCGGTGCGCTCGCCCGACACGGACTTCCCACTCAACGACGGTATGGAAGGCATCGCCGCCGGGCCGTCAGGCTGGCGCGTCACTGGTGAATCGGGGGGCGTCTGGGACTGCACGGCGGCGCGGTGCGTTGTGGTGACCGCCCCCGAACCACGCCTGTCCGACCGCGACTACAGGATCACCGGCATGGACCGTGATCCCCGGGGCGAGGGCTGGCTGGTGGTGCAGCGGTCCTTCAGTCCGCCGGCCGACGCCCGCGCCCGGGTCCGCCGCATGGATGTCACCGGGGCGCTGGGTCCCGTGCTGATCGAGCTCAAACTGCCCGGCACGACCGACAATTTTGAGGGTATTGCCGCGACCCGCCTTGACGGGATGACGCGGCTCTACCTGCTGTCAGATGACAACAACAGCGCACGCCAGCGCACACTGCTCCTGGCCTTCGACGTCACACCCTGACGGTCAGCCCACCGGCGGCGTGCGGGCGCCCTGCATCTGGCGGAGCATTTCGCGGCTGGCGGCGCGATCTTCCTCGGTCTGGACCGCGCTGCGGCAGACCCGGCGGCCGAAGCGCGAGCCGGTGACGGGCTCGGTCCGGCAGACCTGGGCGGTATCGGAGGTCGGTTGGGCCGCGCTGGAGGCGGGCGGCGCTGCAGCTTCTGCCTGGGCGGCGGGTTGTGCCTGGGCG
>ERZ761602.816-NODE-816-length-62245-cov-16.940907_pt1 | contig 62245 bp, 54 predicted proteins | sample MGYA00512165_ERZ761602 | MGnify/ENA primary metagenome ERZ761602 (study PRJEB28899, sample SAMN02445085) | bioreactor sludge metagenome | biome: EBPR sludge; isolation source: Thorneside wastewater treatment plant | place: Australia: Brisbane, Thorneside... | reverse complement strand
GGGAGAGGGAGAGGGAGAGGGAGAGGGAGAGGGAGAGGGAGAGGGAGAGCCGGAGGCGGGCACGGGCACGGGCACGGGCACGGGCACGGGTGCGGACGCGGGCGAAGCTGGGCGGGGAGCCGCGTGCCCGCGGACCGTCTGAGCCACGCGCAGCGGGCCGCTCATCAACTTCTCGATCAGCGCGCGCAGGGGAGGAGACCCGGGCGCATAGGCGAGACCGCGCTCGACCTCGCGCGTCGCGGCGAAACGATCGCCGGAGGCGAGGGCCCGCTCGGCGGCCTGCACCGCGAGCTCGACGCGGCGCGCGCGCGTGCGGGTCGCGTAGGCGTCCGGATCCCGGACGAGCGCCGTGCGGTCCTCGACCAGCCGATCAAGCGACGTCCAGTCGATCTGCGCGGTCAGCGCCGAGGCGAGCGCGGCGCCGTCGGCCGGGCGCTGCGCGGGCGCGGGCGCGAGGCAGCTCGCGACGAGACCTCCCAGGGCCGGCGGGCACGTCATCGTCAGCTCGTCGAGCGCCGCGTGTCGTCCGGCGAGGATCGCCGCGACCTCCTCGCTCTGGCGCGCCCGCTCGAACGGGCGTCGACCCGCGATGGCCTCGTACAGCACGACGCCGAGCGCCCACACGTCGCTCGCCGGCGACGGCGCGCGGTCGTCGATCTGCTCGGGCGACATGTACGGTACCGAGCCCGTGAGCGCGTCCTCGGCGGTGTGCCGGCTGTGCTCGGGCCCGATCGCCAGCCCGAGATCGATGACGACGACGTTGCCCTCCGGCGTCACGATCAGGTGCTCGGGCTTGAGGTCGCGGTGCACGAGGCCGCCGGCGTGGATCGCCGCGACCGCGTCGGCAGCCGCGACGACGATCGCCAGCGTCGCCTCGACCCCGATCGGTCCGTGCGCGAGCAGCTGCCGCAGGCTGGTGCCCGTCACGAGTGGCGTCACGAGGTAGGGCGCGCCGTCGTCGAGCCCCGCGTCGACCAGGTGCAGGACGCCCGGGTGCTGGATCCGGCGCAGGCTCTCGACCTCGCGGCGGAAGCGCGCCTCGGTCGCCGGCGTGAGCTCGGCGCTCAGCCGCTTGAGCGCGAGCCGGTAACCATCCGTCGACTCCACCTCGAACACCGTCGACCAGCCGCCCGCGCCGAGCTGCCGCACGATCCGGTACGGACCGATCTGGACGGCATCGGGCCGGATCGACACCGCCCGAACGTAGCGCGAATCGGCGCTCTCCATGGCGGACAGATCTGGCGGACACACCTGACGCCGCCGGCGCGACGCGCGACAAGTCACGGAAACCACCCATCCCGCCCGCCGGCACGTATCTTGGAATGGCGTCCACGACGATGCGTCGCCCCCTCCACCGCCTGCTCGCGCTCGCGCCGCTCCTCGCCGGCGCCGCGGCCGCGTGCGACGACGACGGCAAGCCGCACGCGCCGCAGGTCCACGCGCCGCGCGCCGACGTCGCGCCGTCGCCCGCCGAGGCCGCGCCGGCACCGCCGACGCCGACGCCCACCGCGCCGGTCCTGCCCGTGCGCCACGTCCCGGGGCCGGCGTACATCGGCGTCGACGACGTCGGCCTCTACCGGCTCGCCGACGGTAAGCTCGAGCTCCTCGTCGACCATCCGTACCCGTTCCAGTCGATCGTCGTCGACGCCAGGGGTGTCGTCTACGCCTCGGCGATCGGCGGCACGTGGCGCATCGAGGGCACGCGCAAGAACCGACTCGACGATGGCGTCACCGGCGGATACCACGCGCTCGCGCTCGGTCCCGACGGCGTCCTGTGGGCGAGCGACCGTCGCGCCATCCACCGCTGGGAAGGCAGCTGGACGCACGAGCCTGCCGAGACCTTCGACCGCGCGCTGCTCGGCGACGTCGCCGTCGATCTCGACGGCCGCGTCTGGGTGACCGCGTCGAACGCGCTGTGGCGCCTCGACGGCGATCGCTGGTCGCTGCTCGACCCGGCGTTCACCGGCAGCACCCAGCCGTTCTTCGACGCGGTCGAGGTCGGCGCCGACGGCGCGGTCTACGTCTCGTGCCTCTACGGCACGTTCGTCCACCGCGACGGCCGCTGGAGCGACACGCAGCTCGGCTCGCTCGCCCGTCAGCTCGACGACCTCGCCGCCGGTCCCGCCGGGCATGTCGTCGGCACCGGCGGCGTCGGCGCCCTGGCCATCACGGCGCCCGGCGAGCCGACGTGGAAGAGCGACATCTCCGACGCGGCCAGGGCGACGCGCGCCGACGTCCGCGCCGTGGACGCGAGCGGTCGCATCTGGATCACCACCGACAACGGCCTGGTGATCCTCGACGCACGCGGCGAGCTGCTCCAGCAGTGGCTGCCGGGCACGGTCGCGGGCGTCGACGGCACCATCACCGCGATCGCGGTCGTCGACGACGGCCCGGCGCTCCCCGCGCTGCGACCGGCCGCGACCGGCACCGTCACCGGCAAGGTCACGCGCGGCGGCAAGCCGGTGCCGCGCGCCACCGTCGAGCTCTGCGACCTGCCGCTCATCAGCTTCACGACGTCGCCGTGCGACAGCTCCACGTTCGCGCGCACGGCGACGACCGACGACGCCGGTCGCTTCCAGCTCCCCGAGATCCCGATCGGTAGCTACAGCTTCGCGGTCAAGCCCGACGCCCGCTGGCGCGTGATGATGACCGGCAGCAACTGCTGCTCGCGCCTCCGCGCCGGCGGCACCTTCGACGTCGGCACCATCACCGTCGACTGATCCTCGCCTCGCCTCGCCTCGCCGCGCCGCGCCGCCTCGCGGCGCGCTGCCACGTTCACCGCGCACGCGGCCCGGCCGCGCCATGCGCCCAAGGAGAAGCCATGACCACCGCCCTGACCACGACCACCGAACCCGTCCTCGCCACCTCGAACGGCGGCATCTTCAAGAGCAAGCTGCGCATGCACTTCGCGCGCTTCGAGCTCACGGCGACCCGCATCGCCTGCTACCAGAAGAGCTCGCTCTGGCTCGCCTTCGGCGCGCTCGGCGTCCTCATCTCGCGCTACACCGCCGGCAAGCGCACGCTCGACCTCGAGCTCGGCCGCGTCGCCGCGATCTCCCGCAGCAAGCACGGCTTCAACAAGAACATCCTCGAGATCACGATGAACGACGGCGCCAAGCACCGACTCAGCGTCGACCGCTTCGACGAGTTCACCGCGCAGCTGCGCGACCAGCTCGGGCGCCACGGCGCGCTGGTCTCGGCCGGCGCCGAACAGTGGACCGTGCGCGCGTCGGCCCACGCCTGACCCCACGCACTGCCTCAGGGCGCGGTGACCCAGCGGCTCGCGCCCTTCATCGTCATCGAGCCATCGAGCGGCATCCCCTGGACCTTGCCGCCGAGCTGGCCCTTGCCGCCCAGCTCGAGGATGCGCCCGGTCGCGACGTCGATGCGCGCCTGTCCCTTCAGCGTGACCGTGAAGTGGCCGCGATCGCTGTCCACGCGAAACCCCATGGTCAGGGCGAACACGGCGACGCCGTCCTTCGACGCCAGGAGCGTGAGCTCCATCGCCGTGATCGTCTCCTTGTCGTCGCCGGGACGCGTCGGCTTGCTCGCGTTGACCCGCGCGATCTCGGCGGCGGTGAACGCGATCGGCTGACCGGACCGCCAGGTCTTGCTCGCCACGATGGCGTCGATCTCCGACGGCACGCCGATCTCGTCGTTGTCGTCGACGACCTCCTCGAGCTCCTCGTCCGTCGCCTGACCGCCGATCGGGCGCGCGACCAGGACGCCGTTCTGCCGCGTCAACCGGTACGACTTGCCGGCGCGAGGATCGTCCTTGGTCTCCTGCTTGCCGGCCATCTCGCTCGTCTCGCGGATGCTCTTGTACGTGACCTCGGCCTCGGACACCGCGAAGCCGTCGACGGCGACCACCTTCAGGAGCTCCTCCGTCCGCTTGTCGACGCTGGTCTCCACCTTCCGCCCCTGGACGTCGAAGCGCATCTGCATCCGCATCTCGGTGACCTTCAGCTCCTGCTCGCCCACCTTCGGCTGCGCTCGCGGCAGCGTGAGCTCGAGGCCGGCCTGGACCGCCGGCGGCTGGTCCGCTTTCTCACCCGGGCTCGTGCTCGAGCTCGAACATGCGGCCGAGAGGAGGACCGCGATCGGGAGGAGACGCGGGTGACGGCGGCGTGGCATGGTCATCGTTCGGGATAGAGATAGAAGCTCGCGATCTGGTTCAGCCACAAGTCGAGCGGCACGGAACCCGCGGTCGTGCGCGCGCGGCGGTAGCGACGCACCTCCTGGGAGAAGCAGTCGCCGCAGCCCCAGTGCTGCGGATCGGCGAGGCGATCGACCATGTGCTGCGGCACGGTGATGGCGCCGTGCTCGTCGGGCGCGTCGCACTCGACGACGACCGAGCGGAAGAACGCGTGCCCGAGATCGGCGCCCATGGTCACGCGCACACGCGAGCCGGGATCCGCCGGCTGCCACCGGATCGTCATCGGGGTGCCCGTCCGCAGCCGCAGCTCGTCGATGCCGACGAGCGTGAGCGGCGCCGGCGCGACCGCGGCGAACGAGAAGGCCGCGAAGTCGGCGCCGGGCGCGGACACGGTCAGCGTCGCCCCCGGCGGGAAGCGCAGCGTCTGGTCGAAGCGCTGGTAGAAGCCGTCCTCGAAGGGCACGGCGATCGAGCCGCCGCTACCGCCGCCGTCGATCGAGAGCGTCCCCGCGTCGCGGACGAGCGGCGGCGACACACACGCGCCGCCGACGCAGGCCTGGTTCCACTCGCAGAACGGCACGCAGTCGTCGGTCTGCCGCGTCGCGAAGCGGCACGCGCCGTCGATCGCCTCGACGTCGTATGGCCACAGCGGCGGGTCGGAGATGAGGTTGCCGGTGATGTACGTGCTGCCGCCGCCCTCGTACGTCGCGAGCGACACGCGCACCCACGCGGCGCGGTCGTCGAGATCGGGCGCCGGATCGGCCGGGCGTGCGTCCGGATCGCCGCCGGCGTCGTCGCCACCACAACCCGCGAGCGCGGACACCACGACGAGGAGAAGTCCACTGCGCCTCATGGGCGGCAGCCTATCCCGGCCACGGGGCTCGCAGCTCGAACCAGCCGCGGTGCGTGACCCGGAGCGTGATCGGGAGCGCACCGGCGGCGGTCACGGCGCGCGCTCGACCTGCACGCGCGCGTCGTTGTAGCAGGCGCCGCCGGCGAAGTCGGTGAGCGTCGGCGGGATGAGCGCGTTCGACGCCTGCCCGTTGCGGGTGTGGAAGCGCCAGAGCCCCTTGGCGAGGACGACGACGCCGGCGCGCACCTGCGCGCTCACCTTGGCGCGGCACGTGACCTCGCCGAGGTCGTTCCAGATGCGGATGGCGTCGCCGTCGGTGATCGCGCGCGCCGCCGCGTCCTCGGGGGCGAGCTCGGCCGCGGCCTCGCCCTTGCGCAGCTGACCGAACGTCGAGCTGATCTGCTGCGCGATCGCCGGCGAGATGAGCGCGAGCGGGTGCCGCTCGCTGCCCGGATCGGCCTCGTAGTGGTAGAGGCCGTGGCGCGCCTCGGCGTCGAGCGCCGCCGGCACCAGGTCGACCTTGCCGTCCGGCGTCGCGGGATGGATCTCGACGAACAGCCGCGGCCGATCGAGCGGCGGCGCCGCGACGCCCTTCGCGGCGAGCTGATCGCGCAGGCCGGCCCCGGCGGGCGAGCCGTCGAAGATCGCCCGCGCCAGCTCGTCGTCGGTCATCGGATCGCCGTCGCGCCACAGGCCGAGCTTCTCGAGCAGCGCGCCGAAGAGCTGGTTGTTGCTGCGCGCCTCGCCCGGCGGCGTCGCCACCGCCGGCGAGTCGTAGAGGCGCATGGCGCCGTAGCCGCGGCGGATCTCGCGGTGCTCGAGGAACGCCGTCGCCGGCAGGACCACGTCGGCCCAGCGACAGGTGTCGGTGAACACCTGCTCGTGCACGACGGTGAACAGATCCTCCCGCGCCAGCCCGCGCAGCACCTGGTTCTGGTCGGGCACCGTCTGGGTCGGGTTGCAGTTGTAGACGAACAGCACCTCGATCTTCGGCGCGCCCTCGCCGGGCTCGGTCAGCGCGCGCCCGAGCTCGACCATGTTCACCGCGCGCGTCGGCGCCTCGGCCGCCGCGATCGCCGGCTCCGGCCCCACGCCCCAGCCGGCGTCGCCGTTCGACATCGTGTAGCCGCCGCCGCGCTCGCCGAACTTGCCCGCGACCGCCGGCAGCGCCAGCACCGCCGCGACCGCGGACCCGCCGTTGCGGTTGCGCTCGAGGCCCCAGCCGGCGCGGATCACCGCCGGTCGCGACTCGGCGTACAGATCGACGAAGTGCCCGAGGTCGAGGTCGCTGATGCCGGCCTCGGCCGCCGCCCGGCCGATCGTCCACGGCTCGGCGCGCCGCCGCAGCTCGTCGGCGCCGCGCGTGTGCTCGGCGAGGAAGCGCTCGTCGGCGCGCCCGCTCGCGAAGAGCTCGCGGATGACGGCGAGCGCGACCGGCAGGTCGGTGCCCGGCCGCACCGCGAGGTGCAGATGAGCGCGCCGCGCCAGCGGCGTCCTCCGCGGATCGACGACGACGAGCTTCGCGCCGCGCTCGATCGCGCGGTCGATGATCGGCACCAGGTGGATCCCGGTCGCCGACGGGTTCATGCCCCAGAGCACGATGAGCCGCGCCTCGGCGTAGTCCTCGAGCGCCACGCCGGGCACCGCGCCGTAGAGCCCGCGCGCCGCCGCGCCCGACGGCAGCGCGCACAGCGAGCGCACGCAGCGGCTCGCGCCGAGCCGGCGGAAGAGCCGCGTCGCGAGCGCACCCTCGGTGAGCCAGCCGTTCGAGCCGCCGTAATGGAACGGCAAGATCGCCTCGCCGCCCGCGCGCTCGCGCGTCTCGCGCAGCCGCTGCGCGACGAGCTCGAGCGCCTCGTCCCACGTCGCCTGGCGGAACTTTCCCTCGACGCTGCCGTCCTTGGGCCCGACGCGGATCATGGGGTGCCGCACGCGATCGTCGCCGTAGAGGTGGTCGGCGATGTTCCGCACCTTGCCGCAGATGAAGCCGTCGGTGATCGGCGTGCGCGTGCCACCATCGACGCGCTTCACGCGCCCGTCCTCGACGTCGACCACCAGGCTGCACAGATCGGGGCAATCGAGCGGGCAGGCACTCTCGTGCGTCGTCATCGCTCTCTCTATACCTCGGTTACAGCGCGCCGCCGACCGACAGGATCCAGCCCTTGCCGCCGCCGGGCGCGGGCGCGACCTGCGGCTGCAGGCGCGGCAGCTTGGGGGCGTCGAGGTTGCGCGTCAGGAAGGCGCCGGCGGCGAGGCCGACGGCCATGCCGGCGAGCGCGAAGTGCGCCTGCTGCTCGCTGCGCTCGACCATGGCGTCCTCCTCGTTTCCGACGTAGGCCGAGTGCGCGGCGAGCCCGGTCGCGATGCCGGCGAGGCCCGCCAGATCGATGAACACGACGTGCCGCCGGCTGTACTCGAGCTGGCGACCGAGCAGGACGCCGCCGACGACGCCGAGGTTGGTGCCGCCGAGCACCATCGCCGCGCCGACGCGCCGGTCGGCGTGGAACACCTGGGTGAACCAGAGGCCCGAGACCATGCCCCAGGCCGCGCCCGAGTTGAGCAGCGCCGCGTCGCCGATCGAGTACGCGAAGCGCGGCGCGGTCGCGACGGCGAAGGCGGCGCCCACGCTGGTGCCGGCCACCGCGCCGATCCAGCCTGCGTCGGGGTCGTCGCTGGCCAGGAGGCCGACGCCCACGCCCTCGATGGCGCCGATGAGGCTCGTGGTGATGATGTAGTTGCTCGAGCCCAGATCGATGTCGTCGTAGAGGAAGTGCGTCCCGGCGCCGCCGACGGCCAGGCCGGCGAGCGCGCCGAGAGCGCCGAACGTCGGGTCGTCGGTCGAGGCCCCGACCGCCGTCGCGCCGACGACGGTGCCCACGATGGAGCCGGCGATGACGAGCTGGGTCTTGCCCGAGGTCGGTGGACGATCGAGCGAGATGCCGAGCTGCTCGCTCTCGTCGGCGAGGATCTCCACCTTGTGTGTCTTCGAGAGGTAACCCTTGGCCTCGACGCGCACCTCGTGCACGCCGATGTCGACCCGCTCGCGGAAGGACCCGAGCCCCTCGAAGCGATCGTCGACGTAGATGCGGGCGTCGCCGGGCACCGTCTGCACGCGCAGCTCGCCACGCTTGGGCTGGAGCCGGAACGAGAAGCTGTACGGCTGCCCGATGCCGACGACGAGCGGCTGGCGTACGGGCTCGTACCCGGGCTTCTCGATCTCGAGGGTGTACTCGCCGGCGACCACCGAGAGACGCTCGCCGTCGCGCTCGGTGGCGACCGGTCCCGCATCGTTGGCGATCACCACCGTCGCGCCGCGCGGCTCGGTGGCGACGGTCACCGTCGACGGAAGCTGGCGCAGCACCTGGATGCGCGTCGAGATCGCGCGGCGCTCGTCGGTGTCCTCGCCCAGGAGCAAGACGTAACGCTCGAAGTACGCCACCGCCTTCTCGTACTCGACCATGCGCTCGTAGCTCTGCGCGATGTCGACCAGCGTCTGGCCCGAGAACGCCGGGGTCAGGCAGTACGCCGAGATGAGCTCCTTGACCGCCGCCTGGTAGTCGCCCTGGACGTGCAGCACCGAGCCGCGCTGGTAGCGCTCGTACGACAGGGCGCCGAGCCGCTTGGGCGGCAGGTCGGGCACCGGCGGGCAGTCGTCGATCTCGAGCGGGATGCGCCGGCCGATGTAGCCGGTGTCGTGTTGCCCGCCGTCGGAGGGCTGCGCCGCGGCGACCGCGGGCGCGAGGACGAGCGCCGCGATCGCGAGCCGACGCGCCACCTTCACCGCGGGTTCCTCGGCGTGCCGTCCGGGTTGAACGGGCTGCCGCGCCAGTCGCCGCCCGCGCTGCCTCCGCCGCCGCCCGTCGACGAGCCGCCCTCGCCGCCGGTCTTGCCGCCGGAGCCGCTATCGCCGCCGCCGGCCGGCCGCTTGATGATCTTGCGCTCCTGCCCCTTCTTCACCTTCTTGAGCACGCACTTCACCGGCTGGTCCTTGTCGGTCGCCGGCCGGATGTTGCACTCGGCGTCGTCGTAGCCGTCGAGCGACGCGACCAGCTTCACCGTCTCGCTGTTGAGCGGGAACTCGCGCTCGAGCGGCGCCTTGCCGAGCGCCCGTGAGCCCTCGAACAGCTGCGCACCGGGCGGCTCGGTCTCGACGCGGACCGTCACCAGCGTGACCTGCGGCTGCACGATCCCGGCGTCGATCGGCGGCGGCGGCGGCGGCCCGGCGTCGACGAGGCCCATCGCCTGCGTCTCCTTGGGCCCGGCACCGCCTCCCATCGTGGTCGTGACCGTGAGCGCGACCGCCGCGATGATGCCGGCGATCACCGCGACCCACGCCACCGCGCGCAGGCCGCTCTTCTTGGGCGCGTGACGCCGCGGCCCCGTGATGCGCGCGCGCTGGGTCGAGTGCGTCGGATCGTCGGCGAGCACCGACAGATCGGCGAGCATCTCCGCCGTCGTCTGGTACCGGTTCGCGCGATCCTTCTCGAGCGCCTTCAGGATCACGGCCTCGAGCTCCTCGGAGAGCTCGGGGCGGTACGTGCGCGGCGGCTTGGGCGTGTCGTTCAGGACCTGCGAGATGATCGACAGGTAGTTGGTGCCGGTGAACGGCACGCGCCCGGTGGCGAGCTCGTACATGATCACGCCGAGCGCGTAGATGTCGATCCGGTGATCGAGATCCTCGTCGCCCCGCGCCTGCTCGGGCGACATGTAGAGCGGCGTGCCCAGCACCATGCCGGTCTGGGTGAGGCGCGGCGAGTCGTCCTCGCCGGCGTCCGAGCTGCGCAGCGACTTGGAGATGCCGAAGTCCACGACCTTGGCGAAGTCGCGATCCTTGCGGCGCAGGAGGAAGACGTTCTCCGGCTTCACGTCGCGGTGGACGATGCCCTTGTCGTGGGCGGCGCCCAGCGCCGAGGCGACCTGGTAGGCGACGTCGACGATGCGCGCCTCGGGCAGCGGGCCCTCGCGCGAGAGCAGCTCGCCCAGCGACTCGCCCTCGAGGAACTCCATCACGACGAACGTGCGGCCGTCGTCGGTCTTGCCGAAGTCGGTGATGTCGATGATGTGCTCGTGGCCGATCGACGACGCGAGGCGCGCCTCCTGCTCGAGGCGCGCGACGACCTGCTCCTTGCCGGCGTACTTGTCGAGGAGGACCTTGACCGCGACGCGCTTGCCGATGAGCGTGTGCGTCGCCTCGTAGACCGCGCCCATGCCGCCCTGGCCGATCTTGCGCGTGACCGAGTAGCGGCCGAGCAGCATCGTGCCGACGAGATCCTCGCGCGTCGTCGGCCCGGTGAGCACGGACGACGCCGACACCGACGGCTCGGTGTGCTCGCCCGACGCCGCCATCGCGACCGCGGTGTCGGCCGCGCCCATCATGTGCGACTCGCCCACGGTTCCTGGCTCACTCCGCACCACCGCCCGCGCCGGGGCCGCAGCGCGCGCGCCGCTGTCGCCCGGCGCGTCGTCGCCCTGGCTGCGTCCGGTCATTGGTCCACCGAAATGCTACGGGTCAGGGTGGTCCAAGTCAACGACGGGACGATGCGGCAGAAAGGAGCAACCCTGCGACCTCGCAGGGGTTCCATCGGTTGCCTGGAGGCCGCTTCACGCGCGGCTCACGCGTTCCGCCGCCTCAGTAACGGTAGTGGTCGGGCTTGAACGGACCGTCGACGGGTACGCCCAGGTAGTCGGCCTGCTCCTTGGAGAGCTGCGTCAGCTTCACGCCGACCTTCGCCAGGTGGAGGCGCGCGACCTTCTCGTCGAGCTTCTTGGGCAGCACGTAGACCTGACCCGCGGCGAACGTCATGCCGGTCATCTCGTCCTTGCCCTTGGTCGCGTTGGCCCAGAGCGCCATCTGCGCGATCGTCTGGTTCGAGAACGAGTTCGACATCACGAACGACGGGTGACCGGTCGCACAGCCCAGGTTGACGAGGCGGCCGCGGGCGAGGAGCGTGATGCGCTTGCCGCCGGGGAAGATGAACTGGTCCACCTGCGGCTTGATGTTCTCCTCGGTGATCTCCTTGTTGCCCTCGAGCCACGAGACCTGGATCTCGCTGTCGAAGTGGCCGATGTTGCAGAGGATGGCCTCGTCCTTCATCGCCTGCATGTGGGCGCCGGTGACGACGTCCATGCAGCCGGTCGCGGTGACGAAGATGTCGGCCAGCGGCGCGGCCTCCTCCATGGTCACGACCTCGTAGCCCTCCATCGCCGCCTGCAGCGCGCAGATCGGATCGATCTCGGTGATGAGCACGCGGGCGCCGAGCCCGCGCGCGGCGTGGGCGCAGCCCTTGCCGACGTCACCGTAGCCAGCGACGACGACGATCTTGCCCGCGACCATCACGTCGGTCGCGCGCTTGATGCCGTCGAAGAGCGACTCGCGGCAGCCGTAGAGGTTGTCGAACTTCGACTTGGTGACCGAGTCGTTGACGTTGATGCACGGGAAGAGCAGCGAGCCGGTCTTGGCCATCTCGTAGAGGCGGTGGACGCCGGTGGTGGTCTCCTCCGACACGCCCTTGACCTCGGCGGCGAGCTTGGTGAAGCGCTGCTGGTCGCGCTTCAGGCTCTCGGTGAGCACCGAGAAGATGACGCGCATCTCGTCGTTGGTCGCGGTCGCCGGGTTGGGTGCCTGGCCCTTCTTCTCCGACTCGACGCCCTTGTGGACGAGGAGGGTGAGGTCGCCACCGTCGTCGAGGATGAGGTTCGGGCCCTTGCCGCCCTTGAACGCGTTGAGCTGGAGCTCGATGTTCTGCCAGTACTCGTCGAGGGTCTCGCCCTTCCAGGCGAAGACCGGGATGCCGGCCTTGGCGATGGCGGCGGCGGCCTCGTCCTGCGTCGAGTAGATGTTGCACGACGTCCAGGTGACCTCGGCGCCGAGCGAGACGAGGGTCTCGATGAGCACGGCGGTCTCGATCGTCATGTGGAGGCAGCCGGCGATGCGCGCGCCGGCGAGCGGGGCCTTGCCCTTGTACTCGGCGCGGAGCGACATGAGACCCGGCATCTCCTTCTCGGCCATGCGGATCTTCTTGCGGCCGAGCTCGGCCAGGGTGAGGTCCTTGATCTTGAAGGCGGGGAACTCGGTGCGCGTGTCCATGATGGTCTCCAGTTCGTTCGTTCGTTCGACTGCGTTCAGTGCAGGTGACGGGCGGGCTTCTTGCCCATCGCCAGGTGAAGGGCGGGCCGCGCGGCGCCGGGCAGCGGCGCGAGCGCGACGACCTCGAGGTGGGCGGCGTCGAGCCAGGCGCGCAGCTTGGCCGGCTCGAAGCCGAGCCACACGGCGCCTTCGGCGCGCTGCGCCTCGTCGTCGTGGGGGACGTGATCGACGAGCGCGAGATGGCCGCCGGGGCGGCACAGGCGCGCGGCGGCGGCGACGACGTCCTGCGGGCGCGCGGCGTGGCGGAGCATGCGGGCGACGACGACGAGGTCGGCGCCGCCGCGCTCGGCGACGTCCTGCGCGAGCGACGCGTCGTCGACGGCGCCCTCGCGCAGGCGGACGTTGGGCAGGCCCCAGGCGGCCACGCGGGCAGCGCAGCGCGCGAGGCTGGCGGCGCTGCGATCGACGGCGACGACGCGATCGTAGAGCGGTGAGAGCAGCGGCAGGAAGGTGCCGTCGCCCGTGCCGACGTCGACGGCGAGGGCGCGGCCGGGGAGCAGCGGCGCGAGGACCGGGAGCCAGGCGAGGAGCTCGCTGCCGGCGGCGGGGACGGGCTCGCCGTCGGCGAGCGCGGCGCGCTGGTCGAAGTAGTTGCGCGACGCCTCCTCGCGCTGCGCGACGATCGCGGCGACGCGGGCGAGGCTGCCGTCGCGCGTGGCGAGCGCGCGGCCCTCGGCGAGCGCGGCGGCGACCACGGCGTCGTCGGAGACGTGGGCGCGGAGCAGCGTGCGGTTGCCGTCGCGGCGCGCGACGAGGAGACCCGCCTCGCGCAGCGGCTGCGACTTCTTCGTGATCTGTGGCTGGCTCTCGCCGAGCAAGGTCGCCAGCTCGCCGACGGTCAGCTCCTCCTCCGCGCACAGCGCCAGGAGGCGCAGCCGGCTCTCGTCGCCGAGCAGGCGGAAGAGATCGGCGCGAGGGCTGACCGCGAGGTTCATGGGAACCCCGCTCTTATATTCCTATTTGCGAATCATGGCAATAGGCATGATTAATTACATGTTAACGCCTAGATAGATGGCGGCGTTGATGCTGAGATGGTGGCCGAGGCCGTTCTCGAACGGAGGTCCGGCGATGGCGCCGCTGACCGCCCACTCGTGCTCCTCGAGCATGATCTGCATGACGCCCAGCTCGATCCCGATGCGCGCGGTGTCGCCGATGAGGATGTACTCGCCGAAGGCCCCCTCGATGAAGGGGGAGCGATCCGGATCGGTGAAGAAGCCGGCGCGCCCCGCGAGGTAGAAGCCGCCCCGCGCGCTCACCTCGAGGAGGCCCATGCGCCGCTGCGAGAACATCGCCTCGAGGCGGAGGCCGCCGCCGACGAGCTCGGTGCGATCGTCGCCGGCCATGATCGCGCCGGCGAAGATCTCGGGGACGATCGTGCCCGCGAACAGGTAGCCCTTCGGCTCGCGGTACGGCAGCGGCGCCTCTTCCCAGGAGACGATGCCGCGCACCTGCAGCCCGATGTGCTCGGGCCCGCCGGTGCCGATCGGCGGATCGAGCGGACCGATCGCGCTCATGCCGCCGCTGAACGTGACGATCGGCTGCCGCTCCGCCGCCGCCGTCGTCGGCGCGAGCACGAGCAGGCAGACCAAGGCGAGGCCTGACCGATTCATGGCGGAGAACTTCGCATGAGGTACCCTGCGGCCGTGAGCGAGATCGTCGTGACGCCGCGCATCGTCATCCCGGGTGACGAGCTGACCGAGTCGTTCGTGCGTTCGAGCGGCCCCGGCGGCCAGAACGTCAACAAGGTCGCGAGCAAGGTCGAGCTGCGCTGGACGCCGCAGACCTCGACGGCGCTCTCGTTCGACGACCGCGCCTACCTGCTCACCAAGCTCGGCGGCCGCCTCACCCTCGACGGCGAGCTGATCGTGACGTCCGACAGGTATCGCGACCAGCCGCGCAACCGCGCCGACGCCGCCGAGAAGCTCGCCGCGATCGTGCGCGCCGCCCTCGCCCGCCCCAAGCCGCGCAAGAAGACGAAGCCGTCGCGCGGCGCCAAGGAGCGCCGCATCGCCTCGAAGAAGAAGCGCGGAGAGATCAAGAGCACGCGCCGGGCGAAGTTCGACTGAGACCAGGACCGGGTGAGGCGTAGTGCCCACTACGCAAGGAAGGCATCAGGCGTCAGGCGCGTCAGGCGTCAGGAAGAAGGCGTCAGGCGTCAGGATCACCGCGTGACGGGTTCCTGCGGCGAGGTCCACTCGAAGAACGTGACGGCGCCGAGGACGTGGGCGGCGAGCGCCTCGACGGTCAGGAGCGCCTCGCCGAGGTCGCTCGCGTCTTGCCACTGACGGACGAGCGCCGCCGCGCGCTCGTCGATCGAGCGGAGCGCGCGAACGGCGTCCTTGCGACGCGGCTGGAAGCGCCTTCGTGACCAGAACGCGTAGGCGACGAGGTCGTGTACGCACGCCGCGAGGAGCAGCGCGCAGGCAGCGGCGTCGGTTCCGCACACATCGCGCGCGTCGTCGAGCGTATCGACGATCGCGTAGCGCCGCTGGGTCAGCGACGCCTCGGTCACCTCGAGCGGCCGGGCCAGCCACGCCTTCGCCTCCGCGACGAGCTCACCGATCACGGGCGCGCTCGGCTCGATCACCTCGCCGGTCGCGAACATGTGCGCGGTGCACGGCCGGCCCTCCCGGTGCTCCTCCTCGAAGTACCGCCGGATCTGCGCCGCGGGGTTCACGAAGATCTCCACGGGCACACCTGCGAACCGCTTCTGCTCGCGCACGCGCCATTCCTCCTCGTGCACGACGCACACGTCCAGGTCGCTCGTCGGCCCCGCCTCGCCGCGCACGATGCTCCCCGCGATCACGATCCCGACCGCCTCGTACGTCTCGCGCACGTACGCCACGACCTCGTCAGCCGCGCGGTCATATGGCGCCCGTCGCCACGTCACCCGCCGACTCTACGACCGATCGAAGACGCACCGCGCGAGGTCTTCTCGCGGCGAGCGAGGAAGCCCGATAGCGAGGCGACGGTGGGGCCCCAGGCCCGGAGCGACCGACTGGTCGTGAGGAGCCTGGGGGGGACCGGCAACGAAGCTAGCGGGCTCCGCAGCCGGCGCCTCCGCTCGAGCACGGCGCTACGCGCGCTTACGCTTCTTCGGGGACTTCTCCGCCTCTTCGTACAGGCGGAGCTCGGTCTCGGCGGTGGTCTGCACCGCCTCGAGGTAGAGCGACAGGAGGCCCGAGGCCTCGCCGCGCAGCGCCTCGTAGTAGCGCTGGCGATCGATCGAGTGCACGACGGCGACCGGGTAGCCGGCCTCCTGCAGGAGGAGGTTCGAGCAGATGCGGATCGTGCGGCCGCTCTCCTTGGCCCACGGGAAGATGCCCATGAAGCGCGTGTGGAGCACCGCGACGCGCTCGATCGGGTGGAGCTGCTTGGTCGTCGGCTCCTCGATCCAGTCGGCCAGCTTCTTCAGCGCGGGAACGATCTTCTCGGGCGCCGCGATGTCGTGGTAGTAGAGCCGGTGGAGCGGGTTCTCCTTGCGGTACGGGAGGCCCTTGGCCTTCTCGTCGGGCGCGAGGATCCCGTAGAGGTCGCGGATCGTGTCGAACTTGAAGGGCTTCTTCTTGTTCGTCGCCAGATCCTGCGCGACATCACACGCCTCGTTGAAGCGCTTGATCTCGTCGTAGGCGGGGATCAGCGACGGATCGCTGATGATCGTCGGATCGATGGCGGCCTTGATCTCGCTGTACGACAGGACGTCGCCTTCGAGCGCGGCGTCGTGGTGGATGAGCGAGATGCGCAGGCGCTGGAGGAACTCCTTGCGCATCGCCGGGTTGATGGAGGCGACGCGGGCGCGCCACGCCTGGCTGACGCGATCCACCTCGGTGAAACGAGCGTCGATGTCTTCGGTTTCTTTGTATCGCAGCACGGAAGATAGGCCGTCCCGAGGAGCGGGGAAGTCTACGGATCCGGTGGTTGATCGTCAAGGAATACGTTCGCGACGCACATGAACATCCGGACAGGTGATCCGGAGTATTACACTCGCAATTCTCAAAACTTGCGCCGTCGCCCGCACCATCTCTAATGAGGAGATGGCGCTCGCCCTGCGCGCGCTCCCTACCGCCGTGGAAACGCCCGACCACATCCCCGTCCTCCTGGACGAGGTGCTGGACCACCTGTCGCCGCAGCCCGGCGGCACGTACGTGGACGGCACCTTCGGTCGCGGGGGGCACACGAGCGCGCTGCTCGAGCGCATCGGCCCGACCGGCCGCGTGATCGCGCTCGATCGCGATCCACAGGCGATCGCCGCCGGCGCCGCGCGGGTCGCGGCGAGCGCGGGACGGCTCACGCTGGTGCACGCGCGCTTCGGCGAGCTCGCCGACGTGCTCGCGCGCGAGGCGGTGACGCACGTCGACGGCATCCTGCTCGACCTCGGCGTCTCGTCGCCGCAGCTCGACGAAGCCGCGCGCGGCTTCTCGTTCACGCGCTCCGGCCCGATCGACATGCGCATGGATCCGTCGCGCGGGCCGACGGCGCTCGAGCTCATCGGCGAGCTGACGCAGCAGGAGCTCGCGGGCGTCCTGCGCGAGCTCGGCGAGGAGCGGCTCCACCAGCGCATCTCGCGCCGGCTCAAGGAGGCCGAGCGCGCCGGCGAGCTGGCGACCACGCTCGATCTCGCCAGCGTCGTCGCCGGCTGCTTCTCGGCGGGCGAGGTCCGCCGCATGCGGATCCACCCGGCGACGCGCACGTTCCAGGCGCTGCGCATCGCGGTCAACCGCGAGCTCGACGAGCTGGCCGCGTTCCTCGACGGGTTCCCGGACCTGCTCGCCCCGGGCGGCCGCTGCGTCGTGATCTCGTTCCACTCGCTCGAGGACCGGCTGGTGAAGCGCCGCTTCCGCGACCTCGCATGGACGTCGTCCCTGCCGCCGCACCTCGCGGCCCAGGCCGGCGAGCGCGTCCACGCGGTGTGCACGCCGGTGACCCGCAAGGCGGTGTTCGCCGACGACGACGAGACCGACGACAACCCGCGCGCACGGTCGGCTCGCCTGCGCGCGTGCCAGCGCACCGACGCGCCGAACCTGCCCGCCAACGCCCGTCACCCCAAGGGTCACTCGTGAAGCCCCGCGTCTATCGCCTGTTCCGCACCGAGACCGCCGCGCCGCCGTCGCGGCGCACGATCACCGTCATGGTGCTGGTCGCGGCGATCGTGACCGCGCTCGCGATCATGCGCGTGCAGTCGCGGCACGAGGTGGTGCGCCTCGGCTACCAGCTCTCGAAGGTGAACGAGGAGGTGCGGCAGCTGCGCGAGGCCGAGCGCAAGCTCGAGCTCGAGCGCGCGACGCTCACCAACCCGGCGCGGATCAACACGCTCGCCGCGGCGATGGGCATGGTGCCGGCGCCGGCGGCGGCGATCCGCGTGGTGCCGGCGGCGCCGCAGGTGGACGAGCCCACGCCGGTCGTCCTCGGCGAATCCCGTCCTTCGACTCCGCCGCTTCGCGGCTTCGCTCAGGACGAACGGCCATGAAGCCCAAGCTGCGCACCCCCGGGGTCTCGCCCGCCGCGCGCACGCGCGCGTGGTTCGCGACGGCGCTGGTCACGGCCCTGCTCGGCGGCGTCGGCTGGAAGGCGTGGGGGGTGCAGGTCGCCGACGGCGCGCGCCTGCGCGAGCAGGCCGTGCGGCAGCACGTGCACACCGTCGAGATCCCGGCGCCACGCGGGCCGATCCTCGACGCGCGCGGTCGCCCGCTCGCCGTGTCGGCCGACGCCGAGAGCGTGTTCGCCAACCCGCGCGCGGTCGTCGATCTCGCCGGCACCGCCGAGCGGCTCGCCGCGGCGCTCGACCTCGACGTCATCTCGCTCGAGGCGCGCCTGGCCACCGGCAAGCACTTCGCCTGGGTCGCGCGCCACGTGTCGCCGGAGCAGGCCGCCGCCGTGCGCGCGCTGAAGCTGCCCGGCGTCGAGGTCACGCGCGAGCCGCGGCGCTGGTATCCCGGCTCGACGTCGGGCGGGCCGGTGATCGGCTTCTCCGGGATCGACGGCAACGGCCTCGACGGGCTCGAGCTCGCGCTCGACGACCTGCTCACCGGCCAGCGCGCCCGCTTCAGCGCGCTGCGCGACGCGCGCGGCAAGACGATGATGGCCGACGGCCTCGTCGAGGCGACGCCGGGCGCGACCGTGCAGCTCACGATCGATCGCGCGATCCAGCACATCGCCGACGAGGCGCTCGCCGGCGCGGTCACGCTCAACAAGGCCAAGTCGGGCACGGTCGTCGTCCTCGATGTCGCCACCGGCGGCGTGCTCGCGATGGCGAGCCACCCGACCTACGACCCCAACGATCCGGCGGCCGCGGTGAAGGCGCAGGCGCGCAACCGCCCGGTGACCGACGTCTTCGAGATCGGGTCGGTGATGAAGGTGTTCACCGTCGCGGCCGCGCTCGACCTGGGCCTCACCCGCGCCGACGAGTGGTGGAACGTCGAGGGCGGCCGCTGGAAGGTGGGCCGCAAGCCGGTCATCGACACGCACCACGACCAGGTCCTCACCACGAGCGGCGTCATCAAGCGCTCGTCGAACGTCGGGGCGGTGAAGATCGGCCTGCGCGTCGGGCGCGAACGGCTCGACGAGGCGCTGCGGCGCTACGGCTTCGGCAGCCCGACCGGCATCGAGCTGCCCGGCGAGCAGAGCGGCCTCATCCGGCCCGGCAAGTCGTGGCGCGAGGTCGAGCTGGTGACGATCTGCTACGGCTACGGCCTCACGGTCACGCCGATCCAGCTCGCCGCCGCGATGGCCGCCGTCGGCAACGGCGGCCTCTACCACGCGCCGCGCACGGTCGCGAAGGTGACCGGCCCCGACGGCAAGGTGCTCTTCGAGCTCGACGACCCGGGCAAGCAGGTGATGAAGCCGGAGACGGCGCGCGCGCTCCTGCCGATGCTCGGCAGCGTGTTCGAGAAGGGCAAGGAGGGCGGCACCGCGGCCAGCGTGCTCGTGCCCGGGTTCAAGGCCGGCGGCAAGACCGGCACCGCGCACAAGTACGACCCGGCGATCCGGCGGTACTCGCCGGACAAGTACCTCTCGTCGTTCGCCGGGCTGGCGCCCATCGACGCGCCGCGCATCGCCGTCGTGGTCGTGATCGACGAGCCGAGCGGCAAGGACTACTTCGGCGGCAAGGTCGCCGGGCCGGTGTTCGGCAAGGTCACGAGCGAGACGCTGCGGTACCTGGGTGTGCCCGGCGATCCGACCGCGTTCGAGCGGTCGCCCGGTGTGCCGACCGCGGACGACCCGGAGCCGGAGAGCGTGCCCTTCGACTCGGGGGCTACGCCCCCTCGCTCGGGGCGACCGGATCCGGGTCGAAGGGCGCACGCCGCGACGCCCCCACCGCCGACGCTCCCCGAGATGCCGCTCGAGGACGAGGTCGAGGTGGTCGACGTGCCGGACTTCGCGGGGATGAGCGTCGGTCGTGCGCTGGACACGGCGCGGCAGCGCGGCCTCGACGTCGTCGTCCGTGGTTCGGGGCGCTGTGTCGAGCAGGTGCCCGCCGCCGGGCGCACGGCCGCGGGCACCGTGATCACGCTCCGGTTCTCCGACGAGTAGCGCCTTGCCACGCCGGACGAAATCGGTGAAGTTCCGCGTTGATCAAGTGCGTGCCACCTGACGTACACGACATGAAGCTCTCGGCCCTCGCTGCCAGCGTCCCCGGCGCGCGCCTCGTCGGCGCCGACGTCGACATTCGCGCCGTGACGGCGGACTCGCGCGCGGTCGGCGCCGGTGACCTGTTCGTCGCCGTGCGCGGGCGTCGCGCCGACGGCCATGACTTCGTCGGGGGCGCGGTCGAGCGCGGCGCGGCGGCGGTGGTGGTCGAGTCGCTGGCCGAGCCGGTGAGCGTGCCGCACATCCTCGTCCCCAGCGGCGAGCGCGCGCTCGGACACCTCGTGGGCGCCGCGGCGGGAGATCCGGCGGCGCGCATGACGCTCGTCGGCGTCACCGGCACCAACGGCAAGACGACCACGACGTTCCTCCTCGAGCACGTGCTCGCGACCGCCGGCCTCGTGCCCGGCGTGATGGGCACCGTGAGCTACCGCTGGCCGACCGGCGCGCTCGACGCGCCGTACACGACGCCGACCCCGGACGTGCTGCACGGCGCGCTCGGCAAGATGGCGGACGCCGGCTGCACACACGTGGCGATGGAGGTGACCTCGGCGGCGCTGGCGATGCACCGCCTGGCCGGGCTCCAGTTCCGCGTCGCCGGGTTCACCAACCTGACGCAGGATCACCTCGACCTGCACGCGTCGATGGAGGCGTACCGCGCGGCCAAGGCGCTCCTCTTCCGCGACTACCTCGCCGCCGACGGCACGGCCGTCATCGACGTCGACGATCCGGCGGGCGAGGCGATGATCGCGGCCGCGCACGAGGGCGGCGCGCGTCGCCGCATCCTGCGCGTGACCCTCGACGCGGCCAAGGAAGCCGAGATCCGCGTGCTCGACTTCCGCTCGACGGTCGACGGCATCTGGGCCCGCATCGCCACGCCTTCGGGTGAGCTCGAGGTGTCCTCGCGCCCGCTCATCGGCCGCTACAACGTCGCCAACATCGCGCTCGTCGTCGGCATGGGCGAGGCGCTCGGCCTCGCCCACGACGTGATCGCACGCGGCATCGCGTCGGTGCCCGGCGTGCCGGGGCGCGTCGAGCGCGTCGCGAACGACGCCGGCCTCGACATCGTCGTCGACTACGCGCACACGCCGGACGCGCTCGAGAACGTGCTCGAGACGCTGCGCCCGCTGTGCCAGCGCCGGCTCATCTGCGTCTTCGGCTGCGGCGGCGACCGCGATCCGACCAAGCGGCCCAAGATGGGCGCGGCGGTGTCGGCCCTGGCCGATCTCGCGGTCGTCACCAGCGACAACCCGCGCACCGAGGACCCCCGCGCGATCATCGAGATGATCCTGCCGGCGGTGCCGTCGCCGTTCTACGTCGACATCGACCGCCGCACGGCGATCCGCGCCGCGATCGCCGCCGCGACGCCCGGCGACATCGTGCTGATCGCCGGCAAGGGCCACGAGGACTACCAGATCCTGGGCACGACCAAGATCCACTTCGACGATCGCGAGGAGGCGGCGGCCGCCGCGGCCATGCGCCCGAGCTGGACGTTGAGCCAGCTCGCGAGCGAGTGCGGCGGCATCCCTCGACTCCCCGTTCACCCTGAGCGAGCCCGCGGAGCGGGCGAGTCGAAGGGTCAGGACCAACGGGACGTGGTCGTCTCGCGCATCGGGATCGACGGACGCGCCGCGGCGCCCGGCGACCTCTACGTCGCCCTGCGCGGCCAGCGCTTCGACGGCCACGACTTCATCGCGCAGGCGCGCGCCGCCGGCGCCGCGGCCGTGCTGGTCGAGCCCGGGCGTGCGCCCGAGGATGTGCCCGCGGTCGAGGTCGCCGATCCGCTGGTCGCGCTCGGCGCCATCGCGGGCGCCCACCGCGCCCGCTGGGGCGGCGGCGACGCCGGGCGCGCGATCATCGCGATCACCGGCTCGGCGGGCAAGACCACGACCAAGGAGCTGACCCGCGCCGCGCTCGCGGGCGCCGGCTCGACGCTCGCCGCGACCGGCTCGCTCAACAACGAGAGCGGCGTGCCGCTCACGCTGCTCGGGCTGCGGGCGCACCACCGCTACGGCGTGATCGAGATGGGCATGCGCGGGGCCGGTCAGATCGAGTACCTGACGCGCTTCACGCGCCCCGACGTCGCCGTCGTGGTCAACGCCGGCACCGCGCACATCGAGCTGCTCGGCTCGACCGAGGCGATCGCCCAGGCCAAGGCGGAGATCTATCTCGGCCTCGGACCGACCGGCGTCGCGATCGCCCCCGCCGACGACGATCGCCTGACGTCGCGCGCCCGCGGCAAGGGCGCGCGGCTCCTCACCTTCGGCGAGGCCGCGTCGGCCGACGTGCGCCTCGTCGGTTACCACCCGTTCGGACCCGGCGGCGCCGATCTGCACGTCGACGTGCTCGGCGACCGGCGCCGCTTCCGCCTGCCGATGATCGGCCGCCACAACGCGGTCAACGCGACCTGCGCGCTCGCCGCCGCGATCGCCGCCGGCGTCGGCCTCGACGTCGCCCTCGCCGGCCTCGAGCGCGCGCGCCCGGCGGCGATGCGCAGCGAGGTGAAGGACATCGGCGGGCGCCACGTGATCGTCGACTGCTACAACGCCAACCCGGCCTCGATGGCGGCGGCGATCGACACGCTGTGCGAGCTCCGCGGCTCGGCGCGCGCCGTCGCGGTGGTCGGCGACATGCTCGAGCTCGGCGATCATGCCCACGCCGCCCACGCCGCGGTCGGCGAGCGGCTCGGCGAGCTGGGCGTGCCGGTGATCGCGATGGGCGAGCACAAGGCCACGGTCGTCGAGGCGACCGGCGTGCCGGCGCTGTCGTGGGCGACCGACGATCCGATGGCCGCGGCGCGCCAGGTGCTGGCGATGACCGAGCCGGGAGACTGGGTGCTGGTCAAGGGCTCGCGCGGCATGCGGCTCGAGCGCGTGCTCGACGCGCTCGCCGGGATCGTGGCCTGAACGGAAGCCGATGCTGTTCCACCTCTTCTACGACATCCTCTCCAAGTACGACGCGCTCTCGTGGCTGCGGGTCTTCCGCTACCCGTCGATGCGCATCCTGGCGGCGGCGATCACGGCGCTGCTCCTCTCGTTCCTCATCGGCCCGTGGTTCATCGATCGCCTGCGCGCGCGCCAGATCGGGCAGCAGATCCGCGACGACGGGCCGCAGAACCACAAGAAGAAGGCCGGCACCCCGACGATGGGCGGCGCGCTCATCCTCTTCTGCCTGGTGGTGTCGACGCTCCTCTGGTGCGACCTCACCAACCGCTTCGTGCTGCTCGCGCTGATGGTGTCGGTGCTGTTCGGCGCGATCGGCTTCGCCGACGACTACGCCAAGGTCACCAAGAAGAACACTAAGGGGGTCTCGGGCAAGCTGCGGCTCGCGCTCGAGTTCGCGGTCGCCGCCGGCGCGATGGCCTACCTCTTCCACTCCGACATGATGCCGCCCGAGCTGCGCACCGAGCTGCAGCTCCCGTTCACCAACTTCTACGAGGTCTCGCCCACGCTCTCGGCCTGGCTCTACATCATCTTCGGGTCGCTCGTCGTGGTCGGCACCGCCAACGCCGTCAACCTCACCGACGGGCTCGACGGGCTCGCCATCGGTCCGGCGATCATCAACGCCGCCACCTTCATGGTGTTCGCGTACATCGCCGGCGTGGAGACGATGATCCTCACCGAGGGCGGCGGCAAGGAGACGATCGCCCAGTACCTTCACGTCGCGCACATCCCGAAGGCCGTCGAGCTCGCCGTGTTCTGCGCCGCGCTGTTCGGCGCCGGGGTCGGCTTCCTCTGGTACAACACGTACCCGGCGAGCGTGTTCATGGGCGACGTCGGCTCGCTGTCGATCGGCGGGGCGATCGGCATGCTCGCGGTGCTGACCAAGAACGAGCTGGTGCTGCTCCTGGTCGGCGGCCTGTTCGTGATCGAGGCGCTCTCGGTGATCATCCAGGTCGGCTCGTTCAAGACCCGCGGCAAGCGCGTCTTCAAGATGGCCCCCATCCACCACCACTTCGAGCTCAAGGGCTGGGAGGAGCCGAAGATCATCGTGCGCTTCTGGCTGGTCGCCGGCGTGCTCGCGCTGGCGGCGCTCGGCACGTTGAAGCTGCGCTGATGCTCGACCTCACCGGCAAGACCGTCGTCGTCGTCGGGCTCGCCCAGACCGGCATCGCCGTGGCCCGCTTCTGCCACCGGCGCGGCGCCGCGCGCGTGATCCTCACCGACGGCAAGCCGGCCGAGCAGCTGGGCGAGCGCATGGCCCAGCTCGCCGACGTGCCGGTCGAGTGGGAGCTCGGCGGCATGAACGAGCGCACGTTCACGGCGAGCGACCTCGTGGTCATGTCGCCGGGCGTGCCGACGCTCCCCGAGATGACGGCCGCGCGCGCCGCGGGGGTCGAGGTCATCGCCGAGATCGAGCTGGCGTACCGGTGCTTCCACCCCGGCGCGAAGCTGCTCGCGATCACGGGCACCAACGGCAAGTCGACGACCACGGCGCTCGCCGGCGCCCTGTGCGCGCAGGCGGGCCGGCCGAGCTTCTGCGGCGGCAACCTGGGCAACATGCCGCTCATCGACGCGGTCGATCACCCGGCCAACGCCGAGCGCGGGCTGATCGTCGCCGAGGTCGCCGCGTTCATGCTCGAGAACTGCACGTCGTTCGCGGCCGACGCCGGCGTGCTCACCAACGTCACGCCCGACCACCTCGATCGCTTCGGCACGATGGAGCGCTACGCCGAGATGAAGGGCCGGATCTGGGACTGGCAGCGCGCCGATCAGGTCGCGATCGCCAACGCCGCCGATCCCTGGGTCGTGGCGGAGACGGCGGGCATCCGCTCGCAGCTCCTGTGGTTCGACTCACGCCCGGGCGCCGACGTCGCGCGCGGCGCCTGTCTGTCCGCCGACCGGACAGAGATCCTGCTGCGCGGCGTGCCCGGCGCCGCCGACGAGGAGCGCTACCCGGTCGACGATCTCGTCATCGTCGGCAACCACAACCTCGAGAACGCGATGGGCGCGTACCTCGCCGCGCGCGCGTGCGGCGTGTCGCCCGACGCGATCCGCGCCGGCGCGCGCAGCTATCGCCCGTTGCCGCACCGCATGGAGTGGATCGGCGAGAAGGACGACGTCCGCTTCTACGACGACTCCAAGGGCACCAACGTCGCGTCGGTCGCGGCCAGCGTGCGCGGCTTCCCGCGCCCGCTCGTGCTCGTCGCCGGCGGCGTCGACAAGGGCGGCAGCTACGCCCCGATGCTCGAGGCCCTGGACGGCGTGTGCAAGGGCATCGTGCTCATCGGCGCCGCCGCGCCGCTCATCCGCAAGGCCTGCGAGGCGCACGGCGCGGCGTATCCGGTGATCGACGCGGCCGACATGCACGACGCCGTCGCGCGCGCGACCGCCTTGTGCACGCGCGGCGACGCGGTCGTGCTCTCGCCAGCGTGCGCCAGCTACGACATGTTCCAGAACTACGGCCACCGCGGCCGCGTCTTCCGCGAGGCCGTCGCCGCCGTCGGCGCGCGCCGCCTCGATCTCGCTCCGGCCTGAACACGCGCCGGTCCGGCCTCCGCCGGATCACCGCGAGATTGAATCAACGCGGCGCGGCGCGCGTCGAAGAATCATGCGTCCTTCCCTCGTCCCCGCCGTCCTCGCCGCCGCCCTGGCGACCGTCTCGGTCGGGTGTGGTTCGTCGACGTCGCGCGCGACGACCACGCCGGTCGCGTCCACGCCCGCGCACCCACCCGTGCACGTCAGCGCGTTCGCGCGCGATCAGATGAAGAGCGGGTTCGCCGCGCCCGTCGAGCTCGTCGACGCCAGCGGTGCCGTCGTCGCGCAGTGCACCGTCACCTACGACGTCTGGCGCGAGCAGTACCTCGTGCGCACCGCCGACCACGCGATCGCGCTGGTCGAGACCATCCCGACGGCGCTCGGCACGTGCCTCGGCGGCCAGCCCGACGTCGAGCTCACCGCCCGCGTCGCGCCTTCCCTCCGGCCCTCGCCCGACGCGTAGCGCGCGGCGCGGCCGTCGCGGGCGCGCGCGTCGCCGTCTTGCCGCCGATCTTGCCGCCGAGCACCGGGATGCTGGCGCCCCGCGCGCAGCAGTCGACGAGCACGCCGAGGCGGCGCGCCCGCGTCGCCTCCTGCTTGGCCGACATCACCCAGTGCGCGCTGGACCTCCGGTACCAGGGCGGGCGCGCCTGCCAGAACGCCCACGCCTTCGCGTTCGCGCGCAGCGTCGCCAGCATCGCGGGCGGCAGCTCCACCGGCTGCGCCTGCTCGAAGGCATAGACCCCGGAGCGCGCGTCGGTGCGCGCCGCGAACGCCGCCTTGCCCGCAGGCGTGACGCGGCCTTCCCGCTCGAGCTCGCCGTACCGGCGGATGTTGACCGCGCTCCACGTCGAGGTCCGCGTGCGCGGCGTGAAGCGGACGCGGAAGCTGTCCTCGTCGATCTTGTGGCGCACGCCGTCGATCCAGCCGACGCACAGCATCTCGTCGACGGCCTGGCTGTTGGTCACGCCCCGGGCGGCGGCGTGCACCTTCCACACGCGCATGACGAGCTCGCTGGCGCGATCGTGATGCTTCGCCAGCCACGCCCGCAGGGCGGCGGGCGTCTTGAAAGGGACCGGATCACCCAAGGTCTGGCCTCGCCGTGTCATCCTACCGCCATGGGGAGAAAGCTGCTCGCGCTCGCGTTGGTGTCGTCGTCTGCCCTCGCGGGCCTGGCCTGCGGAGGCGGCAAGCGCTTCAAGTACCCGACCGCCGACGCCGGCCTCGCGCTCGAGCGCGTCGTGCTCTACCGGAACGGCGTCGGCTACTTCGAGCGGGCCGGCCGCGTCTCGGGCGACGTGCTCACGATCAAGGTGCGCAAGGATCAGGTGAACGACCTGCTCAAGAGCCTCACCGTCGTCGAGCGGCGCAGCGGACGCGCGGTGAGCGTGTCGATGCCGCTCGATCCGCAGACCTGGGCGAACGCCGCGCTCGCGACCCTGCGACCCGGGCAGGGCAGCCTCGCCCAGGTGCTCGACTCGCTGCGCGGCTCGCACGTCACGCTGCGCACGAAGGGCGGCTCGGTCAGCGGACGCGTCGCGATGGTCGAACAGATCACCGAGCCGGTCGGCGACGACGGCGGCGTGCGAGCCGACCACCGCGTCAGCCTGCTCGACGGCGACCACCTGCGTGTCGTGACGCTCTCGGACGTCACCGGCGTGGTCCTCCGGGACGGCGATCTCGCGATGCAGTTCAACCGCACGCTCGACGCGAGCGCGGGCGAGGGCATGTTCCAGCAGGTCGCCGTGAGCGTGCGGCTCGCCGGGGCCGAGACCCACGATCTGCTCGTCAGCTACGTGGTCGCCGCGCCGATGTGGAAGCCGACGTATCGCGTCGTCCTGCCCGACGGCGGCAAGGGCAAGGCCTTGCTCCAGGCCTGGGCCGTCGTCGACAACACCAGCGGTGAGGAGTGGCGGAACGTGAACCTCGCGCTCACCTCGGGCGCGCCGATCGCCTTCCGCTACGACCTGCACACGCCGCGCGAGATCCCGCGCCCCGACATGACCGAGGTCGGCGTGCACCGCCAGGCGCGCGCGATGGTGGGCGAGACGACCTACGAGGAGGCGCCCGAGCCCGAGCCGAGCGTCGCGACCGGGCCATACCCCGGCGCGCAGCCCGCACCACCGCGCTCGCGCGCCGACAACAAGCCGGCGAAGAAGTCGCCGTCCGGCGGCGGCGCCGGCGGTGGCGGTGGGTACGGCCGCTCGGCGGCGGCGGCCGACGAGGCGTGGGACGGCGATGACTACGGCGGCTACGGCGAGCGGGAAGAGTCGCGCGGCATCGACGCCGACACCCTGCGCCGCTCGACGCTGGCGCAGGCCAGGGCGGCGACGGTGTCGGGTCAGACCCGCTTCGAGCTGCAGGACCGCGTGACCGTGCCCGAGGGCACGTCGACGATGGTGGCCATCGTCAACGCCGACGTCGACGGCGAGGAGACCTTCCTCTTCCGTCCCGGCGGGGCCGGCTACGGCTACGAGCTGAACCCGTACCGGGTCGTGCGCTTCAAGAACTCGACGCCGTTCGTGCTCGAGCCCGGGCCGATCGGCATCTACGCCGGCGGCAGCTTCGTCGGCGAGGGCCTCTCGGAGACGGTCGGCGCCGACACCAGCGCGACGATCCCGTTCGCGGTCGAGACCGGCGTGATGGTGAGCTCGCGCGTCGACAACGATCGCGACGAGCAGCGCCTGATCAAGATGTCGCGCGGCGTGCTCGAGGTCGAGCAGTTCGCGCGGCGCACGACGGTGTGGACGGCGAAGGCGCAGACGATGGACGAGGGCTTCACCGTGCTCGTCCGCCACGGCAAGGCGGGCGGCAACTACCAGCTCACCAGCAAGCCCGAGGGCACCGAGGAGCTGCCCGACGCGTACCTGGTGCGGCTGGTCGTCGCCGCCGGCAAGCGCGAGGGCACGCTCACGATCGTCGAGCAGACGCCGGCGCGCACCCACATCAGCATCTGGAACTCGCCGGCGCTCGACATCCTCGAGAAGCTGGTCGTGTCGGCCGATCTCGGCAGCGACGCCAAGGCCAAGCTGCGGCCGATCATCGAGAAGCGGCGCGCGGTGGCGAAGATCGACGAGCAGATCGTGGGGCTGACCGAGCGCCGCAACAAGCTCGACCAGCGGGCGAACGAGCTGCGCCAGAACCTGGCCGCGATCGCCAAGAATCCGCGCGCCGGCGAGCAGCGCGACAAGTGGACCAAGCAGCTCGACGAGTTCGCGAGCGAGGGCAACAAGATGGGCGCCCAGCTCGCCGACCTCGAGGCCAAGAAGCTCGACCTGCGCGTCCAGCTCGAGGACACGCTCGAGACGTTCGAGCTGGTGCCGTCGCCGAAGAAGTAGCCGCGCACGGAGCTGTAAAGACCCTTTACGCACCCCTGACACCCGGAGCGGCGCCGGGTGCGTACAACGGAGACATGAAGCTCCGCTCGCTCGCCGCGTCGTTCGTCTTCGTGCTGGCCTGCTCGTCGGTGTCGTCGCGCGCGCCGTCGAGCGAGCGCACCACCCTGCCCGTCCTCGCCGGTGCGCCCGCGCCGGCCGACGAGACCGTGCGCATCGCGGCCTGGCGCGCGGAAGGCCCGGCCGCGCTCGCCCGCCTGCTCGCCGAGTACGACCGGCGGCAGCCCGGCGCCGAGCGCACGCGGCTCGAGGCGACGATCGACAAGGTCGCCGGCCAGCGCTACGCGACGTGGTCGCGGCTCTACTGGCACGAGGACCTCGACGCCGCGAAGGCCGCCGCGCGCGCCAGCGGCAAGCCGATCCTGTCGTTGCGCATGCTCGGCCGGCTCGACGAGGACCTCTCCTGCGCGAACAGCCGGTTCTTCCGCACGACGCTCTATCCCGACGCGGCCGTCGCGCAGCTCCTGCGCGAGCGCTTCGTCCTCCACTGGTCGAGCGAGCGCGACGTGCCGCGCGTCACCGTCGACTTCGGCGACGGGCGCACGCTCGCGTCGACGGTGACCGGCAACAGCGCCCACTACGTCCTCGACGCCGACGGCCGCCCACTCGACGTCCTGCCCGGGCTCTACTCGCCGCAGGTGTTCCGCCGCGAGCTGACCGCCGCGCTCGCGATGTTCGACGCGGTGAAGGGCTCGATCGGGCGCGAGCGCGACCGCGCGCTCGTCGCCTACCACCAGGCGATGGCCACCGACCTGGCGGCGCGCTGGAGCCAGGTCCCGGTGGTCCAGACCGGCGGTGTGGCCAGGATGCTCGACGCCGCGGAGGCCGACAAGCGCCGCATCGCCATCGCCGTGGCGGCCCAGCGGGCGACCGTGTCGAAGGCGATGGTCGAGGTGCCCATGCTCCAGACCGTCGACCTCGGCGTCGACCCCGGCGCGCTGCCCGACGACACCGCGCTGTGGTTCCAGATCTACGGCGAGCTGTTCGCCGCCAAGGACCGGCGCGTGCTCGACGACCGGGCCCGCGCGCTCGTCGACTCGATGCTGTCGGTCCCGACGGGCGGTGAGGCCCTCGATCGCGACGCCCGCGCCCGCGTGCTGGTCGGGCTCGAGCGGACGATCGCCGCCGACACGGCGCTCAACGAGGTACGGCTGCGGCCGCAGATCCGCACCTACCTCGTCCAGCAGCTGGAGCGCGGGGTGCCGACGTTCGCCGAGCTCAACACGTGGGTGTACGCGAACGTCTTCCACACGCCGGCCAGCGACGCGTGGATGGGGCTCCTGCCCCGCGACACGTTCACCGGTCTGCCGGGCGGCGCCGTCGTCGCGACGACGCGCTGATCACCAGGAGCGTCGCGAGCGCGAGCGCGAGCGCGCCGGGCGCACCCGACGCGCCGCTGTCGCAGCAACCGCCGCCACCACCGCCGCCGCCGCCGGCCGCGTCGGCGGAGCCCGCGTCGGGCGAGCTCGCGTCGGGCACGCCGGCATCCGGCGCCTCGACGGCGCAGGTCGGGTCGCAGCCGTCGCCGGGCGAGGTGTTCCCGTCGTCGCAGCCCTCGACCCCGGCGTGGACGAAGCCGTCGCCACAGCTCGCCGCCGCGCAGCCGTTGAGACACGCGTCGGTGTTGGACGCGTTCCCGTCGTCGCACGCCTCCACCCCCGCCCGCACGAAGCCATCGCCGCACACCGCCGGGACACACGCGCTGGTGCAGTCGTCGGTGGCGTCGGTGTTGCCGTCGTCGCATTGCTCGACGCCGACCTGGACGAAGCCGTCCCCGCAGCTCGCCGCCGCGCACGTCGTCAGGCACGCGTCGGTGTTCGACGCGTTCCCGTCGTCGCACGCCTCCACGCCGGCCTGCACGAAGCCGTCACCGCACGTCGCCGCCTCGCACGTGCTGAGGCACGCGTCGGTGTTCGACGCGTTCCCGTCGTCACACGCCTCCACGCCCGCCCGCACGAAGCCGTCCCCGCAGCTCGCCGCCGCGCACGTCGTCAGACACGCGTCGGTGTTCGACCCGTTCCCGTCGTCACACGCCTCCACCCCCGCGCGCACGAACCCGTCCCCGCAGCTCGCCGCGGCGCACGTCGTCAGGCAGGCGTCGGTGTTCGACGCGTTCCCGTCGTCGCACACCTCCACCCCCGCGCGCACGAACCCGTCCCCGCAGCTCGCCGCCACACACCCGACGAGGCAGGCGTCGGTGTTCGACGCGTTGCCGTCGTCGCACGCCTCCACGCCGGCCTGGACGACCCCGTCGCCGCACGTCGCCGACGTACATGCGTTCGTGCACGCGTCGGTGTCGATCATGTTGCCGTCGTCGCACGGCTCCACGCCCGCGTGCACGAAGCCATCGCCGCAGCGCGCGGCGATGCAGCCGTTCAGGCACGCGTCGGTCTGCGACGAGTTGCCGTCGTCGCACGGCTCCACGCCCGCGTGCACGAAGCCATCGCCGCAGCGCGCCGCCTCGCACGTCGTGAGGCACGCGTCGGTGTTCGACACGTTGCCGTCGTCGCACGCCTCGACCCCGGCGCGGACGAACCCATCCCCGCAGCGCGCGACGGCGCAGACGTTGGTGCAGGCGTCGGTGTTCGACATGTTGCCGTCGTCGCACGCCTCCACGCCGGCGCGCGTGAAGCCGTCCCCGCAGCGCGCCGCCTCGCACGTGGTGAGGCACGCGTCGGTGTTCGACACGTTGCCGTCGTCGCATGCCTCCACGCCGGCGTGGACGAACCCGTCCCCGCAGGTCGCCGCCACGCAGCCGACCAGGCACGCGTCGGTGTTCGACGCGTTCCCGTCGTCACATGGCTCGACGCCGGCGCGGACGAATCCGTCGCCGCAGGTCGCGACCGCGCACGTGTTCAGGCAGGCGTCGGTGTTCGACGTGTTGCCGTCGTCGCACGCCTCCACGCCGGCGCGGACGAACCCGTCGCCGCAGCTCGCCGCGACGCACCCGACCAGGCAAGCGTCGGTGTTCGACGCGTTCCCGTCGTCGCACGGCTCGAGCCCCTCCACCGCGCCGTTGCCGCAGGTCGACGGCGGGACCGTCCCCATCTGACCGCTGTTGTTGATCGGCGCCGGCGCGCCGAGCACGAAGTCCGCGATCGAGTTGTTGGTGTCGTCGCCCGGATCGAGGACCGTGGCCTGCCCGGCGAGATCGAGTCGACGCCGGAGCGCCTGGCCCGCGGGGAGCCCACCGCCGGGGTTGAACGGCTGCCCGGTGAGGAACGGGGGGCCACCGGCGCCGCTGAACGACCCCCACGCCACGCAGTCGACCACGAAGGAGTCGGTCGGGTCGCTGAAGCAGACCCGGCCGCCGGCGAGCGGGATGGCGGCGGTCATGGCGAGGTCGGCGTTGACGCCGAAGAAGCTGACGGCCTGGGGCGTGGCGATGAGGATCCGCGCCTGGTTGGCGCCGTTCGCCACGTCCCCGCTGAACGTGAACGTGCCGAGGACGCCGCCGCCGGCGTCGTAGACGCGGATCGAGTGGCCGCTCACGAAGTTCTGACCGCTGGACCACATCTGGAGGACCACGTACTGGGCGCCGGGGGCGGCGGGGGTCCCGGGGAAGACCTCGACGATCTTCATGTTGTGGAACGCCGCCGCGGCCGGGCGCGCCGCGAACAGCACGACCAGCGCGCTGACGATGAAGACGAACACGGCGGCCTTGCGCATCGCTCCCCCTGCGTTCCAGCGTACTCCCGAACGCCGAAAAGTTGGCCCGGATCGCGCACCTCGGCATTGTGAACGGCAGTGCCTGCGGCCCCGCTCAAGCCGATCGTCGCGCCCTCCGAACCCGCGCCCGCGCCCTCGGTCGCGACCCAGGCGCCGCTGGCCGAGGTGAGCGAGCGGCCGTTCGATCTGATCCTCGTCGCCGCCGTGCTCGCGCTGCTCGCGATCGGCACGGTCGAGATCTACGCGGCCACCGCCGCGCAGGCGGCGGCGCGCCACGGTGACGCCGCCTTCTTCCTCGAGCGCCAGATCGTGTTCCTCGTGCTCGGCGGCGTCGCCATGTGGGTGGCGGCCACGCTCGACTACCGCATCCTGCGCCGGCGCACGTACCCGCTGCTCGCGGCGTCGCTCCTCCTGCTCTGCGCGACGCTCGCCATGCCGCCGCTCAACGGCGCCAGGCGCTGGCTCATGCTCGGCCCGATCACGTTCCAGCCCGTGGAGCTGGCCAAGCTCGCGCTGGTCACGTACCTGGCGGCGTCCTTGTCGCGCAAGGCCGAGAAGGTGAAGACGTTCACGATCGGCTTCGTCCCGCACCTCGTCGTGTGCGCGGTGATGATGGGGCTCCTCCTCGTGCAGCCCGACCTCGGCTCGTCGCTCATCCTCGGCGCGACGACCTTGATGATGCTGTTCGTCGCGGGCGCGCGCGTGTCCTACATCGTGATGGCGATCCTGGCCGGGGCGCCGGTCGCGTACCAGCTCATCGTCGGGACGCCGTGGCGCATGCGCCGCTTCATGGCGTACTTCAACCCCGAGGCGTTCAGCGATCGCGAGGCGTACCAGATGGTGCAGGCGCACGTGTCGCTCGGCTCGGGCGGCCTCACCGGGGTCGGGCTCGGCAACTCGCGCCAGTCGCTCGGCTACATGCCCGAGGGCCACAACGACTTCATCCTGGCGCCGATCGGCGAGGAGCTGGGCTTCATCGGCGTGGCGGTCGTCCTCGCCTTGTTCGGCGTCCTGGTGTGGCGCGGCGTGCGGGCGGCGCTGGGGGCGCGCGACACGTTCGGCGGCTACGTCGCGCTGGGCATCACGATGATGTTCGGGCTGCAGGCGTTGCTCAACGTCGGGGTCGTCCTCGGCGTCGTGCCCAACAAGGGCATCACGCTGCCGCTCGTCAGCTACGGCGGCACGTCCCTCGTGGTGACGATGTTCCTGGTGGGACTCATCCTGAACGTCGGCCGGCGCGCCGAGTTCGTCTCGCGCCAGCGGGTGCTCGCCAACCAGCCGGCGAAGGCCCTGCGGCGGCGGCAGCGCGTCCAGGTCGTGGTCGGGTAGAGTTGCGGCCATGACCACGGACTACGGGATCGCCGCCGGCGGCGGTGTGCTCATCGGACTCGCCGCGACCATCCTGTGGGTGACGCTCGGGCGCGTCGCCGGTGTGTCCGGCGTGTGGGGTGAGCTGCTCGCGCCGGCGACGCGCGAGCGGGGATGGCGCGTCGCGTTCGTCCTCGGGATGGTGGTCGCGGGTGTGGTCGCGGCGATCGTCGCGCCGTCGGGGATCACGCGATCGCCGGCGCCGCTGGGGGTGGTCGCGGTCGCCGGTCTGCTCGTCGGGTTCGGCACGCGACTCGGCACCGGGTGCACCAGCGGACACGGCGTGTGCGGCCTCTCGCGCTTCTCGCGGCGGTCGCTCGTCGCGGTCATGACGTTCATGCTGACGGGCGGCCTCACGGTCGCGGTCGTGCGCATGGCGGGAGGCTGGTCGTGAGCGTCCACGGTGTGCAGCCGCCGCCGCGACCGGCCGCGCTCGTCGCGGCGTTCGTCGCCGGCGCGGTGTTTGCGGTGGGGCTCGTCGTCGCGGGGATGACGCAGCCGTCGAAGGTGATCGCGTTCCTCGACGTCGGCGGCGCGTGGGATCCGACGCTGGCGTTCGTGATGGGCGGTGCGATCGTGGCGCACGTGGCCGGGCTGTGGCTGACGAGCCGGCGCACGATGCCGCTCTTCGCGGCGAGCTTCGGCGCGCCGACGCGGGCGGACCTGAGCGCGCCGCTCCTCCTCGGCGCGGCGGTCTTCGGCGTGGGCTGGGGCCTCGCCGGCTACTGCCCGGGCCCGGGCCTCGCGTCGCTGGGCTCGGGCGCCGACACGGCGCTCGTGTTCGTCGGCGCGGCGACGGCCGGCATGCTGCTCCAGCACGCGGCGACGCGCACGCCCGTCAGCCCTTGAACGTCGACGGGCCGGCGTCGCGCTGACCGCTTCATCATGAGAGGATCGCTGCGATGAGCATCCCTCGCATCGCGGTGATCGGCGTGGTGCTGGCAGCCGGGACCGTCGGCGGCTTTCTCCTGCTCCGGTCGAAGCGAGCGTCCGGGCCTCCGGGCGCGCGGTCGCCGATCCAGAACCCCGCCGCGAGCCTCGACATCCTCCGGCCGCTCTCGGCCGACCGCGCGCTCGCGGTGCGCACCGGCGCCGATCGGCGTCCGGTCCTCGAGCGCATCGACTCCCGTGGCAACGCGGAGTGGACGGCCGACTTGCCGCCTTCAGCCGACGCGATCGACTGGATCGGAGTGCCCGACGCGAGCGCGCCAGGCGGCGAGCTGATCCTCGTGCGCTATCACGGCGCCGAAGCAACCCACGCCCATGCCCAGGGCCTCGCGGCCTACGCGCGCGCGGGCGGCGAGCTGCGGTGGACGGCCGAGCTGCCGGCGTTCGAGCGCGTCGGCGGATACGCGGCGCGCGCGCCGATCGACTTGCCGTTCCGACCGCTCGACGACGCGACCGCGCCGGGCGTCATCCTCGCCACGGTCGACGACGGTCTCCAGCGCTGGGTGATGGGGATCGCGCCGAGCGACGGGGCGATCAAGTGGAAGCAGCCGCTCGCCGAGGCGCCTCACACCACACCGGTCGGGCGATGGCTCGTCCTCGACACCCGCGAAGGCATGGTGTTCGTCGATACCGGCACCGGTGAAGCCTCCCGCGTCGAGGGTGTCCGCTCCGGCTGCGAGCTCGGCGGGAATTACCTGGCGGTGATGGCCGGAGAGGATGGCGGCGTGCCGACGCTGGTGGAGCTCGCCGGCGGTGATCCGACGCGGAGGCGAACGGTGACGACCCGCCCGGGTTCCCTGTTCGACGGCGCCGCCGGGGCCGACCTGGTCGGCTGTGGCCGGCGTGGTGCGGAGCGGGTGCTGTTCGTCGACGACGGCGCCGGCGGCACGCGGGTCGTCGTCCTCGACGACCAGGACGCGATCGTCCGGACCGTCGCGCTCGACCGCACGACGTGTGACTTCGAGCTCGCGCCAGCGGCCCACGGTCGACTCGCCATCGAAGGCGAGCTGCCCCGGTTCGTGCCGTGTACGATCGATCCCAACCAGGCCCCCGTCGACCTCCTCGGGGACAAGCCCGCGGCCGACGACGACGACGACGACGAGGTGGTCCCACGCCTCGCGATGATCGATCTCGAGCTGGGCACGATCGCCTGGAAGAGCACGCCCACCGAGCCGGGCCTGCTCATGCGCGACGGCTCGCGCTGGTACCACGTGGCGACGGTTCGCGAGGGAAGGACCGTGATGGTGTTCGACGGGTCCACGGGGCGTCTGACCGCGGCCGCCGCGATCGAAGAAGCCGCGCGCGTCGATCCGCGGCCCGAGATCATCGCCGGCGGCGGGCTGTGGTTCCACGCCCCGGGCGACGCGGGCCGGCCGGCGCGGATCACCGTGCTCGACGCCGCCACGCTCGCGCCGCGCGCCGACGGAGGCATCGCCGTACGCGACGCGACCGCCGAGCTGCGGACGGACCTGAACCTCAGCCCTTGAAGGTCGACGGACCGGGGTCGCCGAACGGCTCGTCGCGTTCGCGCACCGCCTGCTTGAAGCCGGCCTGCATCGCGCGCTGCTGGAAGGCGTAGCCCTCGCGCGTGTGGCGGGCGATGCCGTCGAAGTAGATCGACATCGCCTGGGTCGTGTAGAGGCCCTGCGCCATCACCGTCTGGTTGCACATGAGCTTGTGCATCACGAGCTGGTTGACGGGGACGCGCGCGATGCGCTCGAGCAGCGCCTCGAAGCGCGCGTCGAGCTCGGCGCGGGGCGCGCACTCGATGGCGAGGCCCCACTCCACGGCCTCGCGGCCGGAGAGGCAGTCGCCGGTGTAGAGGAGACGCTTGGCGCGCTCGATCCCGATGCGGTGGACCCACATGCCGGTCGTCGGCACGCCCCAGACGCGCGCCGGCGGGTAGCCGATCTTGGCGGTGTCCTCGATGACGAGGAGGTCCGAGCAGAGCGCCATGTCGGTGCCGCCGGCGACGCAGAAGCCGTGTACCTTGCAGACGACCGGCTTGTCGCCGTGGAAGAGGCTCATGAAGCCCCGGACGTTGCGGGACATCATCTGCCAGTCGAGCGCAGGGTCCCACGTGTCGTGCGGGTTGTGGTTCCTCGCCATGACCACGGGATCGAGCGGCGTGCCGGCGAGCTCCGAGGTCGAGGCCATGCCGTCCATGTTGCCTTCGGCGGAGGCGGCGAGGTCGTAGCCGCCGCAGAAGCCCTTGCCGTTGCCGGCGAGCGCGATCACGTGCACGCGCGGGTCGAGGTTGGCGCGCTCGACGCACGCGGCCAGCTCGCGCGGCAGATCGATCGTGATGCCGTTGCCCCGGTGTGGGCGATTCAACGTGATGCGGGCGATGCGCCCCGTCACCTCGTAGGTCATCGTCGTGAGCGTCTGCGTATCCGACATTGGATCCTCCGGGGCGCGAACGTAGCTCAAGAGTTTCACTCCACGGGCGAGTCGGTTCACACTGCCGGTAGGAGTAGGAGTCCCCATGGCGTCGTCTGAACTGCCTCCGTCGCAGCACTTCGTCCACGAGGGCCGCCGGATCGCGTACCGCAGCTACGGCAGCGGCTCGCGCGTCGTCGTCCTCACCCACGGCCTCTTGATGGACAACCGCATGTTCACCAAGCTGGCGCCGGCGCTCGCCGCGCGCGGCAACCGGGTCATCACCGTCGACATGTACGGCCACGGCGACTCCGATCAGCCGCACGACATGGAGGCGTATTCGATGCCGCAGTACGGCGAAGACGTGATCGCCCTGCTCGACCACCTCGGCGTGGCGCAGGCGGTCGTCGGCGGCACGTCGCTCGGCGCCAACGTCGCGCTCGAGGCCGTGCTCCTCGCGCCCAACCGCGTGCGCGCGCTCGTGCTCGAGATGCCCGTGCTCGAGAACGCGCTCGCCGCCGCCGCCGCCGCCTTCGTCCCGCTCGCCTTCTCGATCCGCGTGGCCAAGGGCGGCATGAAGGTCATCTCGTGGCTGACGCGCAGGATCCCGCGCACCCACTGGCTCCTCGACGTCGCCATCGACTTCGCGCGCCGCGACCCCGGCTCGTCGCTCGCGATCCTCGACGGCCTCACCTTCGGCCGCACCGCGCCGCCGGCCGCGCAGCGCCGCCGCATCACGCAACCGACCCTCGTGGTCGGCCACCCGTCGGATCCGATCCACCCGTTCTCCGACGCCGACCGCACCGCGCGCGAGCTCGCGGGCGCGCGCCTGGTCGCCGCCAAGTCGATCTACGAGTGGCGCTTCCGCCCCGACCGCCTCGACGCCCACCTCATCACCTTCCTCGACGAGGTCTGGGCGCAACCCATGGCCGTCGCCAGCTGAGGGGACAGGCTCCTACTCCCCAATCCCTCGCAACAACCCAGCTTTTCGCTCGGACCGCGACTGGCGATCGAGGTCCACCCGACGCGAGAGAACGCCAGTCGCGGTACCGGCGGTTTCGGCTGTCGAATCGGACCGTTGGAGGGGTGGATCCTGTCCCCCCTCCGGAAGTCGCGACGATCCTTGGGCGTTGCTATAGGGCAATGATGCGGCTGCTGATCGCTGGCGGAGGTACCGGAGGGCATCTGTTTCCGGGCGTGGCGATCGCGGAGGAGCTGCGGGCGCGCGAGGCGGGCGCGCCGGTGCGGTTCGTCGGGACGGAGCGAGGGATCGAGGCGCGGGTGTTGCCGGAGCTCGGGTGGGAGCTGACGTTCATCCGCGTGTCGGGGTTGAAGACGGTGGGGTTGATGGGCGCGGTGCGCGGGTTGTTCCGGTTGCCGCGCGCGCTGTGGCAGGCGCGGCGCGTGGTGAAGGAGTTCAAGCCGGACGTCGTTGTCGGCGTCGGCGGGTATGCGTCGGGGCCGGTCGTCCTGATGGCGCGGCTGCGCGGCGTGCCGACGGCGATCTGCGAGCAGAACTCGATCCCGGGGCTGACCAACAAGCTGCTCGGCAGGGTCGTGCGCACCGTGTTCCTCTCGTTCGACGAGAGCCGGCGCTTCTTCAAGGCGAAGAAGATCGTCATGAGCGGCAACCCGGTGCGGCGCGAGCTGGCGGCGAGGCTGCTCGCGGCGGCGAGCGCGGCGCGCGGCGCCGATGCGCCGGTGACCGTGCTCGTGAGCGGCGGCTCGCAGGGCGCGAAGGCGGTGAACGAGATCGCCGCCGGCGCCCTCGGCGCGCTGGCGAAGGAGCGCCCCCTCGCGATCATCCACCAGACCGGGCAGGCGGATCTGGAGGCGACGCAGGCCCGCTACCGGGACGCCGGCGTCGACGCCGACTGCCGCGCGTTCATCAAGGACATGGCCGCCGCGTACCAGCAGGCCGACATCATCGTCGGCCGCGCCGGCGCGACCACGGTCGCCGAGCTCGCCATCGCCGGCAAGCCGGCGGTGTTCATCCCCTACCCCCACGCCGCCGACAATCACCAGGAGCTGAACGCGCGCGAGATGGCCGACGCCGGCGCCGCGCTCATGTTCCGGCAGGCGGAGCTCACCGCCGACAAGCTCGCGGCCGCGCTCCGCCCCCTGCTCGACGATGCCGCCGCGCGCGCGAAGATGGGCGAGGCGATGCGCGCCCTGGCGAAGCCCCGGGCCGCCGCCGCCGTCGTCGACTGGTGCGCCGCGCAGGCGGCGGCGAAATAGCGAGGGCGGTGTGATCGTTCCCTACAGGTGACGCACGCCATCGGAATCGCTCGCGAAACATCGCCGGTGACCGTCCGCCCGGGGACGCGCGGATCTGCTATCAACGCGCGCATGTTCCGGAAGCCTGACACCAAGATCCACTTCGTCGGCATCGGCGGCATGGGGATGTGCGGCCTCGCCGAGGTGCTCGCCAACATGGGCTACAAGGTGTCGGGCTCGGACATGAACGACACCGAGATCACGCGCCACCTGACCGAGATCGGGTGCAGCGTGAAGCAGGGGCACCGCGCCGACAACCTCGGCGAGGCGGACGTCGTCGTCGTGTCGTCGGCGATCAAGGGCTACAACCCCGAGGTCGAGGCCGCGGGCGCGCGCCAGATCCCCGTCATCCCGCGCGCCGAGATGCTCGGCGAGCTGATGCGCATGAAGTTCGGCATCGCGATCGCCGGCGCGCACGGCAAGACCACGTCGACGACGATGGTGCACAGCGTGCTGATGGCCGCCGGCATGGATCCCACCGCGGTCATCGGCGGCCGCGTCAACTCGCTCGGCCTGGCCAACGCGCGCTGGGGCAAGAGCGACTACCTCGTCGCCGAGGCCGACGAGAGCGACGGCTCGTTCCTCACGCTCTCGCCGACCCTCGCGGTCGTCACCAACATCGACGCCGAGCACCTCGATCACTACGGCACGTTCGACAAGGTGAAGAAGGCGTTCGCCGACTTCTGCAACCGCGTCCCGTTCTACGGCCTGAGCGCGCTCTGCCTCGACAACGCGGGCGTGCAGGAGGTCATCCCGCAGCTGTCGAAGCGCTTCACCACGTTCGGCGTCTCCGCGCAGGCGACCTACCGCGCGCGCAACATCCGCTACGAGGGCCTGGTGACCAGGTTCGTCGCCTGGCGCAAGGCCGACGAGCTCGGCGAGGTGACGCTGCCGATGCCCGGCCATCACAACGTGCTCAACGCGCTCGGCGTGCTCGCGGTCGCCGACTTCCTCGAGATCCCGTTCGCCACGTACGTCGCCGCGATCGGCAAGTTCGAGGGCATCCAGCGCCGCTTCACCGTGCGCGGCGAGGTCGGCGGCATCACGATCGTCGACGACTTCGGCCACCACCCGACCGAGGTGCGCGCCACGCTCTCCGGCGCGCGCGCCGCGTTCGCCGGCCGCCGCATCATCGCCGCGTTCCAGCCCCACCGCTTCACGCGCACGCGCGACCAGTTCACCGAGTTCGCGCGCTCGTTCTACGACGCCGACAAGGTCGTGATCTGCGACATCTTCGCCGCCGGCGAGAAGCCGATCGACGGCATCAGCGCCGAGGCCCTGGTGAAGGCGATCAAGGACGCCGGCCACAAGGACGTCACGTACGTCGCCAAGCGCGAGGACGTGGCCGGCTGGCTCGCCGCCGAGGCCAAGGGCAGCGATCTGCTCATCACGCTCGGCGCCGGCAACATCCAGCTCTCGTGCAACGAGGTCATCGCCGAGCTCGAGAAGACGCGCGGCCCGGCGACGCGCAAGAACCTCGTCAGGATCTGAGGTGACGCGCGTGGTGCTCGCCGCGATGGCGCTGGGCGCGGCCGTCGCCGCCTGCGGCGACGCGTCGAGCTGTCCGTCGCTGGACGGCGTCCGCGCCCGGCTGCGCGCGGCACCACCCTTCGAGCTGAGCCCGCTCACCACCGTGTACGTCGCCGATGGCGAGGAGCGTGTCGCGGGCGCCCTCGTCGTGCGCCTCCACCCCGGCGAGGACGCCGATGCGCTGCGGGTCCAGCTCGACGGTGGCGCCGAGCGTCCCTGGCAGCGCGGCAGCCTGAAGGACACCCTCCTCGCCGAGATTGACGCCGCGATCGCGAGCGGCCGACCGCGCGTGTTCGAGGTCGAGACGCCGCCGTACGCGCATGCGCTCTCGCTCACCCTGCTGCTCCACGACCTGTCGCTGCGCGGCGAGGTCCGCATGATGGTCACCAGGCTCGTCCCGCCGCCGTACACACGCCTGCCCGACTGGGCCCTCCTCGCGACCCAGCCCGCCGGATCGAGGATCGATCTGTCCGCCGTCGCCCAGGCGCTCACGCGCGCCGTCGGCGACCGCTGCACACCCGAGCTCGAGCGGCGGATGGCGACGGCGCTGAAGGACCGCGCCACCCCCGACGAGGCCGTGCTCCGCACCGCCTTGCCCGATGCGCTCGCGGCCTGCCGCTGCCGCGGCGCCGACGTCGACGCCGCGGCGTGGCTCTACGAGCAGCTCATGCTGCCGACCCAGCACGTGGCGTGGCTGCGCGTCCAGGTCGTCGAAGGCGGCACCACCATCCACGGGCCCAGGAAGGACGCTGGCGACGTCATCCACGCCCTGACGGCCCTGCCGGCGTCGACGCGCCGCGCCGGTGTCTGGCTGGAGAGGCCGTATTGAACGACGACGTCCTCATCGGCGACGAGGAGCCGGGCGGCAACGGCGAGAGCGTCGGCGGCGCCGTCGCCAATCCGCGCTCCCTCCTCGACGACGCCGCCCGCGCCGCCCTGCGCGCGCTGCTCGGCGACGACGTGCGCTTCGACGAGCCGATGCGCCGCCACACCACGGCCCGCATCGGCGGCCCCGCCGACGCGTTCGCGATGCCGTCGACGATCGAGCGCCTCGTCGCGCTGCTCCGCTGGTGCGCGGCCGCCGGCGTCGCCGTCACCGTCGTCGGCGGCGGCTCGAACCTGCTGGTGCGCGACGCCGGCATCCGCGGCGTCGTCCTCAACACCGGGCGCCTCCGACGCATCGAGCTCGTCGACGGAACCGCGATCGAGGTCGAGGCCGGCTGCTCGACCGGCAAGGTGCTCTCGCTCGCCATGAAGCACGGCCTCGGCGGCGTCGAGTTCCTGGGCGGCGTACCCGGCTCGGTCGGCGGCGGCATGATCATGAACGCCGGCACCTACCTCGGCGAGTTCAAGGACGTGACCGCCTGGGTCGAGAGCGTCCGGCTCTCGGACGGCGCGCGCGTGCGCCGCGACAACGCCGCCTGCGGCTTTCGCTACCGCGACAGCGACCTGCCGCCGACCGAGGTCGTCGTCGGCGCCCGGCTCGAGCTGCGCCCGCGGCCGCGCGCCGAGATCGAGGCCGAGGTCAAGGCGCTGCGCAAGCGGCGCGCCGAGCGCGAGCCCAAGAAGGTCTCGTCCAACGGCTCGACGTTCAAGAACCCGCCCGGCGACTTCGCCGGCCGCCTCATCGAGGCCGCCGGCTGCAAGGGCTGGCAGATCGGCGACGCGCTGTGCTCGCCGGTGCACGCCAACTGGCTGGTCAACGTCGGCGACGCGACCTGCGCCGACATGCTCGCGCTCATCGAGCGCGTGCGCGCGCGCGTGCAGGAAGCCCACGGCCTCACCCTCCAGCTCGAGGTGAAGATCCTCGGCGAGGACGTCTCCGGAGACACCCGATGATCGATCGCTTCAAGGGCCACAAGATCGCCGTCGTCATGGGCGGCCTGTCCGCCGAGCGCGACGTCTCGCTCAAGACCGGCGGCGGCGTGCTCGCCGCGCTGCAGGAGTCGGGCTACGACGCGATCGGCATCGACTGGAAGCAGGGCACGTCCTTGCCCGAGCTCCTCACCAGCGCCGGCGCCGGCGTGGTGTGGAACGCGCTGCACGGCACGTTCGGCGAGGACGGCGCGGTGCAGGGCCTGTGCGCGTGCCTCGGGCTGCCGTGCACCGGCTCCGGGATCCTCGCGAGCGCGCTCGCCATGGACAAGATCGCGTCGAAGCGCATCTTCGAGAGCCACGGCATCCCGACGCCGCGCTGGCGCACGTTGCCAGGGGCCGGCGAGGGCCCTGCGGACGGCAGCGACGCCCCCACCGCGCTCGCCGACTGGAGCCTCCCGCTCGTGGTCAAGCCCGCCGACGAGGGCAGCTCCGTCGGCGTGACGATCGTCGACGAGCCCGCGCAGCTCGCGCCCGCTGTCGCGCTCGCCCGCACGTTCCACGGCCCGGTGCTGGTCGAGGACTACATCGCCGGCACCGAGGTCTTCGTCGGCATCCTCGACGGCGCCGTGCTCGGCTCGGTCGAGGTCCGCCCCGCGACCCGCTTCTACGACTACGAGGCGAAGTACCTGCGCAACGACACGCAGTACCTGCTGCCTCCCGAGCTGCCGGCCGACGTCCTCGCGCGCGCCGAGGCCCACGCCCTCGCCGCGTACCAGGCGCTCGGCTGCAGCGGCCACAGCCGCCCCGACCTGCGCATCGACAGCGCCGGCTTCGGCTGGGTGCTCGAGGTCAACACGCTGCCGGGCATGACCGCGACCTCGCTGCTCCCCAAGATCGCGAAGCGCGCCGGCCTGTCGTACGCGCAGCTGTGCGAGCGCATCCTCGCGTCCGCGCGCTGACCGCGTCGTCCGCGTCGTCCGCGTCGTCGCAGCGTCAGGCGTCGACGCGCGCCTTCACGTGGGTCGCGCCCCAGCCGTCGTACGAGCCGTCGAGCGGCTTGATGATCCCGAAGATCTCGGCGACGAACTCGTCGGGACGCTCGCCGGCGATCGTGTCGTCACGGTGGAACTGCAGGCCCCACCCCCGCTCCTCCTCGGTGCCCTGCTTCTTCTCCGGCGGCTCGAGCTCGTCGGTCGCGAAGCCGTGCGCGCGCAGCATCTCCGCCGCCTCCTCGGCCTGCGCCTTCGTCGGGAAGTACGCCATGTGATCGACCTCGCGCGCGACGTCGAGCACGTCGCCCTTCTCCTCGAAGATGCTGACCAGCCGCCGGTTCCAGATCGTCTGCTGCGCGTAGTCGTCGGGCGCCATGAAGCCGATGTAGTGCTCCCATTCCGGATCGTCGGCGACCGCCCACTTCGGCAGGTACGGCTCGGCCGGCGCGCCGGTCACGTCGGGGAGCGCCTCGAGCGCCGCGCGGTGCGCCTCGGGCACGTACAGGAACATCGTCGTGAAGCCGTCGTGCACGACGCGCCCGACGTAGATCGCGTCGACCTTCTGCTCGAGCGCGTCGACGAACTGGTCCTCGAGCGCGCCGAGCGCGTCGAGCTCGCGCGCGTCGCGCAGCCCGTCCTCGCGCTTCATCGCCATCTCGACGCGGATGCTGAGGAGCATCGGGTGCGTCGCCACCGGCGCCTGCGTCGCGGCCGCGAGATCGACCACGAACGAGGCCGGCTGGTCCTCGATCATCGCCATGTAGAAGTCGAAGTCCTGATCCCAGGTCGCCATGGCCGGCACGCTACCGCGAATCGATGAAGGTTCGACACCTGCCACGGCACCGTCCGCCCGGTTTCGGGGAGATACGGCCGGCACGTGTTTCGCAACGCATCGGGACATGCGCGCCGCCGCCCGCCCGCCCCTCGCCTTCCCGCTCCTCGCATCGCTCGCCCTCCCTGCGTGCCTCCTCGACGACGCCGATCCGGTCGCCCCGAGCCCGCCGATCGTGACCAGCGGCACGTATCACCACTACGCGCAGAGCGCGTGGATCGTCCCGGCCACCACCGAGGAGGCGCAGCGCCGTGGCTTCGACCTCGATCGCGACGGCCGCATCGACAACCAGGCCGGCGCGGTGATGGCCGCGCTCGGCGGCATCGGCCTCGACGTCCAGGGCGAGAGCGACCGCGCGATCACGGACGGCGAGCTCGTGATCCTGCACGCGGTGCGCGCGGATGCGCTCGTCGACGACGCCAGCGTCGCGTGGCGCGTGCTCGCCGGCGCCCCCTCGACGCCGCCGCGCTGGGATGGCACCGACGTCTTCCAGGTCGCCGGCGAGGACGGCTCCTTCGTCGGCGTGGTCATGGGCGGCGTCGCGCACATGGACTGGGGCGTCGTGAACCTGCCGCTCCCGTTCTTCCCCGAGCAGGCCCCCATGGTCCTGCCGCTCGCGCACGCGCGGATCGCCGCGTCCATCACTGCCGACGGCTGCGAGGGCCGCATCGGCGGCGTCATGCTCGCCGCCGACATCGAGAACACGCTCACGCGCTTCGTGCGCCAGGCGATCCGCCACATCGAGCGCAACCCCGACCACGAGCTGGCACGGATCGCCTACGACGTCTTCGACACCAACGACGACGGCACGATCACCGTCGCCGAGATGGCCGGCTCGCCGATCGCCGACACGCTCTTCCGTCCCGACCTCGACCTCGACGGCGACGGCCGCGACGACGGGCTCTCGTTCGGCCTCGGCTTCACGTGCGAGGCCGCGAGCTTCACGGCTTCTGGCGAGCTGTGATCTCGGCCATCGCCGCCTCGGCGTCCGCCTTCAGACACTTGTTCGTGTTGGAGTCCCCGACGCCGAGCACGCCGCCGCGCATGCGGTAACGCGCGCGCTTGAGCAGCGGGATGGCGCGCGCGTCGCCGAGCGAGCGCAGCTTGCCGACGGCGGCCTTGCGCTCCTCGCAGGTCGCGCCCTTCTCGAGCTCGTACGCGGCGGCCTTGAAGCGCTCCTCGGGGGACGGGAGGTTGGGGATGAGCACCGGCACGACGACCTCGGTCGCGCCCGGCTTCCTGGCGCCGCCGCCGTCGGGGTTGCCCGACGTGATGATCGCGACGAGCAGGCCGACGGCGAGCCCGCCGACGATGATGACCTTGCCCCACTTCCTGACGAAGGCCCGGTCCCGCAGGCGCGGGAACGTGGAGAGGAACCAGGAGAAGATGCCCTCGGGTCCCGACGGAGCGGGGTACGCCCCGGTTTCGCCGAGGCCGGTGGCCGTCGCCAGACGGCCGTCACCCGACGGGGGCGCCGGCGTGATCGTCGGGGAGCTGCCGGTGGGCGCCGGCCCCGGCATCGGTGTCATCGCGTAGGCCGCCGGCATCCCGGTCGAAGGCCGCTGCGCCGGGTGGCCCGTGGAAAGGCGTGAGTGCACACCGCGGACCGCGTCGAGCGCCAGCGTCAGCTCGTCGGCGCTCGCGTGTCGGTCGTCCTTCTCCTTGGCGAGCCCGCGCCGCACGATCGCCTCGACCTCGGGCGGGACGTCGAGCCCGGGCGCGACCTCGGCGAACGGCGGCACGTCGACCACCGCGTGCGCGGTCAGCATCGCCACCGGCGCGCGATCGCCGAACGGCGTGCGCCCGCAGAGCATCTCGTAGAGCACGATGCACAGCGAGTAGATGTCGCAGCGGTGATCGATCGTCCCGCCCAGCGCCTGCTCGGGCGAGAGGTACGCCGGCGTTCCGACGACGAACCCGGCCTGCGTCACCCGCGCGTCGTCGTTCTCGAGCGAGCGCGCGATGCCGAAGTCGAGCAGCTTGGCGAAGTCCGCGTCGTCGTCGTCCTCGACCAGGAAGACGTTCTCGGGCTTCACGTCGCGGTGGATGACACCCTGCGCGTGCGCGTGCGCGAGCCCGCGCGCGACGTGGCGAGCGATCGTGACCGCGCTCTGCCACGGCAGCCGGCCGACCTTGTCGAGCCGAGCACGCAGCGTCTCGCCGCGCAGGTACTCCATGACGAGGTAGAGCGCGCCGTCGTCGCGGACGCCGAAGTCCGACACCGCGCACACGTTCTTGTGAGAGACACGTGCCGACGCCTGGGCCTCGCGCGTGAAGCGATCGATCGCGTCCTGACGCCCCCCCATCTCCGGGCGCAGGAGCTTCACGGCGACCACCCGCCCCATGCCCACGTGCTCGGCCTTGTAGACGGCCCCCATCCCGCCCAGGCCGATACGTTCGGTCAGGCGGTACCGGTCATCGATGACCGCCCCGATCTCCGCGTCGCGCGCAGGGATCGCGGTCTCGGTGGAGGAAGGCACCGTCCGAATCTACCCCACGCGGCCAGGTCGATCGACGGTGCGCGGGCGCCGCCGGTGTGGCACGATTCTCCCGTGGTCCTCGCGCGCTTCCTCCGGCTGCCGCTCGCCCTGGCGATCGGGCTCGGTCTGGCGGCGCCGGCCGAGGCGCAGCTCTGGAAGCCGGACAAGAAGAAGCCGTCGACGTCGATCAAGGCGAAGAGCAAGCCGACCAAGCGCAAGGTCTCCAAGCCGACCAAGCGCAAGCCCAAGGCGGAGAAGCGGAAGGCGCCCAAGCGCTCGGCGCCGGATACGCCCGACGAGGACGATTCGCCGATCATCACGATCCTGCCCGGCGACGACGACGACTGAGGCCGCGTACGCTCACCCTGAGCGAGCAACGCGAGTCGAAGGGGAGTCGAAGGGGAGACGAAGGGCACGGGCGCACGGGCGCACTGAACGTCCGTGCACGGAGAGATCCGGACGCGTTCCGGATCTCGCTCAAAGTGCGCGTCAACGCGGCCGAAAAATTGCCCGCGTGATCGCGGCGTGCCTATTTCGCAGACCATGGACCGATCCCGGTCGTCGAGGGGCGCAGCGCCGCCCCGCGCCATCGAGCCGCCGCGCATCCCGCGCGTCTCGAGGCTCGTCCTGCGCCCGAACCGCAAGCGGACCAGCCCGCTCGTGGCGCGCCTGCCGCGTCCGCGCGAGGCGGTCGATGCCTGCGGCCGCGCCCTGCGCCGCGCGGGGCCCGCGCTGGTCACCACCGCCTCCCTGGCGCTCATCGCGACCGGCCTCACCGTCGGCCACCGCTTCCTGACCACGTCGACGCGCTTCGCCATCGCCGAGGTCGAGGTCCGGGGCTCGACCGTGCTCACGCCCGACGAGGTGCGCGCGGTCCTGCCCATCGGCCGCGGCGACAACATCTTCGAGGCCTCGACCGCCGCCGCCGAGCGCGCGCTGCTCGCCCTGCCGTGGGTCGCCGGCGCCGACGTCCGCCGCGAGCTGCCCCAGCGCATCGTCGTCGAGCTGCGCGAGCGCACCCCCGCCGCCGTGGTCTCCGCCGACGACCTCTACCTGGTCGACGTCGAGGGACGCCCGTTCAAGCGGGTCGCCGTCGAGCGCGGCGAGGGCAAGGACCTGCCGGTCGTGAGCGGCGTGCCGCGGGACCTGTACCAGCAGGCGCCGGACGAGGCCGCCGCCCGGGTGCGCCGCGGGCTCGACGTGCTCGCCGCCTGGACCGCGGCCGCGCGCCCGGCCGCCGGCGAGGTCTCGGTCGCCGGGGCAGGCGCGACCGTCTTCACCTACGACACGGCCGTCGCCGTGCACGTCGGCGACGCCCAGGGCGACGTCCTCGCCGCGCGGCTCGCGCGCTTCGACGCCACCTGGAATGCGCTTTCCCCCGAAGAGCGCGAGCGTGCTCGCGCGATCCACGTCGACAACGAGACGCGCACCGACCTGGTGACCGTCTCGTTCCGCACCAACTGAAACACCACCACCATGGCCAAGACCAAGACCTCCGAGATCATCGTCGGCCTCGACATCGGCACCACCAAGATCGCCGCCATCGCGGGTGAGGTGACCGACGAGGGAGTCGACATCATCGGCATCGGCACGGCCCCGTCGAAGGGGCTGCGCCGCGGCGTGGTGGTCAACATCGACACCACCGTGAGCTCGATCCAGGCGGCGATCGACGAGTGCGAGAACATGGCCGGCTGCCAGATCTCGACGGTGTTCGCCGCGATCTCGGGCGCCCACGTGCGCGGGCTCAACTCGCACGGCATCGTCGCGGTGAAGGACCGCGAGGTGCGCGACGCCGACGTGGCCCGGGTCATCGACGCGGCCAAGGCGGTCGCCATCCCCATGGACCGCGAGGTGCTGCACGTCCTGCCCCAGCAGTACGTGATCGACGATCAGGACGGCATCCGCGACCCGCTGGGCATGGCCGGCGTGCGGCTCGAGGCCAAGGTCCACATCGTCACCACCGCGGTGACCAGCGCGCAGAACGTCGTGAAGTGCGCCAACCGCTGCGGCCTCCAGGTCGCCGACATCGTGCTCGAGCCGCTGGCCTCGGCGCAGGCGGTGCTCGAGGACGACGAGCGCGAGCTCGGGGTCGCGCTCGTCGACATCGGCGGCGGCACCTGCGACATCGCGGTCTTCGCCGACGGCGCGATCGTGCACACCGCGGTCCTGCCGCTGGGCGGCGGCCACGTCACCAACGACATCGCCACGGTCCTGCGCACGCCGCTCGACTCGGCCGAGAAGATCAAGCGGCGCTACGGCTGCGCGATGCGCGCGCTGGTGAGCGACGACGAGACGATGGAGGTCCCGTCGGTCGGCGGTCGCGGCCCGCGCGTCCTGCCGCGCGTCACGCTGGTCGAGATCATCGAGCCGCGCGTCGAGGAGATCTTCGAGCACGTGAAGCGCGAGCTGATGCGCTCGGGCTACGCCGACAGCCTGGCGGCGGGCGTCGTGCTCACCGGCGGCGCCACGTCGCTCGAGGGCACCTGCGAGGTGGCCGAGCACGTGCTCGGCCTGCCGACGCGGCGCGGTTGCCCGACCCGGGTCGGCGGCCTCGTCGACGTGGTGCGATCGCCGGCGTACTCGACCGGCGTCGGCCTGGTTCGTTACGGCGCCGCGCACGGGCGCACGCTGCAGACGCGCGCGCAGGCCGCGCAGGGCGGCGACCGCGGGCTGTTCAAGCGCGCGTTCTCGCGGCTCGCCGAGATGTTTTGATCATCGCTGAACGCATTCGCGCAAAAACTTGCCCACGCAGATCCCCGGCTGCATGACGGATTGAAGGGGAGGAACCAACACCCATGGCACTCATCGAATTCGACGACGCAAACCACGCCAAGATCCTCGTCATCGGGGTCGGTGGCGGCGGCGGCAACGCTGTCAACACCATGATCAGCGGCAACCTCGACGGCGTCGAGTTCGTGGCGGCCAACACCGACCGCCAGGCGCTCGAGGCGAACCTCGCGCCGCACAAGATCCAGCTCGGCTCGGGCCTGACCAAGGGCCTGGGCGCCGGCGCACACCCCGACATCGGGCGGCGCTCGGCCGAGGAGAGCATCCAGCAGATCGCCGACGCGATCTCGGGCGCCGACATGGTGTTCGTGACCTGCGGCATGGGCGGCGGCACCGGCACCGGCGCGGCCCCGGTCATCGCGCAGGTGGCGCGCGACTGCGGCGCGCTCACCGTCGGCGTCGTGACCAAGCCGTTCGGCTTCGAGGGCAAGAAGCGCGACCGCAACGCCGCCGACGGCATCGCCCGGCTCGAGGCCGCGGTCGACACGCTCATCGTCATCCCCAACAACCGGCTGCTCGCGCTGGCCGGCAACCAGATGTCGATGGTCGACGCCTTCCGCCGCGCCGACAGCGTGCTGCTCAACGCGGTGCAGGGCATCAGCGACCTGATGACCGTCCCCGGGTTGATCAACGTCGACTTCGCCGACGTGCGCACGATCATGAACGGCATGGGCCGCGCGCTCATGGGCGCCGGCGTCGGCAGCGGCAAGCGCCGCGCGACCGAGGCGGCGGAGATGGCGATCAGCTCGCCGCTCCTCGAGGACGTGTCGATCACCGGCGCGACCGGCATCCTCATCAACATCACCGGCGGCCCCGACCTGACGCTGCACGAGGTCAACGAGGCGTCGAGCCTCATCCAGAACGCGGCGCACGAGGACGCGAACATCATCTTCGGCTCGGTGATCGACCCGAACCTGACCGACGAGGTCCGTATCACGGTCATCGCCACCGGCTTCAACACGGTCGGCAAGGTCGTGGCGCCGGCGCCGGAGCTCGAGACGCCGGCCCCGCAGGCGGCGCCGACGCGCACGCGCGCGTCGCAGCAGGTGACGCTCCCCTACGACAACGCGTCGGTGACGACCAAGGAGTACCCGTCGACGATCGTGCCGCCCGCCCGCAAGGTCTCGGGCGAGATCAAGGCGCAGGCGATGCTGGTCGAGGACGCCGAGGTCGACGTGCAGTGGAGCGACGGCGAGCTGAGCGCGGTCGAGCGCGCCCTCGCCGAGCTGAACGTCGACGACGCCGCGCCCGACGCGGAGCTCTCGGCGCGCCTGGCGATGGGCTCGGCGCCGGTGGCCGGGGACAGCGCGGTCGCCGCGCCGCTGCCGCGCCGCACGCCGCCGCGGCCCAGCCTCAAGGGCATCCTCGGCGACGAGGTCGAGAACGAGCTCGACGTCCCCACGTTCATCCGCCGCCACTCGGCCTCGCAGGGCTGAGCGGCCGGCCCGGCTGGTTCGCTGGCTGGTTGGTTGGTTCGTACGCCTAAGGTTAGTTCGACTACCTCGAAGTAGATGTGATTCGCCGGGGCGCTCGGGAACGGGCGCCCCGGCGGTGTTTTCGGTGTCCGGTGGGCCGGACGGGGTGTCCGGCGTGCCGGACGGGGGATCTCTCCGTACGATTGTGGATTGACGCGGACGCGTGGCGCCATTAGCCATGTCCGACCAATTCATGGTGTGACACGAGTCGGTGGCGTGGACGCGGGAGTGCGACCGCGCGGGGAGGGACGAGATGTTCGACGCGAGCGGTCAGGGAGTGGTCGAGAACGGTGGCGAGGCGGGTGGCGAGGCGGGTGGCGACGCGACCCACGTGGGTCGTCACTGGCGGGAGATCGATCGGCGGATGCGACGCCTGGCGGCGCGGCGGGCGGCGCTCGATGTCGAGGAAGCGCGGATGCTCGTCGTCGCGAAGCGCGCGGAGATCCACCGGCACCTCGGATACGGATCGTTCGCCGAGTACATCGAGCGGGTGCTCGGCTATGCCCCGAACACGGGGCGTGACCGCGTGCGCGTGGCCGAGGAGCTCGAGCACCTGCCGGCGATCGCCGAGGCCTGGGAGCGCGGCCAGGTCTCGTACTCGGTGGTCCGCGAGATCACGCGCATCGCGACTCCGGAGAACGAGGAGACGCTGCTCGCGTACGTCGACGGGCTGACCGTGCGCGAGGTCGAGCAGGCGATGCGCGGCCGCAAGAAGGGCGATGATCCCAACGACCGCCCGGACCCCGACCTCGAGCCCAGGATCGTGCGCATGGAGCTGCCACCGGCGGCATACGCGCTCTTCCTCGACGCGCGCCGGCACCTCGAGAAGGTGACCGGACAGATGATGAGCGACGCCGAGTTCATCTCGGTCGCATGCCGCGCGGTGCTCGGCGGCACGGCAGCGGACGGCGAGGCGCCGCCCAACGTCCCGCCGCACCAGGTCGCGATCGTGGTCTGCGACGACTGCAAGCGCGGATGGCAGGACACGCCAGGGCGTTCGGTCGAGCTGCCACCCGCCGCGATCGAGCGGGCGCGATGCGACGCCGTCGAGCTCGGCCGCGTCGACGGAGACGCGGCGTCGCTGACGCAAGCGACGCGGACGATCCCGGCGCACGTCCGCCGCGCCGTCCTGGCGCGCGATCGGCATCGGTGCTGCGTGCCCGGCTGCACGATGTCGCGCTGGGTCGACGTGCACCACATCCGCCACCGGGAAGACGGCGGCGACCACGACCCGCGCAACCTCCTGACGCTATGCGAGCTGCATCACGCGCAGCACCACGAAGGGATCATCCGGATCGAGGGTGAGCCCGGGGCGCTGCGCGTCACACACCGGGACGGCCGACCTTACGGGGCGGCGCCGCCCCCGGATCTGGCCAAGGACGCGAAGAGCGCGCTCACGGCGCTCGGGTTCCGCGCGGCCGACGCGGCGGCGGCCGTCGCGCGGGCCGCGACCCACGTGGGTCGCGACGCCGGGCTCGAGCAAGTGATCCGGGCGGCGTTGCGCGAGCTGGTGCCGGACCGGGCGATCCGCCCACGCGTCACGTGATCCGGCGGCGACGGCGGCGACGCGGGCGGTTGACGGCGGCGAGCACCAGGGCGGCGAGGCCGGCGGCGAGCGGCGGGCTGGCGCCGGCGCCGCAGCAGCCACCGCCGTCGTCGGGATCGCCGGGATCGTTGCCGGCGTCGAGCGGGGGCGCGTCGGCGGCGATCGTGATCGTCGCGCAGTGGTGGTAGAAGCAGCCGCCGGGGTTGTTGAGGGCGTGGTTCGACATGAACTGCGTGACCTGGAGGACGCAGTTGCTGCAGGTCATGCCGGCAGGTAGCTGCACGTCGAACGTCTGCTCGCGGTTGCCGGGCGACGTCGTGTGCACGAGCTGGCCATCGGCGAGCACGGGCAGCGCCGGTGACGGGTCGATCACCGTCGAGCCGCACGCCGTCGAGCCCGGCGTCACCGGCGGATCGGCGGGCAAGGACGCCATGTCCTGCGCCAGCGCGACGCGATAGTGACCGGGGTGGAAGATCGTCTCGCGGATCGAGATCGTGAGGGTCGAGCCGCTCTGCACGGTCGTCACCACGCCGGTCGGCGTCGACTGATCGGGGACGCCGGCCGTGTCCGACAGGCCGCACGGCGCGCTCTTCTGCGGCGACCCGAACTCGTCCTGCTGCGACAGGCTCGGCGGCGCGTTCAGGATGAAGTGGGCATGGGCGGCAGGCGCCCCGACGAGCACGACGGCGAATGCGAGCAGGGAGCGGCGCACCATGGCGCGGAGCGTACCGTCACAGCGCCCACGCCGTCGCCCCCGCGGTGCGCAGGCCGACGGCCACCTGCACCGCTTGCGACGACGCCGCCACCGCCGCCAGCTCGGGCGCCGACGAGAGCCCGCGCACGAAGGCGGCGCGATCGAGCTTCTCGAGGGCGTCGAGCGCGGTGAACACATGCGGCTGGAAGGCGCGGCGTACCAGGTCCTGCGTGGCCGACCGCACGAGCGCGCGGGCGACGTGGCCCAGGTCCTCGGCGACCGCGCCGGCGGCCGCGATCACGAGCGGCGCGCTGATCGTCGAGAGCGCCCGCTGCACGTGGTCGCCGACGATCGCCAGGGTGCCGGAGATGATCCGGTGCTCGCGGCTGGTCGTGAACGGGCCGGCGATGCGGCGGCTGGCCACTCCGATCGCGTTCCAGCGCCAGCGAACGGAAAGGCCGGGGGCGGTCGCCACGCCCTCGAGCGCGTCGGCCAGGGTCGCGGCGCCGTCGTGCTCGACCGCGAGCCGGTTGGCCAGCTCCTGCGCGTGCCCGAACGCGATGCGCGCGTCGGCCGCGAACTTCTCGATCGGCGGCACGATCGGCCGCGTCGCCGAGGTGAGCGACAGCAGGTGCTCGATCCGCTCGGCCACGAGCTCAGCCGCGAGCTTGGCGGCGGAGGGGTTTGGCCGGTCGAGCGCGACCAGCGCGCCGCGCGCGGCGTCGTCGATGCCGGCGAGCAAGTCACCCAGGAGTCGGCTGTGTCGGTCCATCGCATCGGTGCCAAGAGCACGCCGGATGCCGATCTCCGCCGTAGCGATCATCACGACTTGCCCCGCGTCGCGTCGGCCGCCTGATCAGTTCGCCTATGCGATTCGCCGCGCCGAGCCGCGACGCCGGCTGGAAACGCCCACGCGTGGAGGCACGGGCGGTGCAACCGGGTGGACGGGATGACCCGCTCTCACGACGCCGCGAGCCTCGCCGACGGCGCAGTCCACGACGACTGGCACCCGGCCCCGGGCAAGCGAACGCTCACGCAGCACCTCCAGCTCCGCGCGGCGCCCGTGTCGACGCCGGCTCCGGCGCCGGCCATGCCGCCGGTCGCGCACGACTACGAAGATCCGTTCGGGCTCCACCTGGCGACGGCGACGGCGACGGCGACACCGACACCGACGCCCGCACCGACCGCCGACGACGTGTGATTGCGCTACCCTCGCACCGTGCTCGAAGCCGACACGGCGCGCTGGCTGCTCGTCCTGCACGGCATCGTCGCGGCCGCCGCGGTGGCGGCGACGACACACTGGTGCGTGTGGCTGTGGCCGTTCGTGCGCGGCCGCTACACGCGCGTGCACGCGACGCGGCGCTTCGGCATCATCGCGATGTCGCTCTACCTGACGGCGGCGCTCGGCGGCATGCTCGTCTATCCGACGTACAAGGCGCGGGTGAAGCTCGAGTTCCTGACCAGCTCGCGCATGGTGCTCGACGACGCGGCCGCGCGCCTCCAGGCGGCGGAGGAGGTGCGCGCGCGCGCCGTCGGCGAGGCGCCGCGCACCCTCGACCCGTCGGTGGTGCTGCGCGCGTCGCGTGACGCGCCCGAGCAGGCCGAGAAGATCGCGCGCTGGTTCGACGTGAAGGAGCACTGGGTCGCGCTCGGGCTCCTGCTCGGCCTCGGCACGATGGTGGCGCTGCTCGCGTGGGATCCGAAACGCGACGGCCGCGGGCCGTTGCCATTCGTGATCCTCGGCGCGCTGTCGACCTGCGCGGTGTCGTGGCTCGCCGCGGTCATCGGGCTCCTGACCACGGCGACGCGATCGTTCTGAGCCGAGGCCAGGGCGAACAAGTGCGCAACGCCGGACGTTCACGTTCCATGTACCGACTCCTCGCGCTCGTGGCCGTCGCCGGCTGCGGATCGTCCTCACCCGCACCGTCGCCGGTCGTGCCTTCCGCTCCGCCCGCGTCGCGCGTCCCGTGCTTCCCCGAGCGCACCGAGCCGCTGGTGGCGCTCGACATGTACCGGCAGCTCGAGAAGCACGCGATGAGCTGGATGATGCCCGACGACGAGCGCGTGCCGCCCGAGCCCTACGGCACGTGCCAGGTCGCCAGCAGTCAGCTCAGGGCCGCCGACGGCACGCTCGTCGCCGAGCTCGGCTGCGGCGTGCGCATCCTCGTCCCTGGCATCCGCGACGACCTCGGCCTCGAGCTCGGCACCGGCGCGCGCGGCCAGGACGTCCTCGATCGCCTCCCCGCCCCGACGCCGCCGCTCACCTGCTGGGCCAACGGCCCGGACCAGACGCGCTGCCGCCCCGACCGCGCCGACGACAGCGATACCGACGCGAGCTCGTACGTCGTCGCCGGCAGCTTCGCCGGCGACGCGCTCACCGGCGAAGAGGCGCTCGCCTTCTTCGCGCCGCGCCCCCTCGTCGAGCTCGACGTCAGCGTCTGGTGCCACTGACCGCGCGCCAGCAGGCGCCTACTCGGAGACGCAACCGAAAGCGCCACTCCCATCCCGCTCGACGCGACAGAAGTCCGCAGCCGTCACGACGGCGTCCGCCTGGACACGCGCCTCGGCGTCCCGCACCGCCTGGCAGCTGGACGGATCCTCGGACGCGAGGCACGCGGCCAGGTCGGCGCGTAGCGCCCGGGCGACCTCGACGCACATGAACCCGAAGTCGCCGCCGTTGACCTCGAAGTAAACGGTGGTCGCGCCCACCTCGAAGGGGGCCGCGTTCTCGAAGTCGAGATCGAGCAGCACGCGCTCGAACGTACCGCCGGTGTCGTCGAAGACGCCGAGGTGGCAGAAGTGAACGCCCAGCGACCCTTCGCTGCGCTTGAAGCCGCGCGCGACCCTGTAGGCGCGTTGCCCGACGGGCTGCGTGTCATCGAGGATGATCCGCTCGAACGCCACGTCGTCGGGCGCCAGGCGGCCCTCAGGGCTCTCGCTGCACGCCCCGTTGACGACCAAGGACGCCGCACACGCGGCGATGAAGAGAGAGTTGCTTGCCATGTCCGTCTCGTCTGCACGCCATGGGCCCACGCCGGGCGGGAACGACGCTTCACATGCCACTGCCGCCTCGCGTGATCTGCGCCCGTGATGAGCGCCGCTCGCCGTGAACGCCCGGCGACGCCGGCCGAGCGGGCGTCGAGAAACGAGATCGACCGCGTTTGCCGGTCGCCGTTTTCGCCCGCTACCAGGTGAAGGCGAGGGTCGACGTCACCAGCAGCGACGTGTCGCGCACCGGCGAGCGCGGGACGACCGGGCCGGCGACGCACTGCGGGCCGCGGCAGACGATCGTGTTCATCGGGTCCTCGCGCCCCGACGCGGTCAGCTGCCAGCCGAGCTGCCAGCCGATGCGCGCGAGGCCGAGCGGCTGCTCGAGGCGATGGTCGAGGTTGAGGCCGAAGCCGAAGACGGCGAAGGAGCGGGCCGCGTCGAGCGGGATCTCGCGCATCGGCTCGCCGAAGCTCGGCTTGTACCAGCGGTGGAACTGGCGCGCGAGGCCGGCCTCGCCGTAGATCGCGAGCATCGAGTTGGGCCCGAGCGAGCGCGAGCCGAGGCGGATGAGATCGGCGCGCGCGTTGGCGGAGAGGCGGTTGATGTTGCCGTGGCGCAGGGGCGACGGGCCGGGCTCCGAGAGCTCGGCGAAGACGTAGCCCGCCTCCAGCGTCACGCGGCCGATGCGCGGCCCGACGGAGACGGCGCCGCCGAGCGCGGTGTAGGTCTTGTCGTCGTGGATGATCCAGCCGACGGCGCTACCGACCCGCAGGTTGGGGCCCACGGTCTCGTGCGGCTCGTACGGATCTTCGATCCACCGCTTCGGCGGCGGCTGTGCTTCGTCGGCGACGGCGGTGAGCGGCAGTGTGAATCCAAGGCACAGCACACCGAGCCCCAAACCCCATCGTGCTCGTGGGATCGCGGTCATGGACGGCCTCCTCGACTGGAGGTCGCGGTTTCTGCACGATTCAGGCCGCCGCGAGCGCGGCGCGCATCACGGCGATCGGCGCAGGCTGCCCCGTCCACAACGTGAAGGCGCGCGCGCCCTGGTGCAGCAGCATGCCCGCGCCGTCCGTGGTCACGAGGCCACGTTGCGCGGCGCGGCGAACGAGCTCCGTCGCGCGGTGATAGACGAGCGTGGCCACCGCCGCCGTCGCGCCAAGGCGCTCGAGGGGCACGGTGTCGGCGAGCGCGGCGTCGGTGTCGGCGGCGAGGCCGGCGCTGGTGCCGTCGACGAGGAGCGCGGCGCCGTCGAGCAGCGCCGCGAGCTCGCGCCACGGCCTCGCGTCGCACCAGGTGACGGCGTCGGGACGGCGCGCGACGACGACGACCTCGGCGCCGGCGTCGGTGAGTCCCGCCGCCACGGCGCGCGCCGCACCACCACCGCCGAGGAGCACGGCACGACCACGGCCGGGATCGATCCCGGCCTCGGCGAGCGCGTCGACGAAGCCGCCGGCGTCGGTGTTGTGCCCGACGACGGCGCCGCCGTCGAACACCAGGCAGTTGACGGCGCCGCAGCGCGCGGCGAGTGGATCGACGCGTGTGCACGCGGCGAGCACGGCTTCCTTGTGCGGGATCGTGACGCTCGCGCCGAGCGCGCCGGTGGCGGCGAGCGCGCGCACGACCGTCGCCAGCTCCGCCGGCGGCACCGGCAAGGCGACGAACACGGCGTCGACGCCGGCTGCCGCGAACGCGGCGTTGTGCAGCGCCGGGCTCTTCGAGTGCGCGACCGGCCAGCCGAGCACCGCGGCCAGGCGCGTCGCCGACGTCACGCTCCGCCCGGCGGCGCTCACTTCCACGCTCCGAAGGTAACCCACCGGCGCAGCTGCGCGACGTCGGCGGCGGTGAGGACGCGCGTGAGCCGCCCCACGACGAGGTACGCGCCGGCATAGATCCCCGACATCGCCCCGAGGCGCGCGGCCGTGCCCATGTCTGCGAGGTACGGCCGCAGGAGCCACAGCCCGGCGCCGAGGCCGCCGGTGACGACGAGCCCGCGCAGGTAGAAGCGCCAGGGCAAGGCGATGCGCGTGCCGCCGCCCATCGCGTTGCCGATGCGATCGAGGGTGACCAGCCACGCCGGCACGTTGGCGACGACGGTCGCGATCGCCGCGCCGTTGGCGCCGAGCAGCAGGACGGCCGGCACCGTGAGGACGAGGTTGGAGCCGAGGATGAGCATGCTGGTCTTGACCAGCACCGGCGTCTGGTTGGTCGCCTGCAGCATCGGCCCGTACGCGGCGACGCGATGGAGCAGGACCACGGTGAAGATCTGGAACGGCACGGTCGCGCCCGCCGCGTGCTTCTCGCTCGCGAGCAGGAGCACGACCTCGGGCGCGGTCACGATGAGCAGCACGGCCAGCGGCAGCACCACCGCGATCGTCTTCTCGACGTTCGAGTACCAGAGCTGGCGCAGCTCGACGAGGTTGCCCTGCGCGAACAGGCGCACGTAGCGCACCTGCATCACCGCGCCGATCGCGTAGGGGATCATCGTGACCAGCGGGATCTCGAGCGCCGCCGCCGTGTAGTGCGAGAAGACCTCGCCGCCAAGCATGAGCTTGACGGTGTACTTGTCGACCTGCGGGTTGATCTTGCCGACGGTGGCGGCGAGCCCGGCGGGGATCGCCCAGAGCAAGATCGTCTTCATCTGCAGCTTGTCGAACCACCGCTCGGCGGGCGCGAGCGGGTAGAGCTTCCACAGGATCGCGAGGTGCGCCGCGAGGCGCGACAGCCCGAGCACCGCCATCGCGACGGGGATGATCTCGACCGACACCGGCAGGACGAGCGGCGCGACCGCGGCGCCGGTGCGCAGCGCGGCGAAGCCGAAGAACAGGGCCGACGCGGTGCCGGCGTAGCCGTGGGCGATGAGCTGGTTGACCGCCGGCTGGGTCGGCAGCTCGATCAGGATGACCAGCGCGAGCCACGGGATCGCCGACACCAGGTCGACCTCGGCATCGGACATCGCGTAGGCGGCGACCGCGCCGACGAGCGTCACCGGCAGGGCCGCGCCGAGGAGCAGGCTCGAGACCTGCCGCACGATCGCGGCCGCGCGCTCGGGAGACTTGCCGATGAAGTAGAAGACCGCGTCGGGGAGGCCGAGGGAGCCGAGCGCGATCGCGGTCTCGTACACGAGCAGGACCGCGGCGACGTAGCGGAACTCGACCTCGGAGTAGCTGTGGAGCGCGACGACGTACGTGATGAGGAGCAGCATCCCGGCCAGCGAGCGCGCGGCGACGTAGACCGCCGCGTCCTTCGCGGCCTTGGCGCGCTCCGCGCCGGGGTCCGAGGCCGCGCTCACGGTCGCGCTCCCTCCGCGTCGACGAGCGCGCGGGCCAGGGCGGCGACCGACAGCGGCGAGCTGCCCTCGGCCTTGTTGTTCACGATCACGTACGCGGGCTGGCCGCTGGCGAGCGCGCGCGCGATCAGCTCGACCAGCGCGCCGCGCACGATGCGATCGGGCTCGACCAGGCGATCGAACGGCTCGTAGGCGGCGCGCGCGCCCTCGTAGTCGCGGTGGTGCGCGAGCAACCAGCGCGCGACGAACGCCGGCGCTCCGGAGTCGCCCACCTCGCCGGTCACGCCCAGCAGACCGGCCTGTTCTTCGACGGGGGGAAGTCCTGGCATCGACGCCAGGCACGGTGCGACGCCCGCCGCGCGCAGACAACCTGCCAGATCGGGCGTGAGCAATTCAGGTGTTCGAATCTCGACAGCGTAGCGAGGGCCCTTCGGCAGCTCCCGCAGGAAGCGATAGAGCCGCTCGGCGAAGCGCCGCCCCGGCGACTTCTCGCGCGCGCCCGCGCCGGCGAGGAGCTCGGCCGGCTGCGGCGCCATCTGGAAGAGCAAGACGCCGCCCTTGTCGCGCAGACCCTCGACGAAAGGCGCGACGACCTGATCGCGCGCCCACGCGACGTCGAGGTAGCGCGGGTTCGGCTGACCGCGCAGCGCGCCGTAGCGCGCGTGCGACGGGTAGCGCGCGAGCGTGAGCGCCTCGTGCGCCTTCACCACGAAGCGGAAGCGCGCGGGCACCGACGCCGCGTACGCGGCCATGACGTCGACGGAGACCGGGTTGTAGAACGTGCGATCGAGCCCGACCGTCGCGAACAGCGGATGCGCGGCGTACGCGGCCAGCCCCTGGCGCGCGAGGAGCTGCTCGCTGTGCGCGTCGCCGTAGACGATGCCGGCCCAGCCCGGGAACGACCACGACGACGTGCCCAGGTAGACGCCGGCGGGAAGCCGGGCGCCGACGGCGCGAAGCTCGTCGTCGACGGCGGCGGGGCGCACGGCGGCCTTCGACTGAGCGGCCGGTTCGAACAGGTCGACTTGCGTCCCCATCACCGTGCGCGGTGGAGCACGATGATGTGCTCGCGCTTGGGCCGATCTCCGAAGAGATGGCGCTCGGGTCCCAGCTTCGGCCGCGCCTGCCACGCCCAGCCGACGACCTCGACGCGATCGTCGAGCACCGCGCGCAGATCCTCGTCGGCGAAGCACGGCCGCCCCGCGATCGAGTCACCGACGACGAGCGCCGCCAGCCCGCCGACCTCGAGCGCGCCGACGAGCGCGCTCACCGCGTCGCCCAGCCCCGCGCGCCAGCGCGTCGTCGCGGCCGCGCTGTTGGCGACGAACGAGCGCCGCGCGCCGAGCTCGCCCTCGGTGAACGCGCGGTGGCGGATGCCGAGGAAGTCGAAGCGCAGGCGGTGCTGCTCGGCGTAGTCGTACGTGCCGGCGTACGGCGGCGACGTGATGACCGCGCGCACCGGCGGGAGCTTCAGCGTGTCGAGCGCGCGCGCGTCGGCCTCGAACACCTGCGGCAAGGGGCCCGGCACGCGCGCCAGATCGTCGAGGCCGGCGATGATCATCTCGACCCGATCGCCGAACAGCCGCGCCGCCGCGCCGCGGGCGACCGCGCGCTCCACCCACGACGGGTCGGTGTCGCTCCGCCGGTGCGAGACCTTGTACAGGATGCCCGAGAGCGCCATCAGGAGCACCTCGGCGAGCTCGGCGTCGTCCTGCGCGACCTCGTCGATCGCGCCGGCGATCGACTCGAGCTCGCGGCGCACGTGCGGCGCGAACCACTTGCCGATGCGGCGCTGGCGCGCGTTCGGATCGAACCCCTCGGGTGCGCGCACCGGCGGCGGCGCCGCCGCCCCCGCACGCCGCGCCTCGCGCCCGGCGACGAGGACGTCACCGGCGATCCCGCGACCGAGCTCGCGCGCGCGCTTGCGTCGCGGCACCGGCGCGGTCCATGTCTTCACCCGCGCCAGACGCACGGCGAGCGGGTTGAGGTCGACGCCGAACGCCCGCCAGCCCGCGGCGCGCGCCTCGACGAGCACGGTGCCCGAGCCGCAGAACGGATCGAGCACCGCCGCGCCCCGCGGCGCGCCGTCCATCAGGATCTCGACCAGCCGGCCGGCGGTCGCCGGATGCAGCCGCGCCGGGTACGCATGCACCGGATGCGTCAGGCTCTCCGCGGCGATGTCGTCGCGCCCGGCGGCGAGCAGCGCGTCCTCGAGCGCCGGCCCCAGCCGTCGATCGCCGCCCCAGCCGCTGGGCCCCGGCGCCGCCGGCATCGACAGCGCGCGCCGCTGACCGCGCGGCGCTGGGGGACCGCGGCGTCCGCCGCGGGGCGGAGGCGGTCGACGCTTCGAGGGCGGCGGCATTGGCCGCACGCTACCACGCGCGCCCGGATCAGCCGCGCGGCAGCGGGCTCATCATCCGGACCAGCGCTTCGGGGTCGGCCACACCCTCGCGCGCCATCCACCGGCGCGCGTCGTCGAGCTCGGGACCGCCGCCGCGCAGCGTGCCCAGCCGCCAGCGCGCGACCGCGAGGTGCACGCCGCAGCCGGCGGCGTGCAC
>ERZ761602.815-NODE-815-length-62268-cov-6.583929_pt1 | contig 62268 bp, 49 predicted proteins | sample MGYA00512165_ERZ761602 | MGnify/ENA primary metagenome ERZ761602 (study PRJEB28899, sample SAMN02445085) | bioreactor sludge metagenome | biome: EBPR sludge; isolation source: Thorneside wastewater treatment plant | place: Australia: Brisbane, Thorneside Wastewater... | reverse complement strand
GCCCCACCCCTCGCCCCACCCGCAACCCGCGAGGCGGACGCACTCGTCCTGACCCTTGAGAGGCACCTCGCTTCCCTGAATTCCGACGAGGTCGATCTCCAACTCAGCGCCGAACACTACGTCGCTCAGTCCTCGGATCTCGAGCACGCGCTCTGGCGCATCGCCCAGGAAGCCGTCACGAATGCCCTCAAGCATGCTCGCGCGACGAAAATCTTGGTGGCTCTCGCCGTCGATGAGGCGAACGTCGTCCTCACCGTCTCCGACGATGGTGTCGGCTTCGACCCCACCGACCGACCCGAGGTCGACCTCGAACGCGGCACCGGCCTCGGCTTGACCGGGATCGCGCAACGCGTGGCGGGTCTCGGCGGCCGGAGTCGGGTACAAAGCGGATCAGGGTTGGGCACGGTCGTGGAGGCAGTTTTGCCCCGCGCCGATCAGGTGACTTGATGCCGATTCGCTTGCTGCTCTGCGACGACCACAACATGGTCCGGGAGGGGCTTCGCGCCCTGCTCTCCGAAGACGAGGAGATTGACATCGTGTCCGAAGCGGCCGATGGCCAGGCCGCGGTGCGCCTCGCGCAGGAGATGCGTCCGGACGTCGTCCTCATGGATCTCCGCATGCCCGAACTCGATGGCATTGCCGCCACTCGTGCCATCCGGACCACGTGCCCTGGCACCCATGTCGTCGTCCTGACGACCTTCCTCGACGAACGCCAAGTTCGGGACGCGATGGATGCCGGCGCCTGTGGCTACCTGTTGAAAGACATCCTTAAGCACGAGCTTCTGGAGGCGATCCACGCCGCGTGCGAAGGCCGTACCTCACTCCATCCCGACGCTCAGGCGATGCTGATGCGCCTGCGCCGTGAGGACGACCTTTTCGCCCAGCTTACGCCTCGCGAGACCGATGTCCTTCGTCTCATCGCCGCCGGGCGGAGTAACAAGGAGATCGGGCAAGAGCTTCGACTCACCGAAGGGACCGTCAAGGGGTACGTCAGCGCGGTGTTCGTCAAGATGCGGGTAGATGACCGAACTCAGGCCGCGCTCCTCGCGGTCAAGCACGGGCTCTGATGCCAAAGTCCCCTTTCGAGGGGAGGAGGAGGCATGCGGCGATCTAATCGCCCATGCAGCTCATGACCCCACCTCCCTCTTCGACGTGGCAGAAGCCGCTCGGCCCCGTCGATCGGACCACTTTCGAAGCCGAGCAGGCGCTCCGCCGCCGCCAGGCGCGACGACTCAGCCGCGCGACCTGGGGCGTGGCCGCGGTGGACCTCGGACTCACGAGCATCATCGTGACTCCGATGGCCCTGCTGCTCGTGATCCTGCTGTCGAACCTTGCCGCGAAACTCTTCCCGCCGTTCGGACTCGCCGCTGAGGCGGTCGAGGCGTTCTACACGTGGGTCTTCAGCGACAAGCCGACCCCGTACCACGTGCTTGGAGCCGTCGGGCTCCTGATGATCCCCGGCATCGCGGGCACGTTCGTGTTGATGCCGCTCGCGCGCCAGATTTTTGGCTCGATCGGAGCCCGTGCCTGGGCCCTCGGTCTCGGCGCGCGGGAACTGAACGATCTCGACTTCGAAGAGAAACAGGCGCAGAACCTCGTGGACGAAATGGCGATCGCCTGCGGTCTCGCCGGCGCACCCGTCATGATCCTGGATGCGGAAAGGCCCAACGCCTTCCCCGTCGGCCTCGACGAGCGTGATTTCGTGATCGTCGTCACCCGCGGTCTTCTCGACGAGCTCGATCGAGAGAAGAGCCAAGGCGTCGTGGCTCACGCGGTCGCGACGGTCGCGAACGGCGACCTTCGGCTTACGCTCTCGATCCGGACCATGTACATGGCGATCGGACTGATGACGACGCTCTTCGACTTCGTGCTCACCAAGGAAGCCCGCAAGACGTCCGTCGAGCTCATCAAGTTTGCCTGCACTTCCCGCGCCAAGCGATCCGCCGAAACCGCCATGCTTCTGGCCGAGCGTCTGGTCGCCCGTTCCGGCACGAAAGCGCTCGAGGAAGTCACCGAAGCGCAACGAGAGAGCACGGGTCAGGTCCTGCGCTACATGTTCCTCGGCTGGATCATCTTGCCGCTCATGATCGCGCGCGCCTTCGGGTCGCTCGTGCTTCTGATGATCAACCTCTTCTTGGTCGGTCCGTTCTTCGGCGTCACGATGCAGAAGCGCAAGCGTCTCGCCGATGCGACCGCCGTCCAGCTCACCCGCAATCCTCAAGCCGTCGCCGAAGGCCTGATGACGTTCGCCCAGGGATACGAGCCGCTCGCCCAAGACCCTTGGATCGAGATCATCGCCGTCGTCGGGCCCGACTGGCAGTCGCAAAGCGCCCTCGCCGAGCGGCTGGGTTCGCTCGGGACCTTCCATCCCACGCTGAATAGCCGCCTCGGCCGATTGATCGCGATGGGTGCCCAGATCGACTACCGCCCGCGCCGGGAAGCCAGCCCCTACTGGGGCCTCGGGTGCGGCGTTCTCGTCCTCTTGTCGATCCTCACCTACGTCGTCTGGGCCGCCGTTCAGGCATAGAACTCGCGGTACCACTCGACGAAACGCGGAATCCCGACTTCGATCGGCGTCGAAGGCTCGAACCCGACGGCGTTCCGCAACGTCTCGATCTCGGCCGCGGTCTCGAGCACGTCGCCCGGCTGAAGCGGCAAGAGGTTCTGGACGGCGGTGCGTCCGAGGGCGGCTTCAAGCACCGCGATGAACTGCTCCAGCGTCACCGGCGCGTGGTTGCCGATGTTATAGATGCGCCACGGGGCCAGGCTCGTCGCCGGATCGGGGCTTGCGCCCGACCACTCCGGATTCGGTGCCGCCGGCTTGGCGAGCACCCGCACGACCCCCTCGACGATGTCATCGATGTACGTGAAGTCGCGCTTCATCTGCCCGTAATTGAAGACGTCGATCGGGCGCCCTTCGAGGATCGCGCGCGTGAACAGAAACAGCGCCATGTCCGGCCGACCCCAAGGCCCGTAGACCGTGAAGAACCGTAAGCCCGTCGTCGGCAAGCCGTAAAGGTGGCTGTAGGAGTGGGCCATGGCCTCGTTCGCCTTCTTCGTCGCGGCATACAGGCTCACCGGATGGTCGACGTTCTCCTCCTCCGAGAACGGGGTCTTGGTGTTCGCCCCATAGACCGAACTCGACGACGCATAGACGAGATGCTCCACCGCATGGTGCCGGCAACCCTCGAGGATGTTGAGGAAGCCGACCAGATTCGCTTCGGCGTAGGCGTGCGGGTTCTGGATCGAGTAGCGAACCCCGGCCTGAGCCGCCATGTGGAGGACGCTCTCGAACCCATGTTCGGCAAAGACGCGCTCGACCGCGGGGCGGTCGGCGAGATCGGCCCGCACGAAGGTGAAGTGGTCCCCCTCAAGGAGGCGCAGCCGCGCCTCCTTGAGGGCCGGATCGTAGTAGTCGTTGACGTTATCGAATCCGATCACCCGGTGCCCGTCGGCGAGAAGCCGACGGGCCAAGTGGAACCCGATGAAGCCCGCCGCCCCCGTCACGAGGACCGGCCGATCTACCAAGAAATCCCCTCGGGGGCGGGCTTATGGCCCGGGAAAATCTCGTCGAGGGCCGCCAGCGTCTCCGACGTGAGGTCGATCTCGAGCGCACGCAGGCACCCGTCCAGCTGCTCGATCGTACGAGGTCCGATGATCGGAGCCACGACGGCGGGCCGCGTCAGAAGCCAGGCCAGCGCGACGTCGGCGGGCTTCTCACCCAGGTCGGCGCACAACGTCTCCCAGGACTCGATCCTGTCCCGGTGCTTTTCGATCTGTTTCGACATGTGTTCGCTCGCCCGACGGCCTTCCTCGATCTTCCCGAGCACACCACCGAGCAAGCCGCCACCGAGCGGGCTCCAGGGAATCACGCCCACCCCGTACGCTTCGCATGCCGGAAGCAAGTCGAGTTCGACCAACCGCGCGTTGAGATTGTAAAGGCACTGCTCCGACACCAGGCCGAGGAAATGCCTCGCCGCCGCGGCATGGTTCGCTTCGACCACTTGCCATCCCGCGAAATTGGACGAGCCGACATACAGCACTTTGCCGTCGCGGACCAGGATCTCCATCGCCTCCCAGATCTCTTCCCACGGCGCTTCGCGCCAGATGTGGTGCATCTGGTAGAGGTCGATCGTGTCGGTTTGGAGCCGCTTCAGGCTCCCTTCGCAGGCCCGTCGAATATGGAGCTTGCTCAGCCGGTTGGTGTTGGGCCAATCCCCCATGTCGCCGTAGAGCTTGGTCGCGATGACGGTCTTCTCTCGGCGGCCGCCGCCTTGCGCGAACCATCGCCCGATGATCTGTTCGGTGACCCCTTCGCCCTTCTTCCACCCGTAGACATCGGCCGTATCGAAGAAGTTGATCCCGTGCTCGAGGGCCCGGTCCATGATCGCGTGGCTGTCCGCCTCCGATGTCTGCGGACCGAAGTTCATGGTGCCGAGGCAGAGGCGGCTGACCTTCAACCCGGTCCGGCCAAGGTTTGCGTATTGCATCCCTCTACGTTACCGCGGCTGGGTTGCCGGGGATCGGCCGATCAGCCGATCCCCGGCCGCCGCACTTACGGATCGCCGGCGTTGCCGAAGTTGGCGACCAAGATGTCGAAGTCATCCGAGTCGATCAACCCGCTCTCGTTGAAGTCGATCGGCTCGGCATAGTTCGGACTTCCAGGGGAAGCACCGAACCCAGAGACGAGCGCGTCGAAGTCGTCCGAGTCCACCATGTTGTTGCCGTCGGCGTCGCCGTTCAAGAGCATGAAGTCGACACCGGTCGTCGACCCAGGCGCGACAAGGAACTGGTTGGTCTGTTGGGCCAGCCAGTGTTCGCCTTTCGTCCACACTCGCACGGGCCCGCTCTGGAACGTCGGGAAGGTGTAGTGCCCCCAGTCCCCATCGAGCTCGAGGGGCAGTTCGCGTTGCTCGACCTGGATGCCGCGCAAGTCCATTTGCACGAATTCGATCGGTACGCCGGCAGGCGTGTAATCGAGCAAGCGGACGCGCCCGGAGACCGTCAAGAAGCTCGACTCCGACGCGCCCAGGTTCGCCCCCACGATCGAAACATCCTGGAGATTGACGATGCCGTCCGAGTTCAGGTCCGTCGGCGGGACCGCCAAGGCGGTGAAGCCTCCCTGACCGAGGTCGGCGTTGACCAAGTTCTGATCGATGGCATTGATGACGCCGTCACTGTTCACGTCCCCGTTGCGGAGGGTGATCGGAGCGGCGGTGGCACCGTCATTGTTCAGCGTGAGAAACTGAACGCCCAGGAACGAGTCGAACTTGAACCCGACCCTCAGTTGGGTCGCTTCGATCCCGAGCGTCGGGATGTACAAGTAACCACGCTCGGAGACGTTCGCCACGTACGCGTCGAGTGGCTCGCCCGTCGAGGCGTCCGTGATGTAGAGATGCCCGCCCTGCAATTCCGAAGCGGGCCAGCACTTCTGTCCCACGTTCAAGCGAACCCGGATATGCGGCATCGACGCGAGCGCGATCATCTCGCATTGCTCTTGGAACCGGTTCTGCAAGCCCCAGAGGAATTGATCCTGGTTGGCCTGAAGGCCGAGACCGTTGTCGAACGCGAGACGCGCTTTCTGCAGTCCCACCGCCGCTTCGGCAAGCTCTTCGCGCAGGTTCTGGAACCGAGCATTCGTTGGCGTGATGTTCACGAGCGTCGTTCCCATCGAACTCAGCGCATTCGCTGCATTCGTCAGGGGCAAGCCGCTCGAGATCGAACCGTCCGCCATGTCGGCCCCCAGCTGCTGAAGGCTGTTGATCAGCGCGCTCACCTGGTTCAGCCACTGACTGAACAGCGGGTCCGGTTCGGCGACCACGGTGCTTTGAATCGCCTGGATCAGGGGGAGCAGCTTTTGCGCTGCCGACTGATACCGCGGCGCGAGCGCCTGCAGCGTGGCAGGGAAACCCACGATGTTCGGCGTTCCCAGGTCGGTCACATCGAGCTCGACGAAGACATCGAAGAACGACTGAGCAAGGTCGCCAGAAGGCGTCCAAGTCTGGCCGCTGTCATCGGACGCGTCGACGCTCAGGAAGTTGAAGTTCGGTGTGTTCCACCAGCCCGGCCACCGATCGGGGGCGTTCTTGGGCGGGCCTCCGCACGGGATATCACCAGGGTCGTTGAGGTCGGGCGGACGGATGGTCGTCCGGCGCCACCGATAGATCGGTGGTGTTCGCCAACTGTAGCGCCAACGCGACGCTCTCCGGCAAATCCCCGTCTCGACCATTCGGCCCCGCCGATTGACGAAGTAGCAGAGAATCCGACGCGAGATGTAGATGGTCCACGGGTGGCACTCCCACCGCACCCAACACGGAGTTCCCGGCAGCCCCATCCACGGGCCTTTCAGCACACGTCCGAGCGGAATGCACCGGGTTTGAGTCTTCCACGCCCAGAATCCTCTCGGAGGAGGAGGAGGCGGCGGAGGAGGCGGAGGTGCCGCGAGTGAGAAGCAGCCCGGCCACACCGGCCCGATGTTCGCGCCACCGAGGGTCCAGAAGCCACTCGCGAAACCGAGCGGACCGTTCGTCGTCCGCACGACGAACGTCACCCAGGCCCCGGGCGGAACGCAGGGTCCCCCCCAGTCGATGACGACTGTGTTCGTCACGGCCCCGTTCGAAGGGACGAGCGGCACCGGGCAGAAACCGGCTTTGACCGTCGCCGGAGGCACGGTGACGTTGCCGCCCGTGCCTGTAAACGTGATGTGGAGATCCGAGGCGAAGAGCCCGGTGGTGTTGCAGACACTTACGATCCGCTCGTCCGCGGCATGCGCCGCCATACACAGACCGATCACTCCCCCTACCCACACAAGACTCTTGGTCCAACGACTCAAGCAAGATAACAAACTCATTTCGATCCTCCTTCAGGTCGAAACACTCCTCTCATCGTATCACAGCTTTTCTCGATCCGGTGAAGCGAACCCATTAAGATTGCGCTCGTTGCATGTAAATGTCAGATGAACTCAAGGTGCCGGAGTCACCCGTCCGATACTCTGGGGTGTGCGCTCGAGGTCGACTCCGCGATCGGGTATCCTATCGGCTTCTGAGGAGTTTCCAAGTTTGATCCACGTAGTTGTACAACCGAATGAGTCGATCGACAGCGCCCTCAAGCGCTTCAATCTCAAGATGCAGCAGAGCGGTTTGCTCCGCGAACTCAAGGAGCACTCCCATTACGAGAAGCCGAGCGAGAAGCGCCGCCGTCAGCGACGCCGTCGGGTCGGCGGACGGTAGTCTCCGAGGCCCGGCCTGCCCATCCTCGCGGCCGGCCGGATATCATGAGGAACCCGTGTCGTGCAAGCTCAACGGCGAGCTGAAACGAACCTATCTATGATCGAGAACTTACGCCGAGGACTCCCTACGAGTCCATCCCGTGGGTGGCGAGAACTCGCGATCCGATCCGGTCGCGGAGCACTCGTGCTCGCGGGAAGCGTAGCGATGGCCCTGCTCCTTCTGGCGCACCGCCTTCCTCCCTTCGAGCAATTGACGATCACCGCCATGGTGTTGGTCAGTCTCGCCGCCTTCTTCCTCGTTCGGTTTCACCTCCGTCACACGCCGCTGAAGAGCCCGCCCCACACCGCCGAGCACATCATCGGCCTCACCGCCTTTCTCAGCGTCTCCGGCGTCCAGATTCTCACCCGTTCTCTCGAAGCCAAGTCGCTCCTCGGCGTCGGTTTCCTGATGACGGCACCCCTCATCGCTCAGGCGATGCTCGTCTCCGCACTTCTCGGGCCGGCGATCTCGATGTTCTCCTTGACCGTGGTCGCTTTCCTGCTCGGCGTGAGCGGTGCGATGCCGGTCGAAATGCTCGCCGCGTCCTGGATCGCGGGTGCGGTGGGCGCCCACGCTGTGAACCCGCTTCGGCATCGCTCCGACCTGTTCCGGGCCATGACCGTCCAGGTGCTCGCTTCCGCGACCATCGCCTTTGGCGTTTCCGCGGTCAAGGTCTCCAACCCCGGGTTCGTCTTCGAAAGTGCCGGATGGGCCGCCGTCGCCGCGATCGGTGCGACCTCGATCTTCTGGCTCGCGGTCGCGGTCCTCGAGCGGCTGTTCAACCTTGTCTCCGACTGGTCGCTCCTCGAGCTCTGTAGTCCCGATCACCCCCTCATCCGCGAGCTCTGCATGCGCGCGCCCGGCACGTACGCACACTCTGTGATGGTCGGCAATCTCGCCGAAAACGCCGCCCACACCATCGGGGCCAACCCGGTTCTCTGCCGGGCGATGGCCTATTTCCACGATGTGGGCAAAGTCAGTCGCCCCTCCTTCTTCATCGAGAACCAACTCGGCGACAACGTCCACGACGAGATCTCTCCGTCGATTAGCGCGATGATCGTCATCGCGCACGTCAACGACGGTCTTGAAATGGCCCGTCGCCACAAGCTGCCCCAGTCGATTCAGGACGGTATCGCCCAACACCACGGCACGACCCTTACCTCCTACTTCTACCAGCGGGCGCTGGAGCAGATGAATCTTGAGCGCGGTGACCCCGGACTCGAACAGGCTTATCGCTACCCGGGCCCCAAGCCGCAAACCCGCGAAGCGGCCATCCTCCATCTCGCCGACTCCGTCGAAGCCGTGGCCCGCACCATCCCGCGCGGAGTGTCCGAAGAGCTCGAAATCCTTGTCGGGAAGATCATCGAAGAGCGGCGTGCCGATGGTCAGCTCGACGAATGCGACCTCACGTTCCAAGATCTCCAGAAGATCAAGTCGTCGTTCCTGCGCTCGCTGTGCGCCATTCGACACGAGCGCATCGTCTACCCAGGCAGTGACCTCCATGAGGAGACTCCGCAAACATCGGATTCCGATTTCCAACGAATCCTCGACGCGCCTGCCGCATCCGCCCATCAAAATGGCGCTTAACGCTCTCCTCGATGCCTACGCCGTGCCGCCGACGGAGCTGTCGGTTCTCCTCACCGACGATGCCGGCATCCAGGCCCTCAATCGACAATTCCGGGGCCTCGACGAACCCACCGACGTTCTCAGCTTTCCCGCCGGTCCCGGGGCCCCCGTGCTCGGCGACATCGCGATCTCGGTCGACACGGCCCAGCGTCAAGCCGACGCGCGCGGCGCGAGCCTGCTCGACGAGGTCCAGTTCCTGGCCCTTCACGGCGGCCTCCATCTCCTTGGATACGATGACGTCACCGACGAGGGACGCGACGACATGGTCCGAAGGATGAACGCGGTTGCCGAACAGATCGGGCTCATCCCAGACGCGGACTGGAGCTCACTTCCTCACGGAGCGCACGACTGATGGCCACTCGGGATATCGTTGCTCCGTTCCGCGTCGCGATCAACGGCCTCGTGCATACGTTCCGCACGCAGCGCCACATGCGGATCCACCTGTACGTCACCCTCGTGACAGTCCTCGGGGCGATGCTCTTGAACCTGCGCATCCGCGAAGTCCTGATCCTGCTTTTCATGATCAACTTCGTCCTAGTCGCAGAGATGTTCAACTCGGCGATCGAGGCGACAGTCGATCTCGTCTCGCCGAACTACCACCCCCTTGCCAAGTTCGCGAAGGACATCGCCGCCGGTGCCGTGCTCATCACGACGATCATGGCGATTGTGGTCGGATGCCTCATCGCGCTCGGCGATGACACATGGGAGCGGATCCGGGTCAGCCTCACGTCCCAGAATCTCGGCGTCCCGGTGGTGCCCCGCCTCGTGATCGGCGGATTCATCGCCATCCTCCTCGCGATCATCGGCAAAGGTCTCGGAAAGCGAGGGAAGGTACTCCAGGGCGGACTCGTCAGCGGCCATGCCGCGCTCGGCTTCTTTTTTGCGGGGTCCGTGTTCTTTCTTACCGACAATATCGTCGTGTCTTCGCTTGCGATCCTGCTTGCCGCCATCGTCGCCCAGAGCCGATGGGAGGCCAAGTTCCATTCGATTTTCGAGTTATCGCTCGGCGCGACCGTGGGCATCGCCCTCGCAGTCGTGATGTTTGGCCTGATTCCAAAATGATCCTCGTTCGAAGACCGATCGTATGAAACCGAAACCGAAAGAACGTGTCCGGCCCTGGGCCAGTGCCCTCGGCCGGAAGCATCGAATCGCCGCCCTCGGGGTAGCGCTCGCCCTCGTCGTCTCGCCCGCCTCCGCGCAGCCGGACGGAACGATCGACGCGAGTGAGATCCTCGCGCCGTACCTCTGGCCCGCACTCGGTGCGATCCTGTTCCTGGTGCTGCTCAACGCCATGTTCGTGGCGGTCGAGACGGCGGCGGACCTCCTCAGCAGCTCCCACCTGAAGGCCTTCGACCGCGAGGACCGACGAGCCGCGATGATCCAGGACTACATCCATCGGCGCAAGCAGTACGTCGCGGCCTGCACGCTCGGCAGTCACACGCTCCGCGCCTGGATGATCATGTTCAGCCTCGTGCCGAGCCCCTCGCTCGCCCGGTTCTTGGAGGACCGCTTCCACGTCGCGCCCGGATGGCCCGCCATCCTGCTCGCGTTCTCGATCATCACAATCCCCGTCGCCGCGTTCAACCTCGTGTTCGGTGAGCTGATCCCGAAAAGCTACGCCGTCGTCCATCCGATCGGCACGGCGCTCCGGCTCAACAAGTTCGCGCGTATGATCGCGTTCGCGTTCTCGGTCCCCTCGAAGTTCCTGACCCTCCTCGCGAGCCTTGTCGCCCATCGCTTCGGCGGCAAGCCCTCCTTCGGCATCGTGAACGAAGCCGAGGAACAGATCAAGTCGCTCGCTGAAACCGCTGAGCAGTCCGGTGAAATCGAGGCGGAGGAGCGCGAACTCCTGCACTCCGTGTTCGAATTCGGTGACACCGTCGTGCGCGAAGTCATGACGCCGCGAGTGGACATGGACGCGGTCTCCCTTGTGACCCCACTCGAGGATGCGATCGAACTGATCCAAGAGTCCGGCCACTCGCGACTACCGGTCTACGAAGGCACGGACGACCAGATCGTCGGCATCGTCCACGCGAAAGACCTGCTCCTTGCCAAGCTCAGGAACGGACGGGCGGTCGAAATCCGCGAGCTGATGCGACCGGCCTTGTTCGTGCCTGAAAACAAGAATCTCCACGAGTTGCTCCAAGAACTCCGCCAAGGCCGTGTTCAGATGGCCATCGTCCAAGACGAGTTCGGCGGCACCGCTGGAATCGTCACCATCGAGGACATCGTCGAGGAGCTGGTCGGGGACATCGTGGACGAGTACGATCTCGAAGAGCCCAAGGTCATCCTCAACGGCAAGGGATACATCGTCGACGGCAAAGTCAATCTCTATGACTTGAACGACGAAATCGGCTCCGCATTTGAGAGCGACGAGTTCGACACGATCGGCGGCTACGTCTTCGGCCTCTTCGGACGCCAACCGCGCCAAGGTGAGTCCCTGGACGCCGACGGCTACCGCTTCACCGTCGACGACACCGACGGGCGGCGGATCATGAAGCTCCACGTCTGTCCGGTCGGAGACGCCGAAGGCGTCTCCTGAAAGCCGAAGGGCCGACCGGCATAGCCGGTCGGCCCTTCATGTTCCGAGAGAAGCTTTACTTGCCCTCGCCTTCCTTCGTGTCGCCCTCGTGGCTCTCGCCTTCCTTGTGGTCGTGGCCATCGGTCGTCGAGTGATCGTCCTTCTTCTCGCCGCCGGCGGTCTCGCCCGCCGTCGCGGTGCCGGCCGTTTCGCCACCCGTGGTCGCGGTGCCGGTCGTCCCGGCGGTCTCGCCACCGGTAGTCGCGGTTCCGGTCGTCCCGGCGGTTTCGCCACCGGTCGTTTCGGTCGTACCTGCCTTCTTGTCGCCACCGGTCGTGGCTTCGGTGCCGGTCGTGGCGCCGGCCGTGCTGGTGTCGCCTTCTTCCTTCTTCGCGCAGCCGGTGATCACGGCCGAGACGAGTATGCCCGCAAGGAGCAGGGTCATCCACTTCTTCATGTTCTTTCGAACCTCCTAGATTGCTTGTGGTGCACGCAAATTCACCACAGCGCCCGTAGGCGCATAACAGCATTGTACCGGAGGCGATTACCGGGTCAACAGTTGGTCCACAGTTTCTTGGGGAGCCGTGACCGAAACAATCCGCCACTGCTTATCCGGGAACACCAACCACTTTGTGCCTTGCTCTTTCTGGAGCACGATTCGCACTCCCTGAAGCGTGCCGTCCATCTTCATGCCGAGATAGTCGACGTTGACCTGGGCATCGGTGACGATGCTTGCCATGTCACCCTCGATCACCGGCTCGTGCGCCGCCAGCGTCACCTCCGGCTTGCTCTGCTTGATGAACTGGGCGATGTTCCGTCGCGAGCCTGGATCCTGATCGTTGAGTTTGAACGACTGGCTCAAATATTCGAGCACACCACCGGGGCGACCGTCACGACTGGCCTGGATCGACTCTTGGATCGCCTGATCGATCAGCTGGCGGTCGGAGGGGCCGAACAGCGTCGACCGTACCACCAAGATCGCGATCAGACCGACGACGAGCCCGACGATGGCGAGAACTTTCTTGTTCATGGGAGCCTCCTTCTCAAAGTCTACGCCGACAGGTTGCCCGGGGTAGCCTGCGGCTTATGGTTCGGATCATCGAGGTCGGTCCTCGCGATGGCCTGCAGAACGAAGCCGCATCGATCCCGACGACATCGAAGCTTGCTTTCGTTCGCGCGCTTCTCGAATCGGGACTCCGCGAGATCGAGGTCACGAGCTTTGTGTCGCCCAAGTGGGTTCCCCAACTCGGAGACGCTGCGGAGCTCTGGCCTCCGCTCGCCGAACTCGCGAGGGAATTCGGTCCCCGATCGGTGCCGGTTCCACCGTCCGATCCCGCCGTCAAGTCCTGGGAAAGCGAGGGCGGTGAGACACCCGCGCTCGCCGACGAGCCACTCTTCTCCGCCCTGATTCCCAACGCCAAGGGCCTGGAGCGCGCGCTCGAGGTGGGTGTCCGCCGAATCGCCGTTTTCACCGCCGCGAGCGATTCGTTCACTCGTAAGAACATCAACATGACGATCGACGAGTCCCTCGCCGTCTTTCAGGATGTGATCGCGGCGTTCCGATCCGTGGAGCCGAATGGGTGGGTTCGCGGCTACGTCAGCACCGCCTTCGAGTGCCCTTTGGAGGGGCGCGTCCTCCCGAGCGAAACCGTGCGGGTCGCCTCCCGTCTCGCCGCACTCGGCTGCGACGAAATCAGTATCGGCGACACGTTGGGTGTCGCAGCGCCGACCGAAGTACGCGCCCTGACCCGCCTCCTGGTCTCGCATATCCCGAAACCCCAGCTGGCCTACCACTTTCATGACACCCGTGGGACCGCGATCGCCAACGTGGCCGAAGCGCTCGAACAGGGCATCATGGCCTTCGATTCCAGCGCGGGTGGTCTCGGCGGATGCCCCTATGCGCCCGGTGCCGGCGGAAATGTCGCCACGGAAGACGTGGTCTACTTCCTCGAGCGCACCGGCGTTCCTACCGGGATCGATCTTCGGACCCTGGCCCAGGCGTCGCTGCCGATCCTGGAGCAACTGGGACGCCCGGTTTCGGCGAAGGCGCAACGAGCTGTCCTTTCGGCTTGAGCGCCGCGCGCTGCGCCAAGATCAGGCCCAAGGCCGCAACGCCGACCGCGAGACCGGCGGCAAACAGCGTCGAGAGCTTCTCCGAACGCGTCATCTGGAACTCTCGGGCATTCACCAGCAGCACCGTGAGACCGATCGGGAGAAGCGCCGGGAGCGCCCGGAGTGAAACCGGGCCCAACTGGACATCGCCCGCAATCAACACGACGAGGAGATAGAGTGCCAACACGGGGATGATCCAAGCCAGAGTCTGCCGCGTCCGCATCTGAAATCGGAACAGGGCGACAAAGAACATCGCCAGAAAGAACAGGTCGGCCGGACCCACGTATGCCATCGCCGCCATCACCCCGCGAGGGGCCTCGGGCGCGGTCGCGACCACCTTCGGCACACTCATCGCGACGGATTGAAACAACTCCGGACGGGTCTCGACCAGCACCTTGGTCGGGCCGGTCGGCGAGAAGACGAGGAACATGTCGAGCCCGGCCAGGAAAATGGCGACCGGCACGAGGAGGTTCTTGTCCTTGATCAAACTCATCAAGAGCGCGCCGAGTCCGAGACACCAGATCATGAGCCCGGCTTGCCCAGCAGACAAGAGCGTCACGGCGACGAATCCCGACTCTCCGAGCGCCTTCGCGAGGAGCACCCCGCCGGCGTGGAGACCGACACCGATGGCCACCGCAAGCCCGGCCGACTTCGCCGTCCATCCATACTCCGCAGCAGCGAACAGCGCCAGTATCGGTGCCGCCACGAAGAGAATCGAGATCAAGACACTGCCGACTTGCGCCACGCCGAGCGGCACCGTCACGTAAGCGAGCGCGATCCGCAACACGAAGAGGACGGCGACGACGATCCCGAATACGGCGAGCGGACGGCGCATGCCGACGAGTGTACCGATCGAATCGAAGAGGTGAGATTCGCGAACGTCTCGCCGGCGGTTGCCGCACCGCCTCCGAGAGCGAGTTCCTTGCGTCGAGCCCCCAGAAACGGCCAACATCGGCACCATGAAGTTCCTTGTCTTGTCGGTAACGTTCGCGGTGGCCGCTCTGGGTATGGCCCAGGAGAGCCCCCCGCTCTTCCCCGGAACCGGTCTCCATGCCCGCGACGTCGGCCTTGAGCGCCCCGAGGCGAGACGTCTCTTCCATCAAGGCTTGGCGTTCCTCTTCGCCTTCAACCACGATGAGGCGATTCGCTCGTTTCAAGCCGCGTCGGAGATCGAACCCCGGAATCCGATGCCCTACTGGGCGATCGCGATCGCCAACGGGCCCCACATCAACAATCCCGTCGTCGATGCCGATCACGCGAAGGCGGCTTGGGACGCCTTGCAGCTCGCCCGGGCTCACATCGGCCAGGCGAAGCCGGTCGACCAAATGCTGATCCGGGCGGCAGAGAGGCGCTATGCGATGCCTCAGCCGAGCAACCGTTCGATGCTCGACCGTGCCTACGCCGACGCCATGCGCCGCGTGTGGCGCTCAAGTCCCCAGGATCCCGACGTCGGTGCGCTGTTCGCGGAAGCCATGATGGATCTGCGACCGTGGGACCTGTGGCGGCCCGACGGATCGCCCCAACCGGGCACGGCCGAAATCGTCGCGACCTTGGAGCGGGTACTCCGGCTGAACCCGCGCCACCCGCTCGGAAACCACCTCTACATCCATGCGGTCGAGGCATCCCCTCATCCTGAAAAGGGCCTGCCGGCCGCCGATAGGCTCCGTGAGCTCCAGCCTGGGCTCGGGCATATGGTGCACATGCCCTCCCACATCGACGTCCGAGTCGGCGCGTGGGACAAAGCAATTGAAGCCAACCGCCGCGCGATCCTGGTCGATGCGGCGTACCGGGCCAAGAGCCCGGACCAGAACTTCTATCGCGTCTACATGGCCCACAACCATCACATGCTCGCGTTCGCGGCGATGATGAACGGCCAGAGCAAGCGGGCGATCGAGGCGATGGACGGAATCCTCACCCTGTTCCCGGCCGAATGGCTCGAAGCCCTGGCGCCGCTGATCGATGGTTTTCTCGCGATGCCGATCGAAGTCCGCAAGCGATTCGGCCTCTGGGACGACGTCCTCGCCTACCCCGAGATGGGCCGAAGCTTCCCACTCGCGCGAACCATGCGCCATCAGGCGCGGGCCGTCGCCTACGCTGCCCAGAACCGGCTCACCGAGGCGCGGGCTGAACAGCAAGCCTTCTACAAGGCCCGTCGGGAGATCGCCCCAGGAGCCACCTTCGGCAACAACTCGGCCTCGCTGCTGTTGTCGATCGCACACCATCTGATGAACGGAGAGATCCTCCTCGCTGAAGGGAAGCTCGACGCCTCGATTCGAGAGCTCCGCAAAGCGGTCGAGTCCGAGGACCAGGTTCGCTACGACGAACCGCCGGATTGGATCCAGCCGACCCGGCACACCTTGGGTGTCGTACTCCTCAAGGCGGGCCGCCCCGGGGAAGCCGAGCGGGTGTATCGCGCAGACCTCCAGCGACTTCCGAGTAACGGGTGGTCGCTCTTCGGGCTCGCTCAGGCCCTGGCGATGCAGGGCAAGACCAAGTCGAGCGCAGCGACTCTCCGCAAGTTCCGCGAGGTCTGGCGACACGCCGACGTCCAGATCGGCTCGTCTTGCCTATGCGTCCCGAAGCCGTAGAGAACCCGCGCGCCGGCCCAGAGGCCACACCCTGGGCGGTGAGCCGGGATCCAGGTTCAGCCTGGATCCCGGCTCACCGCCTCTTGCCCCGGCGCGCGGGAATCAGCGCCCGTAGGGGCTCGGGAGCACCGTCAGGCTCTTCGTCGCCTTCAGCTTCCCACAAGTCACCGTCACCTTGTACTCGCCCGCCGGAACCGGGAACGGCAGGAACGGCTCTTCGCCCCGGTCCGCGATGCGGTGGTATTCGTGTGGCTGCAGATCCCAGACCACCTTGTTCAGCCCCGGAGCGTTCGAACCGGTCAGTTTCTGCATCTCGACGCCGTGAGCGTTCTCGACCTTGATCTCGACCTCGTCTCCGGTGTACTCACGCAGCCAGTAATGGATCGTCGCGCCGTTCGGTGGGTTTGCTGCACGGAACAGTTGATCGGTCCAGAGCCCCTGATACCAGAGCATGAACTTCGCCCGCGCCGGACGGATGTCGAACAAGTGAAGCGCCTCACCGGCCACATCGGCGTTCAGTTGACTGAGGACGTACCCTTCGTCGAGGATGTAGATCGACCGGCCGTGCGTGCCGACGACGAGGTCGAGCTCTCTCGGGTGCTGGACGATGTCATCGACCGGCACCGTCGGCAAGGTCTTGCCCGTCAGTTTCAGCCAGCTCTGCCCCCGGTCGAACGAGGCATAGAGGGCGTTCTCGGTGCCGCAGTACAGGACATCCGGGTTCACCCGATCCTCACGAACGCACTTCACGCTCCAGCCCTTCGGGAGGTCCGCCGTGATGTTGCGCCAAGTCTTGCCCAGATCGTCGGTGGCGAGAATGCAAGGGTCATAGTCGTGGCTCCGATGGCCATCCACGCTGACGTAGGCGCGATTCCGATCGTGATGCGAGGCCTCGATCTTCGAGATGTAGCGCCCGCCGACTTCGGGCGGCGTCACCGCCGCCCAGCTCTTGCCATCGCTTTCGGTGACGTGGATCAGGCCGTCGTCGCTTCCCGCCCAGAGCAACCCCTTCGCAAGCTCCGATTCGGCGAGCGCCACGACCGTGCAGTGGTTCTCCGCCGAGGACCCCGCCCTCGCGATCTTGCCGCCGTCGTTGGTCGTCAAATCGCCACTGATCACGGTCCACTTGTCGCCCTTCTCGGTCAAACGAAAGACGAAGTTGCCCCCAAGATACAGCACGCTCGAGTCGTGGGCCGAGACGAAGAACGGGCTGTTCCAGTTGAACCGATAGGTCTGCCCGCCCTCCTTCTGTTGCGGCGCGAGGTACCGTCGCACTCCGGAATCGAGGTGGATCCGCACGAGGTTTCCGCCCTGCCACTCGGCGTAGACCACGTTGGGATCGTCCGGATCGAAGCAGGCGTGGAAGCCATCGCCCCACATCACGTACTGCCATTCCGCGTTCGTGATGCCCGTGTTGAGCGTCCCGTCCTCTTCCTTCCCCGATTCGCGATTCGTCGCGCTTGGCCCCATCCAGGTGCCGTTGTCCTGAAGTCCCCCGATCACCCGATACGGGTCGGACATGTCGACGGATACGTTGTAGAACTGGCCGACCGCCATCGTGTTCAGGAACTGCCAGGACTTGCCCCGATCGAACGACTGATACACTCCTCCGTCGCTGCCGTTGAGCAAGTGCTCGGGATCCTCGGGGTCGATCGCGAGGGCGTGCATGTCGACATGGTTCTTCAACCCGATCCCGCCCTGAAACGTCTTGCCCCCGTCGACGCTCATCTCGACGACCCAGCCGAGCAGATACACCCGGTTCTCATCGACCGGATCGACCTTGATCCGACAGAAGTAGAACGCCCGCGGCGTCCGAACACTCTGGCGCACCCACGTCTTGCCCCCGTCATCGGTCCGGAACACTCCGCCCGACTTGCTCCTGTCGTCCCGAATGTCGTTCCCCCCGCCCGAATCCGACTCGACCACCGCGTAGAGAATGTCCGGGTTCTTGGCAAAGATGTCGAGCCCGATTCGCCCGGTCGTCGGCGGGAGTCCGCCCGCGAGCTTCTTCCAGGTCTTGCCCGCATCGATGCTCTTGTAGATTCCGCCCTCCGGTCTCCCGCTCCGGAAGCTGTAGGCCGACCGAAGCCGGCCGTACATCGCCGCATAGACGATGTCCGGATTGTGTGGATCGATCACGACATCACAAGCACCCGTCTGATCGTCGATGGTCAGCACCGCTTTCCAATTCTTCCCCCCATCCTCGGTCTTATAGACGCCCCGTTCCTTGTTCGGCCCCCAGAGATGTCCGAGGGCGGCGACATAGCAGACGTCGGGATTGCGCGCATCGACCGCGATCGCAGGGATGTCGTGCGTGTCGGCGAGTCCGCAGTGCTCGAAGCTACCTCCGGCGTCGGTCGACCGATACACCCCGTGACCCCACGAAGACGAATTCCGGCCGTTGCCTTCTCCGGTTCCGACCCAGACGATCTTGCCCCGACCCTCCTCGGTCAGCTCCTTTTTCGTCTTCCCCTTCTTCGCGTCCGCATCCCACCCGCTCCACGTGGCGGGGGCGTCGGCCACCGCCACCGCTCCGATCGAACTCGTCATCTGATCGTCGAAGATCGGGCGGAACGTCACACCGAGGTTCTCGGTCTTCCAAAGACCGCCGGTCGCATAACCGACATAAAACGTCTTCGGCCTTCCCGGTTGGAAGGCGATGGTCGCCACGCGCCCGCTCATCACCGCGGGCCCGATGCTGCGAAATGCGAGGCGCTTGAGGTCGTCGGCGCCGACGGCGCGCGTCGCGGAGGGTTCAGGAGACTTGGGCATCCTCCGGTTCTACCCGCTTCGAACCCGTCGACGGCCAGGATCCCGACCATCCGGCAGGCACGTGAAAGGGATGTGCGGTCGTGGGTCGGCGGGATCGAACGACACCCGGAGAACCCACAAACGAAAAGGCCCGCCGCGCGAAGCGCGGCGAGCCGATCCTTCAGTTCCTTGATCGTGTCCGCGTCGATGCCTTCCATTTTCTCGATGCCCGCTACGGCCTTCTCCTGGAGGGCGATGGCCTTCTTCACGTCACCCGACTTGAAAACGGCTAGCGCATAAGTATCGAGAATCATCGGGTCCTCTTCCTTCGTCAGCTCCGCCGCACGCTGAGCGATCTTCACCGCGATCTTGTTGTCGACCGCTTTCTTGAACTTCATGTCCGGATCGATGAGTCCCCACGCAAACTGATTCAGCGCCATGCTGTTGTCCCAGAAGAACTTCTTCGTCGTCGATTCGGCATACTTCGAGGCCGCCATCCCGTCGCCGGCCTGGCAGAGCATCGCGAACTTGAAATTGCACAATCGCTCCTCCCACTCCGGCTTCTCCTTCAGGACCTTGTCCGCTTCCGCGACCGCCTTGGCGAAGTCCTGACTTCGAGCGGCGGCAAGCGCCGGGCCCATCTTCTCATTGATCGCCTTCATTTCGGCATTGCGCTTCGCCTCTTCAGCCGCGCGCTTTGTCGCCTCATCGCGGTGCTTCTGCATGTCGAAGGTGCCGGCAAGTATCTGCCCCAAGGGCTCCTCCATCTCCATCGGATGCCCGATCCACTGAATCGTGCCATCCTTCACCACGAAGGCTGTCGGAATACCGTTTTGGCCCGCTGCAACCATCCATGATTCGGCCATCGCTTTGGCCGGCCCATCAAGGGCAACATGGTAGTCCATCTTATCGCCCATCTCTGCGACAAAGTCTTCGACGGCCTTGAAGTCTTCCGGCTTGCGCTCCCAAACGCTGATGCCCGCGAACTTCACTTTGCCCGCGTATTTCTTTGCAAGCTCGGTCAAGTGTGGGATCGTCGCCTTACATGGACCGCACCATGTGGCCCAAAACTCAACCACGGTCACACCCTTCGAAAGATCGCTGATTTCGCTCCCTTTCACCCACTTCGCAACTTGGATCTTCGGGGCAGGATCGCCCACGTTCAGGTTCTGCGCATACGCTGCAGCACTTCCAGCGAGCGCAATCAGTGCGCCCAATTTCGACAACCACTTCATGGAAAGCCTCCTCGTGTTGAGGTCAGATTACCGCGCCCGGCTCACCGGGCCGGGCGCGGCGCGGGCGGAATCTACTTCTTCAGGATCTTCTTGGCGCTCGCGATCCAGGCGTTCGGGCCGCCAGGCTCGTAGCCGCTCTGACCGATCTTCGTCCCATCGGCCTTCAGAAAGAGGATCGTCGGGTACCCCTCGATCTTGTACTTCCGCGCAAGCGCCTCGTTCTGCTTCTTGATCGCGGCCGGCTGCGGCTTGCTGTTCGGGAAGTCCAACTCGAGGAGGATCACGTTCGTCTTCGCCCAGGCTTTGAATTCCTTGGTGTTGAAGACCTCTTTCTTGAGTTTGATGCACCAGCTGCACCAATCGCTGCCGGTGAAGTCGGCGAGAATCGGGCGTCCAGTCTTCTTTGACTGTTTCGCCGCCTCGTCCCAAGAGGTCAGCCAGCCCTCGGCAGCCTGCGCCATCGATGCTGACGCCAAGACGAAGATCGGAAGAATCCAGCGGGTCAGGTTCTTGTTCATGGTCACAATACGAACGCGCCACGGCCCCCCAAAGTTCCAGAAGACTACGGGGAGTAGAGGATGTCGAGGACACCGAGCAGTGCATCCCGGTTCGTCTCGCGGGAAAGTGGACCGATCTGGTCCCGTGCCGGGTCCAGCTTCTCCCGGGTCACCTCGCCGATCAGGACCACGGTCGCGCCCCGCTCGACGCTGACGCGCACTTTGGGGGCGTCCGGATACAGGTCGAGCGTGCCCACCGCGAGCGCCGCCGCGACATCCTTCGGGTCGTCTTGGTCGCCGGCTCGGACCACAAGCTTGATCGATTGGTCTGTGTCGTCTTGCGACGCGATCAACACCCGGCTCCCCTCGAAGGCCTCCTTACGGAGTCGGTCGAGAAGCGCGTTCTCGGCAACAGGGGGCGGATCGGTCTTGTCCCCTCCGTCTCCGCTCGGAGGAGCTTCGGGGGTCTTTTCGTCGCCACTCGGATCCCCTTTCTTCTCGTCGGTCTTCGCTTCCACCTTCTTCTCACCGGGGTCGGTCAGGCTCGGAAAGTCGGAAACGTCGGGCCGGTTCCCGATCTCGACGCGGCCCTTTTGCACCTTCGGGCCATCCCCCGTGGTCAGCGCGAACGCGACGATGCCGCCCGTGACCACGATCGCCACCGCACCGATCGCCAGCCACTTGGCCGGTGACTTCTGCGACGGCAGGCCGAGTTGCTGAGCCGTGTGAATCGCGTCCCGCTCCGTCATCCGCGACCGCACGCGTTCGAGCTTGCGGAGGTCCGCCTCCGAGTCGGGCGTGAGATCGAGCGCCATCTCGTACCACTCGGCGGCTTGGTGAAGATCCCCCTCCTCGGCGGAGATGTCGCCGAGCAACGTATGGGCGGTCGCATTGCCCGGATATCGTTTCAAAATCGACAGGCAGGCGTCCCGCGCGAGCTTGAACTCGCCCCGCATTCGCAGGAGGTTGGCCTTCGCCAGTTCCGGATAGACGTGTACGTCGGCCGTCTCGGCCCCCAGGGTGTCCATCATCGGACACCCCTGCTCATGGCAGATGTGCCCCGACACGGGCACCATGTCGAAGCACTTCGAACACAGGTCGAGACCCTTACGCTCTTCCTGTGCTCCCAAACCCGCCTTCCCCGCGTTCCGTTGTTGTAAGTTCATCGACGACGATCCACTCCGCGCGTGCGACCGGACAGATCACAAACTGCGCGATCCGTTCACCCGCACCCAGTTCGACGGTCGAATCACCCCAATTGATCAGCAACACCCCGATCTCACCACGAAAGTCCGAGTCGATGGTCCCAGGACTGTTTACCAAACCGATCCCGTGCTTGACCGCCAAACCCGATCTCGCCCGAATCTGCCCCTCGTAACCCTCCGGTATCGCGACCCGAAGACCTGTGGCTACAAGCTTGCGTTCTCCGGGCTCGAGACGAACCCCGGCCGGCGTCCTGAGGTCCATCCCCACCGATCCGGGCGTCGCATACGACGGCAGGCGCGCGTCTCCGGCGAGCGTGATCTCGATCGGCACCAAATCCGAGGCGTCCGCAACCTCGAACATCGCCTCCAACTCCGGTTCGTCGAGCGGGTTCACGACGTCGTCAACGCCCCCTTGAGCACCTTCTTCACCGCTCTCTCGAGAGTGTCTGAATCGACGTCGTGATTGCCGTCCTTATCGAGGACCCGCGCTGCCGGGAGCGTCTTCGCGAACCCGCCGGTCGCGGAATCGAGATCGGCCGCGATGTCGAGCATCCGTAGCCCATCGATCAGCACCTCGCTCAGCGGGCGCTTATCCCAGTCACCGGCTGTACGGCTCAAGAACTCGAAGATGCCGCGGATTCGCTCGGAGCCCGAGCCCGCACACGCATACTCCGCATTCTGAAACCGCGCTCCGGCCGTGTCGAAGAAGAAGATCTCGAACGCGCCCGTCCGCGGGTCCCGCGCGGCAAGAATCGGCAAGAAGATGCCGATTCCCTGCATCGCCATCGGCAGATTACCGGCCAAAGCCCGAGAGATCTCCTGGAGCTTGCCCTCCAGCGACATCTCGTTGAGGTGCATCCGGCTGTAGTACTTGAAGCTGTGCTTGAGCAGACGGCACACCTCGATCGACCGTGCGAAGGAGCCGCTGATCGCAACGACCGTGGCGTCATCCAAAGGCAGGATTTTGTCCGCGTGGTCGTACATGATGAGGTTGCCCATCGTCGCACGCCGGTCGGCAAGAATCAGGACGCCCTCTTGGCACCGAAGCGCCAGGACCGTCGTGCCGTGAACTTCGTCGGCAGCGCTCGTCGCTGGAGCCGGCTTCCACCCCACGAGATCGGCAAAGGTGCGTGGCGACTCGACCGTCATTGTCCGCTGCGCTGGCGGTACTTTTTCGCCTGGTCCGGATCCACCTTCTTCATCCGTTTGAGTAACTCGTTCGGGCCGCCCGGCTTCTTGAGGTCGGGCTTCGAGGGGCCGCTCTCGTCGCCCGATTTTCGCTCGGGCTCGGGCTGAAGCGGACGGGTCAGGCGATCGGCATGGATGATCATGTCGTTTGAATCTCCTTCAGGCGGTCGATAAACTCTCTTACGTCGGAGGCGCGCTCAAGTTCCAGTCCATACCGCTTCGACGGGTCCAGGTGGATCTCCTCGGTCCGGCCCTCGAGTTCGAATGTCAGCACACCCCAACTCGCTCCCTGAAGCCACGGCCCGTAGCGGGTCACGGCGAGCGCTCGTGCTCGCGCGCGCGTGTCCTCGAACACGCCCGTCTCGCGACCCCCCACCGCGAGGGCATCCGGCATTTCGATCTCACCCATGTCCACCAGCGCCGCGAACAGACTCTCCCCCGGATCGACGTTGCTGTACTCCAAATCCAGCGATTGCAGCATCGGATCATCCCAATTCGACCCTTCGCTGTCGCGGTACGACTCCAACATCCGGTGCTTGGCGACCCAGTCGACGTGCCGAGCGGCTAAATCGCGATCGCCACGCAGACTTGCGAGGAGGTCGCGCACGAACGCGACCGACGCGCACTCGTCGGCGCTGAGTTCCAGCGTCGCCTCGGCGGCCGCGAGATACGATTCGATCACGTCGTAAGCGGTCGTCCAACTGCCTCGATCGAGTTCGATTCGGAAGTCCCCGCCAACGTCCCGCGAGACGCTTTGGAATGCGCGCACCGGGTCGCGAAGCGCCCACGCCGGGACCTCCGACTCCGCAGCCAGCCGTACCGCCAAACGAACGAGCTCGACTTTCAGCCGCGTCGACGTCGGGATCCGATTCGCATCCCCCGCGATTACATGAAGCCGGATCCACTCCCGTGGATCGCCATGAGGCTCGTCCCGCGTGTTGAACACGGGCCGCCGGTACAGAGTCTCGGCGTTCGCCGGTTCGACGAAGAAGTCCGCCCGTTGGCTTAACTGGAAGTCACACCTCGCCCCATGCTCCGATCCTACTTTGCCGGCCCCGCACACGATCTGGCGGGCGACGAGGATCGGCGTCACCGCACGGTACAGCCCCTCATGGCCAAGCCTACGCGGCGTCAGATAGCTCTCGTGGGTTCCGTAGCCGGCCCCGTGAAAGTCGGTGTTGTTCTTGTAGACGCGGACGGCCCGTCCCGCAACCTCCGCCAACTCCCGTGCCGCCCGGAGGACGACCGCCTCGCCCGCCAAATCGTGGAACACGAGTTCGCGCGCCGTCCAGCACTCGGGCGTGGCGTATTCCGGATGGCCATGGTCGTTGTAGAAGCGTGCGCCGTTCGCCAATACGCGATCCGAACGGACCTCCCGGTCCGATCCGTGGCTCCGGCCTTGATCGAACCTTGCGTCTTCCGGATCGATCGCCAGCCGATCGAGCCGAAATCCGCGCAAGTCGGCCCGTGGCGACTCCCACCGGTAGTCCCAACCAAGAAAAGCCCCGTCCGGGCTACCCCGGACGAGGCTCATCGCATCGTCGATCTGATCGGCGGCGCCGCGACCCTCGACGGCGAGACCGTACTCGGTCTCGATCCCGACGAGGACCGGCGTCATCAGCGGCGGAAGACCGCGAACCCACCCTGAAGCGGGAACGGGAACAGCGGATTCGTCTCCGTGACGTTGTAGTCGCCCTTCAGCACGTCGTACCCGATCACCACACGGCGACCGTTCACCGTGCCATAGGTCGGTCGCGTGATCAGGTTGGAGACAAAGCCCTTGACCTCGTTCGCGGCGTCGGCATCGTCGATCTGCGCGATCGGCCACAGGCTGAAGAAACCAGTCGTGGGCGGCGCGCCCGCGGCGACGGTATAGCGCAGGGTGCCCTGCCACATCGCCGTGATCTGGCCGTCCGGATTGTGCTTCCAAACCAGGAGGGTCTGGCGATCGTCGTCGTTGCTGTTCGGCATCGCGATCATGGAATAGACCGGGAAGTCCGTCATCACCGACTTGTAGGAGCGCCAGGAGCCTTGCAGCGCCGTAATCTTCGTCAGCCCTTCGATGTCGCGGGGATCAAGCTCAAGAAGAGTGTAGGTGCCCGGAGCCTGGACGCCACCGAGGATGGGTCCCGGGCGGATGATGCCCTGCTCGACGCGCACCGGATCGAGGAGCTCGAACGAGCCGTCGAACCCAAAGCCCGCGCTCATCGCGATCGCGTCACCCGAATAGAGCACCGCTTCGGCGGGCGCGCCGCTCGTCATCAGCGGCCGATCGTCGGCCGGCATCGCCGACAAGTCGAACGAGACCTGGTCGCTCAGGAAACTCGTCATCGAGTTCGTGAATTCGTTGTAGTTGCGGAAGATGAACAGATCCCGGTCGAAGACCACCCCGAAACCGTCCCAGTTGAGGATCGCGTCGTCGAGGCTGACCTGAACCGACGAATAGCGCCCGGGGAACATCCGAAGCTCGATGTCGAACGGAGGTTCGGCGAGAAGCGCGGGCGGATTCTGGGTGAGAAGGTCCGTGCCGCCGAAGTCGTTCTCCTGCTCCAGACTGAAGACCTCAAGCGGGAACTGGGTCAGGAAGCGTGAGCCCTGATCGCCAGGCACCGCCACGCTGAAAGTCCGAGAGTTGATCGAGTAAGCGTCCAACTGGACCTTCAACTCGGGGAACGTCGACTGGTCGAGCACCGGGATGATGTCATTGACGTTGTTCTGGTAGGCGATCCGCTGGATGACCGCAATCAGCGATCCCGGCGCACGTCGACCCTGTCCACTGATGAAGGTCGTCGTGAGGCCGGCCGTATTCCCGAGAACAACCGTGGGAGCGCTCCGATCCGGACCCGGGGGAGGCGGAGGTACGCGGCCATCTCCCGAACCACCGCAACCCGCAACAAACACCGCCGCGAAGGCGACAACCAGCCACTTCATCGAATCCTTCATCACGTATCAGACTCCTGACCGAACATCCTGTTAGCGCTAAGTCTAGCACGTTGGCGAAGGATTGACCACCCTCGCGGCTCGGTTTTCCCCAAACTCACCCGTTCGACGGCTCCTACTCGATTCGACCGATGCTTCGTCCGCGCGTGGGCGACGCAGTTGCCCCTGGAAACTGGGGAACTCGAAGTCTCAAGGACGTGTTCTCCAGGGACAAGCGTTCGGAATCTTGCCCACGCCGGCGGAAATCTCCCTTGCGGTCGGCCGACAAGTCGTCTCACGAGGCTCCGCCAGGTATCCTCAGGTTCCCTGTGACAACCCTCGGACTCTCATCACGCGCGGCGCTCCTCAAGCCATCACCGACGTTGGCGATGACCTCCAAAGCGCGCCAGATGAAGGCCCAGGGGCTCGACGTCATCTCCTTTGCTGCCGGCGAGCCCGACTTCGGCACTCCCGAACCGATCTGCGATGCCGCAATCGAGGCGCTTCGCGCCGGAGCGACCAAGTACACCGCGAGCAGCGGCACCCCGGAACTCAAGGCCGCCATCGTCGAGAAATTCCGGCGCGAAAACGGTCTTGACTATCGGCCCGAGCAGATCGTCGTCAGCTGCGGTGCCAAGCACAGCGTGTTCAACACGCTGATGGTCCTCGTCGAGCCGGGCGACGAAGTCATCCTTCTCGCGCCCTACTGGATGACCTATGCCGACCAGGTCGTTCTCGCCGGTGGCCGCCCCGTCGCGATCGCGCTCGATCCCGAGTCCGGCTTTGTGCCGACCCTCGAACAGCTGCGGGCGGCAATCTCCCCTCGCACCAAGGCGATCATCCTGAACAGCCCGTGTAACCCGACCGGCGCGGTGCTCCCGCGCGCGACGCTCAAGGAGATCGCCGCCCTCGCCCTCCGCCACGACTTCTGGATCATCGCCGACGAAATCTACGAGCGCCTCATCTACAGCGCCGACCACCAGAGCATCGGAGCCCTCGGGGCTGAAGTCAAGGATCGGACGATCACCATCAGCGGATGCAGCAAGAGCTTTGCGATGACTGGGTGGCGTATCGGATACGCTGCGGCCCCGGCCGAGGTCGCCCAGGCGATGTCCAACCTCCAGGATCAGGTGACGAGCAATCCGACCACCTTCGCCCAGGCCGGAGCGATCGCCGCGCTGAACTGCGATGCTGACGTGGTCGATGCCATGCGCGACGAGTTTCGAGCTCGGCGGGACTTGATGCTCGCCCTCTTGCAGGCCATTCCCGGGCTCTCTACCCCGACTCCAGGCGGAGCTTTCTACGTCTTTCCCGATGTGAGTGCCTTTCTTGGAGACCGCTGTCCGACCGACGCCGATCTCGCCGACTACCTCCTGAACGAGGCCCATGTCGCGACGGTGGCCGGGAGCGTCTTCGAAGGTCCCGGCCATGTGCGCCTTTCGTACTCGGCCGGCCGCACCGATATCGAAAGAGGAGTCGCACGGATCGCCGAAGCATTGGGAAAGCTGCTGTGAGAATCGTCGGGAACCGTTTCGGCTGGGAGAGCATCGAAGAGAATCAGAACGATGGGCGGATGAACGAAGACACCATCATCCCGAAGCAGATTCCTCTGCGCAGCCCCGAGCTCTTTTTGCTCGCGATGCGCCATCGCTCGGCTGCGGCCGATATGGTCCGAGACAGTTACGAGAGACTCGAGTTCTTCGGCGACTCGGTGCTCGGGCTGGTCATCGCCCAGTTTCTCTACGAGCATCAGCCTGACTGGGATCAGGGGATGATGAGCAAAGCCAAGGCGAGCGTCGTCCAAGAGGGCCCACTCGCAGAGATCGCTTTCAAGCTCGGGCTCAGCGACTTCATCGAGCTCTCGCCCAGCGAGGAAGCGACCGGCGGACGCACCCGACCGTCGATCCTGGCCGATATCTTCGAGGCGATCGTCGGCGCGATCTACCTTGAGTCCGGCCTCGAGAAGGCCCGGTGGTTCGTGCTCGAACAGGTCCACCCGTACCTCGCACGCGTCCGGACCGGAGACGTCAGCCCGAACGACTACAAGTCCAAGCTCCAGGAGCTCGCCCAAGCCAACTGGCGCTCGACGCCGACCTACCGCATCGTCAGGGAAACCGGACACGCCCACGAAAAGCGCTTCCTCGTCCAAGTGCTCTTCGACGGCGAGGTCCTCGGCGAAGGGACGGGGCGATCGAAGAAGGAGGCCGAACAGAGCGCCGCTCAGGAAGCCCTCGACATGATCGAGCGCAACCGACGGGCCCGTGAGCTCGTCGACCTCCATCTTGAAGACTAGTCGTCGCGACGAGCCAATTCTTCTTCGAGCGCCTTGATCCGAGCCAGAAGCTCGGGGAGTTTCCGTTGCAGGGCGAGTAAGCGGAGCGCTTCACGAGCCGGCGTCGCCGGCGTCCCGAAGTATTCACCCTGGGTTTCGATCGAGCCCATTACTCCGGTCCGACCGGCAAGGATCGCGTCGCTGGCGATCGAGACATGGTCCGCAACGGCGACCTGGCCCCCCATCGTCACGCGGTCCCCGATTCGGACGCTGCCGCTGACGCCGGTGAGCGCGGCGATCACCGTGTGCTCCCCCACCTCGCAGTTGTGGGCGATCTGAATCAAATTGTCCAGCTTGGAACCCCGACGGATCACGGTGTCGCCGCACGTCGCGCGATCGATGCAGGTGTTGGCACCGACCTCGACGTCATCCTCGAGAATCACCCGTCCCACCTGGGGCACCTTGACCCGCCGTTGTCCGTCCCAAACGAATCCAAACCCGTCGGCACCGACCACCGCCCCGGCGTGGACCACCACCCGATCGCCGACGACCACGTCTTGGAGAAGCACGACGTGGGGGTAGATCTCGCAATCCGCCCCGATCTGGCAACCCTCTCCGATGTAGGCGTGGGGATGGATCCGGCTCTTCGCCCCGATCCGGGCTCGCGGTCCGATGTACGCCATCGGGCCGATCGACGCCGAGGGATCGACCTCTGCGCTCGGATCAATCGCGGCTTGAGGGCTCGGTCCCTCGCTCAAAGCCAAAGGCCGCCGAAATAGCGCAAGGACCATTGCGAACGCCTCTCGGGGGTGAGGATGGAACAGAGCCGGCTTCGACAGTGCCCATCCCGGAGGCACGATTACGGCCCCGACCGTGCTCGACTCGACCATCGCGAGGTACTTGTCCGACTCCGCGAACGTGATGCCGCCCGGATCATCGTCGCCGGCGGGCACGGGACGGATGATGCGGAGGTCAGCCGATCCGCTGACCTCCGCGCCAAGGCGTTGGCCCAATTCGGCTAGGGTCCAGGTGCGAATGACTGCCTCCACTGCAAGAACTCCTGGGTAGCGTTCCGGCCCTGACCCCGAGGGACCAGACGGTAGCCCCTGACTCTGGCCCAGATCTCCAACTGGGCACGGCGCGAGTCCGCGGGTCGTGCCGGCTCACGGGGACCGGGAAACGACGGCGCGACCCGAGGAGTCGGGGCGATTTTCACCGCGACTGCCGGTGCCTTCTCTAAGACCCGGTCGATCTTCACGGCTTGTCCGAGGTCGGAATCGAGCTCCTGGACCAGCCGCTGGGCCTCGTCCGCCGCCGCCTTCCGTGCCGCGTCCTCCCTCTCGGCTGACGCGCGCACGATCGCCGCTTGCGCTTCGGCAAACCGGGTGTCGATCGCGTCAAGACGCGCTGCCCAGGTCTTGTCGACCATCGAGTCGAGGGTGACCAACGTTTTGCGCGCGTCGACGGCCCGCTGGAACGCGGTCCACGCGTCGGTCGCTTCTGGGTCGGGCGCCCTCAGCGAATCGGGATCCGGATCCGGGAAGCCGACATCGTTCGCGAGTTCGAGTCGAATCCGCCCTTTCGCCGGCGCGTAGGCGTCGAACAGCGCCCGGTAGGTGCCGAACACCGCTTCCGTCGCCCGGGCTCGTTCCGGTCCGAGCTTCGCCAGTTCGTCCTTCGTCCATTCTCGGATCTCGGCCATCGACTCCGTTTCGAGACGGGTTCGGTAGTCCTTGAGCGCGGCCGCGCGAATGCGTTCGAGTGACGCCTGGGTGAGTTTGAGGCGCTCATCGTTCTGATCGAGGGCGAGACGTTGCTCGGGAAGCGCATCGAGGGAAAGCCCGGAGCCCGGGGCCGGAGCGCTCATTGGGAGCGCTACAGAGGGAGTCGCGGACGGCGCGTCGGCTTGCGGCACTTGCGCGAGGTCGACATACACGGGTTTCAGTTCGGACCCGCAACCGACCAACGCCAAGGCAAGCAGGAAGATGGCACCCTTTCCGCAGCGCAGCGGAAAGGGTGAGGGGATGCGCCGACGCACCCTAGCGCTTCGAGTCCATCTGCTTGACCACGGCATCGGTCAGGTCGTTCGCAGCGTAGGGAGCGACGTTCGTTTCGAAAACCAGGGTGAAACTCTGGGCCTTCGCCACCTCGCCAAGGGCGAGCTTGGCGCGATCGATCGTCTGATTCTGGAGGTCCTGCTGGATCTGTGTGAGCTGGGCGTTGAAGTCCCCGTTCCACTCCTCGAGCATGTCACCCATCATTTGGGCGCGCTGCGCAAACTCAGAGAGCACTCGTTTCTCGTCCTCGGTCAAGTTCGCGCCCTTCTGCATCAGGTCCGAGCGTCGCTTGTCCGAAGCGATGACGTCTTGCTTCGTCTTTTCGAGTTGCTGCTTCTCTTGGTCGGTGATGTTCTCTTTCAGCGTCAGGTCGCGAATCGTTCGGGCTTGGTCGGCGGTGAGCACTTTGTAGGTGCGGACGAACTCGACCAATCCGCGTCGGGCGGTGACCGCGGCGTTGAGTTTGGCGGTGTTCGATTTGCCCAGCGCGCTCGTCTGGATGACCTTGTTGAGGTCGACGATGCCCTGTTTGTCGCCTTGCGCCCCGAAGCCGGTGACGGCGACTACGCCGACCACCACCGTGGCCACGACCCAACCCATGTGACTGACATTGATTTTCATACTGTTTTCGATACCTTTGTTGCTAGAAACTTCCACCGATGGAGAAGTGCGTGCGACTTCCGCCCTGCTGATTGAAGCCGAAGTCGATCCGAATCTGTCCGAGCGGCGTCTTGAAGCCGACTCCGATTCCATAGCCGAGGTGAAGCTTGGGGTCCATACTCTGCTCGAAGTTGTTGACGGTCGGGTACCCACCCCAAGCGCCGCCATAGTCCACGAACGGGATCAGATTGAAGGTCTTCTGGATCGGGAAGCGGTACTCGAGCGAGGTCAGAAACTGCTGTTTGCCCCAGAATCGCTGGTCGCTGTAGCCGCGCAGTGAGTCCGAGCCACCGATGAAGAACTGCTCGAAGAACGGGATCGTCCCGCTGATCCAACCGTAGCGGACGCGGTACGCCAAGACTTGGCGCGGAGTGTCGACCGGCTTGTCCTTCGGCGGGCGCCTCGAGAACCACGCTTTATACTCAAGCGTCGTCCGAGCGAAGTTGTGTCGTCCGAGCACGTCGGTAACGTCGCCGACGTCGCCGCCGATCTTCGTGATGTTCGCCACGCCCGGCTCGAAGAGGACGCGAGCATAGTCGCCCTCGGCCGGATCGAGCGGCACGTCGCGCCGATCCCGTCCGAGTCCGAAGCTGAGCGTGCCGACGTCACCGTCCTGCTGAATGAAGTTGGCATCGCCGGTCGTTCGGAGGTTGATCGTCTTGATGACTTCGTAGTTCGCACCGATGCTGGCGAGAAAGTCGCGACCGAGCGGTCGCGAGAGGGCAACCGAACCGCCGGTGCGGCGCTCGTCGAACCGCTGATCGTTCGGCGAGTCCTGACCGCCGATTCCGATTCCCGTGAAGTAGCTGTTGACTCGGGAATAGGCCCGAATCGCCAAATTGCTGTCCCGCGAGTCCATGAACGGGTTCACGTAGTCAAGGCTGACACTCAGGCCGCCACCGCTCGTATCCTGGGACAGCGTCACCCCCGTCTGCTGACCGGTTCCGTTGAAGTTTGTGTCGAAATAGCGAACATTTCCGGCCAGTCGACTCCGCGGGTCGAGGGAGACGCCGACCCCGATCTGGGCCGTCCGTGCCTCTTTCATATCGAGCAGGACGTCGAACTTACCGATCTCGTCGGTCATGCGGGTCTTGGCTTCGATGTTCTCGAACCAGCCCGTGCTTTCGAGGCGGCGGCGATCGATCGCCCAGAGGTTCTCGTTGAACGCTCGGCCCGGCTTCGTCTTCATCATCCGGCGGACGACGCTTGGGCGGGTTCGCACGAGTCCCTGGAGGACGATTTCGTTCACGGCCCGCTCCACGACCACCAGGTTGAGCGTGTTGGGAGACTCCGGAAGCGGTACCACGTCGACGCGGGCGAAATAGCCCTTGGACTCGTACTTCTTCGCGATCGCCTCCGTGGTTGGCAGGACGGTGCGGAGGTTGAACACCTGCCCCACCGGCTGCGTCACCAGCGGCATCAGGTCCTCTTGCCGGAAGACCGTGCTCCCGACGATCCGGATCTCCTTGACGACCGGGTTCTCCTGAACCTCGACGACGAGTTCATAGGAGCCCTTTTCGACCTCGCGAGACAGAATCTTGACGTCCTGGAAGAATCCGAGTTCGCGGATGGCTTCCTCGTCACGAGCGAGGGTCGCACTGCTATAGGGGCCGCCCTCCTTGCTCTGCATCGCGGTCAGAATCGCCTCGCGAGCGATCTGCTTGTTCCCCCGAATGACGATCTCCTTGATGGTGTCGCTCTGGGCGAACGCACAACTTGCGATGACGCAAGCCAGCAGCAACGTGATGATGGTCCTTAACAACAGGTTCTCCTCCTGAGAAGTAAACGTCCTAGTTTAGACGCATTGGCTTCGAATGCGTGTTGAATGTCCCGATCCGGACCCAAAAGCAACCCCTGCGAGCGGGTAACGTACCGGTCCGATGGATGCCATGCTCGAAGCCTACTGTCACCAGCACGGCATTCTCGGCGGTGCCGAGGCGCAAGCCGCCCTCGAGCGGTTCGAAGTCGACCTCTACGAAACCAACGGGATCGCGAACCTCACCCGTGTGCCTCGCGCCGACTTTGCCCTCCGCCACATCCTCGATTCGCTCCTGATCGTGCCTCTCGTTCCCGAAGGGTCCCGTGTTCTCGATCTCGGCAGTGGCCCTGGATTCCCGGCCTGGCCTCTCGCTCTCGGCCGCCCTGATCTCCAGGTCTGCGCCGTCGATAGTTCGGGCAAAATGACCAACTTTCTCAAGCGCCACCCCCTACCGAACCTCACCGTCGAACAGGTCCGGGCCGAAGACTGGGGCGTGCGCGACTCCTTCGACTTCGTCACCGCCCGCGCGCTCGCACCCCTCGGAATCCTCCTCGAACTCTGTGCCGCCCCGTGCATCATCGGTGGCGTGATCGTCCCCTTCCGAACACCCGCCGAAAAACCCCTGATGAAGGCAATCGACGCGGAAGTCCTCGGCCTACGCCTCGAGCGGGTTCACGATCTCCCCCTCCCCAGCACCACGATCATCCGCACTTTCCCCGTCTACCGGAAGTTCAAGGTCACCGATGCGAAGTATCCGCGCGTCTGGTCCCGAATCAAGGCCGACCCGATCGGCGGTCCGACCTAGAACCGCACTCCGTACTCGAAAGTCACCTTCCAAGGGCGATCCTGGTCGAATCCGATGCCGAATCGTGAGCGACCAAACACCCAGCCCCGGAACGGCGGCCGGTACACCAGCCGGACTTCGTACTTCGGTGACTGACCAGGCGGGGGATTCAATTGGCGACGCGCAAACAGCGTCAATCCGCGAGCAAAAGTCTTTGCGGCGGTGATCGTCGTCTGATCCAGCGGGTTGTAGGAGAGGCTGAGGTAATCCAGGTTCAGGCCGCTCGCCAGGTTTTCGGTGAACGGCGTGATCACGTTCGGCAGCACGAAACCGAGCACCGCATCCCGCGCCTGCCCCAAACCAGGGCGGAGCGACGACTGGGCCAGAGACTCGATGAAGTCTTTCTGCCCAAGCAGACTCACGATCTGGTCTTGGCTCAAGTCCGGCGGGTCACTCGTCGCCGTGAGGACTAGCCCCCCTTCCTCGAGAAGGTTGCCCCGCATACCGAGCGTCACGTCGTAGGTCTCGATGCTGTCGCCGAAGCGGCGCGCCGTCACACGGGTTCGCCCTTCGAGGTTCACATCGAGAATCGCAGTCGATTCGCCCAACGCGTTCTGGGTGTAGCTGAAGTCGATCTTCCCGCCCTCTTCGAGTTCGATGCGCGCGGTCGGCAACCGAAAGACCCCTTCGTCGACGGACAGGGCCGCGTTGACCCGCGGCGAGTCGAGGGTCCCGTTGATCGTCGCGTCTCCGGTGGTCGTGAGGTTCGCGGTCGTCGTCCTGAGACGAGCCGTGTCCTTGATGCGGAACATGACGTTGTCGAACCGAGGATTGAACAACGGATCGCTCGTCCCGGCACCCTCCGCGAACTCCGTCGGCACGAGCACGTTCATGCCGAGCACGCTGACCGGCGTACCGGCCACACCCGAAATTCGCGGCTGGCGCAGCGTCCCACGGACGTTCAACGTGCCCGAAAGCGCTCCTTGCGACCGGCGACTCGCCACCGTCGCACCTTGGTCGAATCGGAACCCTGAGAAGACCAGTACGCCGTTCAGGAGGCACTGCTCAAGTCGCTGACGCAGATCGAGCCCAGGCTCGGCCACGTTGCGGAAGTCGAAGCCCGTGTTCATCAGAATGAAGCCACCCGAAGAACTCCCGATGGAGGCTGCCGCCCGCAGTCGTCCGCGGTCCCAGTCAAGTCTCACCTTCGGAGCCAGCAACGACGTGTCGAGACCTTCGAACGCCAAGACCCCGTCGGTCGACTCGACGGAACCGGTCGCGACGACGTTGTCGTGGGTGCCCGAAACCTTCAAACTCCCGCTGATGCGCCCGCGCGTCCGCGTCGGATCAAGACCCGCGATCGTCTCGTCCAAATCTGAGAGCGCGCGGGAGACGACGCGGAGATCGACGTCGAGAGGTCTCCGCGTATCGGTGCCCCCTGTCGACGGCTCGAACGCCGAAAGCGGCACCATTGCCGAAAGATCGCCGTCGAGGTCCGCGATTTTGAACTTGCCTTGAGCCCGAACCACCCCGTCGATGAGGGTCAGCTCCTGCACCGTAACGCTCGTCTCGAGGCTGTCGGGCAATGCCTGGTCACCTCCGAGGTTGAGATTCTTGATCTCCAGGGAACTCTGGACGAGGTCGGGCTTCCGCGTTTCCCCTCCGAATGCGAACGTCCACTCCCCGATCTTGCCTCCGATCGGTGGTGCCTTGGGAAACGCTACGTTAAGCCAGTCAAGATAGAAGTTGTACAGATCACCTTCGAGGACGAGGGATCCATCCTCATCGATGGTCCCCTTCGCGGTCAACCGTCCCGGATCCGGCCGGTCGGCTTGCTCATTCCATAGGAAGTCGTCGATGGTCCAGACTCCGCCTTGACGAACCGCCTTGGCCGTGATTTCTCCGGCATCGCGCCCTTTGACCACGAGTCCACTGAGCGCAAAGGAACTCAGAACAACATCCGGATCGTCGATCGATCCCGTGACGGCGGCCTCGGCACCCAGTTGGCCACGGCTTCCCCGACGCCACTCTTCCCAAGCTGGATCTCGCAGCGTGGGCAACGCATCGAGCAACGTTTCAATCGGAAAATTGTAGGCAAGAGTCTTGGCGTCGATCGTCCGAGTGTCGGGGTTGTAAACCGCGTTCTCCACCGAGACGTAGCGTCCAGGGCGGCCGATCTCAGCCGACCCCGTCCACGTCGACTCGTGGAGAGCCACCTTCACTTGGCCCCGACCGAGCGGTGATTCGTTGACCTCGAGGGCATCGACCTCCAAGTTCGACCCAAGCTGGGCGAACCGGCCGTCCCGAATGTCGAACGCGAACGTCCCGTTCGCACTTCCCCCGAATCTTAAGCTCGACGTGTCGCTCGGAATTCGCGCCAGGGGCACGGACACAAGGGAGCCCTCGAAGGTGCCTTGCCGGCTCGCCGGGTCGTACTGCCCCGAGATCGTCACCGCCTCGTTCGATCCAAACTCCAGTCGACCCCGGCTCAACGTCCACTTCTCGCCCGTGAAGCCGAACTCCGCCCGCACTCCGGTGGCCTCGACGCCGAAGGCCTCGACACGCGAGCCGGCAAGGAAACCGCCGACGACGGGATCCTCCAAGGTCCCGGCGAGACTCCCGTTCTCGATCGTCGCGAACCCCTCCACGTCGAAGCCGAGCCGCTCGTTCCACTCCTGGAGGTCGATGCCCTCCGCCTTCCACGTCCCGGCGATCGCTCCGGATTTCGGCTCCCAGCTCACCGCGCCCTCTGCCTTCGCTGCCCCGATCGCGACGATCACATCGTCGAGCCGCACTTCTTCGCGACTCGCCCTCACATCGGCCGAGACGTAGGGGATTTCGATATCTTCGCGCACAAAACCATAGACTTCTGCTGCACCGGTGGCCGTCGGATTCGAAAGCGTTCCGCCCAACTCGGCTTGCAAGAACGCTGCTCCCTTTGAGCCGTCCCATAGTGCGGCGACATCTACGCCGCCCGCACTCACGACCCCGTCGATCTCCTTCGAGCGCAAGTCGACCGTCCCGCTGGCGAGCAACATCCCGGTCGAACCGGTCAGCGCGAAGCGACCAATCGTCGCCATGTTCCGAGCGATCTCCGCGCGGCCTTCGAACAAGCCGAGGAACCGCCGCGTCTGCCCGTGACGGTAGCCGGCTTGGCCGCGCGCATCGACCACGATCACCGGCTTGGCGGTGGTTCCATCCACGACAGCCCGAAGCTCGCCGCGCCCCTCGATCCCATCGACGCCGAACCTCGAAAGGAACTTGCTTAGATCGATCGAACCCGTCGAAGCCCACGCCGACAACTTCCCGGAAGCCCAGTCGAGTGCCAACGCACCGGAAACAGGTTCACCCGACCATCGCGCGGCCACGCTCTCGGCTCGAAGCCCGTTCGTATCGACCGCGAGTTTCCACCGACTGTCGGTGGCCGCTTCGCCATCCCAGGCCATTCGCGGTGCCTGCAGCAAACCGTCGATCGCGTACCGATCGCCTCGCCAGGCCACCGTCCCCTCGAACGTGGGACGCGACGCCGTCAGCTCCCTGGGGAGGACCTTGGCGAGCGGCGCCCAGAACGCTCGCTCGGTATCGGCCGATGCCGTGACCTTGCCGACAAGGCCAAAGTCTCCGATCCAAGACAGCGTCCCGTCAAACGTGAGCCGTCGACGCGCCTCGCTCACCGTCGCGGCCACGCTCAATCGGTCGCCGGCCCAGCGCACCCGACCGTCGACCGTCGCCCCGGCGACCACATCGCTGACGCGAATGCCACGACCCCGAGCGGTCAGCGACGCGGCCAAGTTTACGCGCCCGGCCTGAATCTGGGCGCGGATCGGACCCGAGACCGCCAACTGCGCCACATCGAGGGGTTCGTAGTCGCGGAGCGTCGCCGGATCGATCCAGCGTCGCAAGTGCGGAACCAAGGGGGCGAGTTCCAGTCCTGTCACCGTAGTCGCGACCTGAATCGCGTCGCTCCCAACGATGGTGACCTTCAGGGGAAGCACCCCGACCGTCGGAATCTCCAACGTTCCACCGGCGACCACGTTCTCGCCGACCCCTTCCAACCTCAACAGACGCGAGCGAGCCCGTAAGGGAAGTGTGGGACTTCGCAGCGAATCCTTGTACAGAAAGTCGACGTCCCGGACCGCGATCCTGAATGCGGTATCACCCCCTTCGGTCGTCTTCTTCGGCAAATAGCGCTCGAAGGAGTAGCTTCCGTTGGGCATTCGCTCGACGATCCCGCGGAGGCCGGCCGCGTCGCCGACCCATGTCTCGCCGTCTTGGCGAAGAACGAGGCGATCGAGCGCGAGCACCGCTTCCTCCTGGGAACTCCAGACCCGGGCTCGGCGCAACACGAGGACCCGCTCCCGGTCGTCGAACGCATAGCTCTCGGCCGTGAGCCGCACCGGGCCGTCCTGGGCCTCGTACACCAGTTCCACGGGCACGCCCGGGGCCTTGAGGCGATCGTAGCACTGGTAGGCGTAGGCCGCGCTCAGCACCAAGAGCCCGATCGGCAGGCAAATCGTGATGACGCCGATCGAGGCGATGCCGCCACGCCAGAGGCTGCCGAGTCGCCTGCGCACTTGTGCCGATTCTGACCGATGGCTGCGAGCCCGGTTACGGGGTTTTCCCCAAACGCGGGACGATCCCCGAGGCATCAGCCCCGAGGATCGTTTGGGAATGGATTCGATGTGTTTATGGAATCAGTTTTAGACCTCCTTCTTTCGTGTTCACCGGGCTCTCCACGATGATCCGGGCGTCGGTGACGGCGCGAATGGTTCGGGCCTGGATCGGGAAGGTCACCTTGCTCGCGTTGGCAGGGACCCGGACGGTCGCCGGCAGTCCGATCAAGTCGGGGTGCGAGCTCCGCAGACGGAGGGTCACCGGCTCGGGCGTTTCGGCGTCGAGTTGGATCTCTCCGACGAGGCGGCCCCGCGACTTCAGCGTCGATCCGCGGAAACGGATCTGCTCGACCAGTGCCCGGAAGCTGTCCTGACCGGTGACGATGAGAGAGAACCGCTGCGTGTTTATGACGCCCTTGTGCGTGATCCGAATCGTGTACCAGCCGATCGTCGTCTGAGGCAAAAGCACCTGCTCCACATTGTCCCGGCTGTTATCACCGCGGACGGCGGCGGCGTTCGGCGTGGACGGATTGAGCACCCAGGGCTGCTGAACGGTCGTACCCCGAACGATACGAAGGTCGAGATCGTTCACGAGCATCCGGTTCGTCGGATCGAGCGAGGGCGCGACAGGCGTGCCGGCTGGATCGTTCCAGGCCAGGGTCGCCTTCAAAGGCCCACCAAGCGAGAACACGCGCATCTCGAACGAACGACGGAACGTCAACTGCCCCTCGGTGATGGTCGTGTCCATCGTGGCTTCCTTGTCGATCACGGCGACCGCGGACCTTGAGTTAAGCATTCCCCAGCCGAACTTGTAATCTGGGCCGGCGCTGGGTCCCGCTTCGTGGGCGCTGTGGATCGCGATCGCCTTCCAGGTGGCGCTCCGCAATTCGCCACCGTTGAAGCGGTTCTTGTAGTGCTCCATCCAGAGCGCGATCGAACCCGCCGCCACGGGAGACGCCATCGACGTCCCCGACTTCGACGAGTAAGCCGTGTTCGACGTGTTGTTCGTCGACCAGACGTCCACCCCAGCCGCGACGATGTCGGGTTTGATCCGTCCATCGTCGGTCGGACCGAAGCTGGTGAACGCTGCCGCCCGGGCGTCGGACGCACTCAGAATGCCACCCGCCACATCTTCCGCCGCTCCGACGGTCAGGATGTTCTTGGCGAGAGCGGTCCCGTTGATCGTATCGAAGCCATCCGCGCCGCCGTCTCGCTCACGAGTCCGCGTGCTTGTCGTCCAACCGTTGTTCCAAACGAAGTGGGAGACGCCGGCTGGGGGATTGTCGTTGCGGTCGTTCCCCGCCGACGCGCAGATCAGGTAGTACGGCGCCTGGTTGGCGATCAGGTCCCACTCCCGGGTCGCCTGAGTGTAGAAACCGAACCGATAGTCCTCGTTCTGGCTGATCGAAGGATCGCCATACCAGTACCATTGAGCGGAACCGTTATCGAATTGCCAGCCCGTAATGAGCCCGTACGAGTGGTTCGAGATCCGCAGTCCATCGGCGGCCGCATCCGCCATCTCGGCATCGTCGTCGGTCCAGTCGTAGGCGTCGAGGGTCGCCCCGTTGGCCATCCCGCGGGCGGCAGGGTCGAGACCGGCCGCGATCATCGTCCCTGCGACGTGGGTGGCGTGGCTCCGATGCTCGACGTCGTCGCGATTCGTGACCCGATCGCCGAATTCTCCGTGGGTCGCCCGAACCGAACCTCCGTCCCAGATGCCGATCTTGATCCCGTTTCCGGTCAATGCGAGGTTCGCACCGCCCCCGGACCAAAGTTCGTCGGTGTGGACGGTGCCGGCCTCGTCGGCGTTCAGCGTCGCCACGTAGAGCGGCATCCCGCGCTCGAAGCGAACGAACTCCATCATGCGGCCCCGTGAATCTTCGATCTGCAGCGGAATGCCGGTCAAACGGGCGAAGGCGGCCGACTGCTGGCGCGCCATCGCGTTTCGGGTTCGGAGGTCGAAGGCGAGCCGGCGGAGTCCGTCGGCATCGACCATAGGTTGAGCGGACGCGCCGGCGAACGTGGCGGCCAACGCCGCAAGGGCGAGAGTGAGTCGAGTGGTGTTTGGGTTCATCTTGAGTCTCCTGTGTGCCCCGAAGGGCGTCGATGCGTATTGGGCGACTCCAGACCGTGTCGGGATCGTGATCCCGATCACAGTAGACCGTGACCTTGACCAAGGCTCGCACGTCCAACCTATGGACCGAGAATTTGCGGTGTCCCGTTGGGAATTTCGAGTGGTTCCCCGTATACTGGTTACGTACCGATTACCCAGGGGGTAATGATATGAATTGGCAAGAGAGATCGGACTTGGGGTTAGCGCTGATCGGCGATGTGCACGACCTGTTGCGTGTCGAAGACGCGTGGAGAATCGACGAACCGCGGGGGTTCCAATGGTGGCCGGCTGAGTTCGCCCAGCACGTCTGGGCCGACATGGGGCTCTACCACCACGAGCAGGCGGTTTACCGCATGCACGTCGAGACGGACCTCATCAGCGGGCGCGGTCATCACGAGGACTTCGAGCTCGCCCTTGAGACCGCGATCGATCAGTGCACGTTCAGCGCCATCGTCTATGACAAAGCGCGCGACCTCTACCGACTGCACAGCAGTGTCTATGCCAGCCCCGAGAACATCCACTGGCTCAAGAAGACCTTCTTCGCGGCCGCGGCACTCCAAATCGCTGAGGCCCGCGACCTGATCACCAGCCTGAGTCGCGGCGCCGCCGCGGTTCCGGCAAGCAGTGCCCACCCCCGCTCCGGCCTCCGCAGCCAGCCGTCGCCGGTCGTGGGTGCCCGGGAGCAGTTCTTCAAGCCGAACGGGGCCGTCGAAAGCCGCTGGACGGGCGTCGAGGAGTGGCACGAGATGGAACGGCTCATGAAGCGCGAAGCCCTCACCATCGACACCGACCACACCCACCGGCTCTACGCCGAGTTCGGCTGGCAAGGGCCTGGCGTAGCCCTCACCAGTCATGAGCCCCGCGTCCAGCTCGAAATCACCACCCGAGAGCCGCACCCGATCCTGGGAAACGGTCTCCATCTGACGTTGACGCTTCCCCTTGCCCTCGAAGCCAAGCGTGTCGCTCACCTCGCCATCGAGCTCAACGAGGTCGAGCGAAAGGATTGGAAACGGTGCCACATGCTCGGTTCGTGGAGCGATCACCAAGACCAACTCGCGTTCCGGTGCTTCGTGCCGAACACGCTCTACAACGCCGAACTGCTCCCCAAGCTCGGCATGGACATGTTCGTGCGGGCTGCATGGGCCGACGAGTGGTGCCTCCAACACCGGGCGTCCGCGCCGGAAGCTCTCCGCGCAACCCTCGAATAGAGCCTGTCTGAACTAGGGCACGGGTAAACTGAACCCCGCGCCAGGGAGGGGGTGTGTTTTTCCATGCATCTCGATGACGCTGCTCCGGGAACCTGCTTGAGCGGCCCGTCCGTGATGCTTCCCCCCGCCATCGAGGCGTTGATCAGACAGATTTCAGAGATTTCCATCCAGGAGTTGGCTTATCCCATGGCAAACGAGAAGTTCGACGCAGACATCATCGTCATCGGCGCGGGTCCCGGCGGCTACGTCGGGGCGATCCGGGCCGCGCAACTTGGCGCACGAGTGATCTGCGTGGAGAAGGAGTACCTCGGCGGTACCTGCTTGAACTGGGGCTGCATCCCCTCGAAGGCGATGATCGCGAGCGTAGAGCGCCTCAATCACGTCAAGCACGCCGACCAGCTTGGAGTGAAGGTCGAGGGCAAGGTCGAAATGGACTTCGCCAAAATGATGGCCCGCAAGGAGAAGATCGTCACGACCCAGCGCGGCGGCATCGGGATGCTCTTCAAGAAGAACGGCGTGACCCACGTCGAAGGGTTTGCCAAGTTCGTTGATGCGCATACGATCGAGGTCGAGAAGGACGGCAAGAAGACCAAGTACACCGCCAAGCATTTCCTCCTCGCGATGGGTTCGAGCGTGATTCGCCTGAACATCCCAGGCCTCGATGGCGGGCGCGACGAAGGCGTTTGGACTTCTGATGATGCGGTCACCGCGCCGTTCGTGCCGGAGAGCATGTTGATTCTCGGCGGCGGGGCCGTCGGAGTCGAGTTCGCCTACGTCTTCAACGGCCTCGGTGCAAAGACGACGCTGGTCGAAATGATGCCGAACGTGATTCCGATGATGGACACGGACCTTGGGGTCGAGCTCGGGAAACTCCTCGGCCGGCAGGGCATCAAGGTGATGGGCGGCGCAACCCTGGAGAAGGTCGCCAAGACCAAGAAGGGGTGGAAGTGCACCGTGAAGCGCGGAGTCGAGACCGAAGAGATCGAAGTCCAAGTGATCCTCCTCGGAGTCGGTCGAAAAGCCAACACCGACGGCATGAACTTGGACAAGATCGGCGTCCGGCTTCACAAGCGCGGGGTCGAGCTCCTCGACGACACCCTCAAAACCCACGTTCCCAACATCTATGCGATCGGCGACGTCACCGGTCGGATCCAGCTCGCCCACGTGGCGAGCGCCGAAGCGATCTGCGCGGTGACGAACATGATCCAAGGCACCGACAAGAAGTTCGACTACAAGGCGGTTCCGAACTGCGTCTACACGGTTCCGGAAGTAGCCAGCGTCGGGCTTACGCAGAGCGAGGCCGAGACTCAAGGCTACGAGGTGAGCGTCGGTAAGTTCGGCTTCCGACCCCTCGGCAAAGCGATGGCGATCGCCGAGCAGGATGGCTTCGTCAAGGTCGTGGTCGACAAGAAGTACGGCGAGATCCTCGGGGTTCACATGCTCGGAGCGCATGTGACCGACATGATCGCGGCCGGCGTGGCCGCGATCAAGCTGGAAGCGACGCTCGACTACATGGTCGACACGATCCACGCCCACCCGACGATGGCCGAGGCGATGCTCGAGGCCTACGAGGACGCCGCCGGCCACGCGATCCACAAGGTCTGACGTGACCCTCAATCAATTCGTCGCCGACCGAAAGCGAGCGATCTTCGATCGTCTCACCAAGAAGCTCATGCCGGAGGAGGGCGTCTTCGATGAAGCCCTCCTTCGGGAGGGCTTCGCCAAGGCGTCGCCCCAAATGGGAACGGCTCGATTCGAGCCCCACAAGATCCACTTGGAGTTCGTGTTTCCTGATCCAGGCGGGGCCGCGATCGTGGTCACGGTGACTCTCGACCCGCCCGAGCGCATCGTGTTCCTGCCCGTGCCCGAGTGGGTGATCGAGTCGATCTGGCAAGGCGAGGTGTCCGGGTCGTTTCACTTCGAGACTGCGGCTCGCGCGCTCGCAGCTCATTTCATTGCCGAGATCGAGCCGGCCGACAATGCAAAGTGGTTCCTCCCCCAGCCGGCGAAGCGACGCGAGTAGCGCATCCGATCGCCTCAGCGTGCGATCCGGTCGATCTCGTCAGGGACGTACCACGAGCCGTTCCGCTCGGCGACGAGATCGGGGAGAGGCACCCATCGTGAACCGACTTTCACGCGGTCCGACCCAAGCGGAATCAGCACCTCGACTCCGTTGCGGGAGAGTCGAACGGCGTTCTCGACCGCTTGAATCGAGTAGGAACGCGCGATCGCCCATTCGCGAAGTTTGAGGAAGCGCGTCTCGGAAAGACGGCACCTAAAGGCGGGTACCTCGACCGTTCCGAATCGACTCGGGGCGTCAGGGTCCAGGCGACGAAACACGGCACTCGCGACGATCGATCGTGCTAGGCTCTCGATCCACGGGTCCCACTGCGTCCAATCTTGCTTGGCCATCACGCGACTCCCCTTCGCGGAGATGCCGCCACTGTCGCCGTAGGTGATGCCCAAGTAGCCGTATCCGGTCGCGACGTATTGGTAAGACGTTGCGTCCTTGATGAACCGATACTGATCGACGCCGAGCGGAAACCCCGACGCCACGGGTGGCGTGTAGTCGCCGATCATCGCGCTGACCCGAGGTTTGCCCTCCATCCGATCGCGTCGATCGGTCTCCTCATAGTGGATGTCGATGATGCCTCGGTCGGAGGCACGCGTGACGGTGACGTAGACAGGATAGGTCTTGGTACGCGCGTTGTACCGGAGCGTCGAGCGCACCTCGGGCCTCGCCCGAAAACCGCGCTGCTCGAGCCACGGAAGGTCGACGATATCGATATCTTGTGCAGTGATCATGGGGTTCTTCCCAAAGGGGTTTCAGCGTGCGACTCGGTCGATCTCCTCAGGAACGTACCACGAGCCGTTCCGCTCAGCGACGAGGTCGGGGAGGTCGATCCAGCGACCGCTCACCTTGACCTTCGCGGCTCCGACCGGTACGACGACTTCACGGGTGCCGCGATTGAGGCGAACGAGGTTCTCCTCGACCCGGATCGTGTAGTCCCGGGCCGTGGCCCAGTCGCGCAGTTTGTAGTACTTGCCTTCGGAGATGCGGCAACGGAACGTCTCGACGTCGGTCCCGTCGATCCGGGAGGTCGGAGCCGGCTCGAGGCGGCGGTTGACGCTTCGGGCGACGATCGACCGGGCAAAGTCCTCGATCCACGGGTCCCACTGCGCCCAATCTTGCGGCGGTGCGACCCGCGATCCACGCGCTGAGATCGTACCGTTGATACCGAACTCGACCACTATCTGGCCGTATCCAGTCGCGATATGGAGTCGGGCGTCCGAATCGTCATAGAGCCGAATCGCGTCGACGCCCAAGGGCAAACCGGACGCCGATCCACGCACGATCGGGGGATTCGAGAGAGCGGTGTTCAGCTTGGCGACGACGAACGTCCGTTGATCAGCCTCGTCGAATCTCACGCCGACGAAGGCGGTATCGGCCCGGCGGATACCACGACATAGGACGGTCCATTGGCCATTGGCTCGTTGCCTGAGCGACGTGCCTCCAAGAATCAGTTCCATGCCCCGCGACGTCAGCACCCGAGTATCGATCATCGGGCTGTCTTGCATCGCACCAAAAAGGAGAAACAATGTGAGTGAATTCATGGTTTGAGAACCTCGCTGGTCAAGGTAGCGTAAAGATCAGTCCTTCAACGGGGAATACGACGATCGGCTCGTACAAGGGCACTAGGTCCTCCCAGTTTCCTTGGTAGAATGTCCCGGCAACTAGTCCTGAGTACCGTGTTCCAATGTCATTCTGCCAGTATTCGGGAAGCGCCCACTCTGTCGCCGGGTTATTGTATGTAACACCGTAGGGATCGTAACGATAACTCGTTGAAGCGTCGATGTATTGGCCGGTCCATTCGTTGGTGACGACGTGGAAGTTGAATCCATATGCCGAGTAATTTGAAGGGATTGTGGAGTCGGTCCCGGCCGGGCAGAGAAGATTGGTCGTGAAGCCGTGAATCTGGCCATCGAAAGAACCGGTCAGGAGATGGGGAGTCGAGCTATGTCCGTGTTGGCTAAGTGCGATCTGCAGCCCGCCGGCGAAGTCCCTGCAATCCAGTTCTGTCCAGAACTGAGAATCCAACAATGCCGTCAGCAATCCCAAGTTGTAGGGAGCCTCTACCGCGATGTTCCCGTCAAAGAAGATTGGATAGAACCAGACTCCCGAGGGGAGGTACCGCGCTCGGCTCGTCGCCGATCGCAAGCTATAGTGCATCCCGCGCGTCATCCAAGTCTTCACGTTTGGATCACCTGTATGACCGAACGCCCAGCGACACGTGTACTCCAGATAGTCCGCCCACGGCACAGCTTGGGGCGCGATCGGAGTCGCATCGACCAAGAACAATCGCTCCCAGGAGTCGAACGTCCCGAGCGTGCCATTGTTCCCGAGGAAAGAGTCGCTCTCGCGCCAGAGCGGCATATCGTATTTGACCTGGATGTCACCCAGCGCAACGAAGTTCGGCGTACCGGAAAGCTCAATCTGCAGGTCCACTTGCGACCCAGCCGGGAGTTCGAGGTACTCCATAAACGGCGCGATGGCGAGGGTACGGTACTCAGGGGGATTGCTCCACGTTCCGGTAAAGCTGTCGTAGGTGTTTGGGCCTGGCGAGGCAAGCCGCGCATCATCAAACGTGATCCAGCCGACAAGGTCGTACGGGCCGTGGTTTACGATCCGAACCGTAACGGGAATCGACGAGCCGCGCAAGTACGAAATGCCTCGAATCGGCGGTGATGCGGGGTACTCCACGGCCGAGTAAACCGCGTTGTTCAGGTAGTAGTCGCGGTCCGTAAGCGTCAGGTTGCCCTGATAGTCGCGCATTGTGATGCCGACGTCAGACCAGCGGGGGGGGGTTGACACGCCACGACGCTGCAGACGGCGGCGGCAATCGCGACGGCAAAGAGCGTCTTCATCTCGATCCTCCCTCCTGCGACGTGTGCCGCAGGGATCACCTACATCTTGATGACCGGATCGACAGAATGTCAAGCGTCACGCAAAAACATTGATTGGCTACGCCCGGATCAGGGCCAGAAGCTCGGCCGTCTTCTGCTCCATCAGCCCGCGATCCCCCCGAGTCTCGACGTTCAAGCGAATCACCGGCTCCGTGTTCGAGCCCCGAAGGTTGAACCGCCAGTCCGGAAACTCGATACTGAGACCATCGAGCCGATCGACCGTTCCGCCCGGATACGCGCTTTCCACCCGCCCGAGGACGCTCTTCACATCGGCGACCGTCGAGTTCACTTCGCCGCTACACGGATAGGCCTCGATCATCGCTCCGACAAGCTCGCCAAGCGTCTTGCCCGAGACGGACACGAGATGGGCGATCAGCATGAACGGGATCATCCCGCTGTCGCAGTACCAGTGCCCTTTGAAGTAGTGATGGGCGCTCATCTCGCCGCCGTAGGTCGCGTTCTCGGCCCGCATCTTCTCTTTGATGAACGCGTGTCCGCTCTTGCAGATCACGGCTCGGCCACCGAGGCGGCCCACGATGTCGAGCGTGTTCCAGGTCAATCGCGGGTCATAAATGATCGTGTGATCCGGGTTGACCGTCAGGAGTGCTTGGGCGAGCAGTCCGACAATGTAGTAACCCTCAATGAACTGGCCGTGCTCATCGAGGAAGAAGCACCGATCATAGTCTCCATCCCAGGCGACGCCAAAATCATAAGGGGTGCCGGCGGTTTCGGCCGCCCGCATCCGCGCCTCCATGTCGGCGCGTGCTTCCGGCAAGATCGGGTTCGGTACCCCGTTCGGGAAGTGACCGTCCGGCTCGAAGTGCATCGGGTCGATCACAAGCGGGAGATGGGGCATCAGGGCTTCCATCGCCACTCCGGCCGCGCCGTTGCCTGGGTTGGCGAGAATCCGGAGCGGCTTCATCTCCTGCGGGTCAGCGAACGTCAGCAAGTGGCGGACGAAGTCTTCGTAAACGTTCTGTTCGCGGATCGTGCCTTGACCGCTGCGCTCCCAACGCCGTTCGTGCGCTCGCCGCTCGATGTCGTAGAGCCCAGTGTCCCCTGAGATCGGCCGACTCTCCGAGCGCACCATCTTCATCCCGTTGTATTCGGGCGGATTGTGGCTCGCGGTAATCATGATGCCGCCATCGTAGCCGTAGGTGGCGGTCGCGAAGTAAACCATCTCGGTGCCGACGAGGCCGAGGTCGATGACGTCGACGCCAGCGGCGTTGAGTCCACGAGCGAGGGCGGCGGCGAGCTCCGGGCCACTGAGTCGGATATCTCGGCCGATGCAGACGGTGTTTGCACCCGTCTCATCCGCGTAAGCGCGCCCGATCGCCTCAGCGATATCGGGATTGAGTTCGGTGGGCACGATGCCCCGCACGTCGTAGGCCTTGAAGCAAGGAAGAAACTGACCCATGGGCTCCTCCGAGTGTAGCATCGGATCTATGGGTCGAACTTGCGGGCAAGGTGCTCAGAGGAGGCGAAGCTCGGCGAGGTCGTCGAGCGGTTCGCGAATGGAACATGAGCCGATCGAGCCGAACAGCTCACGGTAGGCAGCGACCTCGTCTCTCTCCGCGCGGTGCTCGCCCCAACCCAAGCTTTCCTCCTCGAACACGAACGCGCCCGCGTCGGTCTCGGCAAGGATCGCCGCGATTTCGCTCCGCGTCAGGTCGTGGCTGTAGGCGAGGAGCCCGGCGATCGCCACGTTCAGGAAGCCGTGCATCCAGGCGTCGACGCCTGGGTCGTGGCGCCGAATCGGATGGTGCAAGCCGGCGGTCAGCTTGAACGGGACTTCCAGTTGGGCGCAGCCTTGGAGGAACGCGGCAAGAGCTTCGATCGAGGGGAACGCGGAGGGTTCGAGGCCGCCCGTACGAGCCTTCGCGCCGAGTTCGGGGGCGTCGGCCTCCGCGATCGCCGCGAGCGACTCGGCCTGGGTTTCGCCCCAGGGAAGTTCGAGGTAGACAAGGTCGAATCCAGCCCCCGCAAGCGCTTTGAGCGCGCCGCGTTCGGGCACGGCGGGTCCAGCTTTGACTTCGTAGCCGGTCACCAGGAACCGACCGGACCCTTCCGTTGCGAACGCTTCGATCGCGCGGAGATCTTGACGAAGGCCGTCGATCGAGGTCCCGAGTACCGAGAGGGACCACGGATCGGTCCCTCGCGGAGGCTGGGCCAGGAGATCGGGCAGCCACGCGACCGGACAGACGAACGCCTCGACGATCCACGACTCTTCTCCCGTCACATGATCGCCGTACTCGCGCGCGGCATCCTCCATCGGAAGCGCGGCGGGCGGAAAAAGACCGGCGTAGTCGAAGACGCCGTCCAGGAGCAAACGCAGTGCAGCCGTCACGATTGAGAGTTTAGCTGGCGAGCGATGCAGGTCTCCCAAAGAAACAGTGCGCACTCCAGCTTGCTCCGACGCCCGCTCTCCGCGACGGTGCCGTCAGCAAAGACGAGGGTCAAGGCATTCGCATCAGCGTCGAAGCCGATTCCGGGGACGCTCACGTCGTTGGCGGCGATCGCCCAGAGCCCCTTGGCCGCGAGCTTGCGACGGGCGACGTCGAGTTCCGAGCTCGGCTCCGCGGCAAAGCCGATCAGCCTCACTCCGGGTTCCGCGGCATGGGCAAGGCCGGCGACCACATCCGGGTTCGGGACGAGGGTGACGCTGATCGGCTCGCCCGTGCGCCGGTGCTTGCCCGATTCGACCTGCGCGAACCGGTAGTCGGCGACGGCGGCCGCACCCACGACCCATTGATGCCCGGGGAGCGCGGCGAAAGCCGCTTCTTCCATCTCACGCGCGGTTTGCACGGGGATCCGATGGGCTTCCATCGGAAGGGGCTCGCGTTGCGGTCCATGGATGACCGTGACCTCCGCACCGAGCAACAGCGCGGCGCGTGCGAGGGCGGAACCCATCTTGCCGCTCGAACGATTCGTGAGGAAACGGACTTGGTCGAATGGCTCCTGGGTCGGTCCGCTCGTGATCAACACGCGCTGGCCTTCGAGGAGTCGACCCGCTCGAGCGACGCCTTCGATCGCGCGGACGATCTGGGGGATCGAGGCAAGTTTGCCCTGACCCTGCTCCCCGCAGGCCACCTCGCCTTCGTCCGGCTCGACGATCACGGCGGCACGAGATCGAAGCACGTCAAGTGCACTCCGCACCGGATCGGAGGCGAACATCGCGGGATTCATGGCCGGGGCCAGGATCAGGCGGCCGGTGTGGGCCAGGGCGATCGTCGTGAGCATGTCGTCGGCGATTCCGTGAGCGAGCTTGGCGAGCACATTCGCCGTCGCCGGCGCGACGACCACGGCGTCGGCTTGCCGGGCCCAGTCGATGTGGGCCATCCGCCCACGATCGGGCTCTTCGAACGTGTCTTGAAGACAGGGTTGACCCGTGAGGGCTTCGAACAGCGCAGGCGTCACAAACTTCGCCGCGGCGTCGGTGAGGCATGCCCGGACCGTGAATCCGTGGCGCATGAGCTCTCGGGCAAGGTCTGCCGCACGATACGCAGCGACGCTGCCGGAAATCCCGAGGACGACGGTGGGCACTAGTGGACGCTCTTGCTCTGCGCGTAGCGGGCGCTTCGCTGCACCCACTCCATGAACGTCTCATGGTTGTCGAGGACGTGCCGAGGCATCCGGACGTACTCCTTGAGCGGCTCCGCGGATGGGTCGGTCCGGAAGGGCTCCGCCCCTGGCAGGGACATCGCGGCCTCGAGATCGTCCGGGGCAAGCTTCAGACCGATATCCTCTCCCGAGAGGAACGCGAACATCTTCTCCCCGGTGTAGACCCCCATGCCGTTGAACATGCGACGCGCACGGACATCGAAGCCTTCGGCGGCCTTCATCATCTGTTCGTAACGAAGTGGCCTGTATACCATGGTCCCTTCGCGACTCCGGGGCGGCCGGTGAACGGGGTGTTGGGGAGTCGCGCTGAACCCCTAGTGTACCAAAATTCGGCGAAATCTCGTCGTTCTGTGGTTGCAGAAGCAAGGCACAGCAGGCGAGCCGGGCCAGGCTAGGCGGGGACGATCTTGCCGCGGAGCTCGCCGAAGCCGACGCGGTAGCCCTCACCGTCTGCGTAGGCCGACATCGTTACGACGTCGCCATCTTCGAGGAAGGTCCGCATTTCGCCGGTCTCGCGCATGGCGAGGGGTCGCGATCCGCGCCAACTCAGCTCGAGCATCGAGCCGGCCGAATCCTCGGTTTCGCCACTGATCGTGCCCGTCGCATAGAGGTCTCCAGGTTCGACGCGAGTGCCATTGGAGGTCTGATGCGCCAGTTGCTGGGCAAGACTCCAGTAGAGGTACTTCATGTTCGAGCGCGCAATGAGCTGGGGCTGAGACATCCGCGCCGTCTGGAGGCTGACCTCGAGCACCATCTCGAACTGGGTTCGGCCCGATTGCTGAAGGTAGGGCAGTGGCTCCGGGTCCTGGGGCATACCCCCGATCCGGAACAGCGCAAGCGCATCAAGCGTCACGATCCAGGGGCTGACGCTGGTGGCGAAGCTCTTGGCCAAGAACGGGCCGAGAGGGACGTACTCCCATCGCTGGACGTCTCGCGCCGACCAGTCGTTGACCAGAGTCAGCCCCAACATGTGGTCTTCGGCGAGGTCCACCGGGATCGGTGCGCCGTCCGGGTTGCCCGACGCGAGAAAGTAGCCCAACTCAAGCTCGAAGTCCATTTCCTGGGTCGGTCCAAAGCTCGGCGACTCGTCGTTCGCGCCCTTGGTCTGCCCGTGGGGGCGGCGAATATCCGTCCCGCTCACGACGACGGTCGATGCGCGCCCGTTGTAGCCGATCGGGATGTGGCGGTAGTTCGGGAGGAGCGGTGGTTGATCGGGTCGGAACATCCGTCCGACGTTCGACGCATGGTGAACTCCGGAGTAGAAATCGACGAACGCACCCGGGCGCATCGGGAGACGGACGGCCGCCGGATCGATCGCGAACAGTGCCTGCTCCCGGAGTGCCGAGTCGTCCCGTAGCCGCGAGTTCCCACTTTCGAGGAGTTCGGCCAGTGTCGCCCGCACCGACCGAAACGCCAACGGGTCCTCCCATCGCACAAGATCACTCGCGTCCTTGGCCCCGGATAGCCAAAGCGGCAGCAGTCCGGCTTCTGCGAGCAAGCCGAGGTCGACCGCAAGGTCCCCGATGCGACTGACCAGACGCGGAGCCCCCTCCCGCGCAATCGAACCGAAGGGCAGGTTCTGGATCGGGAAGTGGGAGTCGACCGGTACCTCGACCCAAGAACGAGTCGATGCGGGCACGAGGAATCGCATCCCGACAGTTTATCCCCGCGTCGGACCGAGCCCGAATTTTCAGGGTCGATGCAAATCCGGTCAGCTATAATGGTGCATCCGGCGCGCTCGCGCTGTCAGTTTCAACGACGAAACGGAGGACCCTTACACCCCATGTCTGCCGCACCCGTGATTGCCTCGAACACCAAGCTCGATTTTCTCCGCCTGATGATGCTGAGCCGCGAAGGCGACCGCCGAGAAGGCATCCTGCTTCGCCAAAGCAAAGGCTGGTTCCAGGTTTCCGGTATGGGCCACGAAGCGTTGGCTGCGCTCCAGCTCTCGCTTCGTCCGGACGACTGGCTGTTCCCCTACTACCGGTCGCGGGCACTGATGCTGGCCCGCGGGCTCAGCAACTACGATCTCGCCCTCGCCTACTTCGCCAAGCGTGATTCGAGTTCGGGCGGACGTCAGATGCCCGGTCACTACTCGTCGCACGGGCACAACGTTTTCAGCGTCTGTACCCCGACCGGCGGATCCCTGATCCCCGCCTGCGGGACCGCGTGGGCGATGAAGCTCAGCGGCAAGGACTCGGTCTGTGTGGCCAGCGTCGGTGACGCCGCGAGCCGCCAAGGCGAGTTCTACGAGGCGATCGCCTTCGCGATCCAGGAGAAGCTCCCGGTCATCTTCGTGATCGAAGACAACAAGTACGGCATCTCGACCCCGACCGAGCACTTCATGGCCTACAACATCGGCGGCATCCTCAGTGAGGAGCACATGGTGAAGGTGAACGCGCGCACCGTCGACGCTGTTCACGAGGCGATGCAAGCCGCGACCGCAAAGGCTCGCCGTGGTGAAGGCCCGACCATCCTTTGGTGCGACCTTGACCGGCTTTCGAGCCACACGTCGTCCGACGATCACCGCGTCTATCGCGCCGCCGAGGATATCGAGGCGATGCAATCGCGGGACCCGATCCTCCTGCTCAAGAACGAGTTGATCGCCGCCGGCGAGCTGACCGAGGAGCAGTTCGAGGAGATTCAAGCCGATGTGACGCGCGTCGTCGACGAGGACTACCTCAAGGCGGAAAAGGCCGAAGACCCCCGCGCCGATGAGGTGATGCTCCACGGCTGGGGCGAGGAGCCTGCGCCCGTGCGACCCCCGATCGAGCCAGGCCCGATGACGATGGTCGACGCGATCAACAAGACCTTCCTCAAAGCGCTTGAGAACGACCCGAACGTGATCTTCTTCGGCGAGGACATCGAGGACCCCAAGGGCGGCGTGTTCAAGATCACGGCCGGCTGCAGCGAGAACTTCCCCAAACAGGTCTTCAATTCGCCTCTCGCCGAAGCCACGATCATGGGCGTCGCGGTCGGCATGGCCGCCTACGGCATGCGCCCCGTTTTCGAACTCCAGTTCGTCGACTTCATCAGCCCTGGCTGGAACCAGATCGCCACGAACATGAGCACGCTCCGGTGGCGCAGCTTCGGGCACTGGAAGTGCCCGATGGTCATCTACGCCCCGTACGGCGCCTACCTTCCCGGTGGCTCGCTCTGGCACAGCCAGGCATACGAGGCCGGAATCGCGCACCTGCCCGGGCTCAAGATCGCGATTCCCTCGACGCCCGAAGATGCCGCCGGTCTGTTCTGGACCGCGATTCACGGCGACGATCCCGCCTTCATTCTCGTGCCCAAGCACATCTTCCGCAAGCGCGTCGACGTCAAGAGCGTGGAACCGATTCCGTTCGGCAGGGCGCGCATAGTTCGAGAAGGAGCCGATGTGACCGTCGTCACCTACGGCAACACGCTCGAACTGGCTGAGGAGGCCGCCACCCGCCTTGAAAGCGAGTGCTCTGTGGAGATCATCGACCTCCGCTCGATCGTCCCCTGCGATTACGAGACGATTACCCGCTCGGTCGAGAAGACTGGGCGCCTCGTCGTCATCCAGGAAGACAACCGCACCTGCGGCTTCGGTCAGGCCGTCATCGCCGAAATGACCTCGAAGCCGGAACGATTCAACCTCTTCCTCGCCTCACCCCAACTGGTATCCCGTGACGACGTCCACATCGGCTACAACCCGATCTACGAATATGCCGCCTTGCCCGATCTCGAGGAGGTCGTCGGGGCGATTCGGACGACCATGGAGTAAGCCACTTCGATCGAGAATCACGACGCAGGGGTCGGGCGTTGCCCGACCCCTGCGTCGTCAACGGGTGCGGTCGACCACGCTCTCGAGGTACGCCTCGAAACCTCGCACCGCGGCCAAGTCCTCGAACAGCGCCGGGGCGCGCTCGAGCAGCGTCGCCCGCCAAGATTCTCGAAAATCCGGCTCGCGCAGCAGTTGCAGCGTCGCCCCGATGAACCCCGCATCGTCCGCAAAATCGAGTCCCTCGAGCCCGATTTGACGGTAGAGACCGCGGGTCATGCGACCCCGCATGAGCGGTCCGTCCCACGTCACCACCGGAACCCCCAGCCCCAGCGCGATGTAGGCGGTGTGGCCGCCGGTGAAGTGCCGGGTGTCCACCACCGCGTCCGCGGCCTTGAGCAGACCCCGAAACCGGTCAGGCGACTGACGCGGCAGGAAGATCACTCGGTCGGCAACGTCGGACATCGTCTCGGCGAACCGGGTTTGAAGAAGCTCGATCCAGTGCCCTTCGCTCCCTTCCACGAACGCGAATCGAGCACTCGGCGATCCCCGCAGGATTCCCGCCACCGCACGATCGAAGTCCGGGTGCACCTTGAACAAGCTCTGCGCGCACAGCACCAGCGGCGTCGCCTCGTCGAGCCCGAATTCGGTCTTCGAGACCGGCGGAGACGACCTTGGCGGTGCATAGTGGTAGTCCGGGATTCGATCCAGCGTCACTAGCCTTTCGCTGTAATCCGCCTGGGCCGAAGGTGGTTCGAAGACGGACGCCGAGACGAAATCGTCCACGTTCGGCACGCCCGTCGTATCCGCGTGGCCCCATCCCGCTGCCTGTACCGGCGCAAGCCTCGCGAACGACAGGTAGTACGTGAACGCGTCCATCCCGATGTCGGTGTAGTACAGCACGTCCAGGCCGAGACCGCCGACCGTCTCCCGCGCCCCCGCCAGATGGGGCGGCAAGAGGATGACCCGATCGGCGGCACGGTCGAGCTTCTTGCCGAGATCGTCTGTCGCGGGACGGGTTCTGATCAGCGATATCTCAAACTTTTGGCGATCGATCTTATCGAGAAGCCCTTCGTTGATCCGCCCGACGGTGTGTTCCGAGAAGAACGCCGAGCAGAAGCCGACCGCGATCTTCGCCCCCCGCGAGGGACGACTTCGAATCGAGGGCGCAACCCACTCGAGATCGGGACAGGCCTTTCGATAGAGCGCGGCGATCTGTTCCTGGAGTTCCCGGTTCGGCCGGCCTTGATAGGCTAGGTAGAAGTTCCCCGTGCCGACCTCGCTCGCGGGGTCGTTCACCCGAACCGACGAGCGGGTCAGTTCGTCGATTTCACTGAGCATACGCTCCCGAACTTCGATGATTTCCTCGTCAGAGGCTGCGATCACCGGTGTCAACAGCGCCCGCCGAATGCGGCGCGCAGACGCGCCGTCCCGTGCGTGCCGAATCGCCTTGGCGTACTCTTCGCGAGCAGCCGCATAGCGGCCTTCTTCAGCAAGGATCGCGCCGACGTTCGCGTAGGCGGCGTCGAGGTCCGGCTTGAGCGCGATCGCCTTCTGATACGCGGCCTTCGCCTCCCCGGTCCTGTGGAGCATCTGCAGTGCCCGCCCTCGTTTGAATTGAAGCTCGGGATCGGTTGGGTTCTGCTTGCACGCCGCCGCGTAGGTTTCGTAAGCCTCCTCCGTCCACCCCGACTGGCTGAGCGTCTCGCCCAGTTCCTTGAGCGTCTCTGCGGTTGCGCCGGCGCGCAGGGCTTCGATCTCCTGTTTCGCCTGGCTTCGTTGTCCGAGCGACACGTACGCCTGAGCCAGCGCCATCCGGAACTTCGGATTCGCCGGCTGGAGTTCGACCGCCCGTTTGAGAGCGGCGACCGCCTTGCCCGCGTCGCCCAATTGAAGCCAAACCGTCCCCAGACCAACCAAACAGGACACGGCCCGCGGGTCCGCCTTCGCTCCCCGCTCGTACGCTTCCGCGGCCTCACGGAGCTTGCCTGTCCGGGCGAGCAGATCCCCGTGCTCGCGATGCGCATGATGCGAGTTCGGCGAGACTCGGAGAAAGGTCTCGGCCGCGATCAGCGCGTCAGCCACGCGGCCCGAGTCACGCAAGGCCGCAATTCGGTGCGTGTGGGCGGCGACGTGAGCCGGGTCGAGCCCAAGCGCGCGCTCGAAGAGTCCGAGTGCGCCCGAAAGATCCCCCTTCTGGGCCGTCACGAATCCCAAAAGATCGAGTCCATCCGCGGACTCGCCTGCGGCGAGACTCTGCCGAATCAGTCGCTCGGCTTCGTCCCGTCGACCTTGCGCCAAAGCTTGACCCGCCCGCTGGAGCGTCGGGTCTGCAAACGTGGGCATGCCGCCGCCGGATTTCGGCGCGGACTGGGCGGCTCGCTGCACAGCCTGCTTCTCGAACTGTCGGGAGAACTTCAAGCCGTTGCCGCCTCCACGGGCTTAGGCCTTCTCGAGATCGTCCGAACGCACCAGCAACACGTAGTTGGCATGGAACGCGAGCTCCTCCGGCGTCAGCTTCCCCTTCTGCTCTTCGCTGATCATCCCCAGGAACCGATCCCGCATCCGTTTGGTCGACTCGGTGTGGACCTCGCGCGCGACCTTCGAGAGCGCCTCGGGATCGACCTTGACCGCGACTTCGTCGGGGCCGTAAACCGCTTGGACTGTGCCGACCTGACCCACCATGTGCTCGAAGTACCGGTTGCTCTTCCGATCCTCCAGCGTCACGGGGCGGTCGATCACATGGACTCGGTCGTTCTCTTTCCAGCGCGCCATAGATCATCAGGATACCGGAAGCAGGCTCGTGGGAAGTCCCGGGACGGAAAGCCCGATCCGCTATAGTATCGGAAGGCATGCTCCGTCACGAAGGTTCGACCGAGAAGCGCTACGATCCCGAGGCCGCGAAGAAGGTGTTCGAACTCGCCTCCCGCCTCGAGCGCGACAATGCCGATCGCCTCACCGTCGAGGAGATCGAGAAGATCGCCGACGAAGCCGGCCTCAACGCCGACTACGTCCGAGAGGCCGTCGCCCAAATCGAACGAGATCGACTTGAGCGCGAACTTCGCCTCAAGCAGCGCCGCCAGAGGCGACCGAGTTCGACCGCTAGGGGATCGGCCCGCGAGTTCTACACCCTTTTGATCGCCTTGCTCATCCCGCTCGGATTCGCGTCGGCGGCTTTCTTCGTGGCCCCCTCGCTCGCCTTTTTCTTCACAACCGTGCTCGCCCTACCGGTCGCGCTCCTCCTCGGTTTCCTCGCTGGAAAACGCTGGATCTCGATGGTCGCGGCGTTCCTGATGGGACTTGCCCTCATCCCCTCCCTCGATCGCGCATTCGACGCCCGATACCCGCTCTCGACGGGCAAAGCCCCCGAGATTACGATGGGAGAGGGCGGCATCTCGATCCCGATTCTCCCCGGCATGACTCTCAGCGAAGAGGGTGCCGCGATCGCACCGACCGCGGATTTCGACGCTCAGCGCAGGCGCGAGATCGACGAACGGGCTAAGCGTCAGAGCATGACGACGGGGTTCGGCCTCATGCTCCTTCCGTTCGCAGCGCTAATCGGCGCGGGAACCCGCCGTCGCTATTTCCCGACGGAGACGCCCCGCGAGGAGAACGAGACGACCGGGGATGACCGTGGAACCCTGCTCGAACAGTACTTCGCCCTCCAAGCCAAGCTCGAAGGCCAGAAGCGGCGATGCGCCTTCCTCAGCATCGACGTGGTCGGTTCCTCGGCGATGAAAGCCTCGGGCAACGCGCTCGTGATCGAGCACGCGTTCAGCCGGTATCAGAAATGGATCGCCGAGACTGCCGCGGAGTTCGGAGGCGAAGTCCAGGCCGCGGCCGGAGACGGCGCGATGTGCATGTTCCCCTCCGAAGCCGGAGCGCTTCGAGCCGCACGCAAACTCCAAACCGAGATCAACGCGTTCAATACCAAGGACAACCCGCTCGGCATCCCGTTCACGCTCCGATGCGGAATCTCGGTCGGCGACGTGCCCTGGTCCGAGAGGACCCCGATCGGCAAACTCCAAAGCCCGGTGATCGATCGTGCCGCCGCCCTCCAGAAGTCGGCAGCCCCGGGGCAAATCGTGGTCGAAGCGGACGTCGCCGCCACCGCCCTCATCGAGCTCGGCAGCCTCGACCCCGTCGCGAGCGGACCCGAGGGTCCAGCCTTTGGCTGGACCCCGTCTTCCTGAAGCGCCTCAGCGGCCGCCGAGGCCGCTGAGCGTCACGCCCTCGATGAAGTACTTCTGAGCGAAGAAGAACAGCAGGAGCACCGGAAGCATCGCCATCGTCGCGAACGCCATCATCAGGTGCTGCTCACCCCCACGCTGACCTTGGAAGAGCTGCACCGCGTAGGCGATCGGCATGTTCTCGGGCGAGTTGATATAGATCAACGGGCCCATGAAGTTGTTCCAGGCCCCCATGAACGTCCAGATCGCAATCGCGGCCAATGCCGGTTTCACCTGGGGGATCATGACGTCCCAGTAGGTTCGCAGATACGTGCAGCCGTCGATCTTGGCGGCGTCCTCGAGTTCCATCGGGATCGTCATGAAGAACTGCCGGAGCAGGAACACATTGAACGCCCCCGCGAAGAACGCCGGAACCCACAACGGGAGCAGGGTGTCGACCCAGCCGAGGCCCCGAAAGATCAGAAAGGTCGGCAGCAGAGTCACCGCTCCCGGCAGCATCATCGTGCTCAGCATGATCGCGAACAACGCGCCCTTTCCTGGAAACCGCATCCGCGAGAACGCGTACGCGACGATCGAGCAACTCAGCAGCGTTCCAATCACGCTGAGGACAACCAGAATCAGCGTGTTCTTGAGATACACCAATCCGAAGTTCGTTTCCGGCGGCAGGTAGGCGAGCGAATCGGGATAGTTCTTGAAGTTCAGGCCTACGCGCCGGACCGCCGTGAAGTCGTCGGACTTGCCCACGAACTCCACATCCTTGAGGCCGGACGGCTCCAGGATCCTCACCCGTCGATCACCGCCATCAAGCTCCTCGATGACCATGGCCGTCACCGTCTTTCCGTCGAACGTCGTCGTCACGACCGGCACCTGACGCGGCACCTTCGTGAGCCGATCCGGACTCGCTTCGAAGGTGTTCCCCCGCAAACCAAGCGGCTGAGTGATCTCCATGAGCCAGCGGTCGGACGCCAACTCCTTGATGCGACCGGCGACGACCTTCTGACGGTTCACCTCCGCCTCGAACAAGGGATTCCTCGGGTCGTCGTAGGGCGCGGTCTCCGACACCCGCGGCACCCAGATGATCCCGTTGATCGCGGTGAGGTCCTTATCCTCCTTGAAGCTCGTGATCAGCATCCACGCGAACGGAAGGCCGAACACGACGCAGCCGACGAGCAGTGCGACATGCGAGACGACCGCCCGCGAGTGACCTCGACCGCTCACCTTGCGCGCCGCAAGCGACATCGCGACGGTCGCGACCACAGCCAAGGTGGCGAAGGCGATCGCCATGCCCCAGCTCAACGGAATCTGGCCCCGGATGATCTCGATCGGAGTCCCGGAGGTCAAATGCCAAGCCCCGAAGCCAAGCGTCACGAGCAGCCAGACCCCGGACGCATAGAACCGACTCCGCGTCTCGAATGGCGTCACCGCGACCCAGCCTTGGACGGCGCGCAGAAATACCATGAACACGCCGACCACCGCGATCCAAGCTTGGGCACCCATCGAGAACCACACGACCGGAACATGGAGTGCGTTCGGCGTCGGCGACGGACGCCCGAGGTCCATCGGCAAAGTGCTCCCGAGAAGAAGGCCGACGCCCGCGACCGAGCCCGCCACGATCAATCCCCGCCGCACGCGATCAGGCTCCTGGCCAGGAATCGGGAACTTCATGCGGAGCGCGAGAGCGAGCGTTCGGATCAGGGCGATCCAACCCACCCAGGTCGCCAGGGTCCCCACCGCGTAGAACCAGGCCGCGCTCACTTCTCCACCTCGTAATGCACCCACTTCGGTGCGAGCTTGAACTGGATGGCCGTCAGGACCAACACGATCGCGAAAATCAGCCACGCGAGCGCGCTTGCGTAGCCCATCTTGAAGTACGTGAAGGCGTTCTGGAAGAGATGGTAGACCGGCATCAGCAGCGAGTCCGCCGGTCCCGCGCCTTCACCCTTCGTGATGATGTACACGTTGTCGAACTGCTGGAGCGCCCCGATGAACCCCATCACCGTGTTGAAGAAGATGATCGGACTGAGCTGAGGTGCGGTCACCGACCAGAACTGTTGCCACGGGGTCGCCCCGTCGATACTCGCCGCCTCGTAGAGGGTCTGGGGGACCCCCTTTAGCCCCGCCAGCCAAAGAATCATGCCGCTCCCCACGCCCCACAGACCCATCACGATCAGTGCCGGTTTGGACCACGCCTCGACCGACAGCCAACCCGGGGGAAGAACTCCGAACCATTGGGTGATCGTGTCGTTCCAGAACGCGTTGATGATCCCCTTGTTCGGATCCGAGTTCAAGATCCACATCCAAAGAACTGTGCTCGCAACCCCCGGCACGATCGCGGGCAAGTAAAAGGTCGTCCGGTAGTAGCGCATCCCCCGCACGCCCTGATTCAGCAACAGCGCCACCCCGAGACCCGAAAACAGCCCGAGTGGCACCCCGATCCCCGCAAGATACAGCGTGTTCAGGAGCGCTTTCGACATGTTCGCTTGGTCGTAATTCACGAAGTCGCTGTAGTTCTTGATACCGACCCAATGGGCGTCCGTCAGCACGTTGTAGCTGGTGAAACTGAAGAACAGCGAGGCGATCATCGGGCCGACGGTGAAGATCAGAAAACCGAGGGCCCACGGCGCAACGAAGAGGTACGCCCACTTCGCCTCATGTCGCCCGATCGCGCCCAACCGCTCCCGACGATACGCGGAGTACAGAAGCGCGACTCCGACCAGCGCACCGAGTAACCCGAGCGCGCCAGGGATTCGCATGTCGATGATAGGGTAGCGATCCCGGTTGTAGTACTCGTCCATCTCTCGCTGCACGACCGCCCGCCCGTCGGCGAGGGCTTCCCGGGCACTCTTCTTCTTGAGCGCCGCAAGCTCGACCGCACGCACATGCTCGTTCCAAAGCAGCTGGCCGACGAACGTCGCCGGACGGATCCGCGCGTACTTCATCATGTCGATGTGCAGCTGGACCGCCGCCGCGAGATTCGGTTGCTCCGGCTTGAACTCCTCGAACATCGTCTGGTTCGTGCCGATGTGCGCCTGCACGCGTGCGATGAACTGCCGCCCACGAAGTCGCTCCCAGGCATCCTGTGCGCGCATCGAGATCATCCGACCCTCTTCGCTCGCCATGAATTTGATGAACTTCCAGGCCGCCTCGACGTGCTTCGCACCCGTCGGGATCGCGTACGAGAACCCGCCGATCCACGTGATGAACGTGTCCTCCTCGTCCGCGAACCGCCCACGCTTGAAGAAGCGATCATCGGGGACGGGAGCCGACGCGACCCCGAAATCCAGGCGCGGCACCCACCGCGCGATGCCGTAAGGAATCCAGTCGCCGTCGATCTTCATCGCGACTTTGCCCGTGTAGAACGGGTCGTTCTCGTTCCCCTGGAACGTTCCCTGGAACTTCTGGGCCGCCTCATAGCCGCCGAGGATGTCGTACCCGGCGACCATGAAGTCGAGCGCTTCGATCGCGGCCGGCGAATCCAGCGTACAGGTTCGGCCATCCGTCGAGATGAACTCCGCGTTGTTCTGGAACGCGTACATATACAGCCACGAGTTGCCGTAGTTCGGGATAAAGCCGGCCCGGAGGAGGTTGCCGTTCTTGTCCTTCTTCGTGAGCACACGGCTGTAGGCGAGGGTCTCGCTCCAGGTGCGGGGAGGCCGATCCGGGTCGAGACCCGCCTTGCGCAGCGCCTCAGCCTCCTCCCGGAAAACCGCGCGATTGTAGTAGAGAACGCGATCATCGGTGCCGGTCGGAATCGCGTAGATCTTGCCCTCCCAGCTGGCTTCGTTCCAGGCTGCCGGGTAGTAGTCTTCCGGCCTGGGGCAAACCGGGTCACGGTCGCGATCCCTGGCGATGAGGTCGTCGAGCGGACGGAACGCTCCCCGGCTCGCCCAGTCCGAAATGGTGAACCGGTCCTGGACGATGACGTCAGGGGGGACCTTGCCCACGATCGCCGTCATCAACTTCTGGGGGTTCATCCCCCCCGCGCCCATACTCAGCACCCGGATCTCGATATCCGGATTCCGCTCCTCGAACGTCCGAATCGCCGCTTCGTCCCCCTTCGAATCCGGACCGAGCGACAAACCCCAAACCACCACCCTCGTCTTCTCGGGCGCGGCGAGGACGGCGCCACACAGCCCCAACAGCAACGCAGATGTCCACAGACGCCATCGTCTTTTCATCGTTAGACCTCGATTCTACAAGTTATCCAGACGCCCCGCCGAACTTGTGAATACGTATTCTTGCACAGATTCATCAAGTTTCTTCTGAAACAAGCTCCCCCGGACCTCTCCGCCCCATGATCGATGGGGAGAGGGGGCAGGGGTGAGGGGTCAATACCTCTCCGCCCCTGGGGGAGAGGTCGGTGAGCGA